>ERZ772967.2012-NODE-2012-length-13404-cov-4.508128_pt1 | contig 13404 bp, 14 predicted proteins | sample MGYA00511677_ERZ772967 | MGnify/ENA primary metagenome ERZ772967 (study PRJEB29015, sample SAMEA2737931) | human oral metagenome | biome: human oral; feature: human-associated habitat; material: dental | place: China | collected 2146 ...
TAATCTCGGCGCTGCCATGCTGCCCGTTCGCTCCGTTCGAAGGTTTGTTATGCGCATTGTTCTTCTTTCCGCCTGCGCCATCACCCTCTTTCTTGCTGTGCTTGTCAGCAGCGTTTGGGCGAGCCTTGATCTCTACTAATTTTCCTTTCACAACGCGTACCCACAGCTTCGTGTCTTTGCTCTTCACGTGCAATTCATAACGTGCAATCTGATTGATGTTCAACACTCTGCCGGTAAACACTACATCATTAGTGGCATAGCCTTTGCTTGCTGCAAATGCAGGAATCATTGGCACGATGCGTCGTGCAACTCTCTCTTTTTCCATAGCTTGCGTGATAGAATGTTGCTTCTTTTTCGACTTCTTCTTCGTAGCATAGTCAGCCAATACGTGGTTGAGCGCAGCCACCAACTCAACAATCATCTGCTTGTCGGCCTTGTCTGTTGCCTGGTGATAGGCACTTTGAATCTTACTGCAAATCAGTGCAAAAGCAGCATTGGTGTCTTTGCGATGGTTGCTGAGTGGCGCCTTCTCCAATGCCGATTCATTGAGATGGCGCTGCTTCATCAACTTATCGCACTCTTCGCTGATGGTCTTTAGCTCGCTGATAACATTGGCCACATTCAGTTTGGTGAGTGCTGCGTTGAGTGGCTTTAAATCCATCAGTACGCCATCAATATAGCCGCTCTTTGCCTCAATCGATCTGTGTTGCATACCGTGATAAGGCTTCAGCACCCAAGCCACCTTCTCTGCGGCCTCGGCGATGTTGCCAATCACCGACTTTTGCTGCACACGCACCATGCTGAATAGCTGCGAGATGAGCGACACGCGCTTTTTGTCTAAATCCTTTAACTGCTTGACGAGTTCCGAAGCCTTGCGCCGATTGTTGTTGTCCACTTCGCCGTCAATCGACGTACGCCACGACAACAAATCATCGTCGGTGAGCGTGAGCTTCTGCTTGTCATAACCGATTACCAACTGATGCAGCCGTTGATGCAACTGCAAATGAGTGACATTGTTGTGCTGTTTGTAGCCAGCTCTAATCGTTACTAATAAAGGTAATACTTTCTCTACCATAATCTTACTATTTAATAGATGAATAAAAAAAATAAATCTGTTTTAAATCGCTGATGCATCGCCCCATGCTGTCGGCATGCAACGTTTCAAGTGCACAATCGTGCAGCATGCTTCCGTGGTGTCATTTCGGCACCTTACCAACTGTTTTGAATGCCTTGTTCTTACACTCTTCCATACCATCTTACCATTTGTGTGGTTCGTTATAAAATTCTTTTCTATTATTTCATTTTTTGTGTGGTTGAACACAGTGTTTTGCCATACAACTTTATAATTTGTGTTGTTGAACACAGTGTTTTGCCACACAAATTTATAATTTGTGTGGTTGAATACAGTGTTTTGCCGCACAAATTCATTTTTTGTGTGGTTGAACACAGTGTTTTGCATCACAAATTCATTTTTTGTGTGGTTGAACATAGTGTTTTGCATCACAAATTTATTTTTTGTGTGGTTGAACACAGTGTTTTGCCTCACAACTTTACTATTTGTGTGGTTGAACACAGTGTTTTGCCACACAAATTCATTTTTTGTGTGGTTGAACACAGTGTTTTGCATCACAACATGATTGCTGCATCGTTGCATAATGCTGCGCGCCATCATTATGTTGTAAGCCCATGCACAGCGCAACGTGTTGACACAACTTATATGCGTGCATGATGCTCCGGCTTTTGCAAATGGCGAATAGAATTGCAAAGCCAAGGGTTGAAATATAGTGTTTAGCTTTTTCATTAATCTTATTTGTATTTGTTTTCTACAAAGAGAAAGAGCCTTCCATCTTCCGCCTGCTCATCGCAACGTTTTTCGGGGCATCTATTGTCTCTGCACCTGTCAAAGGTCGGTGCTCACCATTTCTAACTGTTTACTGACCACAAAACTAAAGGATGTAAACGAGAAAAGCAAGTTTTTTAGATGTTATTTCGTGTTAATCTTTACTAATAGCCCGCTGCATGCTTTCGCCACGAGCTTTTTTGCCGCATCAAAGCACGATGCAAATAGGCAAAATCTGTCCTGCAAACCATCAGTCACAGCAGCTGTGTGACAAAAAATAAATGTGGAATCCATAAAAAATGTGCTTGTTTTCTTACTTGTACTAAAATAAATAAGTATCTTTGTAGCAGATTTCCAACAGCATACGACAAGCATATCAAAACCCGACACAATAGCTATGAACATCAAAAATTTATTTCGCAAGCAGCTGCGCCTTGTGATCGAATGGAAAGAACAGGACATGGGCATTCTGTTCCATCAGCTTAACACGCCAACCGACGAAATTAAAAATGCCAGCCAGTTGATTGTGGCGCCGGGGCAGGGATGTCTCGTGGTGTATGATGGGAAACCGAGAGAGGTGCTCACTGCTCCCGGCATCTATCCGTTGCAAACCGACAATCATCCCTTCATCACCACACTGCTCAACTTGGCGCAACAGGCCGAGAGCGAACATAAAATGCGGTTCTACTTCTTCCGCACGGCAGAGTTGGTCAATGTGCTGTGGGGCACTGCGTCGCCCGTGAAATATGAGGAACCACACTACCATTTCCCCGTCGCACTGGGCGCATGCGGCAACTTCTCCGTGAAGATTGACGATGCTGCGACGATGTTTTGCACCCTTCTGGGCACGGTGAGCGACTACACGGCACAAGACGTGCAAACATTGGTATCGTCGAGGATTGTCGCGCCGCTTACCTCCTACCTTGCTGTCAAGGCCTATCCCTATACCGAGATCGACAGCCACCTGCTCGACATATCCTTAGTGCTGAAAGCGCGCACGGCCGAAGAGCTGCAACGGTTGGGCCTGACACTCACTGATTTTCGTATCGATGCAGCCACGTTTGATACCGAAACGATGGCGCGCATCAACAGCATTGCAGCGATGACCGCCGAAAAGCAGGCTGCGCAAGAGGTTGATTTAGATTATGTGGGCATGCAGAAGCTCGCGGCGCTACGTGATGCTGCGCGTAATGAGGGCGGACTCGCCGGCGCGGGATTACAATTAGGTGCCGGTGTGCAACTTGCCAAAGATGTCTTCTCTGACGTGCGGAGCAATGCTGCCGCAACACCATCGCAGGAAACAGACGCCGGAACGCGTTTGCAAAAGCTGAAAAAACTGCGTGCCGACGAACTGATCAGTGAGGAAGAATATCAACAAAAGAAACAAGAAATTTTGTCACAATTATGAAACGCATTCTCATCCTATCGGGCATCGTGTTGCTTACCAATTTGCTCGTGGGCTTCATCATTTCGGGCTATGCCGGTTTGAATTTGCTCTTCACGTGCATGGCCATCGTGCTCAACACGTTGCTGCTGTTCGCCACTTTCATACGTCCCATGAAGTCAACCCATCGTTATTCGTTGGGCATGGTCTTCTTCGGCATCGGTGGTTTGGAATTTCTCACGGGATTCTTCGCTCCGCAGACGTGGCATGATAATTGGTGGCTCGTGATGACATTGGTGCTCACGTGTGTCCAGATCATTGTGCTGGTTTTGAACTTCACACTGGCAAAAGAGTCGTAAAACGTGCTATGGCAACCCAGCTGAAACCCATCAAGTGTCCGCAATGCGGTAGCGAGAAGCACGACGACCTCGGCGAAAAGCTGTTTCGCTGTCGCAGCTGTGGCACCGAGTTCTTCTTAGATGATGATGACATTACCATTCACATCAAGCATCATTTCGATGTGCCGCGCACCTCTCTGCCTGGTAACCTGCGCACAGATACATCGAAGAAAATTGCGGTGATTATCGCCACCGTGGCCATCACATTGTTCTTTTTGCTTTTTGAATTCGTGCTTGGGGACCATCCATCGCCGTTGAAGATAAAAGCGGCACCCATCGAGGTCCACGATAACGTGGAATTCTCTTCGCTCTTTGTGCGCAAGAAAAAAGCAGTGCTTTTCTACATCGTCGACCGAAATTGTGTCAACGGTGGAGACGAGGAAACGCGCAAAGCGAAAGAGGGTGTGTTTTATGGGTTTAAAGATTGCGACACGGGCGAAGTGCTCACCGAGTATCGGTTGGCCTCGCGCGATGAAAGCGAAATGCGGCAGCTGTTCACCTCTTCATATTTAGGATTTTTGCGCCTTTCGGCAAGTCCGCGGTGTTTTATCGTGTTTGATGGAGCAAAACTCTATGAACTGAAAATAGATGAAATGCAGCTCGACGACCTTACGCCAACGTTGATACAAGAGAAAAAGCCGCTGTCGACGGGTATTGCCAACATAAGGGTGTTGAGCCGCTCTTATGGCGAGGGTCTGATTATCACGAACAATCTTTCGGAGAAATATTATTACTTTCCGCAGTCCAATCGGTTATACAGCGATGAAGCTTTTGACTATGCGCAGGACCTGAATATGCACGAATTGCAAGGGCAGAAGATAGAGAAGGTGATGTTTATGCTGGAAAGGAAAGAAAATGACGGTCGGCAGATGCAACAGGGTAACTTGCGACTGTGGCGCGTGCCTGTAACCTATTATCCGGGTGACCCAAACAAGATTTATGACTTCTGGGTGTTCGACGGTAATTACAAAACGGAGCATGGCAATCGCATTCACGATGCACAACCCATCGGCAAGTGGTTTATTGGCTTCGATGCAGCCATCATGTATCAAAATCAGCATTTTCTGCTGCTCAAATACAACCCCATAGTGGGCGAGAATGCCAATGTGGTGTTTCAACTGCGCAGCAATGTCGGCGAAGTGCTGTGGACGCAAGCCATTCCGCATTGCCGTCTTGACGAGCAGGTGGTTTATGATGGTTCGGCGCTGTGGTTATGTCAATCGCAGTGGAAAAAAGATAGCGATGGCGATACCCGTTTCGTTCGGCTCGATATTCACAATGGCAGCGTGACGATGAGAGACGGGCTACACACGTGTTACACCCTAAATGAAAAGAAAGAGTGATGAAGCAGCATGATTTCTCCGTGCAACAGGTGCGCACATGCTTGCAGGGCATGTTGCTGCTCATTGGACTGTGGGTTTGTGGTGCAGAACAGGCTGCGGCGCAAAAGCGCTATGTCGCCTATTACGACAACGGTCATCTTTTCGAAGAGGGCATGATGGACACTGTCAACGATTGCAAGGTGGGCGAATGGAAACGCTATTACGAAACGGGCGAATTGCACGAGGTGGAACACTATCAGCATGGGCGATTGGAAGGCGAGATGAAAAGCTATTTAAAGCGCAAATTCTACGCGGCGGATAACTATAGCGAAATCACGGTTGCTCCGCTTGGACGCAGCGACGAATTTAGCGAGATTTTTCACGTATTTTTGGGCTCTAAAGAGAAGCACTTCGATCTTTACGTCTATACTAAGGAGGACGGAATCTACGCCGTGCGAGTTTTAGCGCAAACCGCCATTATTGAGGCTATCGTAAGCGAATATGAAAAATTTAGCGAGGCGCAAAAACGGGAGTTTGAGCAAAGAACTGATGCAGACATCGTAAATTTAAAGCTAATCTTAGCGCCCGATAAAGAACTTATGGAGTTTGGAAAACAAAACCTAGCGGCATTTGAAAAAATTTACGAGCTTTACGCTAGCGGTGAGTCCGAGCGCGCTAAAGCAGAGATCAAAAGCCTGCATCTCTCTCACGCCGAGACGAGCGGCAAAAGATTTATGCTGCTCATCGGTGGAATCACCGATAACTCCGTGGGCTTTTTGCGAGTGCAAGATGAGGCGGATCTGCCGCAAATGAGCCCTAGCGAGTTTATAATGATAGAAAAAATTGCGCCGAAGTGGTATCTTTTTAAAACCACATAAAAAGCCGCGCCGCAAGTGAATTTGTAGCTTCGCGGCGATCTAAATTTAAAAGCGTTACCCGCAGCTTAACTGCACCGCCGATCAAAAATCGCGCGAATTTTAAATTTAAAAAGACGATCTGTAAATTCCGCACGCCGTAAATTTTTAAAGAATTTTAAAATTTTTTGAAGTCTAAATTTAAACAAAGCGTCGCCAAAACGCCCCGCGTCGCGCTAAATTTAGAATCAAAAGGCGAGATGGCGCAGCCTTAAATGCCATCCGGCTTGGACTTAAACGGCGCAAAGTCCACTCCCGTCGCGTCCAAAACCGCCCGCGAATAAAAATAGAGGCTGTAAAATAGCTCATCGTCGTAAAAGTGCTCCTCCCAGAGCTCCTCGTCATTCTCATCGCTCTGCGGCCACAGATATTTTTCCGCAAGCATATCCGAAAAGCTCGCCAGCGGCGCTGCGTGCGAGATCTTATCGGCATCATCGCAAATCTCAATCATAAACGCAAAAAATCCGCCGAGCCGAGCCGCGATAAAGCCTGCCGCTTCGTTTTCGCAGTTTTCGTTTTCGTCGTTTCTACTCGCCGCATCGTTTTGCTTTTTATCTGCCGCGGCGTTTTGATTATTTTTATTCGCGTTTTTGCCCGCCACAGCGCGAGCCTGCATAAAGATGCGCGCCAAAAACAGCAGCGCAAAAGGGGTTGCGTGCCAAAACGAGCTTTAATGCTCTATCTCGTTAAAAATCTTGCTAAGCGCGTCCTGGAGGGCCTTGGCGTCAAATTTCTCCCGCTCGCTCGCATTCGAGCTCTTATCCGCCGCGCTCGTTTTAAATTTACTCGCCTGGCTCGCTTTAAATTTTATCGCCGCGCTATCGGCACTCTTAAATTCCGCCTCACCGCACTTCGCCGCGCCCGTTTTAAGCTCCGTCTCTCCGCCCGCTTTAAATTTCTCCGCTTCGTTATCCGCCTTTTTAAATTTCGACTCACTCTTTTGCGCTAAATTTATGGAATTTTGCGGCGCGCCGCATCCGTAGAATTTTGCCCGCAACCGGACTTGCTTTTTAAATTTTGCCCTGCGCCAGGTTCGCTTTTTAGATTTTGCTCGCCGCCCGAACCGCGCGGCGCATCACAAACTTCGATTGCCAGCGCGAGTTTCTTAAAAATTGCGGGGAATTCGCTCGCCCTGCCGTAAGCGGTTGTGAGCCTGCTCCACGGCACGTCCTGCACTTTTAAATTTGCGATATATTTCAAATTTTGCTCATTCATCCGCGCTCCTTGCGAATATTTTTAAATTTAAGCTCCGCGAGCCGCTAAAATCTGCACTCTTGGTTCAAATTTAGCCTCTTTCGCACGCAAATTTAAACCGAGCCCAGGCGCAAATTCTACCTCGTAAGCTCCCTACTTTGCTCGATTAGATCCTCAATCTGCTCGCGCGGCACCGCATCAAGGCAGACGCTGATCCAGTGCTTTTTATTCATATGATAGGCTGCAAAAATTCCTTTTTCGTCACGCAAAATTGCCGCCAAATCGGGCGAAACTTTTAAATTTATCACGTCGCTTGAGCCAGGAAGTGCGCGACCGAGCTTTTCGTTTGCAAGCCCGCGCATCAGAAGCGCAAACCACTTGCGCTTCCCTCCTGCGTGACGAAAAACCGCAAAATTGGGATATTCATCCCACAGATATTCGCCGTCCGCGCCATAGCGCTGCTTCATTAGTTTTAGGACGCTGCTGAAGTTCATTCTCGTTCCTTGATATCGATCTTTTCTTTGCGCAATCGCGCCAGCCACTCATCCAGCGTCTTTTCAAAGCCAATCCCCTTGCTTTCGTAAAATTTCGCCGCCTCGCTCATATAGGCTTGCTCGACCCAGCCGCCGAAGTCGTGCGGGTATTTGTAGTCTGCGATCTGCTTGTCGGAGTTGATGAGATAGCGCGGCGTAGGCAGTGGCGCAGCGGAGCGGACGAACTTCAAAGCGGCGTTGATGCCCAAATACGCGGCGTTTGATTTGGGGCTGTGCGCCAGATAGATCGCGCATTGCCCCAAGATAATGCGAGCTTCGGGGTAGCCGATCTTGCTGACGGCATTTAGCGTGCTAGCGGCGATATTTAGGGCGTTTGGATTGGCATTGCCGATGTCCTCGCTAGCTAGGATCACCATCCTGCGCGCGATAAAATCCGCGCTCTCACCCGCATCTATCAGCCTCGCGACGTAATACAGCGCGGCGTCGGCGTCGCTTCCGCGCAGGCTTTTTATCATCGCGCTTGCTAGCTCGTAATGCACGTCGTCGCTGCTAACGCCCGCAGCCACGGCATTTGCACGAAGCGTGCGAAGCGTATCCAGCGTAATGGCGCTGTCTGCCAAAAGCGCAAATTCCAGCAGGTTCAACATACTCCTTGCATCGCCGCTGCTGGAGTTTAGCAGGTATTTTCGCGCCTCCTCGTCCATCTCAAAGCCGATCTCGCCCTGCACCCGCGCCAAAAGCGCCTCCAAATCCTCGTAGCTAAGCGGCTCGAACTCAAAGATCATCGAGCGCGAGCGGATGCCGCTGCTTAGCACGAACTGCGGATTTTCCGTCGTCGCGCCGATGATGATCGCGGCGTAGTTTTCCATCGGGATTAGCAGCACCTCCTGCTGCGTCTTGCTGAGGCGGTGGATCTCGTCGATAAAAATGAGCGGCTTGATGAGTGAGCCTGCGTGCGAGGATAGAATTTTGCGGATATCCTCGACCTTCAGGCTCGTGGCGTCAAGCTCGTAAAAATCGTAGTTCAGCTCGCTTGCGATCACGCGCGCCATCGTCGTTTTGCCGCTGCCTGCGGCGCCGAAAAATATACTGTGCGGGATGCTGCCTGCGGCGACGAATTTTTTAAAAACCGCCACGATCTTGCCCTGCCCCACGATCTGCTCTAAGCTTTTGGGGCGAAATTTCAAGCTCAAACTCATTTTGCAACCTTAAAAATTTTGCCCCGATGATAGCGTTTTTATGATTAAATTTTGAAATTCGGCTAAATTTAAAGGGCGGTTTGGGTTTTACATACGGCGAGGGTTTGAAATTTATACACGGCGCGGACTTGGAATTTTAGCCGCACGAGCAAGCTTAAAAATTTCAGTAGGATTTTAAAATTTTGTGCCGCGCGTACGGACGGCAATATAAAATTTTGCTTCAAGAACGGATCGCGCAGATTTAGTGGACTTGGTGCATTTAAATTTAATGCCCTGCGTATTGCGCGGTCGCGCCGTCATACATAGCGCGCCCGAAATCAGCTCGACGCGCAAGATGAAATTTTAAAATTTAGCCCTATTTTGGAGCTAAATTTTATCTCGCAACGGGCGACGAACTGCTAAATTAGCAAATCAATAAACGTAAAATCGACAAAGCAAAAAATCACGATGCTCGCACAACCATCGCGAATATCGCCTCGCCCGCGCAGAAATTATCGTATTAATTCTCGCGCCGGCATAGCGCGAAAAATGCAAAATATAATCTCTAATCGTCGCAATAACCCGCGCGATCGCGCAAAACTATCGCACCGATTCCGACGCCCGCATAAAATTTAATCGCGCCAAGCTCTGTGCCCGCGAAAAGCGCGCAAAAATTACCGCACTAATCGCCCCGCTCGCAAAAAACCGCCGCCTATTTGAAAAGCTCGGTAGAAAGGTATCTCTCGCCGGTATCGCAGAGGATCGTAACGATCACTTTGCCCTTGTTCTCGGGCTTGGCGGCGATCTGCGCGGCAGCATAAACGTTCGCGCCGCTTGAGATACCCACAAGCAGGCCCTCTTTTTGCGCCAGCTGTCTAGCCGCGGCGAACGCATCGTCGTTCTCGACGCTCAAAAAGCCGTCGATGACGCTTCTATCAAGATTATCAGGGATAAAATTTGCGCCTATACCCTGAATTTTATGGCCACCCGCACTGCCGCACGTAAGAAGCGGCGAGCTAGCAGGCTCCACGCCATAGGCTTTTAGGTTTGGATTTTTAGATTTTAAAAATTTCGCCGTACCGCTGAGCGTGCCACCGGTGCCAAATCCCGCGACTAAAATATCTACCTTACCGCCGCTTTGCTCCCAAATTTCAGGTCCAGTGCTTTGAAAATGCGCCTTTGGATTGCTCGGGTTATCAAACTGGCTCGGGATAAAGCTATTTGGAGTGCTCGCAGCCAGATCATTTGCCCTATCTACCGCGCCTTTCATTCCGAATTTCGGATCAGTCAGCTCGATTTTAGCCCCGAATGCGGCGATGAGCTTTTGGCGCTCGATACTCATCGAGCTTGGCATCGTTAGGATGAGCTTCATACCGAGCTTTGCCGCGATCATCGCAAGCCCCACGCCCGTGTTTCCGCTGGTAGGCTCTATCAAAACGCTATTTTTGTCGATCTTGCCCGAGCTTAGCGCGTCTTTTACGATCTGCCACGCGATGCGATCTTTGACCGAGTGGCTCGGATTTAAAAATTCCGCCTTGGCTAGGATGAGGGCATTTTTGCCAAACGTATTGATTCTAACTAACGGAGTATTGCCGATGAGCTCCGTAACATCGTTTGCTATTTTCATATTTTTCCTTTAAATGCTGAAATTTAAATACTGGACGCTTCGCGCCATCATCTCCTCGTAGCTGCTTAGAGGCTCGTTAAATATCTCTGCCAGCTTGACGTCAAATTTCTCAAAAAACGCCCGCAGTCCGGGATCACTCATCTGGATGCTAGTCATCCGCAGATCCTTTTCAAGAGCGGTAAAAATTTCACCGAAAGTAATCTCGCTAGCATCTCTGGCTAGGTGATAACCGCCGTTTTTACCTTTGATGCTACACACTAGCTTCTCGTTTCTAAGGGTATTTAGAATTTGCTCCAAATAATTCTTAGAAACTCCCGTACGCTCGGCGATCTCTTTTATACTTATCGGCGCTACTTCGCTAGCTTTGGCGATCTGCAAAATCGCAGCCAGCCCATAAACGCCCTTTGTGCTTAAAAGTGCCATTATTTCAGTGCCTCACTAAGATCGGAAATCAAATCATTCGCGTCCTCTATACCCACGCTTAGGCGGATTAAGCTCGCAGGCACGCCAGCGCGGTTTAGCTGCTCCTCGTTTAGCTGCGAATGCGTCGTGCTCGCAGGATGAGTGATGATCGACTTCGTATCGCCGATATTTGCTACGACTGAGAAAATTTTAACCTTACTAACCGCCTTTAGCGCTGTTTCTTCGCTATCTACGATGAAACTCATCAGACTGCTTGCATAGCCGTTTTTAAATTTCGCTTTGATCGCGGCATTAAACGGCGAGCTTGCAAGCCCCGGATAATTGACCTGCTTTACCTTCGGATGATTTTGCAAAAATTCTGCTATCTTTAGCGCGTTTTGCGAGTGTTTTTGCATGCGAAGCGGCAGTGTTTCAAGCCCCTGGATGAGCTGAAACGCGTTAAACGGCGATAGCGTCGCACCAATATCGCGAAGCAGGGACAAGCGAATCCTAAGCGTGTAAATATCGAAATTATCTACTAAATCTGCATAAACTAAGCCGTGGTAGCTCTCATCGGGCTCGTTGAAATGTGCGTAACGCGGATTGCCTTTGAGTTTGGAATTTAATCCTTTGCCCGAAATGATCGCACCTGCAATACTAAGACCTTGCCCGCTTATGTATTTGCTAGCGCTGTGGATTACGACATCGGCGCCGTCATCAAGCGGATTGTAAAGCGCAGGGCTTGGGATCGTGTTATCCGCAATCGTTACTACGCCGTGCTTATTTGCGATTGTAGCGATTTTAGCGGTATTTGCAACTGAAATTTGAGGATTTGAAAGCGTCTCGAAAAAGATCGCTCTAGTTTTATCATCGATTAAACCTTCCAAATTATCTGCCGTTTCGGAGTCAAAAACCCTAGCCTCGATGCCGAAACGCTTGATCGTATGTGCCAAAAGCGTAGTCGCGCCGCCGTAAATTTTCTCGGCGATGATGATATTTTCGCCCGCTGCGGCTAAATTTGCCACCGCAAAAAATATTGCTGCCTGCCCACTAGAGACCGCGATTGCGGCTTTGCCGTTTTCCAGCGCCGCAAGTCGCGCCTCAAAAACATCAGTAGTAGGATTTGTCAAACGCCCATAAATCGGTCCTAGATCGCGAAGTGCGAAGCGATCGGCGGCCTTTTTGCTAGAACCGAAGTTAAATGCGGTACTTTGATAAATGGGAACTGCCATCGTGCCGTAGCCTGCGACGGAGTCGTAACCAAAATGAGTTGCGAGGGTTTCTTTTTGCATTTTCGTCCTTTGTAAAAAATTTGACGAATAATAGCTAAATTTTAAAATAAAGTCAAGTATTTTTATATGGTTTTAAAATGCCTATAATAACGGGATTTATGGAAAAAATGTTATTAAAATATAGTTTTACAATATGCGTAATTTTGCCAAAATTTCGAATTTTGCTATAATGCGCGCTTTAATTAAGGAAAAATCATGCAAATCAAAGAAAAAGATGAGCGCGTTAAATATATCCGCGCGTTAGAACGCTTCGTAAAATCCGCCGTAGCACTGCTAAAGCGCGAGGATTTCGACGCAGAGCTTTTTGCGAAGCGAATAGCTAAAAACTATGAAATTTTATCTAAAGCGGCCGCTACAAATCTCGATAGTCCCTACACCAAGGCGCTTGAGAGCTTTGCTAAAAACGTCCTTGATGCTAGCGAGGCAGGACAGATCGGCGATGCCGCGTTTAGATCAGCGCTACAGCATGAAGCAAACGCTCTGCAAAAGCTCAAAAATAATAAGAGTTACAAAAAAGACAAGCACAAAATCGATTTTTTAAAGGATTATTAGATGAAAACCGTGATTTTTGATATGGATGGCACGCTGCTTGACTCTTCGCGCGCGATCGAAATCAGCGTCAATAACACTCGCCGCGAGCTCTACGGACTAGCGCCGCTACAAAAGAATTTCATCGTCCACACCATCAACGATCCGAGCAAAAACGCCTTTTTGGAATTTTACGGCAAAACCGAAGCGAACGCCGAGGAGCTTGCGTTTTTCGAGAAGGAATTCGTAAGCAATTACCGCGATTTCGCCGTGCTTTACGAAGGTATCGAAGATCTTTTGCACTCGTGCAAAAAAGCAGGATTTTTTCTCGCAGTCGCTTCTAATGCGCCTTCCTATACCCTAAGCGCGATCTTAGAAAAAACGGGCGTGCGCAGGCTATTTGATCTGGTCGTAGGCGCGGACGAGCAGATGCCATCAAAGCCCAACCCTGCGATGCTGCTACACGTAATTGCATGCTCGCCGCACAAAAACGCGATTTTTTTAGGCGATAGCAAAAAGGATGAGTTAGCCGCGATCCGTGGCGCGGAATTTTTACAAAATTTAGAATTTCAAGGCGGCAATGACGGCGAGAGCTTAAATGCTAGCCGTGGCACTAATAGAAAGAATTTCAGCGCTAGCAGCGGAAGCTTAAGCTCTTGCGGCGAAAATCTTAACGCAGATGAAAAATTCCGCCCTAACGACACAGATGCTGACGGGGCGGCAACGCTAAGCTTTAAAGGCGCTAAGATTTCCGCAAAAGCAGAAGCGACGGAAAGCGCACAAGCTGCGGCAGTACGATGCTTTCAAGCAAATTTGGCAGATCTAAGAGGC
>ERZ772967.2014-NODE-2014-length-13388-cov-8.354684_pt1 | contig 13388 bp, 5 predicted proteins | sample MGYA00511677_ERZ772967 | MGnify/ENA primary metagenome ERZ772967 (study PRJEB29015, sample SAMEA2737931) | human oral metagenome | biome: human oral; feature: human-associated habitat; material: dental | place: China | collected 2146 ...
GCAAGCTGGATAACGTGCGCTGCGCGTTTGCAACGCAGAATAAGTACGACCTCATGCGCGATGATCTTTCGATGACACTTGATGAGGTGTCATCGATCCTGCGTCATGCAAGGCAGCACGCAGACAATCAGGTGCGACGCAAAGCATCGGAGCTTGTCGCTGCGAAAAAAGAAGTCCTCTCTTACGAGCGCATTATACAGATTGCCGAGAACATTTATGAGCGCGGCGGTATAAAACGACTACGCGAACGTGAGCGTAAACTCGCAAAGAACGAAGAGTATCTTGCACGCGACAGAGAAGCCCTTGCAAATGACGAGCGCGCCTTTGTGACAAAACCTATACCGAGCGGTCATGAGCTGTTCGGAACGCAAAGAGCTGCGTATGAACGTGAAAAGCAGGAACTCGCTGATCGCCGAAAAGAACTTTCGGAGAAATCGCGGGAACTTGCAGACGAGCGCAAAGAATGTATGCGTCTGCGCGACGAGATCGACGTACGCCGTGATACCCCCGAAGCAGAGAGAAAGATTCAGCAGATCGCCATCGGTATCATGCGTAAGAATTGGTCGGCAGTCATGAACGTAAAAAAAATAGCCGCAGAGCTGGAAGCCCTGCAGCAAAACTGCGATGCAGACGATGCTCGCGTGAGCGCTGTTGACGCGGAACGCGATAAGAGAGGCGGCAGCGCGCGTTATAAATCCAACGCGAAGGGCGGTCGGAGCGGCGGCTCTCCGATGGATGATGCCCGTGCGATTGCCGATTATCTGCGCAGCGCACCCACAACGCAGCTGATCGCAAAGGATCGTGATGACCGCATGGATGAAAACTGGACGCTGATGTCGGCGTTCGAGAAGGACGAGATTGCGGAGGAATCCTCACGGGGACGATAACGTCACCGCGATTTCTCCTCGCGCTGCTCCTCCCTGTCCCGAACAGAATCCTTTGCGATATTCCTCGCCTCACCTTTTTCCATCTCCTTGCGGTGCGGCGATTCGGCAAGCAGGGTTTTCTCGATCGCATAAGCGCCGAACCCAACCTTCGCCATGCGCTTTGCAACATGGCGCTCCATTTCCATTGTGCCCTGCTCTTTTCCCTCCTCCGCTGCCTGTTTCATCGCATCACGATAAAACTCCGTCGCCGATTGAATCTCATGCGATTTCTCGAGAATCCCGGCACGACGCTGTTCAAGGGCGGCAATGCCTTTATCGAATACGCCCGCAACGCTGTGAAGCACACCGTCGATTGCCTTGTGCGCCTTGTTCGTCAAATAGCTTTTGATCTTGGTCGGCGCAAGTTTCACGGAGTAGTAGGCGTCTTTCACCGCTTCACGGGAAGCTGTAAACATCTCGGAGGCAACGATGCGCGGCTGGCTCTTTGCCTCCTTGCGCATCGCATCGATCGCAGCGAGGAACTCCGTAGAGACGGCAAGGCAGCGGGCAAGCTCCTCCGGGGACTGCGCTTTCAATTCGCGCTCACGCTCCAGTTCTTCGATCCGTCGGCGGAGACCTTCGATCTGCTCCTGATATTCCTTCTCCCGCTGCAAAATAAGCTCGCAGCGCTCCTGCATATAGGCTGTCCCCTCGCGCATGGACTCCTGCGCCTCGTGAATCGCCTTGCTGCACTCCTCGTCGGATTTGCCCTCGCTCTTCGCATCACCTGCCTTCTCGATCGATCGGATGATATTCTCATGACGCGGCACATAGCCGTCCCATGTCTCCTGATCCGCGCCGCAGGTCTGCTCTGCCTCCTCCACATTCTTCATGCTTGTGTGAAGGTCGTCGGCGATGCTGCGTAGCTCTTTTGCAGCATTATCCTCAAGCGACTCCTCTGCCACGGTCAGACTATCCGAAATCTCCTGATGATATACGTCGGCGTCGCTTTTAACAGGCTCAATCCCCAACTGTGCCATCGCCGACTTTTTCATCAAATAGACATATCGTTCCTCTTCTGGCGATTCGTATTTTCCGTCAAAACTATCTGCCCACGCGAGTGTTTCACGGGCAGTTTTTTCCTTGTCGCGCTCAATCTCTGCCGCGAGCTTCCGGTTTTCCTGTGCAAAAACCACATCTACTGCTTCCGAAGGTACTTTGCTGTAATCGACCATGTTCTTCTCCTCCTCTTTTTCTTTTGTGAATCTCTCCAGATCGCCTCTTGTCTTTACTTTTTGGAAGTCTTCTGATATAATAAAATTAGATAAAGCATTCAGTGAATTGCCTCCGTTAGGGGAATCGCCCCTATCCGATCGCGTCCACTGGGTGCTTTTTTCTATGTCTATATATAGAACACGCCCCTTTTCTATATTCTCTCGAACGAACCAGCTAAAATCTGTCCCTTTTTTCTGAGTCCAGCTCCCATCGGGATTTTTTTCACGAGGGTTTTTCCCGTATGCATTATTCAAGATGTTCACGATGGTATGACCTCTCCGCTGATCCACATCTATCGGAACAATGATTGTGGCGTCATTCAGGTCGTGAAGTTCGACAACGACCACCTTTCTATTGGCATAGCTATCTAATACCATAAGAGGGCTCGATATAGCGGCAGGCAAAGATTTCAACACATCTAAGCTCATTCCGTCATGGGCTAAGATATGTTCAATTTTACTTCCATCGATTTCTAAGGGAAGTGGCTTCATGCCAATAAGCTGCAATACCAGCGGCGTGTCCATAACATAATAAGTATTTCGTACATTGAGTTGCCCCGACATATACGATGTCAATGTTTGTTCCCAGCTTATCCTTCTCACGTTATATCCAGCCTTCTATCTGCTATACGCTGCAACGAGAGCAGGTTCGCGCACTTCCAGTTCATTCACCGAGAGAAGCTGTTTGATTTCCGGCGATCTTTCCGCATTCTGCACGATCTGCTTCCCATACGAACGATCCTGAGAGATGACCGCATAGGGACTGTTCCGCTGGATCGCATCGGCAATGCAGCGGCGCGTGGAATCCAGTGCGAGATAGGCATCGGCGTCATCTTCCAGCGAGGCTTTTATCGCTGCTGCGGCAAACTCCGTATCTGCTTTCTGCCAGCCCTTTTCATCGGTCGGCGTATAGCTGGAAAGTCCATTTCGATATGCACGATCACGAAATCCCCGCGCATAGCATTGATCGTCAGAAAGCCGTTCTCTCTCTTGCATATCGTCAGTCCAAACAAAGATTCCGGGATGCGCACGCAGGGACTCGTCTGTCTGCGCAGCACGATAGAATGTCTCGCGAATCTTATCGCAATAGAGCCTGTAGGTGTCCTCACCAACGCTTTCCTGTGCTGCTGTGCGAAGCTGCTGCACCCGTTCATCCTCAAGCGGTGTAAGGACAAAATCGCCCTTATGTGCGTTCAGCTGCTGCTCACGAAAGCCGACGTCGGTTATACGGAATACGCGCCCATCCGTTTCGATGAGATCGCCCTCCGCAAGAAAGCGACCTTCCTGCGGCGGATGCACAGAGAAATGTGCAGCAATCTGATCGAGTCCGTGATTGTGCATCATATTCGTACGTACATAATTTGCCTGCGCGGTAATCTCATAGTCCCGATTCAGGTATGGCAGCGGCGATGTCGAGGTGTCCGCCTCTCTGCGCTGATAGATGATGACGTGCATGGACTTGTTGGCAAAATAGTTGTAATCCGGCGTCATCTCGTAGGCTGCAGCCACACTTGCGGGAAGCTGCTTTTCATAATATGCAGCACCGTACCGCGCAGCCGTATCATCCGGATCAACGAGATAGAGATGCTCCTTTGGAATTGCTCCCGCGTCTGCCGGTCGCTCGGTCAAGAGGTATTTGTAAAACCGTGCCGTCCCGCGTGCCAGAGCCTCCGGCGGGAGGGTCAATGCGCTCGTATCAGTGACGGGAATAGGAAGTGTATTGTCGAGCGCAGGAACGTCCGTTGACGCCTCTTTTTCCTCCGACACTTTATCTTCTGCGCTATCGATGATAACGCCCTCCTTCGCCGCAGTCAGGTCTTCCGCACGGAAACGCTCCGGCATGAACCCCTTGATATAGTCGGCGATCTTCCGCGCCTCTGCAGAGGCATTGAAAATCTCCATCTTATCCTCTTTGAGGTCTTCCACCCAGCCCTGAACGTATGCTGCGTGATTCGTCGGATTCATGGGCAGCCCGAAATCAAGCGCGAGGTATGCGGATGTAAGCTCTGCGCGCAGTTCCTCCTTTGCATAGGAAGGAGAATTGCGGTCGCTCGTCAAGTTGCGGTTGAGTCGCTCCTTATGACTCGTCCAATGCGCAAGTTCATGCAGCGCGGTCGCATAGTATTCGCCGAGGTTTGGGAATGCCTCCTTCGGCGGCAGATGAATCTTATCCGTGGAGGGCGTATAGCATGGATAGGGTTTCTGCGCGGGAACGTCGTGCTGGATGACAGCGCCGCTCGCCTTTAATATGCCCTCGGCAATCTCATATTGCTCCTCATGCGTGTAGCCCCGCTCTTTCGGCACATACGGCTTGAGCGGATGATCTTTATAGGTACGCTTGCCGTCCGCGTCAAGGATCGGATTCCCGTCCGTGTCCCGCAGGTATTCCCGGCGCACGCAGTCGGATGCGTGAAAGACGTTGCAAAAGCGTTTTGCCCAGTATTGCTCATCCTCCGGCAGCGGATTCCCATGCTTATCGGTGGTCTGCTTCCATGACATCTGAATGAGTACGGACTTCGCACCCTTTTTGACGCCATATTGCCATTCGAGTTCAGGATTTACTGGATCACCCTGTTCCTTCAATGCGGCGACACGTTCCCGAAAGATACGATTCTGGCTGTTTAACATTGCCATCGTAAAAAAACGAGGGTCGCTGCTCTCCTTTTCAGCCATGATGAAGGAAAGGTATACGCTGTTGATGCGGGAATAGCGATGTCGGCTCTTTCCGTTGATCGGACAGACAAGCGCCGCACCGACATTCTTGTCCCAGCCCTGCTGCCAAGGGAGTTTTCCGCTCTCCATCAGTTCGACGATCTTCTGCGTCGTCGCCTCGTAGAGATCAGGTTTTGCCGCACCTCCTTTTCCTGTGGATTTTCGTCTTGCATTTGCCATGATCTGCCTCCTTTTCATCTCGCATACGCAATGCGTGTCGGACTTTCCTCGCGCGTGATCGGCTGACTCCGCCGCGTGCTGTGCGCAGCGATTGCCTCCTCGCTGCTCATTTCCATCTGCTTTGTAATCTCAATCAGACGTGCCTTTTTTTCTGCCTCCTCTGCTGCGTGCGGGAACGGCTTCTTGATCTCCTCCTCTGCATCCCTAACGTCTGCTGCAATGCGCGCACGCTCTTCCTGCACTTGCCGGAGTTCTTTTACAATCCCGTCATAGAGGGAGGAGATGCGCCGCATGGTGACTTCCGGCTTATCAGAAAAACCAACGCGATGCGCACGTTTTCCTGTCAAAACGATATACGGCTCCATCGCCAGCGGATCGATGCGAATTTGGAGCTTTAAGCCCCGATACTCTCCTTTGAAGTCTTTTGTCGCCGAAAATCCGCCCTTTGCCGTTTCATGCAGGATGCTCGCCGCCTTGCTGCGATCGGTGACAATACGGTCACCGATCGACATCTGAAAGAGTTCTTTCCCTTGCGCATCCTGCAAGGACGCGCTATCCATACGGAGCTTATCATCCATAAGCCCCGCAATCTTTGCATCCTGTTCCTTGATGCGTGCCGGTCCATCAATCGCCGTAAACTTTTGCAGCTTTTGCCGGGTCGTCTCATAGTCGATCTTTGCGATCCGGATGCGCCCGAGGCGGTTTTCCAACTCCATCTTCTCACGCAGGAACGGATTTCCCGTCGCAACTGCCTTGATCTCTGCATAGGAGAGAACGGTCTCATCCATATCCTGCAACGTGCGCAGGGGGCTTCTGCTCGTCATGACCTGCGCAATCTGCTTTTGCTTGTTCTCGACCGTCTGCCAGAGGTAGGCGTCAAACGTGCCCTCTGTCACGTAGCGATAGATTTTCGCCTTGTCGTAGCGATTGCCGGGGCGAATGATGCGCCCCATGCGCTGCTCAAGATCGGCAGGACGCCACGGCACAGAAAGATCATGCAGCGCAGCAAGCCTGTCCTGTACGTTTGTCCCGACGCCGAGTGTCCCGGTCGAACCGATCAGCACACGAACTGCCCCGCTGCGCACCTTGTCAAAGAGTTTTTGCTTATCCTTGTCCGCGACTTCCTGCACAACGGCAATTTCTTCGCGAGGGATTCCGCTCTGAACGAGCTTCTCGCGAATATCGTCATAGACATTGAAGCCCCCTTTCCCGGCGCCTGTCGAAGTAGACTCATCACAGAAAACAATCTGTGCGCCGTGTTCTGCATTTGTTGCGCGGTAGGTTTGAAGCAGGTTCTTTACGCAGCGGTTCACTTTGCTGTCCGGCGCATCCCGTGCCTCCGGATTAACAAGACGCGGATCAAGCGACAAGGCACGTCCTGCGTGTGTGATGAGAAGCATACTGTCCTTCGTCATCGTGCCGTCCACGCGCATGACATCCTGCGGCTTCTTTCGACGAATATCATCTGCGCGATCGACCAAATTGCTGATGATCTCTTTCTGCTCCTCCGATGCCGGCGCCTGATCGACGATAATCTCTGCGGTCGGGACGATGACATCACTGCCCAGCATATCGGCAGTCCGCACATCGGCAAACGCCTTGAAGCTCGTCATGAGTTCCGGCAGATTGCGGAAATTCGAGAACCGCTCCTTGAGCTGATAGCCGCGCCCTTCTGGCTTCAGCTCCATACTGACGGTAATATCCGTAAAAGCCGCAGCCCATGCGTCAAAGCTCTCAAGCCCCAGTTCTTTCAGGCGATCCGGAGCAAGATACCGCTGCATGGTGTAGATTTCCGTCATGGCGTTGGAGATCGGCGTCCCGGTCGCAAAGATCAGTCCTCTGCCCTGCGTGATCTCGTTGATGTACTGTGTCTTCATGTAGAGATCCCATGTCTTCTGCACATGGTCGGTCGTGCCGACGCCGGCAACGCGGGAGTGACGGGTCATCACCTCGAGATTCTTGAACTCGTGCGCCTCATCAATGACGAGCTTATCTACTCCTAGCTCCTCAAAGGTAATCACGTCATCCATCCCTTTGCGGTTTTGCTGCTCGAGTTTTTTCAGCCTGTTTTTTTGATTGGTGATGAGCTTTGTAATATTTCGCACAGAGAAATCTTTTGGAGATACGCCCTGTGCCCTGAGAGAAAAGAGTTTGTCCTCGAGTTCGTCAATGGCACGCTGCCGCATTGCCGTCTCACGCTCTGCGGACAGCTTGATCTTTTCAAACGACGATGCGCCGATCACAACAGCATCCCAGTTCTGCGTCGCAATGCGCGAAATAAACTCCTGCCGATTTTTCTTCTCGAAGTCCTTCTTCTGTGCGACCAGAATCTTCGCGCGCGGATAGAGCCGTTGGCATTCCTCTCCTGTCTGCGCAGTGAGATGATTCGGAACGACCATGAGCGCCTTGTGGGAAAGCCCCATACGCTTTGCTTCCATGATGGATGCAATCATCTCAAAGGTCTTTCCTGCACCAACACAATGTGCAAAAAGCGTATTGCCGCCGAAAAGGCTGTGTGCAATCGCATCTTTCTGATGCGGCTTGAGGGAAATCGTATTCGTCATGCCGGGGAAGGTCAGCTTCGAGCCATCGAATTCACGCAGCCGCACGCTATTGAATCGCCTGTTGTAGTATTCCTGAATCTCCTTCACGCGGGCAGGATCGGACAGCAGCCACGACCTGAATTTATCGCGCAGCTCCTGCTGCTTCATCTGTGCCTGTGTCGTAAGCTCAGGATCGACAACGGTTTGATCGGAACCTTCCGCGATCGGTACTCTTACCTGCGCATTGCGCTGGTTGAGGCACTGCTCGATCAGATCGTATGCTGTCTTCCCTCCCGCTGCATACTGCGTTTCTGCCGAAAGCTGATAGGACAGTCGCTCTGTTTTCGTGATCTTCCATGTGCTTGTTTCCTCTACATAGTCAACATGCACATCCCGCAATCCGATGGACTGGATGAACTGTTCAACATACGCGGGTTTGAGCCACGACGTACCCAGTCCTACGCTGATCTCGCCGATCTCGATGTCTTGCGGCAGAACCGTCTTCAGCGCATCCTGATTTCTCCGGGCGCGCTGCAGCCGCACATCCCATAGTTCCGTCTGCTCGTCGCGATGTGCTGCCATGCGGTCGCTGTGTTCCGAGGCAGCCTGTTCATATCGCTCGATCAGCTCGGCTTCTTTCGGCTTCTCACGCTGCTCCTCACACGCAGCAAGATATTGTTCGGTGGTATCGATCATGTGGAGCATCGAAAGTCTTTGTCCGGGATCGTGCAGCTCCTCCATAAACGCGCGTTTGCTCGTTCCGGAGGACTGCTCCGGATGCTGCGCCTGATACAGATCAAAGGCATGTATCACATCTGTGAATTGACGGCTGTTTCTATGTGAGAAAAAATCCGGATCGCGGCGCAGCAGCTGAAAACCGAGCGCACGATCCCGTGACAGCGACTCCGGAATCCAATCGGAATAAAAGCCATAGCGCCCATCCATGCCATACATGGCGTAGAGCGCATATTGCGCGACGCTGGTGCGCCACTCTGGGTATTCTGTTTGATCGATTGCCTCCACATAAGCACGAAACTCAGCGCGCATCTTGGAGCGTCCCAGCTCCTGAAGCCTTTGCAGTATATCCTGCAGCCCTTCTTCCATCGCGTTTTGCGGCTCCGGCATGGATTTTGGAATCCCTTCCTCCACCTCCGAGGACTGTCCGGGATAATGTATCTGCACCAGATATGCGTTGCGCTCGCTCTGAAGCTGTGTCATCTGTTCGTCAAGATCTTCGATCTTGCTGCGAATATTTCCGGAGAGATATTCGTCTGCCTGTATGTACGTCTTTGTGCGGTCATCGAAGTACAGATGTGTAAATTCAAGTTCTTCGGTGATTTCACGAACAGGCATACCACAGAGGTCGCTCATATAGGAGAGATCGACCTCCCCTTTTTGCTGGATTGAGATTACAAGAGCGTCTTCGGGGGTGTCGGCGTGTTCCGGTCGCGTCTCCGGAAGAATGGTGCGTTCCGTAAAAATATCTGCCTTGGCAGCAAAGTTCCCCTTTGCATCCTTGATCTCATAAGCGCGGATGAAGTTATATCCCGGGTCGGCATAGAATACATTGGCGAGCGTTCGGTCGCCCGCAATGTGCCCATAACTCCTGACATGACTCTCATAGAGATCGTTCAGTGTCTTCTGTGCCTGACGCAGCTCCTCATTCGAGCCGTCACGCTGCTGCACCTCGAGTACCGCGTGCCCCGCGTCGCGCAGGAGTACCGCCGAGATCACGCGCGCTCTTGTTTTCTCGTCAAGCTCCGGTGTCGATGCAGCCCCCTGCGTGTCGATGAATACCAGTTCTCCCGCCGCGATATAGAACCCCATTGCCCGCGCATCCGGCGCTTTCGCCTGTATTGGAAGCGGCAGCGCTGTCTCACTGGGAAGATAGACACTGCTTTGCGGGATTTCCTTAAATACATCGACAATCTTGTCTTTCAGGTTGTTCGTATCCGGAACAACGGAAAGTTCCGTTCCATAACGCCCCTGACGCTCCTCCCATGCGCCGAGTACATGATTTTGATAGTGCATCGTAAAGTATTCGTTGACCGCATAACGACCACGGACAGGGTTTCCCTGCAGACGATTAACCTCCCGCGAGGTTTTCCACCAATACGCATCATTTACGACGCGTGTATGACTTTCTACAGGGGTACGTTCTCCTCCCTTTTTCCGGAAGATGAGAATATCTGACGTGACAGACGTACCGGCACCCTCGAACGTGGTGCTTGGAAGCCGCATCGCCGTGACGAGATCGGCACGGGAAGCGAGTTCTGCCCTCGTCCGTTCACTCAGCTTGTCCATTGTGCCGCTGGATGTAATGGCAGCAACAAGCCCTCCGGAACGTACCTCATCGATCATCTTCATAAGGAAGTAGTCATGCGGCAGAAGCCCCGCACCTCCATATTTGGGATCGCCCGTAATCGGCGTATCACCAAACGGTACATTTCCAACAGCAAGATCGAAGCTGCCGTCGGCAAAGCGCGTCGTTTCAAAACCCTGCGCGGCAATCGAAACATCCGGATGCGCCGCAGCCGCGATGCGTGCGGAAAGAGAATCCATCTCCACCCCGCAGATATTGCTCTGCGACCGCATATTTTCCGGCATCGCAGAGAAAAAACGCCCTGCTCCGCATGACGGTTCAAGGATATTCCCCTGTGCAAAGCCGAGGTGCTGCAGCCCTTCATAGATGGCTTCGGCGATTTCCGGCGGCGTATAGTATGCGTCAAGAATACTGCCGCGCGCCGATCGGTACTCTTCATTCGTCAAATACTTTTGGAGTGCATCGTATTCCTTTGCCCATGCTTTATTGGCAGGGTCAAACGCCTCCGAAAGCCCGCCAAATCCGCTGTATGATTGCAGGAGGCGCCGCTCCTCCGAGGTCGCGGAACGTCCATCGCGTTCGATCTGTTTGAGTACCAGAATAGCGGCAAGGTTCCGCTCAAAAACTGCCCGCTTGCCGCTCGTCGTGCGCATATCCGCTTCATAATCAATGGTCGAAAGATCGACACGCGGAAGATCGCGCGCCTCGTCTAATGGGCGAGGTCCGCCGTCAATACCTCCGTAATCTGCGCTTCGATCATCCGGCTGCGCTGAATCTCCTCCAGCCCCTTGAGATTCTGTCCCAGAATCTGCCGTTCTTCCTCCCTCTGATACATCGCCCGATAGCGTGTCTCCGTCTCCTGCTGTATCTGCTGGAGATGCGGCGTCGCTTCCCCTGTCCTCAGCATCCGCAGCCACTCCTCCGGATGGTACGATTGGAGATATGCCCGCCGAATCTGTGCCCACCGTCCCGCTATGCGGGGCTTCTCGTCCATCTGCGCTGCTTCCTCCAGCTGCGCCTGTCGGGTCGTCCGCTGCATCTCCTCCTCGATCGTCACCTGACTCAGCTGCTCGAACTGCGCCTCTGCCTCCGGGGACAGCTCCTCGACCTGATACAGATAGGTCATCTCCGCGTACTGCTCCATCAGGTTGAAGATCTCCGCGTTCTCCCGCTCCGCGATCTCGCGTAGACTCCGCTCCTTCTTCAGATGCTCCGTCAGAAGCACCATCTCTTTCTCCGAAAACGCTCTCATATTCGCTTACCGCCCTTTCTTCATCACGTTGTTCACGCGCACGAATTTCCTTTGCAAGAGGATCAAGAACCGACATTGCAGCTCTTTGGATATTGCTCAAAAGAAGCTCTGCGTCTACATTTTCATAGGGCGCAAGGATGAGAGGCAGCCCCATGTGTTCCTCTGCATCCATCCCGAGACGTTCCAGCACCAGATAGGTCGCGCCCAGAACCTCAAGTTCTCCAAATCCCTGCTCCTTCAGGCGGGACATTCCCTCGACAACGGTATCTGCCGGCGCGTCCTCTGTTTCCCCGCCGAAAATCTTTCGCAGCGACTCCCCGTCCTTCTCTGCGTCAAATTCCCAAACAAGGCGTCTCAGCTGCGGACGTTCCGCCTCCTGCGTCTCGCTCAGGTCATAAACATAGGTAACGCGATCGCGGTCTTCACTCAGTACGGGAACGCCCTCTGCACCGCTTCGCAGACGCGCTCCCAGACGCTGCCACAATGCTTCATCCGCATAGGCGCGCCCCGCAGCGGGCGCATGGAAAAAGAGCGCGATCTGCCGTCCGATCGGCTGCCTGTAGTGCGCAGCCATTGCGCCAAGAAAGTCACGAAAGCGGTTCTTGTTGTTCCGCAATTCGCTCAAGAAGCGGTCTCTCTCATCAATGAGCGTGTTTGCCGTTACCATGTGCTTGCCTCCTGTCATTCATCCCTCCTATATTGTAAAGTCATGCAGAATGAAAAAACTGCACATTTTTCTAAACAGATGGATTCGCCCTCAGACATCATGTATAATCTTGACAAGCGAAACATATCCGCAGAAAGGAAGGTTTTTCATGCAGGTCAACAGCAATGCCGTTCATGTAAATCCCGATCGTCCGGAATTTATCGGCGGCGAGATTATCACACAGGATCAGGCGGTAGCGATGTTCGGACATGACTTCTCCGCTCCGAACACCTATGCAGAAGACGAGATTCCGGATGATGATGAGATCGCAGCACAGATCGAAGCACAAGAGCAGCAATGGGCACCGGAAATCAAACAGAAGAACTAAGCAAAAAGAAACCGGCTTGCGGGAGATTCCCGTAAGCCGGTTTTCGCTTGAAACAGCAAGCTATTTAGTCGATGCCGTATTTATCGTATATGAATATTTTTTGAATCACGCCTTTTTTATCAACGTCAAAAACAACTGTCCGTATGCCCTTTTTTTCGTCGGAGACCTCCACATAGAACCTCGGTGAAGTATACTGATTGATCTTTTCGTCCCGACGAAAAGGCTCTTGAATATCGCTGAAAATCTGCTGCACCTCCGCAATCTTCATGCCGACATGGATGCCGGAGGGCATAACGAGTGCTGCGTTCGTACTCTCGATCGACTGGATCAGCGGATTCTGCGCACCGCCAAAAATGTCGTAGGTGATGACAAATCCCTCTCCATAGTAATCGACCAAATGAGTCGGATAGTTTCCTGTTCTTTTGGTCTTTTCGCCGTCCGGCTCACCGTAGATGCTCCGCACATAGCTCAGAGCGCTGCCGGGCGCAATTCCTGCGATGACAGCATCGTCAACCGTCATTGCGCGCGGCGCAGCAAGGGCTGTGCCCATAAAGAGAGCCATGACCACAGCGGTCATGCACAAGATATTCCGATACAAAGAAATCCCTCCCATTCTTCCGTCCTCCTATCGCGCGCCTCGTCCGCGCTCCTCTGTCGGATAGAAATGCTCGTATGCACGAAGAACTTCCTCTACCTTCTCACGGCTGATATGCGGCGCACAGTCCCGCACAATGCGTTCACACTCCTTGTATGAAAGATCACGCGAGAACTCTTCACGAAAGAGACCGGAAGGATCGCGAAAAGGGGTCTTTTGTCGGTCGTAGAGGCATTCACCCGCGCGATTGTAGACGCGAATCTCCGGAAACGCATCCTGCTCATAGAGCGTTTGCAGATGATCGACGATGGAACGAGCAACGAGATCATGATGCTCCTTCGGCGTCATACGCGGTGTAAGTCCTGCCTCTTTCATCAGCTCATAGCGTTTCAGCGTGCCCAGATACGACTCCTCGGGACGTACGAGAATCAGATTGAGCGACACTTCATAGCCCCTGCCCGTGAGAAGATCGCGTGTCCGCAGCGGCACCTCCGTCGTCCGCAGCGTCCCCTCAATGATGAGATGATAGGCGGATTTGCTCAAATCATCAATGAGTGCCTCCGTCATCTTGCCCGCGAATTTCTGTGTGTGGAGTACAGCATCATCGCC
>ERZ772967.2019-NODE-2019-length-13384-cov-2.445195_pt1 | contig 13384 bp, 15 predicted proteins | sample MGYA00511677_ERZ772967 | MGnify/ENA primary metagenome ERZ772967 (study PRJEB29015, sample SAMEA2737931) | human oral metagenome | biome: human oral; feature: human-associated habitat; material: dental | place: China | collected 2146 ...
TCGCAACCGCAGAGGTAGGAGACAAAGCACATTGGCAGCACTGCAGCGGCGTGATAGAGGAGCCAATCCTCGAAATCATGGGTCCAGTTGGGTCGATACTTGCCCGTGAACACACGGGCAAGAAGGTTCTTGTCGGAAGCCGTGGGCTCGCCATGGAGCGGTGCAACGTCGAGCCCCGTGGCACCCCATCGTACGCATTCGACATGGTCCGCCTTGCGGATGCCGGCGGTGCTTTGGAAGCCAAAGAGCACGCGCCTGGCATGTCCGTGCGACCTGAGCCGGTCGGCAAGCTCCTGGGCGCGCAGGTTGTTGCCGACAAGCACGAGCAGGTCCGCATCGATGCCCTCGAGCTGGTCGAGGGCGGCTATCTGCTGGTCCTGCCGCATGACGGAGAAGGCCACATCGAAGCGCTCGCCCTGGGGGATGCCATCGACCACATATGGGTGGTCGATGGTGGTCTTGTGCTGCACATGGTGGTGGATTACGAGTCCCCTGTCGCGGATGGTGTCACCCCACCGTCCCCGCGCGACCACGGTGACGGCGTTTCCCGCATCGCAGGCCGCGTGCGCCAGGTAACTCCCTATGACACCGATGCCGACAACGAGGACGTCCATGGGCACGCTCTCCCCAGCGAGGCGTATGCTTAATGCAGTAATATAAGGTTAACACTGATGGGATTGAAGGGGGAAGGTCATGGCGAGGGGCGAGTCCAGTCACCTTCCCTATGCGGGCGTCGGACCCCTCTACGTTGCCGCCATCATTGTGTTGACGGCAATGGGCGTGGCACTGAGCCAGCTTGGCCTCATCCCCCATACGGGCTGGCCGGTCCCGGCCGTTTTGCGTGTCGCTCTGGGCATCGTGCTGTTTGCGCTTGGAATCGTGGTATGGCTCGCGGCGGTCCTCGGTGCGGGCATAGACGAAGGGATCCGCGAGAACCGCCTGGTGACCACGGGCATCTACGCGTGGGTGCGAAACCCGATCTACGTGGCCTTTGGCATGGCGTGTACGGGGGCGACCGTGATGGCGGGCAACGTCTGGCTGCTCGTCCTGCCCCTCCTGTTCTGGGCGCTCCTCACGGCGCTCATGCGGCATACCGAGGAACGTTGGCTCCTGGACCTCCATGGCAGCGAGTATCGTGCGTACTGCAAGTGCGTCAACCGCTGCATCCCCTGGCCACCATGCTGGCGCTAGGCCTGTCTGCCAAAGGTGCGCGTGAGGCTCCGTCAGCTCGGTCGCTTGGCCTATGCTGTGCCTCCCGCCTCCACCGCCCCTCTTCTCGCAGGCGATTCCGTCGGGGCGGGGTGATGGGCCATCGCCCCGCCCCGGTTACGCGTGCCTTGCGCTACAGGTTGGCCTCCAACGCCCTCACGAGGAACTCCGTCCCGCCATCCCCGGCTGCGGCGTCGTAGTAGTCTCTGAAGCGTGGGTCATCCAGGTATCCACGCACCAGCGCCAGGTGCGTCTCGCGGTCGTAGGCCTCGCCCCAGTGGATGCGTATCCAGCGCTCGTGCATGCGAGCGAGCTCCGCGGCCTCATCCCCCTTGGGGTCGCCCGACGCCATGGCAAGGCGCAGCTGCACCTTGATGGCCTCCTCGAGCAGGTCCTTCGCGTCCCATTCGTCGCGCGTGAGCGACATGATGCGCTCGTTGGTCGCATCGATGGCCGCGTTACCGTAGCGTTCGCGCGCTTCGATTCCGTACGTGCCCTCGAACTCCTTTAGGCTTTGGGCCTTGATGGCCCCGAATCTCTTCTCGTCGTCCATGTTCTCGATCCCTTCGATTGCCGCGATGGCTGTTTCCGTGCGGGCTATCGCGTCCGTCAGCGACTTCTCCTGCGCGCGCAGGGTCTTGAGGTGCGACTCGAGGGTATCTCGCAGGTTTGCCTGCGAGTCCTTGAGCAGGCGACGGATGGTCGTGAGGGGAAGGTTGCAGGCGCGCATCGCGAGTATCTGCGACAGGCGCCTGACGTCGCGGGGGCCATAGGTGCGGTACCCGTTCTCCGCTCGAGTGGGCTCAAGGAGCCCCATGTCCTCGTAATGGCGGAGCGTGCGTGCACTCACGCCCGCCATCCGGGCCAACTGCCCCACGCTGTAGTGCCTTCCCGCTGGCCTCGACTCGTCCATGTCACACCCCCAAGGACATCATGGGGCTTTGCGTAACGAGAAGGTCAACGAGGCTTTACACGACGAGAAGGCCAAGGGGACGTCTGGACGTTGCTATGGGCGAGTGGTATAGGCGTGACCATGCGACCTCTACTGACAGCCTTAGGTTTTCTGATCTCCACCCCGAAGGCGTCTTGGGATGGGGCCGACGTGCTGCTTGGCCGAGGGGCCTGCCTGCCAGAGGTCTCTCACGCCTCCCAGATGTCCCGCTCCTCTCGGCTGGGAACCTGTCCCTCCGCGGCCTTCCTCCCTGCCCTGAACCCAAGGGCCAGGAAGACGATCCCGGACACCACGAAGAGGAAGCCAAACACGGCTGGGATCCAGAACGAGACGGGGCCCTCATGCCTGAGGAACGCCTGCATCAGGAACATGATGCCGAGCATGATCTGCGAGAAACCGATCGCATAGAGGTGGGAGCTCCTCTTCTTGGCCTGCCGCTCGACGTCCTGTCGGTCGGTGTAGAGCGCGAAGGGCTCGCCCGACGCCTTCTTTCGCAGGTACACCCTGTCGGCGTACTCGGCGACTACGGAGGCGCCGGTCTGCTCGAGGAAGTCGAGGTAATCGCGCCTCCTCTCCTTCTCGGAGTATTGCGGGATGTCGACCTTGTATTGGAACGCCGCGGGGGACACGTCCTCGAACTCGTAGGTCCCGTTGCTGTAGGAGAGTAGCATCATGCCCTGTGCGCCCTGCTCGTTCAGCCACTTCTCCTCTTCGTTGATGTCGAGGAAGGCCTTCTTGACCCTAGTCTTCATGACAACTCCCCCTTCAGCTTGCGTGCGTTTTCCAGCAGCTCTTCCAGTCTCTTGACGTCGCGCTCGAAGACCCGCCGTCCCTCGTCGGTGATGACGTACTCCTTCTTCCTGCCGTCCGTCCGCCCTTCGAGCGGCGTGACCCAGCCCTTCTTCTGCAGGGTCTCCAGCGCTCCGTACAGCGTTCCGGCCCCAGGGCTCACACGATGGTCGGTCATCTCGCCTATGTCCTTCATCAGGGCGTATCCGTGGGCTGGATGGTGAAGCCTCAGCAGGATGTAGAAGACCGTCTCCGTTAGAGCTCCCTGGTTTGCCGAACCTCCCATGCCGACCTCCCTTCCGAGCGTGCGTTTCTCCCTACTCCGTACGTGCTGTCACTACTACCTTCTCCGATATATCGTTAAACGTAATATATCGTTGTACGTAATATAACGACATCCGTAATAGTCGTCAAGGACCTTTTTGAAAAAAATAGCCAGCGTTATCAGGTTACGCACCGTTTTACTTGCTCAAGAGGTAGGTGGGAGAAGGAGCTCGGGCGCTTTGTGGGGAACATCGATGCGGTCGCTGCGGTGTGTGCGGGTCGTCTCGTGGTGAGGAGGGCGATCTCCCGCATGTGCGTCAGCAAGTCCACCATTGCCGTCACCGTCGTGTTGCTGATCCTGGGTGCCATTGCCTGGATACCAATCTGCTTGGGCTTGTGGCCTTGGCCGTGGTGGCGTGCCTCACCATATGGGCGCTCGTCGCGAGCCTCTGGCTGGCAGATGTCTCTCCGATGGGTTAGGCACTTCTTCTCGAAGGCTCCCGCAGACGGAGCAACGTCTGGGGGTTGCGGTCACCCCTTGGGATATGGACAAGGGGGTGGAAGTCGTTTGCCGTTGTCGGCGGTGCGATCATTGGGGTAGGCCTTGTGGCGGTTGCCACATCCGACAGCTTCCCGCGAAAAGCCGTCGGTTTCCGAGAAGTTCCAGGTAGGCGTGTTGCAGGTCTAGCAGCTTTCTGCGGGGAGTCGTTGGCTTCCCTGCCTGCTGTAGGGTGACGCGGCGAGCGTCGAACCCGTCGCTCCTGGCGGGTTCGGCCCTGTTGCTGACGGCTTGCCTACAACTCTCGACGAGCATACAGCTGCACCGTAATCAGCATGCTGACGAGGTGCAGCGCGAGCGCAATCACGACCACTCCCACAACGAGCGGAAGGACGGATCCGCCACCTTCGATCATCGTGACGATATCGGCCATGGCGGCAAACAGTGGACCGTCGTTGCCGACGAGCGTGCTACCGCCCACAAACAAGAGGCATAGCACCACGGGGACCAGGCGCACCGAGCGGGTGAGTCCGGACCTCATGCTCAGAGGAAACATCACGTCCACCACGACAAGGACCGCCGCGACACTGAGTGCCGGCACGGCCCATATGGTCTTGCGGGTCTCCTCCATGAGGACGAGCGGGGCAAGGTACGAGTCTGCTCCCAGCGTGGAGGCGACGGCAGAGAGAGCGCATGCGACGGCGGCACCGAGTAGGGCTGACAGGATGGCGACGGCGAGCGATGCCAGGTAGCGTCCCACCACCACGTTCTGGCGGCTTATGGGTAAGGTGAGGCGAAAGCCCTGCCATCCGTTCGCCTCATCGTAGGCAAGCGTCGAGAAGACGTAGGACATGAGGGTCATTGCCGGGACCACCCCTCCTGTGGCGACGGATTGGGTCGCAACGGAGACAAAGACGCTCACCAGGGTCGAGACTGCCAAGAGCTGGGCGAGAAGGCGTCCCGTTGCCGTCAGCTCCGCTTGGATCATGGTCCTCATAGGGCCTCTCCCTTCAGGGTGAGTAACATGTACTCGTCGAGAGATGCGCGTTCGCAAGTGACGGTGGGAAGGGCGTCGTGCAATAGCTTGCGGTCGGGCACCAGCACGTCAGAGCTGTATCCGTTTCTGAGGATTCGCAAGACTCCCTGCCCGAACAGGCCGGCTCGCATGATCCTCTCGACGTCTTCCGACTTGCAGCGGGCGATGCCAGACGTGTCGCAGATGTCTTCCAGGGTCTTCTCGAACACCTTGCGCCCGCCGTCGATGCATACCACAATGTCGGCCAGCTTCTCCAGGTCGGTCGTGATGTGGCTGGACATGAGGATGCCCCGTCCCTCGTGGGACATGTGGTCGCGCAAGAGGTCAAGCACTTCGTCGCGGGCCAGGGGGTCCAGACCGGACGTGGCTTCGTCGAGTAGCAGCAGGTCAGGTTCGTGGGCGAGGGCGAATGCCAGTTGCAGCCTCATCCCCATGCCGCGGGAGAGCCTCCTGACCTTCTTCGTCGCCGAGATGCCAGCGTCTCTCAGCAACGTGTCGAAGCGACCCTGTCGCCAGCTGCCAAACGTGCGACGCCCCAGCCTGCCGACGTCTGCAGCCGTCATCTCCGCAGGAAACGGACAGCTGTCCAGGACGACCCCGATGCGTCGCTTGACTTCCACGCAGGGTCCGTCGTCGTCGGCCCTCCCAAACAGCTCGATGTGTCCAGCATCAGGGAAGATCAGGCCGAGAACGGCCTTCATCGTGGTGCTCTTGCCCGCGCCGTTTTTGCCGATAAGGCCGACCACGTGACCGTCTGGTACGCTGAGCTCCATCTTTTGAAGGGAGAAGTCCCCATAGGACTTCGTGAGTCCCTGTATCTTGAGCAGATCTGGCATGAGTCGCTCCTTACGCTCCGTGGACGGATTTACGGGCAGGCGTCGCTACATATCGGCTTCGGCAAGCGTGTCGAGCATCTCGTGCAGATCGGTTACGGTGATCCCTGCCGCACTCGCATCTGCCAGGGCCTGTTCGAGCAGGTCCTCCACCTCACGAAGCCTCTCCTCGCGCAGCAGCTCGAGGTTGCCGCGCGCGACGAAGCTGCCCCGACCCTGGACCGTCTCGATGAAGCCGAGGGACTCGAGGTCAGAGTAGGCGCGTTTGGTGGTGATGACGCTCACGTGGAGGTCTCCTGCAAGCGCCCTGATCGAGGGCAACTGCTGGCCCGCGGCAAGGTCGCCCGAGAGGATGGCTTCCTTCACCTGGGAAGATATCTGCTCGTAGATGGGTCGTTCGCTTGTGTTCGATATGACGATGTCCACCCGTCGCCCCTCTCCCGCGACCTGTGACTGGCATCCCAGCCATTACCATGGTGCAACTTGGCATCCGTACCTTTCCTGTATAATTGTATATATATGATAGATACAGTATATATACACTAAGCACGGTCGTCAACGGTGAACGCCACGCGTCACTCACTTCTGCCATATGTCCAGTCCTTGCGCAATCATGTGCCCCATTCGATGTGGCCGCCAGTCCTGTTCGGCGTGAGCATGGGTCTTTCCCGGTGTAATCACGGACCCCGTGTGTAACAAAATCGGCGGTTATGTGTGGTTTCCAAGGCCTTGAACCGGACGCCTTTCCCTATGGGCAGATTCTTCATAAAATGATATATAGATATAACTGCGTATATATGTTTTGATTCGGACGAGTAGCATGCTCTGTCGGTCCGTCTCGAGTGTGTGGCGACAAAAAGTAGAGAGAAAACCACACATAACCGCCGATTTTGTTACATGCAGTGATTCTGGGTCCGCTTGGGCCCAGAATCACGACCCGCCTAGCCCAGACCCACGTCAAGGGCCATCATCACGGTGAAGCCGAGCGCAAAGGCTATGACGCCCCAGTTGGAGTGCTCCCCCTCGCTCATCTCGGGGATGAGTTCCTCCACGACAACGTACATCATGGCACCGGCAGAGAAGCTCAGCAGGTGGGGGAGGGCGGCCGTCACCTGGCTGGCAGCGGCGATGGTGATGACGGCCCCGATGGGCTCGACGATGCCCGACGCAAAGCCGCCTAGGAACGCCCGCGACTTGCTGTCACCCCCGGCGCGCAGCGGCATCGAGATGATGGCTCCCTCGGGGAAGTTCTGGATTGCGATGCCCAGCGAGAGAGCGAAGGCACCCGCTGCGGTGAGAGCCCGGCTTCCCGCTAGGAGGCCCGCATACGCCACGCCCACGGCCATCCCCTCAGGGATGTTGTGGAGCGTGACGGCCAGTACCATGAGGGAGTTGCGGGTAAGCCCGCTGCGTGGCCCCTCCGCCTTGGAGGCGCCCAGGTGCAGGTGGGGGATGACGCTGTCGAGCACCAGCAAGAACGCGATCCCCACCCAGAATCCCACGAACGCCGGGACCCAGGCCATGCGTCCCATGCCCCCGCTGCTCTCTATGGCAGGAATGATGAGCGACCAGATGGATGCTGCGACCATGACGCCGGCGGCAAAGCCCGTGAGGATGCGGCTGACCGTCCTGCTGAGATTGCCTCGCATGAGGAAGACCATCGCCGCGCCTGTCGTGGTACCAAAGAGCGGCAGGCCCAGACCCACGAAGAGGTTCGAGAGGGAATCCGAGACGTCCATGTAACGCTCCTTGCATCCGATCTGTGGCGGCTCCTGGGCCTCCGTGGCTCTCGTGGCACCTGTGCGACGCTATGCGCTACTTGCGGTAGTCGAAGAAGCCCTTGCCGGCGTTGACGCCCGTCTCGCCTGCGTCGATCTTGGCCTTGAGCTTGGATGCGATCTTGCCCTGGACGGTCTCGGGGTCCTTGGAGCGCGGGTCCATGATTACGATGTTGTAGGCGGTGGTCAGCCCGACGACGTCGAGGATGCGGAACGGACCGGCAGGTGCGCCTGTGCCCAGCTGCCAGGTCTTGTCGATGGTCTCGGGGTCGGCGACGCCGTTTGCCCAGAGTGTCTCGGCGGCGTTCAGGAAGGGCACGAGCATGGAGTTGAGGATGTAGCCCGGCTGCTCCTTGTGCAGGCACAGGGGCACCATGCCGATGGCCTCGGCGAACTCGACGACCTGGTCGTAGTACGCCTGTCCGGTGCCGGCATGGCCCATGACCTCGCCGGTGTTGTTGCGCCAGATCTCGTTGGCGAAGTGGAGGGCCAGGTACTTCTCGGGACGGCCGGTGGCCTCGGCGAAGGCGCTGGGAAGCATGGTGGAGGAGTTGGTGGCGATGACGGTCCTCTCGGGGAGGTGCTTGGCGAGCTCCTGGTAGAAGGCGATCTTCTGTGCCGGGTCCTCGGCGATGGACTCGATCACCAGATCGGCGTCTGCGGCCTCGTCGTAGCTGGTGGTGAGCTTGAGGCTGGCGTAGGCGCGCTCGACCTGCTCCTTGAGGGCGTCGATGCCGGCGTCGTCGGGACGCTCCGGCCCGAAGCCGCGTGCCCAGGCCGCTGGGTTGGTCTTCGCGGCCTCAAGGGTCTGCAGGTAGATGGTGCGCAAGCGCTCGAACTTGGGCTTGGCTCGTCCGATGGAGGCGTCGCTTCTCAACCAGACGGTGACGTCGAAGCCCCGAAACGCGCTCTGGAACGCGATCTGGCTGCCGAGCACGCCACCGCCCGCAACGGTTACCTTCTTGAAGTCCATGGACCAATCCCTTCTCGTCGCGACGCCCTACGCCCCGATGGGCGAAGGGCGCCTTTTCGTATACGCACGCTTGTGAGGGGAGTGTTCCCATATTTCCCATGGGCAATCGGTGGTTGCGACAAATTTCAGGCCATGGGCCAAGGTGGCGCTTCGACGGGGTCGCGCTGGGTACAAGGGGAGGGTCATCGACGATCTGGATGGGGATCCGTCACGTGATTCCCGAAGGGGGAGAGCAGCATGGATCTTGTGACGATCGTTCTGGCCACGCTTGTGGCCGTGGAGTTCCTCTACATCATGTACCTTGAGGCCTTTGCAACCACATCCGAGAAGACCGCGCAGGTCTTTGGCATGCCCGTCGAGGAGCTGGGCCGTGACTCCGTCAGGACGCTCTTCAAGAACCAGGGTATCTACAATGGCCTTGTGGCGGTCATGGTGCTGGTGTCCGTCTACCTGTTTGCCAGCCTTCCCGTCATCATCATGCTCATGTGCTTCATCATCCTGGTGGCGCTCTATGGAAGCCTGACCAGCAACCCCCGTATCATCCTCATGCAAGGTGGCCTCGCCATCCTGACGCTCCTGAGCGCCATCTGGACCTTGTTGGTGTAGGTGCCCACCGACCAGTGGGAGGCCTGGTCGAGAAAGGCGTACTGCCTTTGCCGTCGTGTGCCCGCCATGGACCGCCCGTGGAGGGCCTGGCGTCCGATGCCCGTCGGTTGACACCCGTGGGTCCCTCCCTATACTGATAAAACGAAATTCGAATTCAATTTCATTCTGATGGGAGATTCTCGTCCTGGCGAGTGGCTTTTGTTGCGGTGAGTGATCTCGGGACGATTTCGTTTCGGCGGGCGGTCCCGTCCTGCCGGGTATGTGCATGGGAAGGAGCGACGTGGTGGCAAGAGGGAGCTACAACACGCGCCAGCGCAAGGCCGTCCAGGCCTTCCTGCAGGATCATGCCAGTCGCTACCTCAGCGTCGATGATATCTATGCCATGTTGCGCGAGCAGGGCGTCGAGGTGGGTCGCACGACGGTCTACCGCACGCTCGAGGCCTTCGTCGGCGAAGGCCTCGTCTCCAAGGCGACCATGCCGGACGGGGGCGAGTCGCGCTATCGCCTGGTCGAGCCGGGCCACGAGGAGGCCGGTCGGCTCGTCTGCCTGGACTGTGGGCGTGTCATATCCATCGATTGCGCCGCTTTTCAGGAGTTCTCCCGTCACGTGCGCTCCGACCACGACTTCGACGTCGACCTTGCGCGTACGGTGCTCTACGGCCGCTGCTCCGCATGTCGTACGGGGGCCGCCCGATGATGGCCCCCTTTCATGTCGCAACGGATTGCACCGAAACGGCCCGTATCGCCGCGTCTCGCTCTACCGCAGGCCGTGCCGCCATGTCCGTGCGCTCCGCCACAACGCGTACGGCTGCCGTTCGGGGTGCCTTGCTGGCGGTGCTCTCGCCCGTGGCGCTGGGGGTACGTCTGGACATCTAGGCCATCCTGCTCCGGCCGACGACCAGGCGATCACGACCCGTCAGACATATTCACGTCACTTTAGGAGGACCTATGCGCTCCAGCATTCTCGGCAACATCAACCTTTCCTGCACCAGGCGCGGCATGCTGGGCCTTTCCGCTCTCGCCGCAGGCTCCATCCTGGCAGGCTGTTCCGCCGCTGGTATGAAGGGCGGTTCGTCAGATGCTTCCGGCGACGCCAAGCTGAAGGTCTCCGCAAGCTTCTATCCCATGTACGACTTCACCCAGAAGGTGGGCGGGGACCGCGTGGACGTGACCTGCCTCGTGCCGGCGGGAACCGAGCCCCATGACTGGGAGCCCTCGACGTCCGACATCCGTGCGATCTCCGAGACGGACGTGCTCGTCTACAGCGGTGCAGGCATGGAGCATTGGGTGAGCGACGTCCTCGACGGCATCTCCAACGACAAGCTCGTGACCGTCGAGGCCAGTGACGGTGTCAAGCTGCGGGAGCTTTCCGCGGAGGCCCAGGCCGAGGAGGCGGAGGAGCACGCTCACGAGGGCCATGACCACGATCACGGCCACGGCGAGGATGCCTCGGCCACCGACCCGCACGTGTGGCTCGCCCCCCTCAACGCCAAGACCCAGCTTGGCAACATCCGTGACGCCCTCGTGAAGGCCGACCCGGATGGCAAGGAGACCTACGACGCCAACTTCGAGAAGTGGGCGGCGGAGCTCGAGACCCTGGACTCCGAGTTCTCGAACGGCCTTACCGACCTGCCCAACAAGACCATTGTCGTCTCGCACGAGGCCTTTGGCTACCTCTGCGACGCCTATGGTCTCACGCAGATGCCCATCGAGGGCATCGAGGCCGACAGCGAGCCTGATGCCCAGCAGATGGCAAAGATCGTCGAGTTCGTGCAGGCGAACAACGTCAAGACGATCTTCAGCGAGGAGCTGGTGAGCCCTAAGGTCGCCCAGGCCATCGCCGACGCCTCCGGCGCGTCCGTCGAGGAGCTCAACCCCCTCGAGGGGCTCTCCGACGAGGAGCTTGCCGCAGGCGAGGACTATCTCTCCGTCATGCGTTCCAACCTCGATGCGTTGAAGAAGGCACTCTCCTAATGACCGTTGGCACCTCTCAGGGAACCCACGCACCCATGTCCGGCACGTCTGTCACAGACGTGCCCGCATCCGACGTGTCCCCATCCCGCGTCCCTCCCGTCACGCTCGAGGGCGTCCACTTCTCCTATCGAGGCGAAGAGGTGCTGAGAGGTGCGGACCTTACGATGGGCGCGGGTGAGATCTGCGCCCTCGTGGGCGATAACGGTGCCGGTAAGTCCACGATCGCGCGTCTCGTCGTGGGGGAGCTTCGGCCCTCCCGTGGCGGGGTGCGCCTCTTTGGCCGAGATCCGCTGCATTTCCGGGACTGGAAGAGGGTCGGCTATGTTCCACAGCTCCCGTCCGAGGCGGTCTCCCGCTTTCCGGCCAGCGTGTTCGAGCTGGTCGATGCCAGCCAGTGCCGGTCGCCTCGCATGGGCTTGGCGTCGCGGCGCACGCGCAGGCAGCGCAGCATCGAGATGCTGGGTCGCGTGGGCATGGCAGACTTCGGCAGGCGGCTCATCCGCGAGCTCTCGGGTGGTCAGCTGCAGCGCGTGCGCCTGGCATGCGCACTCGTGAATGACCCACGGCTGCTCATCTTGGACGAACCCACCACGGGCCTGGACAGCGTGAGCCGCTCCGCGTTCTATAGCCTCGTCGCCGAGGCACATGTCTCGCACGGCCTTGCCATCCTGCTCGTCACCCACGACCTTGATGCGCTCCCAGAGCTTGACTGCAGCGTGGTCGAGGTCGTGGACGGGCTCGCGCGCAAGAGGGGGGAGTAGGCGGATGCTGGAGTACGTGTTCATGCAGAGGGGACTGCTGGTGGGATTCCTTTTGGGCATCGCTGTCCCCCTGGTGGGCGTCACCATCGTCCTCAAGCGCCTCTCGATGATCGGGGACGCGCTCTCGCATACCTCGCTCGCCGGCGTGGCCGGGGGCCTCGTGGCAGGGGCGAGTCCCGTGGCGGGTGCCATCGTGGCCTGCGTGGGCGGCGCCCTCTGCATCGAGGGCATACGGCGCAAGTTCAAGGATCAGTCCGAGCTTGCCGTCGCCGTGGTCATGGCGACGGGCATCGGTCTGGCGGGCGTGCTCTCGGGCTTCGTCCCCAACGCCTCGAGCTTCAACAGCTTCATGTTCGGTAGCATCCTCACCGTGACGGAGGGCGAGGTCCTCTCCATTGTGGTGGTCAGCGTGGTCTCCGTTGCCCTGTGCGTCACCCTGCGTCGCGAGCTCTTCCTCATGTCCTTCGACGAGAGGCACGCACGTGTGGTCGGGGTGCCGGTGGGCGCCGCGAACTTCGTCTTTGTCATGGTCGTGGCGCTGGTGGTTGCCGTCGCGTCGCGCACCGTGGGCTCGCTCATGGTGTCGTCCATGATGGTCGCTCCCGTGGCATGCGCGCTTCAGGTCGCGCGCAGCTGGCGTCAGACCTGCATCATCTCGAGCGCCGTCGGCGTCGGTTCGGCTGTGCTCGGGCTCATCCTTTCGTACGTCCTCGGCCTGAAGCCCGGCGGAACCATCGTGCTGCTTTCCGTGGCATTGCTGCTGGCCATCTTCGTCGTGAAGAAGGCCGTCGCCCTCGTGACACGGCGGGCGTAGGGAACGGTCGTCGAAGCCGAGCCTCATTCTGACATCGCGCATTCCCATTGATGCAGCGCATCGCATCGCTCCTTTCCGAGGGGCGATTTTTTTTCTTTTTCAGGGTAACCACGGCAACCTTTCCGTGCGTTTGCATCCATTAATGTTACCTCTAGCTAACTATCGCCAGGGACGCCGGGGCATCGTTCGTCCGACAGCCAGGCGGAGAAGCAAAGGACCTGCCGCAACTCGCAGGGAATCGACATGCGGCAGGGGATAAGGATTTCGGCCGCGCGATCGTGGATGCGCGCGGCGCAGGGAAAGGATGGCTCTCATGGGCATGAAGGCACGAGGCAGATTCCTCGACGGGCTGCTTGCCACGGTCTTCGCCGTGGTCTTGGCCGTGTCGATGGTGCCGACCCCTGCATCCGCTTCGCCAGGGGCGGATGCGGGGACGGAACCGTCGTCGGGCGTGGCGGCGGCACGCGTCGCCGACGGGCAGGACGGCGCGGACTCGGCGGGTGAAAACGCCGGCGAACCTGCCGACGAACTTGCTGACGAGGGTGCGAACGAAGCTGCGGGAGCGGCATCCGGCAACCAGGACGGCAGCCTGAGCGAGGAGGCTTCAGGCATGGCGGCATCCGCAGGCATCCTGCGCGCCCCGGCCGCGACGCTCGCGCCCGGAACCTATTCGGTCACGGCCAACGTGAGCATGCCGGGGCAGTACAATCCCCTGATTTCGGGGCTTACGGTCTATCCGACCACGCAGCACAATCCCTTCGGCCCGACGATCGACGAGAACGTGGGGCTTGACGTGCAGAACGCGATTCCGCAGGTTCCGGTCAGCGCCAACGCGACGCTCTATGTGGGAACCGACGGCAAGGCCACGACGGTCGGCATGCTCGCGGCCGTTCTGA
>ERZ772967.2030-NODE-2030-length-13337-cov-5.578828_pt1 | contig 13337 bp, 15 predicted proteins | sample MGYA00511677_ERZ772967 | MGnify/ENA primary metagenome ERZ772967 (study PRJEB29015, sample SAMEA2737931) | human oral metagenome | biome: human oral; feature: human-associated habitat; material: dental | place: China | collected 2146 ...
TTTGCGATGTCAATCCGTCTTACAAAATTCCATGAAGAATATAAAACAATCGGGAACGTCTCATTTTACACAGTCCGCTATTTCAAAAATTGGAAAAAAGAAAAGATATAAAAATGACTATTTTCAAGCTGACAAACGCATCGGATAAATAGGGCAAATACATCAGCATAAGAGAACTGTAAGCCTAAAAGTGAGCGAGAGCCTTTAAAAAGATTATAAATAAAGGTATAATCAGCCCATTATGCTGAGCATAAAAATTCGGAGGTAAGATTGCGGTGAATATTATTATTGATCAGAGCATCGTCGCGCTTGGAATTAAAAGTGTTGTGATTGGAATTGCGAAAAATATAGACCCACAGGTGAAATTATCCGATTCATTTTTAAATAAGCAAAAAAAGATGGAAGATTGGGCATTACAATGCGATGTTGACGAGGTTTTGAATAATCCGATTACTCAAGGATATGCCGATTTGCTGCAAAGCGTCGGGCGCAGTATCAAAAAGTATCCGCCGACTGTTCCCGCATTTATTCGGAATATCCAACGCCGCGGTTCTATGCCGCACATCAATAGCGTTATCGATATCTACAACGTCGAATCACTACATTCGCTTTTGGCGATTGGCGGGCACGATCTTGATAAGATAGACGGGCAGATAGAATTTACCGTCAATAAAGAAGCGGGGGCTTTCCTTCCGATTTCATCGACGGAGAAGTATGTTGCCGAAACCGATTATGTATACCGCGACCCTAAAGGCATTATTGCGTGGCTTGGTGTCCGCGATGGTGAAAATTATAAATTTGATGACGGAACAAAAAACGCAATCTTTATTATTCAGGGGAATGCCAATACTTCCGTAGAAATGCGTGTAGAAGCGCTCAAGCGGATTCAAAGCGATTTGGCGGAGTGTATGCCTCAGTTGGAATTTGAAATACAAGTTATCGAAGGATAGCGCAAATAAAATCTAAGGGAACTTCTAAGAACTAAAGTTTTTAGAAGTTCCTTCATGCTCCTTAATTGTGAATCATCTGCTTCATACATAGACAAGACCTTTTCTCTATATGCTCATCATCGTTGTTCCACTGTGCCTGTTTTTTGACTATTCTTAAAGAAATTTAACCGAAATGCTTGAAACTTTGGCTTTTGTTATCGGTTTGATTTTGCTTCCGTTTTTACCTGCCCGAAGCATACACCAAGTGAATGCGACCTGAGCCGAAACTACATGAGCTGCTTTATGCGGTGTTTTATCCGCGTCTGCCGGTGCATATTCAGATCGCCTAATGGTTTTCCCGTCAATCGCCAGTACTTCGTTTTCCGTGAGCTTCTTTCCGAATGTCTCGCGTGCATAGTCTATGAATACTTTTTCCAGCTGCTTTGCATCAATCCGTGCAAGTACCCGCAGAATCGTGTCGCTGCTCGGTATGCCGTTTTCCGGTTTCAGATATTTTTTAAGGATACTCTCACTTAATGTAGCATAAAACTGTATTTGTTCTATGCTTTTATATCCGCACAGTATCCCCACAAACACGATCATCAGTATGTCCACAAGATTGTGTTTCTTACATCTTTCAATCCTGTCGTCTGTAATGTTCTCGAATGCTTCTTCTAATGTCATTTCCTCCACCCGAGCATCATTTTACCATACTTTATGCCTTCTTCAATACTTTATTCTTTTCACATATTTATAATGCGGAATCCCTGACTGGATATGTGAATAATATTCTTCATACTTAGGCAAAATATCTTCTCTATATGCTCGTACTTTATCGCTTCACAGCGCCGAGTTTTTGAACATTCTTAAAGAAGTTTAAACTAAATGCTTGAAACTTTACGCAGCAAAATCGGTTTTCAATTTTGTAATCGAGATGGTGCCTGACGGAACTGTCGCACCGGATAATTTGCTCTGAATGACATTGATATTATACTTGACAATATATTATATTATAAATAGTATTTTAACGTTTAAAGAAACACCACAGGCAGCATTAAAAACGGGTTGTTGATCTTAGTTAAAGATAAAAGTAGGAGCGAAAAATGAAAGAGAAATTAGCTCAATATCGTGCATTAATTGAAAGCGAAACCGATGTTATTGCGGTAATGGCAAATACCAGCGCGTTTATCATGGAAAATATTTCCGGCTTAAATTGGGCAGGTTTTTATCAAATGAAAGGTGATGAATTGGTACTGGGGCCATTTCAAGGCCGACCGGCATGCTATCGAATTGGTCATGGAAAAGGTGTCTGCGGGCATTGTGCGGTCAATCGGAAAAGTATCATGGTGCCGGATGTACACGCTTTTCCCGGACATATTGCCTGCGATGCGGCAAGTAAAAGTGAACTGGTTGTACCGATTATTCACGATGGCACATTGTTTGGAGTTATCGATCTCGATGCTCCCGAATACGATCATTTTACCGATACCGACAAGTGCTTTATCGAGGCTATTACCGAGATATTTTCCCAAAAATTATAAAAGGGAACCTCTAAAAACTTCCGTTTTTAGAGGTGAGCTGTGCTCACCGGTTTTCCCTTAGATTTAATTTGCGCAAGGAGTAATTCACCTCTATGAAAAAGATTGCTTGTATAACGGTATGGTTATTCGCAGCCTTTGTTCTTTTTGCTCAAACGGAAACAGGGGCGGTTCAAGATTCGGTATACCGAAAGCTCTTACTGTACCGCATTGAACATGACAGCAATTACCGGCAGCTGCAAATGCAGGCGGATATTGCAGCCAACAAAGCAGAAAAAGCAAAAACCGAATCGTTAGTAACAATGGAAGTCGGCAGTGGCAATACACAGTTTGTTCTTAATACCGATGCAGACAAACGAGGGGTTACAACTGCACCGTATGCAAATATCGCATTACCTTCGTACAATAACACGGGCATAAAACTGAGTGTGCCGTATAGTAAAGTAGGGCAGCGGCAAGAAACCGGCGCCGAGGTTTCCGTGTCTACCGATATCTATTCCAAAAATGCAGAAGCGAAAAAATATACGTTCAATCTTGCACAGTCTGCGGCAGATCAAGCAAGGCGGGCAAAAGAAGAAGGTTTGGCGCTTGCCGAAAAGCAGTTCCTCCAAGATATCCAGCGGCTTTTGGATGATTATACAACACTGCTTGATAAAGAACTGAGCGAAGTAAAAGCGGAGATTCAATACAATCAAACAAAGGCGCAAGGGTATGCAGAAAGTTCTACAAAAATGCGCACAGCCAATTTAGAGCTGTTGGGTGCAAAACGGGAACATCAGAATGCGGATTTTAACTTTTCGGCGTCATACCATGCTTTTGCGGAAAGCTGCGGTCTTACAACCGATGAGGCACCTCAAATGTTTTTAACGTCGCTATGGAATTCCATCCCCGTACAAAAGGCCGCAGATATTGAACAGTATCCTCAAGCTGCTTATAAAAAACTTGTTGAAGCGGAGCAACAGCATACGCGAAATGCAGCAAAACGGAATATTGAACTGTCTCCGTTTTCCATCGGCGCCGATGCCGGTTATAAATTGCGCAATACGAAAATCGGCAGCGGTTCTGCAAAAAATGAACATTCCGTCTTAGGCGGATTGAGTATGCAATTCCCCGGCGGAAAGGCGTATACCGGTGTTGAAGTTCCGCTTGCGGATCCTAAAAGTACAGCGCTTAAACTTTCGTTTAGTTGGAATCCTTTTTCAATTCAGTATCGGAAACTCGATAAAAAAAATGCCGAGCTTGAAGATGCGATTGAACGGCTGAAAATTGAAGATGCGAAAGAACACTATCAAAAACAACTCCATACTAATAAAACCTCGAATGAACAGATGACATGGCAGCAAAAAGCAACGGCGGATGAATTGAGCATCTATAAGCAAAATGCCGATGACCACGCACAATGGTACCGCAACGGTGTTATCAGCAAGGTGGAAAGCCTACAAGCTGAACTTGAGTACAAAAAAGCGGAAGCCCGCTATGCAAAGGCTAAAACAGCCGTTATGATTTTCAATATCGATACGGCGCTGCTGTTTGAAAAGCGGTAATGCAATACTATCGCAAATTAATCTCAGGACAGCCTCTAGTGAGAGATCCTTATAAGGCAAAGAATTATGAAAACAGAAAAGCATAAAGAGCAACAGAATGTAGAATGGAAAGCTGAATGGAAGGAAGAGTACCTAAAATGGATATGCGGCTTTGCAAATGCGCAAGGAGGCAAAATATATATCGGTAAAGACGACAAGGGGGAGACAGTTGGCGTAAAAAATGCAAAAAAACTGCTGACGGATATTCCCAATAAAGTACGAGACGTATTAGGCATCATTGTCGATGTAAATTTACACACCAGCCATACTAAAGAGTATTTAGAGATTAGTGTTTCTCCCAGTTCATATCCGGTTAATTATAAAGGGGAATATCATTATCGCAGCGGCAGTACAAAACAGCTGCTCAAAGGCGCCGCTCTTACGCAATTTCTGTTTGAGCGTACAGGACTTACCTGGGATAGTGTTCCGATGGAAAAACTTGATATGAAGGATTTCTGGCACGACAGTTTTGCTCTTTTTCGTAATCAAGCGCTCCTGAGTAAAAGGATGGACGAAAAAGATTTACAGATAACCGATGCCCAGTTATTGGAGCATTTAGGGCTTGTCAAAGACGGGCATATTTTAAGAGCTGGTATGATGTTGTTCTATCAAGACCCTGAAAAATGGATTAATGGCGCGTATATCAAAGTCGGTTATTTTAAATCAAATACTGATATTGCATATATGGATGAAATTCACGGGTCATTGATTAGCCAAGCGGAAAAAGTAATCGATTTATTGTTTACAAAATATTTGACAGCCAATATCACGTATGAAGGTGTTACCCGTATTGAAACATATCCATTCCCTAAAGCTGCAATTAGGGAGGCGGTGTATAATGCGATTGTTCACAAAAATTATGCAACTCAAATTCCTATTCAGATTAGCGTATATAAAGATAAATTATATATTTCCAACGATTGTATCCTGCCCTCAGGATGGACAGTCGATACACTGATGAGTAAGCACCGCTCGAAGCCATTTAATCCGAATATTGCGAATGGTTTTTTCAGAGCCGGTTTAATAGAAACATGGGGACGCGGTATCGAAAAAATATGTGAAGCCTGTATCGAGCACAATACCCCTATCCCTGAATATACCGTACATCCTGAAGATATTATGGTAATGTTTAAATGCCGTAAAAAAGAAATACATACCGGTGTCGTGCGGGAGGAGCCGCAGAAATTCTATAATAAACGGTATGAATATCGCATGAATACCGACATGAATACCGACATGAATACCGACATGAATACCGACATGAATACCGCTGTCGGTACTTCTACCGATGATACTGTTATCCAAAGAGTATTGCATTTTCTGATAAAGTATCCCAAGAGCACACAAAAAGAAATCAGTGAAAAACTTGAGGTAACGACACGGACGGTGGAACGTACAATTGCAGTATTAAAAGAACAAGGATATATCAAAAGAGCTGGGAATAACCGTTCCGGATATTGGGAGATTAAAAAATATAATTGGAGGACACGATGAGTATCAATAAAAAGCCGCTGACAGCACGGCAGCGGAAATCGAAGAAAACGAGAATTATTGTTATTGTATGCATAGCGGCGTTGGTAGGCGGCTGGTATATTTTTATGAAGCCTAAAAGCACAAAAACAGGTGATTTGCCGCCTTTAACGGTAAAAAAGGAAATCGAACACAATCAAATTGAGGTGTCCGGTTATATCGAAGCGGCACAAACGCAGGTTTTGGAGGCACCCGGCGAGGGGTTTATCGAACAGGTGCTGGTAAAAGAAGGCGACAGAGTAAAAAAAGGCGCATTGCTTTTTGCGCTTGATACCGACAAACAGAGTTATGCTGTTGCAGAACATGCTTTTGCGATAAAACGGGAGCAAATTAACGGAGCCTCGCAAAAGTTGAGCTTGATGGAGCAAGAACAGCGGCTTTTGGAAAAACAGCTCGCTGACCGCAAAGTGTATGCCAAATTTGACGGCATCGTTGCTGCCTTAAAAATTACGCAAGGGCAATACGCCAAGGCAAAAGATACCTTCGGCACACTGATTGACCGCAGTTTTCTTAAAGCCACGGTCGAAATTGCCGAAAGCGATGCGTCCCGCCTTGCAGTCGGACAAAAGGTTGATATGACATTCCCCGCCGAACCGGATATTAAAGTGCAGGCGGAGGTTATTTCTTATCCGGCAATCGCACGCCTAACCAGCCTTGGGCGGACGGTTGTCGATACGCTGATCCGGCTGGATAATCCGCCGGAAAAAATTCTTCCCGGTTATTCTTTTAATGGAACCATCGTAACCGGCGCCGACTCCGAAGCGCTTATAGTAGAACAAGACGCCATCCGTTATGTGGAAGGGAAGCCGTTTGTCGATAAAGTCGTTGGCAATACCACACAGGAAATTGCGGTAACCGTCGAACCGTATATTAAAGGCTTTGTGAAGATTCTCTCCGGCGTGCAAGAAAACGATGTGTTGAAAAATCAAGCAAAACTGAACAACGATAGAGATTTCTAGGAGACGCGTAGTGAAAACAGGGATGATTGTCTCCCTTGATTCGGTGGTAAAAACCTTTTTTATGGGAGAAAACGAAGTACATGCCTTGCGCAGCGTCTCGTTCGATATACCGGAAGGGAGCTTTGTTTCGCTTATGGGGCCGTCCGGTTCAGGTAAAACGACGTGTATGAATATGATCGGCTGCCTTGACCGTCCGACGGCAGGGGCAATCTATGTTGACGGAGAAAACACTGCCGAAATGACCGAAAAAGATTTGGCATTTTTGCGGAATAGAACGATCGGGTTTGTCTTTCAGCAGTATTTTCTCCTGCCCACGCTTACCATTCTCGAAAACGTGATGCTGCCGCTCCGGTATCAGGGGCTGCCTGCTTCTGAACGGAAGAGACTTGCTGCCGAAGAGCTGGACAAAGTGGGTTTAAGCAACCGCCTCAAGCACCGTCCGAGCGAGCTGTCGGGCGGACAAAAACAGCGTGTCGCCATTGCCCGCGCCCTTGTAACCCGTCCTAAACTGATTCTTGCCGACGAGCCGACCGGAGCGCTCGATTCCGAAACGGGACAGTCCGTACTCGATCTTTTTTTTGACATAAACCGGCAGGGTACGGCGGTTATCATCGTTACCCATGATCCGGACATCGGTGCAATGGCACCGCGCTCCATTCACCTTAAAGACGGAAAAATCATTTCCGACACGGCTGACATATCGGATACGGAAGCACGTGCGGCGAATACGGAGGCATATATAACGGACACTACGGACGAATCTCATGTTTGAATACATCCTTTCAGCCTTGCAGAACTTCCGACACAATAAGATAAGATGCGCACACTCCGATGCTCATATTGTTATGGGTATTATCATCAAGTAAAGAAAGTTTTACAAAAACGCTTGATTTTTGTAACAATATACTGTTACAATTTAACCATGAATAAAAAAGAATACGTTTTATACACGGGAGAAAAATTCACTGTAGAATGGTATTTTACAATAGAAGGTAAAAGTCAGCCCTTTGATTATTTCAATGAACTTGACTCCCAGCAGCAAATGAAATTGTTATATTTGGTAAAACGTATGGGCGATTTTGGAAAAATTGCAGATAAAACGAAATTCAATTTTGAGCATGATGGAATTTGGGCATTTAAACTCAATCCGGACAGATTTCTTTCATTTTTCACAAGCGGAAAGAAAATCATTATAACAAATGCTTTTGAAAAGAAATGTGACAAATTACCACGTACAGAAAAAGCTAAGGCTGAAAAGTGTAGAAAGGATTATGAACTGCGCGTAAAAGGAGGAACTTACTATGACAACATTTGACAGATTAATGCAAAACTCAAAATTTAAAGCTGAGTTTGAAAAAGGCTACAATGAGTTTTTAATTTCAGAATTCATGATTGAAAAAATGGAAGAAGAAAATATTTCAGTCAGAGAATTGGCAAAACAAGCAAAAGTGTCTCCCACCACAATCCAAAACTTACGCAGTGGAAATGCAGAAACAGTAAAATTCAAGACACTTTCAAATATTATGCAAAAATTAGGATATGTATTACAACCTGTGAAGGTGGTAACATTACAACAGAAATAAAAGACATAGGAAATAAGCGAAAACAGCTAACGCCCGCTTCAACACGGCCTTGCCTTTGGCAATGCAGATTATGCAAATGTTAGGCGGGACGTTTTTTAGGAGAACCTATGAGATTACATATACAACACATACGGGACGGCGCCTATGTTTGAAGATATTTTATCGGCCTTGCAGAACTTCCGGCACAATAAGATGCGCACGCTCCTTTCGCTTTTAGGGATTATGATCGGTGTATGCTCGGTTGTTATTACGATGAATTTGAGCCGTTCGCTGGAGGCAAGCGTTGCTTTGGTGTTTAAGGATTTCAGCAGTTCGATAGTCGCCGTGTGGCCTTCGTCGTGGCGGAATTCTGCAATTACTTTTAACGACCGCTATGCCGATATGCTGAAAAAAAAGATACCGCAGATAAAACGTGTTTTTTGGTTTGATTCGTTTAATGCTGCGGTCAAGCGCGGCCGCCTGAACGCCGGCACGAAGGAATGTTTCGGTGTAGAATACGGGTACATGGAAGCACAGAAATGGCATCTTGAATACGGCACGGGGTTTACCGCTTCGGATTTTATGAGCGGTGCGCAGAAGGTTATTATCGGGGAAGATATTGCCAAAGGTTTATTCCCGGAAGGAAGCGCTGTAGGTAAAACGCTGACGCTGTCGGTTAACAACGGAAATGCCGCGCCGCTCCTTTTTACGTGTACGGTTATCGGCGTGCTTAAAACAAAACAGACGACGGTAGGGCAGATGCAGCGGTTTGTATTGATACCGCATTCATTTATAAGGCTGCAATTCGGCCGAAAGGAAGCTGACTCGGTTGATGTTGAATTGTACGATACCGTAATGGATATCGAAGCTGTTGAAGAGGCGATTAAAGCAGCCTCCGACGAATATGCAAACAGTAAAAATGCGGTACGGATATGGTCGGCGCAGTCGATGCAAAAACAGGTTCAGAGCAGTCTTGCGATGATTGCCGCCGTGCTGTCCGGTATTGCAGGGCTTTCGCTGTTGATAGGCGGTGTCGGCATTATGAATATCATGCTCGTAACGGTTGCGGAGCGGCGGCAGGAAATCGGCATCCGTAAAGCAATCGGCGCTACGACGGGGGCAATCCTTTCGCAGTTCTTAACGGAATCGGCAGCCATCAGTATTGTCGGCGGCGGTATCGGTCTTGCAGCAGGTTTTTTAATCAGCCTTGTCACCGTTACGCCGATTTTATCTCAGTTTTCAGGCGGAAGCGACGTTGTGTTATCGTTCAATATGCGGGGAGCGTTGATGGCCTTTTTGATTGCCGCAGGAGCAGGTATTTTCTTCGGGCTGTACCCCGCATGGCAGGCCGGCAAACTCGATCCCGTCAAGGCGCTGGAGGAAACATAAACACTGCATCCTGCGGAATAGAGCTTCACACTTTAAGCTTGTTATAAAAATTGACAAAAAGTATTACATATTGTATGGTAAAAATATGGAAAACGAAAGAGCAATACAGCGTCTTTTTGAATGGGATTATGAAAAAGAACAACGTAATATAAAAATACACAAAATTTCATTTGAGACTGCCAAACTCGTTTTCAATGATGACAAGCGTATCGAATTTTTTGATGTAAACCACAGCGATACAGAAGATCGTCTTATCACAATAGGAAAAGTAGATAAGGTGCTATTTGTTGTTTACACTGAGCGAGGAGATAAGACAAGAATTATATCCGCAAGACCTGCTAATAAGGCGGAAAGGAGACTTTATGGCAATAGTTACATCGGTTCTTTATGGTAGTGAAAAACCAACTAAAGAACAAATCGAAGAGATTAGACAAGCTGCAAAAATGCCAATTGTATATGATGAAGATTGCCCGCCTCTAACAAAAGAGCAACTAAAGGAATTTGCACGTATAGCAAAAGAACAGCGCAAACTTCGAAAAAAACAGGTAGTAGCAATCCGACTTTCTCCTGAAACAGCCGGAAAAGTCAAAGCGCTTGGCAAAGGGTACAGTTCTGTTTTAAGCCGTATTATAGACGAAGCATTCCGAAACCCTGAATTTTTGCATAAATGTTTATAATGCAAACTCGATCCCGTCAAGGCGCTGGAGGAAACATAAACACCATGTGGGAAGATTTTATCAATGCGTTCGGCAATTTCCGCAGCAAAAAATTGCGGACGGTACTGTCCCTGTTGGGCATTGCAATCGGCGTTACCGTTGTGACGGTTATCAGTAACATCGGAAGCTCCATGAAGGTAAGCATGGCGAAGTTATTTAATCTTGATACGATGAATATGATTCATATCGAGCCTCGCTGGGATTTTGATAAACAAAAGCAGAATATCAAATTGACCGAAAAGTACCGCGAAGCGTTGGAAAAAAATGTGCCGTACGTAAAAAACGTATTTTATTCAGGCCTTTTCAACGCGACGGTTTCGCATAATTCGTTTTATCTGAAAAATCAGCGGATAATCGGCATTGAATACGGGGCGCTTGAAGCGAGCGGGTATGAATGGTCTTATGGGAAGAGTTTTAGCCTTGATGATTTTGCGAACCGGCGGCACAAGATTATTCTGGTTGAAGATGAAGCAAAGGTTCTGTTCCCAGAAGGAAACACTATCGGGAAAAGGGTTACGCTTACCGTTCCGTATAATCAGGGACGCCAGTTTATTCCATTTTCGTTTGAGGTATGCGGTGTTGTAAAGCCGCGCAATCGGTTTTCCAATATCGGTTCTTTTATGGTGCCGCGGTCATTTGTTGCAGAGGATATGGGTATCGGCAAAAACGATTCGAGTATTGCTTCGGTGCAGATTTACGATTCGGCATATATTGACGAAGCAACGGCGCAGATAAAGGCATTTTCCGATTCGTTCGCAAAAGCTGAAAATACTTTATGGGTGTTTTCGGAAAAAGATATACTGAATCAAATCAATTCGCAAATCGCTCTTATCAGCGTCGTGCTTACGGTGATTGCGGTTATGTCGCTGATTGTCGGCGGCATCAACATTATGAATATTATGCTGGTTACCGTAACGGAGCGGAAAAAGGAAATCGGAATCCGCAAGGCGCTCGGCGCAAGCGAAGCGGTAATACGCAATCAGTTTTTAGTTGAGTCCGCGACGTTGAGTTTGACGGGCGGGATATTCGGTATGCTGCTTGGCGGAGGCCTCAGTATGCTCCTGGTACAAACGGTTTTTCAGTCCGATAACTTTAAGATGGTCTTTAGCCCGAATATTAGCGGTTCGGTTATTGCATTTGCCGTGTCCATCACTATCGGTATTTTCTTCGGTTTGCGACCGGCGGTTAAAGCCGCGCGGCTCGATCCGGTTAAAGCATTGGCGGATTGATACAATTATAATCGCCCGTATTGCATTTTCCTATTCTTGTCTCTATAATAGATCTATGCAAAATCGTAACGTCGAGTTATTGCAGTATCAACTATCTCTCAAAAAATTGACAAAGGTGGTTCCGGCAATGGAGGAAATTCCTCAGGCGGTGGACTACCAATTCCGGCGGCAGATCCCGATGAACAATGGGTTAAAGACGCCATAAGCAAAGCAGCAGTCTCGCCTACCGTCATTGTCGGTACGGGAAAAAAGATTACGCTTTCAGGCGATAATATAAAATGGACATCCGATAAACTCGGTATAATAAATGTTACGGAAGCGGCTTCGGGAGAATATCCGGTTACCTCTCCGGAAGAAAAAGACAAAGTAACCTTAACGGCAAAGGCGATAAAGGGAACTTTTACTAAAGAAAGAACATTTACCGTTATTGTGCATAAAGAAGAATCTACACTGATTGCTGAAGAACTGATAAAAAGCATCAATCTTCCTGCAGAAACAGAAGTCGATATACCCTTGCCTGTAGAGATTGACGGTGTTTCCGGTACCGGCATAACGTGGACATCGGGTAGCGAACAGACAATTTATATAAAGGAAAGTTCGCACAAGGCGGTCATTACGCGGGAGTTAGGGGATGTACCGGTAAAACTGACTGCAAAACTGACTTATAACAGTTCAATGGTAGAAAAAGAATTTACCGTAACGGTAAAGCGGATTACAAAAATAACAGCCACCAAGTCTTATACCGAAAATGGGCATCATACGGTACATACCGCATATACCTTACCGATGCAGCCATTACGTATGAAAACGATGACAAAAACGATACGACGGACGGTGGTTTGAAATAGGAAGCGCCGAACATCGGCATTACTATATGAGTTCCATTGAAGTATTCAAGTATATTGCACAGCTTGCGGAAAAGGATGTTATTTCGCTACAGGATCTCAGAGTTGCTTTTTCAGCAAGCGGTGACACGCTCCCTAATGACGATAAGGAACTGTTCAATATAATACAATACAGGATGAACTTGGTAACCGGCAAATATGAAGATTTTATTAAGCTATTGCCGGACGCTCAAACGATGATGATAAAAAAACAAATCGATTCCCTAAGAAAGGAATATGCTAATGGTTATGATCCTGCAGAAACGGCCACATGGGATAAACTCTTACCGCTACTGAAACGCGGTAAAGAAGAAGAGTTTGAAAAAAGGCACGTTGCAAAAGCTAAAACACCTTTCAAGTATACATACAAACTGCAGCGTGATCCTGGAACCGATAAATACGGCTTTAAAGCCTCCGTCTTGTATGACAACACAAAAACATGGTTTAACCAGCGCGGAGATTATAGAGGCAGCAACGATATTTGGATTTCTACTAATAATGATGAAGTCATTATGTATGATGGCAAAGTCTACAGTATCGAACTCAACGCAGAAGGCACTCAGCTCACCGGTAAAGAACGTTTTGCGCCCACCGGCAAGAAAAAAACTATTACGGCAACTATAGCCGATAACCGTAACGGAACTGTTTCTATTACTGTAAAAGGCAATACGCATGAATTGTCTTTTAACGGCGATAACTTGTGGTAATTAAAACTCTAAGTCGCCTGTTGAGAAGCGTACATTCTTGCACTCTTCTCAACGACGAGATTTGTGCTCAGTACCGCCACGGATGGCGGGCGTATTAAGCAGAAACGATGTTTTGCCTTTGGCAAAACTCGCAAGTCAATTTACAACACGGATGTTGTAAATTGACGCAACTCGCTACTGCTTATAACCACTGCCATCCTTGGCAGTTCTGATACGTTGAATATTTTCAGAAGCGGCATATATTGCAAAACCTTTCCGTAAGCCTTTTGAAATAGACGATGCAGATGCTAGGAGCGTACAAAAAACACCCG
>ERZ772967.2031-NODE-2031-length-13337-cov-5.051875_pt1 | contig 13337 bp, 8 predicted proteins | sample MGYA00511677_ERZ772967 | MGnify/ENA primary metagenome ERZ772967 (study PRJEB29015, sample SAMEA2737931) | human oral metagenome | biome: human oral; feature: human-associated habitat; material: dental | place: China | collected 2146 ...
CCACACTGAGCGATTCTCCGTTGGCCGTACCGCGTAAAACTTGTTCGCCAGCAAAGTCAATAATACGACCATACTCCGATGATTTACCGGCATAATAACCTCGCAAAACAGCAAACTCTTTACTACTCTTCAATCCATAATATTTCATCGCCCGCGCAAACTCGCCCAGCAAACCAACGCCAGTAACAGGATCTTGAGCAATAGCGGCATCTATAACTTGTTTAGCTTTATCAAATGAAATCTCATCATTGTCATCAGCCACGCTATTCACTATATCTTTCAACTGCGCCTGAGAAATCAATGACACATACACAACTTCAAACAATTTAATATACGAAGATTTTAGCAAAGGCGCTGAGCTAGTATTTGGCGACCCCTGAAATTCTGCGCCAAAAAATTTCTCCAATACAGCCAATTTTCGGGCATCAAACGCATCGCCGCGGCTTTCCGGATCAACAGAATCCACCCCCGCCCAGTGCGCCAAAATATCCTCAGTCAACGCCTCGCGTTTTGCAACATCCTTTTCTGCAATAAACTGCTCAACCAGACCGCGCAAAGAACCGGATTTGTCCTGCATTATCGCCTTATGTAATGAACCGACATTGCCCGCTCCCTGTACATTTGGAAGTAGCGCAACATCATCAGAAATCTCTATCGGCGACGAGTCTACCGAATGTACTGGATTACGATTTAGTAGGTATTCCCCAACTGCCCGAGAACTCCCATCCGCCAAAGTAAACGTTCCTGTTCGCACTTGGATGTTATTAGCACCGTCGGTCACGCCAGTGTTGTTATACGACAAGCCGATGGACACGATCCCCAAATCAACCAACTGTTTTAATTCGCCAGCGGAAGCAATACCATCGCCGTCAGAATCTTGCCAAATCCGCAGCAGCGTATATATTGCGTCATTACCGTCAATCTTGCCGTCCTTGTTATCGTCATATTCTGCCAACGCAGTAAAGCCGCTTGACGCTAACGTCCTACCGTCTTTCATTAATGTGCGGTCGCCGAACAACTCATTACCGCCATTAATTATCCCGTCGCCATTTTTATCGTACGCCAGCAAGCCTTCTTTGGCACCAACCCACGAGGTTTTTTCAGCGAAGCCATTGCTGTCTAAGTCAAAGAATGCGTTTGAATCGTCAATCGACACTGTCGTTATTCCATCGCCGCCCAGATCAAACACCAGCGGATCAATGCGGCGGTTTTGCTCAGCCTGAGCTTTCTGCATATCAACGTACGATTTCATAAATTCGCCTGAAGCAAGGCGACGCTCAAACTGTTGTATAACATAATTTGCATACGCTATTTGATCGTGGCTATACGGACGATTAGACGTAGAGCCGTCAGGTAGAACTACAAGATTATTGTAATACGTAATACCATTCTGTGATATAGTCGTTGGTAATGGAGGTTTATTAATGACATCCGTGGTATAGTTCTTATCAATTTTTGCACGTTCAATAACTTGGAAGGCATTAATTAAATTAAACAAGTCTCGTAAATTACTAACTGACAGTTCTTGACTTGCTACAGTCTCTGTCATTTTGTATTGCAGACCAGGCTTGCTTGGGTCGTCGCATAAAAGCCGATCCAAATTGTGCCGAGAAGTATTAAAGAGACCTGAGCCGCCATTACCGCCAACTTGCTCATAACCTCTATAGACAGCCATTGTATCAGCAACCGAATATCTACCTGGTCCGCCTGTAATAGTATTTTTTATATTATTTATTTGACGTTTATATTCTAGTATACTTATACTACCCTTGCTAAGCCGTAGTCTAACAGCCAGCATTTTGCCAAGAGCATCAAAATTAACTCTTGCATAATCCAGGTCGGAGTTGTCTATATGACGCACTGTGTTGTTACCAAGTTGTAATCCATACGTTCCCACCCAGTCAAGAGAATTGACATGATCAACAACATTATACTCACCAAGCCTAGTTAGGGCAGCAATATCAAGAAGATTAGTTGCTATCCCAACAGCGTTAAAAGTAACAGCTTTAATACCTCCATAATGCTGTCCAGATGAAAAATCTGACGTCATATATGTCAAATAAGAGGCTAATCCACCACCCAAAGAGTAACCTGTAACAGTAGCATTACTAGCCCGCAGATACCTAAGAGCATCACCTTTACTAACATTACCGTCGCCAGTAAGCTTAGCAACAGTAGACTTAACGAAGTCCAGAGTACTCCAAAACTGCTGCACAGGGGGTGTAATCATAGTACCGATGGTTAAATCTGTAAGACCGTCGTTCCAGACTGGTATACCATTCTTGTCAGTTTCAGTACCGCGAAGAGTAAGAACAATATCCCCAGAAGGAGATTTAAAAGCCGCGCCAGCAAAGCCAGAAACGTCGTCTTTTTCAAAGTGAATGAGAGTGTAGGAGAGAAGCGGATTTGAAGGGTCTTTGAGAGCAAAAAGTTCAGGATCGTCAATATTAATCCCCTCTGTGTTAGTATAGAGTTTATTTTTTATAATATAATCAATACTATGCCCTCTGGCTTTACTTTTAAAATTTCCATAGACTAATTTACTAAGATTTAGGTAACTTATTGTATCTAGCATCATTTAACTTACTCTCCCTTATTTTGATTGGTGCTGCTTAAGCAAAATTTTATATTACTATATGAATACTCAAATGGTTTATCGTAAGTAGTCTCACACTTTTTAGTTTTACCGTGATTATCTGTTACGGAATAATTATAGTTGACATTTTTTATACCTTCATTCATGACACTATTGGTAATCCGCTCCATGTCACGCACAACATCGTCATTTGAAGTATTGTGCAAATCAGAGTATGACAAATTAACATTATACGCTGGTCCAGATTCTTGTTTTATAATTTCCTCCACCTTAGGATTATCCGGCAGTGCGGTGTCAGATAGCGGTTCTGCCAAATAGATTTCTACCGAAGCGTTAACTTTCCACTTTGAACTTGAGGCATTTTGCTGAGCTATTTTGTTTAGACGGGCGGTCTCGCGCTGCGACCAGATTTTTGCAGTGTATTGATCCGTAAAATGATCCTTATTCTCTGATTTAGTAACCTCAAACGTCATATTTTTATTACTGTCCGCATAGGCATAAGCGACCCACGTACCAGACATACCGAAAGGCTTGACTCCCATATTTGGATTCTCAACAATAAAATCCTTTTTATATTTTTTTTGCAGATAAGTGGTCATTTTTTCTCGTGTATCAGATTCTATATTCTTACTATTTATGAATACACTCACAGCCACCATTCCTACTATAATCAAGACACAGCAAGTCACCATAACCATTGGATTGTACTTACCGCCTTTTGGCTTTCTATCGCTTTTCTTTACCATCACCCCCTCCGGTTACTTTATAGATTTATTTATTATTTTAGCTTAAGCACGACCCATACACAAGAGAGCGCTGCTATATGGGTCCGCCCAACGAACCTAAAAATAACAAAATTAAAACAGCAATTAGATGCAATGCGGCTAAAAAACACAACTAAAGAATAAAAGAACAGCTCCTTGTTTAAAATAAGTAGTGTAACAATCTTAAATCAAGAAAGGAGGCTGTTCTCATGAATAGTTTAGCAGATATTCCCTTAGAGTATCACCGTCACCGCAGATTCTATCAATGTATTTGGGGCGAGGCATCGAACTAGCATCGCTAGGATATGAATGATTCGCTTGCAACCGCCCTAAAGGATTTTGGACCGACTAACCATATTGAAAACCTCTGGAGCGTTATAAAGCGCACCTTGCGATATATCTACAGAGACCTGTCGTTTAATCTTAACGATCTAGCACTCATCCTCCGAGAATTCGAAAACCGCTACAATAATCCAGATTCGTTTTACAGTGTAGATAGCTACTTAAAAACTAGAGCTTGTTCCGGATTTGGTTGGTGAACCTGTCTTAAGAAATTTATTGGCAAAAGACATCATATTTTACTGGCGACGCAAATAATCATATGTGAACGTAGCCTCTATTAACAAAATTTGTTACAATATGTCAAAGAGCTTTGATTATATAACATATGAACGTAAAACACTATGTATTGCATCTATTCCTGCTATCTATTTTTATAACTCTCCTTGTAGTTTTTAGCCATAGACTTAGCCCGGAAACTGGTATTCTTTTTACTGTTGGCTTCTTTGCACAGCTTATTGATGGAGCCATTGGATTAGGGTTTGGAATAGTAAGCACTACCGCACTGCTTGTTTTTGATATGAACCCAGCTTTAGCAAGCAATAGTGTTCATACTGCTGAAATATTTTCCAGTGCTGCATCAGGGATAAGCCATTATCGTAACAGAAATTTAGACAAAAAAATATTTTTATCACTACTCCTGCCTGGTGTTATTGGCGCATTTGTAGGGTCTATAGCTATGATTTTTATAAATAATTTTAATGTAAATATATTTAAAATTATTATTGCTGTCTATACCCTAATATTAGGCGGAAGATTAATTTATCTATTTTTTAGGCAAAAATGTAATAGGCGACAGAACTCTACTAAAACCAAAATCTCAAACATCAAACTACTTGCTCTTTTTGGAGGTTTTTTTGATTCTTTTGGTGGCGGCTGGGGTCCAATCGTAACATCTACGCTCATACAGAACGGTCGAAAGCCTCGTTACGTCATTGGAAGTGTTAATAGTGCTGAGTTCTTTGTTGCGCTTACGAGCAGTGCCACGCTCTTCGTTGCCTTGGGCGTAAAAAATTGGAGTGTTATTATACCCTTGGTGTGTGGAGGAGTCGTTGCTGCGCCTATAGCAGCAAAGACGACTAAACGTGTAAGTTCTGACAATATACTACTGCCAATTGGTCTGCTTGTTATTATGTGGAGTTTTTACGTCATAGTGAGAACCATTTTGTAAATCATAGAAACCTCTCTGGCTAAGTACTTTAAGAATAGTTAACACGGAGTCGTCAAGAGATGTTAGCGAAGTGTCAATTATAACCTCTGGATTCTTCGGGGGTTCGTAGACGTCATCAACTCCCGTAAATCCAGATAACTTGCCTTGTCTAGCAAGCGAATAGAGTCCTTTTGGGTCTCTCTGCTCGCATACTTCTATAGGCGTAGACACATAAATTTCAATAAACCTATCCTTGTCGAAATAACGTCTAACAGTTTCACGAGCTTTTCTGTAAGGACTGATGGCTGCACATATAACAATCCCGTTATGTTTAACTATCTGAGATGCGACATATCCAATTCTTTTAACATTCTCATTCCTGTCCTCTTTATTAAACCCAAGTCCCTTGGATAGGCGTCTCCTTACTATGTCTCCGTCAAGGATTGTAGTAGTTCGCCCATTCTTGCTTAGTTCACTCTCAACTGCTCGAGCAATAGTTGATTTTCCTGATGCGCTCAAACCCGTAAACCAAAGACAGTAGCCTTGCTGAAGGCGTGAAATATAGGTACTATTAAGTATGTCCGCAACTTCTGGTCTTGTGAACCAACCGGGTAGTAGTCTGTTTTTGGCAAGATAATCAGTCCTTACTTGCGTGCCCGAAATGCTCCTTATTGTCTCTCCTTCTTTAACTTCAGAAGACTCCTTGTAGCTATTTGTTTCTTCAATGTATACCATTTCATTAAAAGTAAGGATCTTTATACCTATTTCATCGGCATATTTTAATACTAATTTCTGAGCGTCGTAAGGGTCGTAAAAAGGTTCGCCTTTGCTATTTTTCCCTGGACCAGCATGGTCTCGTCCTACTATAAAGTGTGTTGCTCCATAGTTTTTACGAATAATTGCATGCCACAAAGCCTCACGCGGTCCTGCCATGCGCATTGCTAAAGGAAGAAGGCTCAATATGACATCTTGATCTTTGTAATAATTTTTTACTAATATCTCGTAGCATTTCACTCTGGTAATATAATCAACGTCGCCAGGCTTTGTCATGCCAACAACAGGATGGAGTAGCAGGGTCCCCCTAGTTTTTGCTGCAGCTTTCTTTGTTAGTTCTTCATGAGCTCGATGCAGGGGGTTGCGCGTCTGAAATGCAACCAAATTCTTATTGCCTTTCTTTTTAATCTTTTCGCGTACTTGTTTTGGACTCATGCGCAGATGCTTAAAATCGTAATGCTGTGGTAGTGTAATAACTTCAATAGGTCCAGCGATATTATAATTACCCCATTGATCCATTATTGAAACAAGAGGATGTGTTTTGTCGTAGCTGCCTAATACTGCTTCGCTGTATTCTTTTTTGTTCCACGCATAGCATTCTTCAATCGTCATGATAGCAAGAATATTCCCATACATATCGCGAAGTGCGACACGAACTCCTTGATCGTATTTTTTATTAACGGGTAAAGTGACTGGTATAGGAAATACAACACCGTTCTTAAGTCGTAGATTACTTAATACTTCTCTATAATCAGCCTCTCCCATAAACCGATCGAGTGGGGCGAATCCTCCGTTGGCAATCATTTCAAAATCGCAAAGCAAAAAATCAGTCAGAATGATTGACTCGAGGTTAGCAGCTTCGTTTCTTAATGTCTCATCTTTTTCCATGGATTCTCCCTTCAATAGATTACGTTAGTTTTAGCTCGCAGCTAGATATACGATAATTTTGCGGCAACTGTATTGTGCGAATTAGCTTTTCTAAGTGCAAATCATAGACATGAATTAAACAATTGTCTGCGTCGCTTACAAACATTAAAGATCTGTCATCGTGTTCTATCTTTTTAATGTCCTGCACCCAACCCCCAAATTTCATCATTTTAACAAAATTGAAATCCGGTAGCGCATATATTCTTACGCAGTGATTTCCAGAATCTGCTGTATATAATTTCTTGTTATATTCGAAAAATGCATGCGATCGATACATTCCTTTTACTAAAAATGAAAATCCATTATCTTTACAAGAGACTATGCATCCTTGGTGAAATAGGTTGACCCCCAAGGCTCCGTCTGACATTATTGCAGCGTAGTTCAGATGCGTAGCCTGCTCTTCGGTCGCAATATGTAATTTGCTATAGTCTACAGACTTATCAATTTTACAGTCTGGGTTTTCTATCTTAATTCCATTCCTAGAGTTGATAAATGATATCACAGGTTCAGTGCTATAGTCTGTAAGGGAGACTTTTACGACTGTATCTATTCCAGAAGATGAGACTATAAGATCGTTCTCATAATGTGTAATACTATGTATATCGTTAAATAAAGATGAATGAATTTCGCCTATCACATCTAAAGTTCGAGCATTATATACGATAATAGTGTTACGTTTAGCATCGCAGATAAACAGTCGACTCCCAACGGTACACATACCAAATGGACAATCTTGTGTTCGTAGTCTAGTTAGCGTATTCTTATCCCATGCATATTCAAGTATTGCCCCCGTCTGATTTGTGTATCTCTTACGCTGGTTCTTATTTAAAGAATAGCCTCCTTTTTTTAAATTCCATTTTTTCTTCATTATTTCAAAGTCGCTAGTAAAGCAGCTAATGTAGATGTTCATGTTTATTTGTTCTTTTTTATCCATTTTATAATTTCTTTAGCTAAGATAGTATCATACCCTCTAAAATTGTGATCAGCACCTGGAATGACGACGATTTTATTTATTTGTTTTGAGAGGCTTTGCTTTAAATGGCTTACAGCAGATTTGACATCCATACATAGCGAGTTGTCTTTTGATCCGTAAATGTATAAACTTGGGAGTTGGATTTTTCTCAAGATCTTAAATGCACTATCTTTGAATGTAGCGGAATGATAGTTAAATACATCATAATCGCTTCCATCTTGAAGCATTTCTAGCAGGGATTGATACGATAACGGGTGTTTGGTGGGATACACGTCTGTGTCAACTAAATCACTGCCGTGCCCATCATTTATATGGTTTTGGATTATAGCAAGCGAGCGTTTCAGACGATTGCCCAAAACTCTTTGGCGTAAGCCAATATCGTCTCCACCTGAAACGAATATATAACCCTTAAGTTCAGCTGGTTTTTTTGTTCTGTAATTATTATAGACTGCAATTTTGTTAGCTCCAGTTGAAAGTCCCATCATATATATATATTTATATCCTTTTTCTAGTGCATAGCTGATAATAGCCTCAATATCATATTGAGAATCCTTGATTTGCTCGTAGGTCATTCCTGTAAACACTTTTGATTCTTCATTTTTATCTATTCTTTTATGTTGTTCTATATAATTACTTCCACGGTTGTTTGGAACAATAAAATCTATATTATTTGCCAGAAATATGCTAGAGAGAGTATTTATTTTTTTTACATCTCTTAGCGCATGAGAACTGCCGTTACCGTGAATATAGATAATAACATCATCGTTATGGTAACGTTCAGGTTCAAAATGAATAAGACTAAACTTGAATCCATCAGCTGTTGTGTACTCATCTATTAGCGCTTTCGATGGACTAATCATGGTTTATGTGCCCTAATTTTATTATAAATCGCTTCCATTAGTTTTAGATAATCGGAAGGAGTATCGTTAAAATCAGATGGAATTAGGTCCTTAGTAAAATTATGTGTACGTGCCATATTAATTATCTCATCAGGTTTCATGCCTTTATATAAATCCATATTATCTTTTTTGGCAAATAAGAAAGCGTCTATTAAAGAGCGCGACGTATATTTTTTTAAGCTAAGTTTGAGGCTATCGTCGGAAAAGCCCTTGGCGATAGATTCTCGTTTCATTTTATCAAGATAATAACCTGTTGTATTTTTTATAGATTCTCGATAGTCTTCTATGCTAAGTTTTTCAAGCATACTTATAAAAATATTCTTGCCTTTAAGAAGCTTTGCAGAAGATAGATAGCTCAAGGCCAGTGTACCTTTTGTGCCATCATGAAAATTCCGTGGATATTCGGATTGATCATCAATGTATTGCAGAGACATGTCAATATTTACATTCGAGTTTTTTTGAACTAATTTGTGAAGCGTCTCAATATCTTTCTCGAGATGCCCTTTTCCCTGAAGCATCAAAAAAAAGTCTATATCAGAATCAGCCTCAGAGCGACGGTTTATTACCGATCCATACGCCACTAGACTGACTAGACGATCTCCGAACGCACTCTCTATTGAACTAGCAAAATGTTGAATCGTCTCTTGATAATTATCCATAATTGTAATAATATATTATATGAAATTTTGATTGTATGCAAGAATCGAATGGAAAAAGTTGTTTCAACATTGCCGATTACAAGTCGTAATAGGATTTCTAATGCTAAAGTCCAAGGAATAATTACCGGAGGTCTTTTGGCGCACCATCTTGGTGCAGACTTTACTCCATGGCTGGGGTTGAACGGGCGAAATTCAGACACATCGGTCAGTGCTCAAAATTTATTTTCAACGATAGCACTTGCGTATGGACCTAAAAATTCTACGCATATACAATCAGATATCAATCCGAGCTACGTTGATTTCGTACAGTCTAGTACGAGCCAGCTCATCAAGGATGGTCTGCTTGATCTTAAAGAGTCTAAGCTTTTTGCGTGTGAATGTGGCATTGTTCAAATTGAAAGAGACGCTCTGGATAAAATGCAGATCGAAAAATTACAAAATATAAGACGGAATCTTGGGGTTTACGCTTGTGTGCACTGCGACACTAGACTAGTACCAGAAACTTCTCTTCAAATTGTCTCTACGCCACAGCTTTATGAGTCATTATTAGATTCAGTAAGCGACATGTTTCCTCAATTATCAGTTCAGGCAAAGGCGCAATCCGTCATCGAAGAATCCGCTGCCAGACAAAAGGTCTTGTCTCGGCTATCGTCTAAAACACAAGGTATAGCAGTGAATATAGATGGAGATAAGTTTACTCTTGATCCTGACTTCTCTCTTCTATTTACGTCAGCTTACTCAGGCAGCAAAAGAGAAACGGCTTTAATCTCGGGAATAAGACAGATTGAACGCGTGGTAGGTAGTATGGCTGTTTTTAAGGCACTTGAACCTTCTGGTAAAGTAATTTCCTTGCTCCATCCTCGTATATTTGTTAAGCCAGACAATAGTCTGCTCTCTTCGCCAGTGGGCACGGATAATGAAAGTGTCATATACTCTGCCTTAATAACAGCGTCTAGCTTATCGTGGAAGAATCATGAGTCAAGGCTTAGTGAAACCGATGCTTCAATGCTGTTAAAGATGACTTCTTTAATAGCAGCATACGAAGACCGTATAGCGGTTGGCTGCTTAAGCAAAATTGTAAGACCGACACACAAGAACTCTATCTCTAGTTTTATGCGACTATATTCTCCGCAATACATACGCACTGTTTTAAAAGCTATAAGAAAAAAAAGAATTCAGCCTCAATCCGATGAGGCAACGCTAATATCTGATATATTAAAACTCTAATTTACCAATAGACCTCTTATTATAGCAGTAGTGCCAACTATGAAATACTAATGGCGACTTGCTGCTGCACATCAGACCACCAGCCTAGATTATCCTGCGAGGCGTGAACGCCGCCCTCTGATTCAAATCTGGCGACTTTTAATCCGGCATGAGCTAGGCGCTGCGCTAAGCGGTCGTTGCAGCTGCTGGGACTAATCAAGCTTTCCGTACCGTTTAAGACAGTCACCGTTGTATCGCCGTCGATTGCGGAATTTTTCCTATCTTTCGCTTTAACGATTGTTTCCGCAATGTTATGGCGGTTGATTGCTATTGGGTAGCACGCTATCCCAGCTGTTCGGCGAATAGCAAGCTTGGCTAAGTTAGATTTGAGGTCAACTTCGCGTAGTTCAGCTACCCAATTAGGATTTATCTGTAATATCTCTGGACATTGGTCGCTGCCGTGCTGCAGGAAATTGCCAACAAATTTACAGAAACCGGCCAAGCCGTTTTTATAATCCTCACTAAGACCAGCCGCTTCCCATAAATCGAGCCGATCCAGATACACTTCCCCCAGTGCAGTCCGGGCAATCGCCGCCGCAACGTGCGCGCCAAGCGAATAGCCTATAACGCGGTTAATTGCGTTAAAATCCAAGCCAGCACCGTCTAGTGCTTGGCTGATAGCATCCCACTGCTCTACGGCGCCAGGTTCGAAATTGCCTTGACAAAGCGCCCAGCGGACATCTCTATCCATGCGCGGCGTTTCAAGCTCAACTCCTGGATTGTCTACGTATATCACTAACCCATTCTCCAGCGCTGCGGTAACTTTCGCTCGAGCTTGGGATATAGGATTATGATACGTACCGTCCGCCCATGGGGGTAAAATGACGGTCGTGTTTCTATCGTTTTCTCTGGGGTCGTCTTTCTGGCGGGCATCAGCTATATAGATACCCAGACCGTTGTCGGCTTTTATTCTGCTGCAAACAACCTTATCCCAGCCGTCTGGCGGCGGTGTCTGACGCCAGTCTTTTTGCGGTATAGTTTCCGGCAAAAATACTTCACGCATACATTTATTATTACCTAGCTATGTTTACATGTCAAATTTTTGCCGTCTCTTTCGTGCGGCTCTTATAGAAAAACCGCCCCGTACTCATCGGAGCGGTTTTCTGAGAAAGGAGGCTGGTTGGCCTACGCAGCCACGACTAATTCCTCTTCCTGACTGTCAGCGAACTCATCCTCGCTTGGTTCGTCGGTTTCCATCTCTTCGATAGCACCGGTTCCTACTGGAATCTTGCGGCCGATGATGACGTTTTCCTTGAGGCCATGCAAGTGGTCAGCGCGGCCTGAGACGGCAGCGTTGATCAGCACACGAGTGGTGTCCTGGAAGGACGCAGCGGATAGCCATGAGTCGCTCCAGATGGACACCTTGGTGATACCGAGCAGCAACTGAGTGTAGCTGATGAGGTTTTTACCTTCAGCGGCTAGCTGCTTGTTGGTGTTCACTACCGCAGCCTTAGAGACTATGTCGCCAGTCACAAAGTCGCTGTCGCCCGCATCTTCGATCTGGACGCGACTGAACATCTGGCGAACGATGATCTCCAGGTGCTTGTCGGCCACGTCTTGACCCTGAGCGGCGTAAATGCGCAGCACTTCGTTGATGATGTAGCGCTGCGTGGCCTCAACGCCCTTCAGTCGCATCAAGTCGTGTAGGTTCAATGAACCGGCCGTCAAACGGTCGCCAGCCTCGACAACGTCACCCGCCTTAACCACCAACTGCATAGTGCCTGGGATTTCGTAGCGAGCTGGTGCGCCAGCTTCAGCGGCGATCACCAACGTGTCTTCTGCCGCTTCTACTACACCGTCAAATGGTGCGACCAGCGGACGAGTGTCATCTTCGCCAGTTGCCAGCACGTCGCCAGCCTTAACGCTTGAGCCAGCCTTAACCACGATGGTTCGGCCGTCCAGCGGCAAGCGCTCAACTTTACCAGATTCCGGGGTAACTTGGACGATGTACTTTTTGCCATCTTCCCAAACGTCGACCAGGCCAGCAATTTCCGTAACATATGCCTGACCCTTTGGTGTGCGCGCCTCGAATAATTCTTCAACACGCGGCAGACCCTGGGTGATGTCGGAGCCGCCGACGCCAGAACTATGGAATGTGTTTAGCGTCAGCTGGGTGCCTGGCTCGCCGACCGATTGTGCGGCGATGACGCCGACTGGCTGCGCCTTGTCTACTAGCGCACCAGTTGACATGTCAACGCCGTAGCTGCGCTGCGGAATGCCGTTGAGGTTGTTGGTTGACAAGACTGACTGAATTTTAACGCTCTGGATACTTTCATCGTCGTCAATTGAGTCGGCAATTTCCCGAGTGATCAATTCGTTCTTATTGATATGGCCCGGCACGTCTTCGGCAGTGTAACGGCCCGCCAAGCGGTTCGAGAAGTCGATCATTGTCTCTTCGGTTTCTGAACGATAAATGGCAAATCCTTCGTCGTCGCCAGCTTCGTCTTCAACCGTAAAGACGTCTTGCGCCACGTCGACCAAACGCCGCGTCAAGTAGCCGGAGTCAGCTGTCTTCAAAGCGGTGTCGATCAGACCCTTGCGCGCGCCGCGAGTTGCCACGAACGCCTCCAGGCTAGACAAGCCGTGCTTGTAGCTGGAGCGAATTGGCAGCTCGATTTCGCGGTTGGCGGCATCCACCTGAATGCCGATCATGGCGCTGGCTAGCTTCACGTTGGAAATGTCGCCGCGGGCGCCGGAGTTGACCATCACCGAGATGCTGGTATCCATGTGTTGCAGTTGGTTTTGCAAGAAGTTGGAAATCTTGCCGTCGATGCCGCGCCAATTGGCAACGGTCAGGTTATAGCGCTCGTCTTCGGTCACCAAACCTTGGTCGTATTGATCGGAAATCAATGCAGTTCGAGCGTCGCCTTCCGCCACGAATTCGGCAATCTCATCAAAGTGCAAATAGTCGTCCTTGCCGGTGGATACGGCCGCGGTCGTGGCGAAGCGGAAGGCTTGGCCTTTCATGCGATCGGCGATTTTGGCAGTTT
>ERZ772967.2035-NODE-2035-length-13323-cov-3.423199_pt1 | contig 13323 bp, 10 predicted proteins | sample MGYA00511677_ERZ772967 | MGnify/ENA primary metagenome ERZ772967 (study PRJEB29015, sample SAMEA2737931) | human oral metagenome | biome: human oral; feature: human-associated habitat; material: dental | place: China | collected 2146 ...
GAAAAAACGGAAGCAGATGTCATTCCTTTAGACAACATCATTACAGATAATTGGGCAGGAGTAAATTTGAGACGTGAATCTCAAGACATTGCTCCATATGTTCAAGATTCCATTCAGTATTACTTTATAAACAAAATCAGAAATGACTTTGATATTGTTTACGATGATGATGGAAAAGGAGAAATTGCAGATATTGTAGGTATAAAAGACCTGCCAACACATATAGAAATCCATTTGTTTCACTTAAAAGGAGCTATAGGAGGGGGAGTAAGTAATGATATTAATAATTTCTATCATGTTTGCGGGCAAGCCCAAAAATCATTGAATTGGAAATACAAATTCAGAAAGGGAAAGGATTTCTTTGACCATTTATTCAAACGCAAAGAAAAATCATTAAATGGAATAATTTGTAGCCGATTTATAAAAGGAACAGAAGAAGATTTAGAGAACGTTTTAATGGCTGCGAAATGGAAAAAAGAAACAAAATTTCATATTTACATTGTTCAACCTGCTTTAAGTAAGGCGAATGCATCTAGGGATATTTTACAGCTTTTAGGGAACACACATCATTATCTTCACACTTTGGGCAATGTTGAATTAGTTGTTTATTCAAATATTTGATTTTGTATCAATAACGAATATTATATATGAATTCTGAAACCAACCGCGTAGAATACAAACGAGAACTTATAGATGATTTGGAAAAAGAGGCAATCGCTTTTCTGAATTATCACGAAGGAGGCGTAATTTATATTGGAATCGACAAAACAGGGAAAGCTGTTGGCGTTTCAGATATTGATGGTGATATGCTCAAAATCAAAGATCGACTGAAGAATAACATTATGCCATCATGTATGGGATTATTTGATGTCTCAGTAGAAGGCGTTGATTCAAAAAACGTGATAAAAATTACTCTGGCAAGTGGAACGGAAAAGCCGTACTATATCAAGAAACTTGGGATGTCGGAAAGAGGCACATTCATTCGTGTCGGTACTTCTGCTGAACCAATGCCCGTAAAGATGATAGAATCTCTATTTGCCAAACGTACTCGGAACTCCATTGGCAAAATCAAGTCTCCAAACCAGAACCTTACTTTTGAGCAACTTAAGATATACTATGAGGGATCAGGGAAAACACTAAATCAGCAGTTTACGTCCAATTTGGAGCTGATTACAGAAGAAGGCGAATACAATTATGTAGCATACTTATTGGCTGATACCAATGGAATATCTGTGAAAGTGGCAAAATACAATGGATTTGACCGTGTTGACTTGACAGAAAACAACGAGTATGGGTATTGTTCGTTAATAAAGGCAACCAAACAAGTATTGGATAAAATTGAAGTCGAAAATAAAACACTGGCAAAAATCACACCCAAAGAACGGAAAGAAACAAAATTATGGAACCCTGTCGCTTTGCGTGAAGCTGTGATTAATGCCATTGTTCATAACGATTATACCTCGGAAGTGCCACCTAAATTTGAGTTCTTTGATGATAGAATTGAGATTACATCATTTGGCAGTTTGCCACAAGGCATGACAGAGAAGGAGTTCTTTGAAGGCTATTCGGTGCCACGCAATAAAGAATTAATGCGCGTATTTCGAGATTTAGATTTAGTAGAACACTTAGGGTCTGGTGTCCCACGTATTTTGAACAGTTACGGAAAAGAATGTTTCAAGTTTACAGAGAACTTTTTACGAATGATATTTCCAGCGTCCGAGCAAGTTACCGAGCAAGTTACCGAGCAAGTTACCGAGCAAGTTACCGAGCAAGTTAAAGAACTGGTTAGGATAATGAGCAAGGAGATGGATAGGCAAGAGATACAAGAAAAATTGGGTCTTTCTCATAGAGAAAATTTCCGTTCAAATTATTTAAAGCCTGCATTAGAACAAGGATTTATAGAAATGACTATCCCCAATAAACCTAATAGTAGTCTGCAAAAATATCGGCTAACAGTATTGGGCAAGCAGTTAAAAGTTAAATTGTTCCCTTAACCTCATTTATAAGAGATTCAGTAGTACAATGAAATAATATCTTCGTAATTATTGTCAATATGAGAAAAGAGTTAAAAAATAATCGACAGGTCAGTTTCAACCATAAGAAATACAATGGACTTTATCTTCAGTAGAATAGAAAAGTATTACCCCTATAATCTGCTCCTGTTAGCAGACGAAACAGTTGTAGCTATAAACAAGTATCTTCCTTATTCAGATGTTTACATAGCAAAACAACAGGGGAAAATAGTAGGTGTGATAAGTCTGTTGCCAGTAGATAAACAAACGATTGAAATAAAAAACATAGCTATCTCTCCTGCATATCAGGGGAAAGGGCTGGGTAGCTGGATTCTGAAAAAAGCAGAAGAAATTGCTAGAAAAGGTGGTTATATAACCATTATTGTCGGCACAGCTGATTGTGGGACAAAACAGATTCAATTTTACGAGAAGCATGGTTATTCGAAGTATGCGATAAAGGAAAACTTTTTTCTTGAGAATTATGCCCAGCCAATTTATGAAAATGGGATAATACTAAAAGATATGATTATGTTGAGAAAAGAGTTGAAATGAAGACAGATAGGTAAAGATTACCCGATATTACATATGGAGATAAAGGGAAAATTATGATAACGAAAAAGGAACTTCTACAAATGCTTTCAGACACGGAGAGCTACAATATTGAGAGAACAGAATCGACTGGCAATATGGATAAGTTTTGTCAGGCTATATGTGCTTTTTCAAATGATATGTCGGGGAATGGCAAGAATGGTTATCTGATTATCGGTGCCAAGGATAATGGAGAATTATCTGGTCTGAAGGTTGATGATAAACTCTTATTGCAGATTGCCAATATTCGGACGGATGGCAACATTCTCCCTCAGCCCACCATGACCGTGGAGAAGTTCTATTTTGATGAAGGGGATGTATTGGTGGCAGAAGTTCAGCCTTCTGAATTTCCTCCTGTACGTTATCGTGGTCGTGTTTGGGTACGTGTCGGTCCTCGGAAGAGCACTGCAACAGAGGCAGAAGAAAAGATACTCACAGAAAGGCGACTTTCCAATGTTCGTACCTTTGATGCCATGCCTTGCCTGGGAACGAGCATTGACGATTTGAATGTAGCTCTCATTCATAAGGAGTTTTTGCCCAAGGCTGTGGCAGAGGATATTCTCGCTGAAGATAAACGAGATATTACGGATCAACTTGCCTCTCTTGGTTTATATGATTTGCGTTATAACTGTCCGACTAATGGTGCTATTGTCCTGTTCGGAAAGAATCCTGAGCGACACGTACATGGGGCGTATATTCAATATGTCCGCTTCAAGGGTAAGGATCGTGCGGGTGATATTCTCAACGAACATAAGTTTAGCGGTAATCTTTGCAAGGTATTGCCTAAGATTGATGCTTTTGTCGAGACAAGTATCTCACAAAAGCGTCCCATTCCCGTAAGTGTACTTCGGGAAGAAACGGTGTCCAAGTACCCATACTGGGCTACTCGAGAGTTGTTGATGAATGCTATTATGCACAGGGATTACGAAGGAAACGCTCCTATTCAGTTTTATGAGTATGATGATCGCATTGAGATCCAAAACCCTGGAGGATTGTACGGCAAGGTCAGTCCCGACAATTTCCCCAATGTTAGCGATTATCGGAACCCCTTTATTGCCGAAGCAATGAAAGTCTTGGGCTATGTAAACCGATTCAGCCGTGGAGTGTATCGAGTTCAGAAGGAGTTGGAAGAAAACGGTAACGGGCAAGCCTCTTTTGATTTTTCATTGATTACAGCTTTTCGAGTAGTTGAGAACGTCTCTCAAAAGTATTTTGAAGAAGGCTTTGGAGGAGATACATCCAAGAAACATCCAAGAAAAGCCCAAGAAACTACCCAAGAAACTACCCAAGAAAGGATTTTAGCAGCTATTCAGGCAAAGCCTGAAATTACTCAAAAGGAGTTGGCTCAATCTATCGGCATTACTCTTGATGGCATTAAATATCATATTAAGAATATGACCAAGCAAGGTGTCATCAAGCACGAAGGTTCTACAAAGGCTGGAAAGTGGATAATAATCAAATAAAACGTGTACATAATATTGAGCGGTCTTTTATTGCTTGTATTGGTTGTCGTGCTCATAGGAGCACTTCTGCCGAAAACCAGAACAAAGACAAAACAGTGCATTTTGAATGCCCCTGTTGATGTCGTTTTTGCTATCGTGACCAACAATCAAGAATGGCATTACAGAAGTTCTTTGGATGATTTGGAGATCATCTGTACCCAAGGGGATCTTGAAGAATGGGAAGAGACTACCCATGGTGTAACAATTCGTTTTAAGACACTTGAGAAGAGACCGCATTCTTTCTACAGTTTTGAGATGGATAGTAAAATGTTCACAGGTGAGTGGCAGGCAACATTCGAACCGATGGAAGGTGGTAAAACTCTATTCACTGCAACAGAAAAGATAGAATACAAGAATCTGTTCTATTGTTTAGTGGGGTATGCTTTTATGGACTTAAACAAGTTTATGACCACATACCAAGAAGAACTCACAGCTCGGATAGAACTTGAAAAGCAGAGCAATAAAGACAATATAATCGATTGTTTGTAATCGATTTCAGTAATCATATTTGTACCATGTAATTGCAACCTACTGTAAATCAGCATAGATTTGTTTGGAAGGTGAAGTAGTCCGACCTCACACATCATAAAAAGAAGGTGTACTATACAAAGCTATAAACGTATAAGTTACGAAGAGAAGAGGGTATATCACAAAGTGATTTCACCCTCTTTTTTTGTATCATCAGGGAAAGAGAAATAAATCCTTTCCCTTTTTCTATGCTATTTCATATCTTTGCGCTATCAAACAGCTTATGGGAAACAATGGATAGACCCATGAATCGAATAAAAGAAGTGCTTGAGGAGAAAGGAATCAAGCAAACATGGCTTGCCGAGAAGCTTGGCAAGAGTTTTACGATAGTGAACTCATACGTTTGCAATCGTGGCCAGCCAAGCCTTGAATTGCTATTCCAAATAGCCAAGATTTTACAAGTCAATCCTAAGGATTTGATTAACACTCACGATGAATAACGATTTTCATTATGGCAGAACATAAAGAGCAACATAAAAAATCTATTCGTTTCTTCAACGACCGTGAAGTAAGGGCGGTATGGGACGATGAACACAATAAGTGGTGGTTCTCGGTACTTGATATCATTGCAGCAATCAACGAGCAAGAGGATTATCAGAAGACAAAAAACTATTGGAAGTATCTTAAAACAAAGTAAAAAAAGGAGAACAACGAACCGGTTAGTGGTACTAACCGGTTCAAAATGCAAGCCCCGGATGGGAAACAGCGCCTGACAGATATGTTGGATAGCGAGGGCGTAGTCTTATTGGCAAAGGCAATACCTAACAGCAAAGCAATGTCATTTCTCGATTGGTTTATCTATAGCGACAACACCATTGACGGACAGAGCAAGAAGAAAGCCTGCCAACTCTTTGAGAGTGGTCTCTTGAAAACGGCAAAGCCTGGGAGTTTAAAGTGTCTGCAACAAATATACGCTTATCTCTTTGGCGGATTATATGACTTTGCGGGACAAATCCGTACCAAGAATATTTCAAAAAGAGGATTTACTTTCGCTAATTGTATGCACTTCCCCGAAACCCTGCAAACAAGAATTGCCGGTATGATCATTTAATGTGAATTAAAATAAAAAAATGTTCTTTTTTATTTTTTCGGTTTTCTATATCTTTCAATTATCGGCGCAGCCGATTTACAAAAACCACAATGCTTCCACCGAAGAGCGAGTCGCGGATTTGTTGTCGCGGATGACTTTGCAGGAAAAAATAGGCCAACTCTCTTGCCTTCTCGGTTGGGAAATGTACGAGAAAGTGGATAATCAAACCGTGAGGCCGTCTCAAAAATTCCTCTCGCAGATGGACGAAATGCCCATCGGTGCATTTTGGGCAACGCTTCGTGCCGACCCGTGGACACGAAAAACACTTGAAACCGGATTAAATCCCCGGCTTTCGGCAGAGGCTCTCAATGCGTTGCAGAAATACGCCATGGAAAACACACGGTTGGGTATTCCCATTTTCTTCGCCGAAGAGTGTATGCACGGCCACATGGCTATCGGTACCACGGTTTTTCCCACGTCCATTGGGCAGGCAAGCACCTGGAACCGTACATTGATTGAGAAAATGGGTGCTGCCATCGCACACGAAACCCGCTCGCAGGGAGCACATATTGCTTACGGTCCTGTGCTCGATTTGGCGCGTGAGCCCCGCTGGTCGCGCGTAGAAGAAACTTTTGGCGAAGACCCTGTGCTGTCAGGCATTCTCGGCAGCGCGTTTGTGCGCGGATTGCAGGGCAAGGATTTCGCCGATGGCCGCCACACCTATTCCACGCTCAAACATTTGGCGGCGTATGGCATTCCGGTGGGTGGGCACAACGGAAGGCAGGCGCAAATCGGTGCGCGCGAATTGATCGCCGAACATCTTCTGCCGTTTGAAATGGCCGTGAAAGCAGGTGCGCAAAGCGTGATGACATCGTACAACGCCGTCGACGGCGTTCCGTGCACATCAAACACGTATATTCTGAAAAAGATTCTTCGGGGCGAATGGGATTTCAACGGTTTTGTGGTTTCGGATTTGGGAAGCATCGAAGGCATTGCCACTACGCACCGCGTAGCCCCCGACATCAAACACGCCGCCGCTATGGCGCTCAATGCCGGGGTGGAAATGGATTTGGGTGGCGTGGCCTATACCCGCAATATGGAACAGGCGCACACCGATAGCCTGATTTCGATGAGCGAGATAGATGATGCCGTAAGCCGTATTTTGCGCCTGAAATTTGAAATGGGATTGTTTGAAAGTCCGTATGTTCAACCTTCTCGCACGACGGAGATCATCCGAAGCAAAGAGCACAACCGGTTGGCACGAAAAGTAGCAGAAGAGAGCATCGTGCTACTGAAAAATAACGCCAATCTGCTGCCTCTTTCAAAAAACATCGGCAGTATTGCCGTTATCGGGCCCAATGCCGATAATCTCTATAATCAACTGGGCGATTACACCGCACCCCAGCCCGAAGAACACATCGTAACCATACTCGAAGGCATCAGAAACGCCGTTTCGCCCACTACCGTGATTCGTTACGTCAAAGGATGCGCCGTTCGGGATACCACGCAAAGCAACATCGATGAGGCCGTTCGCGCAGCCAATGCGTCCAACGCCGTTGTTTTGGTTGTAGGCGGTTCCAGCGCGCGCGATTTCCATACCAAATACATCGAGACAGGCGCGGCAACCGTATCGAGCAGAGAAAATGAACTGATTCCGGATATGGAATCGGGCGAAGGATACGATAGAAAATCCTTGACACTGCTCGGCCATCAGGAAAAACTTATCGAATCCATAGCCGCAACCGGAAAACCGTTGATCATGGTGTATATACAAGGTCGTCCGCTCAATATGAATTTGGCTGACAAAAAAGCCTCCGCACTGCTCACGGCGTGGTATCCGGGCGAAGAAGGCGGGAATGCTGTTGCCAATGTTATTTTCGGCGATGTAAACCCGTCAGGGCGATTGCCGATTTCCGTGCCACGTTCGACAGGGCAATTACCGGTGTATTATTCGCTGGGAAAATCAAACGATTACGTGGAAGGAACCTCCACACCATTGTACGCCTTTGGTTATGGACTGAGCTATACCGCATTTGAATACGGTAACCTGACAATCTCGCGCGAAGGCGGCAACATCACGGTTTCGTGTACCGTAACCAATACCGGAAATACCGATGGAGACGAGGTAGTACAGCTGTATTTGCGCGACCACGTGGCTTCGGTTTCCGTGCCACCTGTTTTACTGAAAGATTTTGCTAAAATATCGTTAAAAAAAGGCGAATCCGCCCGCGTGAATTTCGTTCTCACCCCCGAACAACTTGCTTTTTTCAACACCGATTTAAAACGTGTGGTGGAACCGGGCGAATTTACGGTAATGATTGGCGCCGCATCAAACGATATCCGGCTGAAAGAGAGTTTTGTATATTGATTTATCATTTTTTTATGTCTGCAAAAAGCATTTTTTTTCTTATTTTCTTCGGCTGTACTTGGTTGGCTGCATCGCAAACACCTTATTTTGTGATTGATTCAGGATTTGTTTTCGAAAATCCACCGTTTCAATCGTGCCATTCATCTACCGTGGTGGAAATGGAAAACGGAAACGTACTGTGTGCATGGTTTGGCGGAAAGCATGAAGGAAGCAACGATGTAAGCATCTGGTTATCCGAGCTAAGCAGCGAAACTTGGACATCCCCCACCCTCGTTGCCGACGGCATACAGAATGATACCACTCGGTATGCATGCTGGAATCCGGTACTCTACCGCGACAAAACGAAGCTCTTCCTTTTCTACAAAGTGGGTACGTCGCCTTCGACGTGGTGGGGTGAATACAAAGTTTCAACTGACGACGGGAAAACGTGGAGTAAAGTCGCGAAACTTCCCGACGGAATCCTTGGGCCAATAAAAAACAAAGCCATCCGCATAGGGAAAACCGTACTGCACCCATCCAGCACCGAAACGGCAGGAAATACGCGTTGGAAATCGTTTATTGAACTTTCTGACAGGAATCTCACGCAATGGAAAAGCGTCCCTATCGACACGGCATCTTCATACAAAGTAATTCAACCGACGCTGTTGTGCTACGGAGAAAATCGTATTCAGGCGCTTTTACGCAGCGACAGCAACGAAATTTTGCAAAGTTGGTCCAACGACAACGGCCAAAGCTGGACACCGATAACCGGAACAGGTATTTTGCATCCCAATTCGGGAATTGATGCCGTGGGTTTATCAAACGGCGTAAAACTGTTGGTGTATAATCCAGCCATTAAAGGTGAAAACTGGTGGGACGGCCGCAGTCGCCTGACCGTTGCCGAAAGTGTGGACGGATTAACGTGGAATGACATCCTGATACTTGAAAAACACGAAAAAGGAGAATTCAGCTATCCTGCCATCATTCGGCTTAAAAACGACGATATCTTAATCACATACACATACAACAGACTGAAAATCAAATACGTATTTATAAAAACAAGATCAAGATAAAGCATCGACCCAATAAGGTCCATCCGACAATTTGCGGGATACGGCAATCATGTAGCGCATATAGTCGTAGGATAAAGTACTCTCGTCTCTAAATCCGTATACGTTTCTCTTCATGACCTTAATCCTGTTGTTGATACCTCCTGCCTTTCCTGTGGATATGCGAAAACCGTACCACGCAAGAATCCCCAATGACTCAGTCTCCTTCTCACGTTTCTTGGAACTGGGCTTTGAAGAAAAGGCGCACGATCATAGCACGATCTGTTCAACAAACAGTTGAAAAAAAAGAAGAAAAAGCAATCTCCCTGTGGAGGGCTGTAAGCCTGGCATAAAATGTTGAGTTGTTTAATGGTTGAGTTGTTTTGATTGCCTGGCTGAATGCTGACGACTGAACACTGAATGCTTTGTGTAACGTGCGTGCGTTGCGTAACCTTTGCGATCCTTGCGGTGATCTTACCACAAAGGACGCAAAGAACGACGCAAAAAAACAGTCATAATATTTGCATATTCTCAAAAAATGTTTCTAACTTTGTAGTATCATCAAAAAACGCAAGGCTATGGAAAAAACAACCGATATTCCGCCCGACAAGCCGATGCGCCTCGTAAACCGCAACGGAGGCGCAGCGTAAAAGAAATATCCGGAACGCGGAAAGTAATTATAAACCTTTAAAAAAAGAAGATATGAAGACAAAAATCATTTTATGGATAGGTGCCTTGCTTTTGCTGATAGGAGGAGCGGGATGTGAGAAAGAATTATCGGATACCGAGCTTATGAAACAGCAAATAATCGGTACATGGGAATGGACTGTTTCCTATCAACCGGGAATTTTATGGGAAGTTAAACCTATTCCCGGAGAGAAGCGAGAAATAACATTTATCGATGATCGGGTATTGGCTACCCATAACAAGGAAATTATCGACAATAAACCGGTGATTACCGATAATAAAAAAGTGATCTTGGATGGAAGTTATGTCCTCTGTAAAGAAAAAGATAAATATGAATATCCGTGTTTGTGCCTAAAAACTCCATTAAACTATTTAATAACAATAATTTGGATGCATGGATTGGAGTAAGAAATAAATTTCTGTAGATTAGCAATATATAATTAATTTTAGGCATATATACGGACATTCATAAAGATAAATTTTATATAACCATAACCCCGAAAGAGGGAGCAGAGGATTTGCAGTACTTAGTTGGTAAAAAAGAAATCTCTTTAAATGAAGATGGTAACACTTTAATTTTTTCTTATTATATAGGAAAAGGAGGCTTTAGCACCGTTTACAAAAAAGTAAACTAATCTTTTAACTTTATCAAAATAAAACGATATGAAAAACAAAATTTTATCCGTAATAAGCGTATGGTTTATTGCCTTGCATGTGCTTAATGCCCAGGTTGTTTTGCAAAAACAGACAGAGCGTGACGGAATCGTAACCTCTCTGAGGTTTCGGACAGACACCGTACCTGTTGCCATGGACAAAGCAAAAGAGATACTGAACTCAATAAACAAAATGCAGGCCGCTGATGAATGGCGTTTGGAAAAGTCCAGTATAGATAAACAAAAGACAAAGCATCAGTATTATCTACAATATTATAAAGGCATCCGGGTTGTCTATGGCACGTATGCTTTGCATGGTAACGGCAGAGAGCAATTGGAATCGGCTATCGGTAATTTCCAAAAAATTGACCAAGTAAATACCACCGCTCAACTATCGGAATCCGAAGCATTGCAGCACGCGATGAAACATATCGGAGCAGAACTGTATAAATGGCAAATTCCGGAAGAAGAGCGTTGGATAAAAGAATATTTGAACGATACGTATTATCCCCAAGGAGAGATGGTGATTGTAAAAGATATTCTTCAGGGTAGCAATCAATACCGGTTGGCTTATAAATTCGATATCTATGCCCATAAGCCGTTAAACCGATATATGATATATGTGGATGCCATTGACGGAAGAATTTTGGATAAGGATTCGAGGATACACCATACCAACAGTCAGGGAACGGCCGCAACCCGATACAGCGGTGCCAGAAATATTATCACGGATTCGTTCGGTGGAGGTTTTCGCTTGCGTGAAGTACGGAATGGCGTACGGATTGAAACCTACAATATGAATAATACCGGCACATATTCCCAAATCGATTTTGTTGATAATGATAACAACTGGATTGAACACGACAATGAGAATAGAGACAACGCAGCTCTGGATGCCCATTGGGGAGCCGAAATGACTTACGACTATTTCCGTCAGGTACACGGCAGAAACAGTTACGACAATGGAGGTGCCCCTCTGCTAAGTTATGTTAATGCAAACTTAACTATGATTAGTCCGAGATACACACATAACGATAACGCATTTTGGGATGGAAACAGAATGACATACGGACGTGGAACAAATTTTGATCCATTTACTACGCTTGATTTTTGCGCCCATGAAATTGCTCACGGTGTAACCGGACATACTGCCCGCCTGGCTTATCGGAAAGAATCGGGTGCTATCAACGAGGCATTAAGCGATATTTGGGCAGCTTGTATTGAAGCCCGATCAGCTCCGGAAAAACAACGCTGGAAAAAATCCTATGCGGGTTACAAAAGGAGCAGCACGGCACGCTTTTATTTGTGCGGAGACTGTAATACTCCGGCGCTCCACCCCGTAATAAAAATAAAGGATCTTAAAGTTGACTGCATCTACCTTATAGAACATACAGTGCGAAATGTTGAGCACTGTACCCGATGCTTCGCGTTGGGGTGTTGATTCAATATGTCTATTTTAGAAAACATACGGCGTGGGAAACCCGATGCTTCCGATGAGGAAGTGATTGAAGCGGCAAAGAAAGCCTATTGTCATGAGTTTATCTGTACGTTGGAAAACGGTTACGATATAGACTATTTTATCTTGTAACAATCATCACGTGAAGCAGGACGTTTCCGCCATTCGTATAAGTAACAAGTTTTTCCATCCGGTGTAATACCGAAAAAATGTCCGGAACAATGTTCTGTTAATATAGTAGGATTTTTGATAATCTGTCGTTTCCATTTAGGCATATTTGATGGACACTGATAATCAGACAAAAGTTCGGTGATTTTTTTACCGGAAGTCAGCTGTATAACGGCCTCTTTTAAAATATCTTTAGCACGTTCAGAGTTTTCCTGCCGAGAAAAATTGTGCCATAAGTCATTTGCTGATTCTATACAACAATATTTATTGGTGTTTGTACCATAGCTCCACGAGTTCCAATAGGTATAAAACTCATTATCGCCGCAGGTAAACAGTAAGGCTCTGAAATAATCGCTAATATCATTGGAAGAAAATTCAGTGTCAAAAACTTTTCGTACTTTTTGCAATAGAGTTCTGTTAACATCAGCTTTGCTCTGGGCATAGAGATCAATTCCACTGCAGTACAAGGCAAAATAGATTTTTCCTTTGCAAAAATTGTTTTCTTCAAGCGCAAAAAACAATGCTTTACACTGCGTATTCTTTTGTATTTGCTGTGCTTTAAATACTTCTTCCTGTACCTGAGCTTTTGCAAAGTCCGATTGTACTACCGCAGTTGAAAGATAGCCGTATATATCTAAACATCCGGCCGCAAGCTCATCTACCAAATACAAGGCGCCGCGCAATGAAGAGACTCTATCAATCGTCGTATTACGCACAATATTTCTTATAACCCGCATCCATTCATCAAAATTGTTTGTACTCGGTTCTTCATTAAGCTGAGTACCGCTATTCTGTATGGCCCGTAAATATAAAGTCTGTGCATAAAATAGTACGCGGATACGATACGTAATAGCAGTTGCATCGGCTTTACGGCACATAATACTAAATAATGCTTCATCGGATTTTGAGAAGTCCCAGAGATCGGTATGTGTTTTTACACTATGAGATTGTCCTATTGAATAGAGATTCAGTAGCTCTTTTAGTCCATCAAAGGTTTGTTTTGAAAAATCAGAAGTCGCTAATTCTGAAGGATATTCTGCAATACGCTGTATTCGCTCTACTTCTTCTTTTTGATTATCAGGATTTGTGAGCTGACGGGAAAGCGCAATCACCATATATTCTGAGATAAAACTTAAAAAAGCGCCATCCATTGCTGTCCTGCATTCCTGCCAGAAAAGATCTGCCCATACACGGTCAGCCTTAAAAGAAAATCTTTCCATTCGATCGGAAATAGTATCTTCTTTCTTGGAACTCTTTTGTTCCCAACCTTCGTTCTGCGCTGTCTTTTCAATATCAGCCTTGA
>ERZ772967.2037-NODE-2037-length-13312-cov-3.151543_pt1 | contig 13312 bp, 14 predicted proteins | sample MGYA00511677_ERZ772967 | MGnify/ENA primary metagenome ERZ772967 (study PRJEB29015, sample SAMEA2737931) | human oral metagenome | biome: human oral; feature: human-associated habitat; material: dental | place: China | collected 2146 ...
ATGCAACTTTCGCGCCAACTTTGCCTTACGCTATACGCGTCGGCAAAGACACAAATGCAGGTTAAGCGGTAGTTAGATGGACACCTATCGGTGCGAATAAAATATGAAAAAAATAGATGGTTTAAATATTTATAGAAATGCAAATGGTCGTATTATTTTTGAACTTATTGGAAATAAAAAATATTATATGAGTTCATGTGAAAAATTATTTATAATTATTGAAGCTACTTATTTCGACAGACAGTGGGATTGTGTCAATTTTAGTTCGCAATTTCGTTTCTGAAAAAAGCCACAAATCCATCATGCTGCGTTAAATAGAATCTCCTTTTGAACTTTTATAGAGCCGGCATTTATGTAGCAACGCTCAGTCTGCCAGTCTTCTGAATATTCAAGCAGATAGCTTGTTATCAGTCTTATATAAGAATCTGTTGAAGGAAAAATGCCTACAGCAGATGACCGCCTGCGAATTTCACGGTTAAGCCTTTCAAGAGTGTTGGTACTTGAAATCTTACGGCTGTCCAGCTCCTCAAAGGTGTTGAACTGAACAGAATCTTCAAACCCTTCCTCAAGACATTCTATTGCTTTAGGAAATGCTTTTTCATATTCCTCACAGAAATCATCTTTCATCACCCTTGCCGATTTTTCGTCAGGAGCTTTCCAGATAAGCTTCAGTTTCGCGGCAACTTTTTCTTTATCTTTCTGCGGAACATATGCAAGTATATTCCGCATGAAATGCACTTTACACCTCTGCCAGGTAGTTCCGGTCAGTGTGCTGCGGATTGCAGCCTGTAGTCCCTTATGGGCATCAGAAACACACAGCCATACTTTTTCAAGACCGCGTTCCTGTAGTTTTCTGAAAAGTGCTGAATAAGTTTCTTCAGATTCATTTTCCATAGGCTCTATGGCAAGTATTTCCTGCTGTCCTTCAAGATTTACAGCCTTTATTACCATCACGGCTTTGCTTGTAATTCTGTGGTTATCACGAATCTTTTCATAAAGAGCATCAGCCCAGATTACAGGATATTCAGCATCAAGTTTTCTTGAACGGAACTCATCAACCATCTCATCAAGCCCATTGTTTATTTCACTTACTTCAGAAGCACTCAGACTCTCAATTCCAAGCCGTTTCGCAATGCTTTCAATCTTGCGTGTAGAAACACCGTTCAGCCAGCATTCCTGAACAACCTGAATGAGTGCCTGTTCGCTGCGTTTCTTCTCCGTTACGAAGAACGGAATGTAACCTCCCTGCCGTATTTTGGGAACCGAAAGATAAACAGTTCCGAGCCTTGTATCAAAACGGCGGATCCTGTAACCGCATCTGTAGCCGGTACGGGTTTCCGCATGAATCCCTTTTTCGGCTCCTGTCTTGTGTGCAACTTCGATTTCCATGAACTTGTCCATTACCCATTGAAGCATTTCCAGCATTGGATCTTTTGCTGTTACAAAATCCAGAAGTTTATTTTCGAAAAATGTAGTATCGTTCTTCTTGGCCATTGTCTTTTCCTTTTTTGTTAGTGTGGTAACCAACATTTTGGAATTTTCAATGGCTTTTTTCTACCCCAAATTGCGAACTTTATTGTACACTATCGACAGTGGAAAAAAACTAATTTTAAAATACAAAAAATAGTAGCAAATATTAAAGATAAAAAAGATGATTGTAAATATCAAGATGCGAAGGAAGGATTTGCTCATGGAGAGAATAACCCTGTTTCTGTTGTAAATATTGATATTAAAGATGAAATATAAAATGAAAATTAGCTAGGAAATATGATAGATGTTTTGAAGTAATGAAAAAACATTGTCTAACAGTGCTAAAAATAATCAGGGGCTTCAGATTATGACAATAAAAGAATTTGAGAATAAATATTGGTATATGAGTGAGCTTAAAGAGTTGGCAAAATCGCTAAAAATTCCATTTGATTCAAAAATTCGAAAGGAGCAGCTTGAAGAAATGATTTCTCAATTTTTGCAAACAGGAATTGTGAGTAAAAAAAATAGCAGTAAGATTAAAAGTTGTAATGTAGATATATTGGATTTAAATAGTTTTGTTGACAATTTTAGAAACACAAAAGAAACATGGAAATTTATAAATACTGAAATGGATAAACGAGCACCTGATCTGAAAATAAAATCAGGAGCAAAATATTGGCTTAATCGCTGGATTGAAAATAAACTTTCTCATGGTGAAAAAATAACGTATAATGATGTCATTTGTGAATATATTCGGTTAAACAAAACGGAAGGAAAGCTTCCTCAAATTCCATCCTGTAAATTTAATAACTTTATCAGTGATTATCTGGCAAATGAAAAACATGCAACAAGAGAAGCGGCTTTAGAGGCATGGAATAAGCTAAAAGCTATGAAGGTCAAAAAAGATTATATAACGTGGAAAAAGAATAAACATACATAAAAATTTTAATCTAGCACCTACTAACCTGTAAACAGGAATAATCTTCATTGTAGGTTAAGCGAATGGTATGTGTATCGTGCAAAACACTGGAGATAAAAACATGAAGGGTGCAGCGTTGCCGAAGTACTGCGTCCGTTTGAACTGACAGCGAAATACTGCAATGCAGACTACCGCCCGCTGTTCACTTTCCATACAATAGACAGCAATGCGGGATATAGCGAAACTGCACGGCAAGAGGTAGAACAGAGCGCAAAGAACTATTTAGCTTTGTTCGATGTACTGCAACAAGTGTAAAGCGTTTCCGCATACTTTTTTGCAGCTTCGATAATAGCGTTTGTTATTTCTCCGTTCATTTCTTATCCGCCTTTGCCTTACAATTTTCCGAACCTGAAATTCTATGGATCTCAACTCATTATACATGATGTTTTCAATCAAGTGTGTTTCTTCACTTTGCCTAAATCCAATCCGTGCATTTCGAAGTCCTACATCTTCAAAATAATATTTTAACGGAGTACCGATGTATTTTCTTCCCTTTACATCAGTTATGGTCATGAATTTTCAGAATATTCCTCCCTTCTGCGGATATTTCTGAGCCAAAATCCTATGCCAAGATACATGAACATAGATAGCACTCCGGCAGATAAAGAGAAAACGAGCGCTGTTTGCGAGTGGATAACTACCGCACCCGATAGCAACAAAGGATTGATGTAGGCATCTTCCATTGTGTGCATAATAACCGCAGGCCATACACTTTTGGTGATTCTAAACATTTCAACATACATCACAATCCAACTCAGACAAACCAGAAATCCCCAAACAAAAAAGAAGGATCTGCTTATCGGGAATCCCATGTAGTCGTTTATTTCCTTTTGAGTAAGAAAGTACAAAACATACGGTAAATGCCACATCCACCAAATAATGCCGCTCACAATATAGAGCGTGCAATCTTTCAGTTTTAGTTTTAAGAGCTGATTTGTCAAATACGCACGCCATAAAGATTCTTCAAAAAAGTTTTTAATAAACTGAATAATTATTTGGCTGCCAAGAGTAGTCAATAAAACAGCACCATTCATCTTGCCAAGACTTATACCGTTAAAGAGTAAGCCGGTCAATATTATCAACGTTGCTACTACCGGATATATCAAAAATGAAACAAGATACATTGTTCGATGTTTTTTTATGTTCAGATGATAACCGTGTTCCTTCCATGTATCACCGCAAAATGACCGTAAAATAATCACTAAAAATAAGGGACTGATAAGCCATATTCCCATTCCTGCCGTACCGGTATCGCCCATACCAGCATTCGTATAATCGGCATGTCCCGTCATCCTGTCAATAAAATATCCTACAAAGCCTATTACTGATATAAAGACAATAAATATCAAAAGATTTCTTTTTATTGTACGCGTATTCTCCATTAGATCATCTCCTATCTTAAAATAAACCTGCATTTATTTTCTTTTGCAATTCTTTAAACCATTTAATATGAAACTGTACTAAATCAGCCCCATGTTGTGCCGTCAACATTTCGTACTTATGTATGTCGGAAAAACTTTGAGCGATATTTTTGCTTTTTCCTGCACTCAGCAACGCTGCGGCATAATCAGGATTATCGGCATAGTAATCAAGCAATTCTTTTTTGTTTGCTTCAATATCCTTGTTTACTTCCAGTATTTGTTTTAGATACGTAAGTTCGCTTTCCAAATTTTTTATGACAGCGGAAATGAGTTCAACGCGTTTATCGTTCGGTAAGATACCCATAAACAAAAGCTTCCCGAGTTCGGTATTTTTTCCTTGCGACATATCTATCGGGTTTTGCAGCCACATTAAAAATTCCTTCCTGCCGTTTTCTTTTATACGGTAATATTTTTTTTCCACATTCTTTTCTTTTACGGCAGTGTACGTAATAAGTCCGTTTGACAGTAGGTTTTTCAGAGCTGCTTGAATGCTCCCCATACTATCGCTGCACATAGCGGTGAAGTTTTCGGCTATCATCGCTTTTAATTGATAAACCGTCATTTCTTTTAACATCAATAAACCGAGCAAAAAATATTTCATATACTTCGTCTTCCCTGTTTATAACATTACTATTAGACATATCTAATAGTAATAGTTTGGATAATAAATGTCAATAGACAAAACAGTAACTTTGTTTTTCCTAAAGTTGAATACTATTGAATTGAATTATTCACAGCACAGCCGATCGTTTTCGAATAAGCTATCTACCCTTTGTAATAATGAAACCTGTTCGGAAACTTCCGTTTTGGAGCGTGTCGGCGAATCGTTCAAGGATGGGTTAAATATCTAATATGTTCAATCTACTACCCAATCTTCAATTTTCAAGCCGTTTACTCTTGAAAATTCGTTCGCATTATGAGTAATAAGAGTCCCTTTTTCATGAAGAACGGTAGCAGCAATCAGTAAATCATTTGCGCCTATCGGTGTACCTGCAAGCTCCAAATCTTTTCGGATTTCTGCATAGTCGTAAGACATTTTGTCTGTAAAATCCACAATTTCAAACGGCTTTAAAAATTTTTCCACTTTCTCTGTAGTCTTTTCTCTTGTCTTGCTTTTAAATGCACCCAGCAAAAGCTCTCCTTTTACTACTGAAGAAATTTTTATCTCTTTTGGTGAAACTGACAAGAATTTTTCTCGAACAGACGGATACTTTCCATTCATAAAGTAAATGCAAGTGTTTGAGTCTACAAAATACATTAAAAAGCCTCTCTTATTTTAAGTTCTGGTTGATCCGGTCTGGTAAATGACGAATCTGAAACAGAACCGAACAAATCAGCCCAGCCCTCCGGATAATGCGGTTCTATCCTTTCCATAATTTTGCTTACAACCCATTTTGAAAGCGACATTTTTTCTGCATGAGCTTCGTTTTCAATTTTGAGAAACTGCTCTTGCGTAACATACAATGATAATTGCGGCATTTTCGCACCTCTCAGTATAAAAGTATAACATTTTATCGCAAAAATCAAGTATGTTTACAAGTATATTATAAAAAGGCGGAATTGCCCCGCCGTGATTATTTAATTATTATGGATAGGTAAACTCAGCAACATTGCTCCAGGAACTGTCTGAAATATTATAAGCTGGATTCGTTACTTTTATCCAAAAGTAATACTTTTACCATCACTACGGGACATCAATTAAGTCTTTTTACAGGACATCTTTACTTCATTTTCAAGATAATTTCGGTAATTAATACTGCTAAACAGCTCGCCGAAAAGTACCCTGATAAGCACTTTGTACCTGTATATTGGATGGCTACAGAAGACCACGATTTTGAGGAGATTAACCACTTTCACTTCAACAATCGCACAATTTGCTGGAATAGCGACCAAACAGGAGCCACAGGCAACTTTGCTACTGACACACTTGAAGCGGTGTTTCAGACTTTTGACAAAGCCATAGGTCTAGGCAAAAATGCTAATACTTTGCGCACACTCTTCCACGATAGTTATCTGAAAAATAAAGATTTAGCCTCTGCCACTCGTTACTTAGTAAATGCTCTTTTTGAAGCATACGGAGTTGTAGTAATAGATGGCAACGATAAAGCCCTAAAAAGGCAATTTATCCCTTACATAAGCGATGATTTACTGCACAGTGTGGCACATACTGAGGTTACTAAAAGTATTAAGGCTTTACAGACTGTAAATAGCTCTTATCCCGTGCAAGTGAACCCTCGTGAGGTGAATATGTTTTATCTTACAGAAGGAGGACGACATCGCTTTGTGCGCAGTGCGGACGGTTTTGAGGTACACGGTACGGATATTCGTTTTTCTGAGGAGGGGATTTTAGAGGAACTACGCACCTATCCAGAACGATTTTCGCCCAATGTAATCTTACGACCTTTATATCAAGAGGTAATATTACCCAATTTGGCATATATTGGTGGAGGCGGTGAAATAGCCTATTGGCTGGAATTAAAAGGCTTTTTCAATAAGGAGAAAGTACCCTTCCCGATACTAATGTTGCGCAATTCAGCAATGCTTATTTCGCAAAGACAAGCCGAAAAACTACAAAAACTACAACTTTCAGTAGAAGACTTATTTCTAAAACCAGAAGATTTAAAAAACAAGAAAGTAAGACAGTTAAGCGAATTTCCTATAGATTTTACTCCTGAAAAAGAGTTACTACACAAGCAGTTTAAGCACTTATATGAGTTAGCTAAACACACTGATGTTACTTTTGAGAACGCTGTAAAAGCACAAGAAGTAAGACAACTGAAAGGGTTAGACAAACTGGAAAAACGCCTCTTAAAAGCCCAGAAAAGGAAGTTTGCAGAGGAATTGGAACAGACTATTTTTTTACAAAATGAACTCTTTCCTAACGGAGCCTTACAGGAGCGTTTTGCTAACTTCACAGATTTCTATTTGATGAAAGGAGAAGAACTCATTCCTGAGTTAATAAAAGACTTTAATCCGTTTGATTTTAGGTTTGTGGTAATACAATAAAAATGTTGTATCTTTGTACCCAAAATAACGAACAATGAAAAGTATTCTTGAAATAAGAACGGACTTCCCTATACTCTCACGCACTATTCATAACAAACCTCTTATCTATTTTGATAATGGAGCAACTTCGCAAACGCCTACACAAGTGATAGAGGCAATAGTGCATTATTACAGTTACCAAAACGCTAATATCCACCGTGGAGTACACACTCTCAGCCAAGAAGCTACCGATGCTTATGAAGAAGCGAGGAAGAAACTACAACGCCACTTCAATGCCCGTAAAAGCTCTGAAATTCTTTTTACTACGGGAACTACGCACGGTATTAATTTAGTGGCTAACGGTTATGGCACACTGATGCAAGAGGGAGATGAAGTAATTATTTCGGCTTCAGAACACCACAGCAATATAGTGCCTTGGCAATTAGCTTGTCAACGGAGTGGGGCTACCCTAAAGGTAATCCCGATGAATGAGAAAGGAATTTTGGACTTAGAGATGTATAACCAACTGCTAAATGAGCGTACGAAGATAGTGTGTGTACAGCACGTATCGAACGCCTTAGGAAATATTCACCCTATAGAAGAAATTATAGAAAAAGCACACCGCGTAGGAGCTGTTGTATTAGTAGATGGAGCACAAGCAGCCCCACATTTGCAACCCGATATGCAAACTCTCGATGTTGATTTCTATGCTGTTTCAGCTCATAAAATGTACGGACCTACGGGGATAGGAGCGTTGTATGGTAAAGAAGAATTACTATTACAATTACCTCCTTATCAAGGAGGGGGAGAAATGATAAAAGAAGTGCATTTTGAAGAGAGTACTTATGCCGACCTTCCTTATAAGTTTGAAGCAGGTACTCCTAATATTTGTGGAGGTATTGCGTTTGGAGCTACAATTGACTATATACAGCAATTGAGAATGAAAGCTATTGCTACACACGAACACAAACTATTAGAATATGCTATCGCTAAATTACAAAATATAGAAGGCATTACTCTTTACGGTAATGATGATTTGAATAAGCGTACCGCTGTTATATCATTTAACTTACAAAACATTCACCCTTACGATGTAGGTGTAATTCTCGACCAATTAGGAATTGCTGTACGTACGGGGCATCATTGTGCCCAACCTATTATGGACTTCTACTGCATACCAGGTACAGTTCGAGCGAGCTTTGCTGTTTACAATACCTTTGAAGAAATAGATACCTTTGTAGAAGCTGTAAAAAAAGCTCAAAAAATGTTAAGCTGATAAACGTATAAAAGGAATTTAAGATATAAATACTATAGTTTCTCGTAAAAAGGTCTCTCTATATCAAAGATTTCTTGCAATAGTTGCTCGGTATACTGACTGTACAAAGCGAGAGTTTGAGCGGTTACATCATAGTCTTTTACCTTGTTGATATAGGTGTGGAAACGCAAGAATCCTTTTTGCAAACGCTTAAACGATAGGTTGGCAACTATCATCGGTTCATCAATCTTGAAATGCTGGGTAATCATATAAGCATAAGTGAGGAGTTGGAAGGCTTTGCCATACTTGATATCAGTAATAATGCTCTCCCAATCCTTGATACGCACATCAGTTTCTTCTACAATTCCTGTCTTGTAGTCAATGATATGCAACACTCCGTTACGTCTATCCACCCGGTCGATAATCCCTTTGAAATTAACAAGAAAAGGCAAGTGAGAAGCTTGGAAAGGTATTTTTATCTTCTGTTCTAAATACAGAGGAATGATTTCGGTACCACTTTTTATTTCGTTGAGTTCTAAAGTTAAAAAACTACGCACATACTTCTCTATCACATTGAAAATAAGCCAGTTTTTACCCGTCCTAAAATCAGTACTTCGGTACTCTTCTTCAAAGCGTTTTTCGATAGTAGGTAGTACCAAAGGTTGCATTTTTTTGATGTGCTCTTCGGTGAGTATTTCGTTTAAGAAAGGTGTGTACAAATCTTCCAAAGTGCCGTGTACGATATTTCCAAAAGTACGAGCTTCAACAGTTTCTTCTACCTCTTTTTCTTCGTATACCTGTAGTACTTGTTGCTCGTAGAAAGTGAGTGGGTTGCGGATATAGGTAGTTAGTGCTGAAGGTGAAATGCCTTTCTCGGCAAGAGCCTTTAGTGCATTGATTACAGAGGTTGTTTTTTTGATGTTAAGAGGTCGCAATATAGCTGGATATACTTCAGGAGCTTTGATTTGGTGTATCACCTTGTGGGTGGGGATTTTCTCAGCTAACAATTGGAGGATAAACCTACTTTTTTCTTTGCTTTTCAGGCTGTCCATCTCGGTGTCGTAAAACAAGTGTACTTGCTTGGCGCGTTGCAAAATACGGTAGAAGTTATAACTATACACGGCATCACGCTCTTTGTAGGTAGGCAATTCCAGTTCGTACTTCACATCGTAAGGAATCAGAGAGCTATCGCTTTTGCCTAAGGGTAATACCCCTTCGTTTACTGAGGTGATAATCACGCGGTCGAAATCCAAACTACGGCTTTCCAGCACCCCCATAACTTGCAAGCCTTCCAAAGGCTCACCGCGGAAATTGAGCGAACTTTTCTGTAAGACATCTAAATAGAAATGATAAAGCGTTTTCACTGAATCAATATAGTTGTACTGCTCTTGTAACTGTTTCAACTGATTGAATAACTGAAAGAAGCGATAAGCATACTCTTGAGTGAGTAGGTGAGTATTGCTCTCAGGGTCGATTTGTGCTTTTAGGCGATAGATAAGCGTAATAGCATTGTCGATAAGGGTAGTGATGAGTGCTTTGCCTTTGGCATCGGGGAATAGTAAAGTGAGCATCTCGTGTTCAGTATCATCTACCGACTCGAATAGCTTTTTACGGGTGATATAAGTGAGGTTGTGCGTTTTGATATACTGCGAAATATGGCGTACCACATCTTCTTTTAGCAAGGTGTGCAAGAAAGGTTGAGAGAGCAGGTTCAGTATATCTTTATGGTAAAAACTCTTGGAGAGATGCAAGCGGAAATAGGCGACAAAAAGGTCGTTGAGAGGAGTTTGTTGCAAGGGGTAGCCCATAGTAATGTTCACACTTGTTTTGGGTTGCACGGCTTGTAGTACAGGTATGAGCAAATTCTCATCGGCGATGATGAGGGCGGTTTTTTCCAATGCTTTGGCAGGGGTATTTTTGAGCAGTTCGGCTACACTATGTGCCTGATTGATGCTTTTGGGCACTCCCGTAAGATAAAGTTCTTTCTCTTTTTCGTAATTGCTTTGTATGAACTTAGGTTTATGGGTTTGGTAATAACGCCAACTGTTTATATATTTTCGCAAGAAGAACCCTGCATCGTGAGTAGGGTTGTTTAAAAAATAAGTATCGCCATCCCAATAAATTTCACCGCCTATATCCATTAATATAGATTGAATCACGTGCTGTTCGGCTTTGGAAAGGGCGTTGAAACCGACGAATATATGAATGCTATTGCTGTGTGTTTGCAGGTATTCGGGGAGTTTTTCAACGGCTTTTTTAGCGATGAAACCACCATAACCTTTACCCATTTTGGTGAGTTTACTGTTGAGGGCAAAATAGTAATCGCCGAGGCTGTTCCAAAATGCTAAGTGCTTTTTCTGCATCTCGCTAAGTTCGTCCATACCCGACCAATGTTCTACTTCTTTGAGAGCGTGAATATAAGGGAATATCTTATCGGGATTTACCAAATATTGGTCGATTTCACTAAAATCTTTGAGAGCCGTTTGTCCCCAGCTGAGGAACTCTTCAAAGCTATCGGGGGTATCTTTGCAAGTTTTTACATAACAATCGTAAAACTCAAAGAGCAAAGGCAAATTGCTGATAGGTTGCACGTCCGAAATACGCGTAAATAGGTCGGCTATACCGATAAACTCAGGAGCAATAGTAGCGTGCTTTACCTGCTCGGCAAAGTGTTTTTTGAGGAAGAGTGCAGGGCGTTTACCCGCAGTAACAAACACAAGACGCTCTATCTTATCAGAATAGTTTTCTAAAACATCGATAATAACTTCTTGTAGATAACTCATAATGATTTGCTAATTTCCTCATCTTTTTAACAACCGCACTCCCATATAGCCCAAAGGCAATGCCATTACTCCCAAATAGAAAGCGTGGCGTATCACTACCTCAGGAGCGTAGATTATTACTACTGCCAAGCCAAAGAGTGCCCCACCTAAATGAGCTGCGTGCCCTAAATTGTCTCCTTGTTGTGGGTTGAACATCATAAATACCGAATACCCAAAGTATAATGCTCCAAAGAGCCATCCTGGCAAGAAGTTCACACTCAATGCTGTAGGATATAGAGCAATAGCTGCAAAAATAATCCCCGATACAGCTCCCGAAGCCCCTATGGCGGAGTAATAGGGCTGTTTTTTGTAAATGTATAAACTGAACACACTCCCCAGTAACATTGAACCAAAATAGATAAGCAAGAACATTAGGTTCCCCATAGAACCGATAATCACATCTTGAAAGAAGTAGAGTGAAATCATATTAAAAATGAGGTGTTCCCAGTTGGCGTGCAAGAAGCCTGAGGATACCAATCGCACATAATCGCCCTTTTGCACTGCTCCTACATTGAACTTATAACGGTTGAAAAAAGTAGGATTGTTAAATCCATAATAACTCATTGCTATAGTCGCAAGAAGAATGATAATAAAAGTGATATTCATAAGTTTTATATTTTAAATCCACAATAAGATAGTAAGTACTACTGCAAAGATAATCACCAATGGCATACAAAACTGCAACCATTGTTTGTAGTTAATATTCACCATTGCCAGTGAAGGCAAAATAAGTCCTGTAGGGGTGATAAGCCCCATAATACCCATTCCAAAAAGATAAGCACTCACCACACTGTGCCCTTCTACTCCCACAACCGAAGCCAGTGACCCTATGATAGGCATCGTGAGTACCGCCATTCCTGAGGAAGAAGCTATAAATAAACTCAGTACACCAAATACTAACATCAGCATTGGCAAAAAGACCATTGGCGACATTCCTTGTACAAGGTCGGTGGCGTAATGCAAAATCGTACCCGATATTTGTCCGTCGTTCAGTATAAACGATACCCCTCTGGCTATCCCTATGATGAAGGCTACGCTCAGCAAATCGCGTGCTCCTGCCATAAACTGACTGATAAACTGTTGTTCACTACTGCGTTGTAAAATAGCAATCACAACAGCAGCTACCAAAAAGAGAGCTGTCATCTCTTGAAACCACCATTCCCATTGCGATACACCTACAATCATCACTATAAACGAGAGCGCAAATACTAAGAGCTCTATTTTAGTAGAAAGCTCTAAGGAAGTGGTCTTTTCTGGGGTATTAGCACTGTAGATTTCAGGGAGGGCTACTCCATACACAATTGACTTTTCGGGGTGTTTGCGCACTTTTTCGGCATAACGAATAATATAAATAATACTTATCAGTACACATACTGCTAAGGCAATCACACGTATACTAAGCCCCGACGTCCAATCTACTCCGGCGGCATCTGAGGCGATAATCACCGCAAACGGATTGGTAGTCGATGCCATAGAGCCTACATTTGAACCTATGTAAATCACTGCTAAGGGTACCATTAGGTCGTAGCCCGCTGCTAAAAAAATAGGCACTAACATAGGGTAGAAAGCAAGCGTCTCTTCGGCTAATCCAAAGGAAGTACCACCCAGCGCCAACAGGGTAGTGAGCAGAATGATAAGGATACCCTCGCGTCCTTTAAGTCGGTGTGCCAAATAGCCTACGCCCATATTTAGTGCTCCCGAACTGTTGAACACCCCTATAAAGCCTCCTAATATGAGTACGAAAAGAATCACCTCTATACTGTCGTAGATTCCTCGTATAGGTGCAAAAAGCACAGATTTAGCTCCTTGCGGGTGAGGTACGCTCTGCACATAAGTATTAGGTATCGAAATAGGTTTCTTAATCTTTTCATCTTTAAACTTGCTCAACTGAATATGAATACCCAAGCCGTCGAGTTGTTCTTGAGTAGCAGGTACAGTATAAGAATTATTTGCAGTGTGTATCACAAAAGAGTCTTGTTGCTTATCATATTGCAAAGTGCTATACGACCCTGACGGCAACAAAAAAGTAAGGCTCGCAGCCAACACTATCACCAACATCAGTACGGTGTAAGGGGTAGGGAATTTGAGTTTTTTCATCAGTTCTGTTCAAGGTTATTAAAAATCGACTTGTCTCCAAATATTCATTAGGCAAAGATATGGTTTATTTTTTTATTTGAGCAAATTTTTAATACTTTTCTGAACCAAGTACATTAAATTTGCTCCAACTTATCTTTGCGTTAGATTCACTTTATCCCCATCCTTTCTTCGTTCATTGTTCGTCTTTTGTTCGTCTTTTGTTCGTCATTCCTTCGTCATTCCTTCGTCATTTGTTCGTCATTTCTTCGTCTTTTGTTCGTCTTTTGTTCGTCATTTCTTCGTC
>ERZ772967.2041-NODE-2041-length-13291-cov-5.436083_pt1 | contig 13291 bp, 7 predicted proteins | sample MGYA00511677_ERZ772967 | MGnify/ENA primary metagenome ERZ772967 (study PRJEB29015, sample SAMEA2737931) | human oral metagenome | biome: human oral; feature: human-associated habitat; material: dental | place: China | collected 2146 ...
ATTGTAGGCTTCCTTTTCTCCGTTTCGCTTAATAATATCCATTCCTAATTTCCTTATCTGATGGATTCTAATGGGAAAGATGCAGGGCGTCAACAGGCCTATTTTCAAATACTCCGCTCATGCCTTAAAATCAAGAGATACGGTATGCGTATCTCTCACGATCCAATTTATAATGTCTATATTAGAATGAAATTAAAATAACCGCTAAAGAGGTCTACTCTATATTAAAGAAAATTTTTAGCAACTGACAGACATATAAATCAATAAAAATTTATTGTTGCATTATCGATTGTTTCGTTGTACAATAATCACCATAATGAATAACCTTAAGAGATTTGGGATAAACATTGAGGTAAAAAACCGGCTGTGTGTAACGATATAAGGAGTGTTATGGTGGAAATACGGGATATTTTACAACGTGCATATGAATATGGAGTGCAATATGTTGATAACGGGGTAGTTGCAAACTACATCCCCGAACTTGCAAAGGAAGATAAAACAAAGGTTGGCGCTGCGCTTATCGATACGGACGGCTCGTTATATGAGACGGGCTCTTCACGACACAAGTTCAGCATTCAAAGTATTGTCAAAATTATTATTTACCTCTGTGTACTTGAGCACTATGATTTTGATTATATTCAAAAGTTTATCGGCGTAAAACCGTCCGCAAAGCCGTTTAACAGCATCATCGCGCTTGAGTTAAGCGATAAGAATATTCCGGTTAATCCGTTTATCAATGCCGGCGCCATCGTCGGAACCTCGTTATTGTATGAAAAATACGGTAATAATACGTTCGAGATGATTCTTAACCGGACACGCGAAATAGTCGGAAACGATAAGATCGATTACAGCAGAAGCATTTTCAATTCGGAAAGCTCCTCTGCTTTTGCGAATAGGGCGCTGACCTATATGTTGTTAAACGGAAAAATCATCCCTGCAACAGTTAATGTAGAAGACCTGCTAAACGTATATTTTAAAAGCTGTTCCATTTTGGTTGATGTGCGGGATTTGGCTCAATTGGGATTTGTGTTGTCGAGGGATGGTAAAGACGGAGACAATAAGCAATGTTTAAGTGGGGCTCATGCCCGGATATTACGGACGATTATGGCGACTTGCGGCACCTACGATTATTCCGGAGAATTTGCCATCAGGATAGGATTACCGGCAAAAAGCGGAGTGGGCGGGGGTATTGTTACTGCATCAAGAGCGGGATACGGCATCGGCGTCTATTGTCCCGGGTTGGATTCTCACGGGAATTCTTATGTAGGAACGCGGATACTGGAACTGATTGCACGAGAACTAAACTTAAATATTTATTAAAAGTTGAAAATATACCGATAAACATACGATAAATCGTTATTTAGGAGAAGCGTAAACTAGAAGCCGTACAAATAGCACGGCTTCTAGTTACCCAAGTTTGCTCAAACGCAAACTTGTATATCATCTGCACGTTCTCACTTCGTTGCGAACGTGCGTAAAAAGTCAATCGAAAGTTGATACTTTCTTCTTGACTTTTTATTTAGGAGGAAAAAGTATGTTGGAAATGTTAGGCGCCATTATTGCGCCCATCAACAGTTGGCTCTATTACCCCATCTTGATTATTTTACTGCTGGGTGTAGGGATTTATTTTACCGTTCGTTCCGGTTTCTTGCAGGTACGGCTGCTCGGTGAAGCTTTTAGGGTTACCGGCGAAAAACCGATGAAAGAAGGGGACGTATCGTCGTTTCAGACCTTGATGGTAACCACCGCATCCCGAGTCGGTACCGGCAATATCGTCGGAGTTGCAAGCGCTATTTGCTTAGGCGGTTACGGCGCGGTGTTTTGGATGTGGATTGTCGCGATTATCGGCGGTTCGTCTGCCTTTATCGAATCAACGCTTGCGCAAATTTATAAGCGTAAGGATGAAAACGGCGGCTGTTACGGCGGACCTGCATATTACATCGAAACGGCGTTAAAGAGCAGAGCGATCGGCATCATTTTTGCTATCAGCCTTATTCTCACGTATGCAATCGGCTTTAATATGCTCGCCGCGTTCAATTTACAAACCAGCTTTACCGTTTACAGCTTTTATGACCCGAAAGTAACGCCATGGATTATCGGCGCCGTATTGGCAATTATGACCGGCTATTGCTTATTCGGCGGCGGAAAGCGCATCCTGAAAGTAACCTCAATTTTAGTCCCCATCATGGGCGCAATTTACGTTGCTGTTTCTCTCGTGATGGTCTTTATGCATATTTCTGCAATGCCGGCGATTTTCTCGCGTATTTTTTCCGACGCATTCGATTTTAAAGCGATTTTCGGCGGTGTTGCCGGTTCTTGTATGATGTACGGTATTAAGCGCGGCCTTTATTCCAACGAAGCCGGTATCGGTTCGGCGCCGAATGCCGCAGCGACGGCGCTTGTCAGCCATCCTGTTAAACAGGGATTGGTACAGATGCTTTCGGTATTCCTCGATACGCTCATTATATGCAGTGCTACCGCCTTTATGTGCTTTAGCGCCGGTATCGAGCCGACGGAATCATTAAGCGGCGCGCCGTATGTGCAGGCTGCATTATCCTCGCTGATGGGTAATTTCGGAAACCACTTTATTACGTTCTCTCTGATATTGTTTGCTTTTACAACCCTGCTCGGTAACTTGTACTATGTCGATGATAACCTCGCCTATATTTACGGTAAGGTTCCCGGCAAAACCTTTATGCTGGTGTATAGAATTTTTGCGTCCCTTGTCGTGCTTTTCGGTGCAGCTCATAAACAAGCCTTGGCATGGGATATCGGCGATTTGTTGATGGGCATTATGGCCTTAATTAACTTACCGGCAATCTTCCTTTTAGGAAAGACCGCCATCAAAGCTTTGAAGGATTACGAAAAACAGCGCAAAGAGGGAAAAGACCCGGTATTCCATGCAGCCGACATCGGTATGCAGGAAAAACTGGATTTCTGGAATTAAAACTTTTTTAATTATGGATAGGACGTCTAAAGATAAGAAATTTTTAGGCGTCCGTTTTATGAGAACTGCATTTTCTAATGTTCTGTGTTGAGGAATTCGCTAATTCTTTCGAAAACGCCGTATAGCGATTATTTACGGCGTGTGGCAAAACATCGCTACTGATTAACATCCTGTCCATATCCACGGACGTTCTAAAGGGGAGATTGTAAAGAGGGTTCTCCCTCTTTACCCGTCATTTTTCTTTTTAGGGGTCGTAGGGGATATTTTTCTTTTTATCGGAAAAAAAGAAAAATATCCCCTACTTGATTTTGAATTTACTGACCTCCCTCGCCAACGCCTCAATACTCTGTTTATTCTTTTGCGCTATTTCGTGTACTTCCTGCACTGAACCGTTAATTTGCATAGCACCTGAAGCCATCTCGTTCATACTATCGGTAATGATATGGGTAAGGTCGCTTAAATTATGCATTTCTGCAACAACACCCTCCCCTCCTTTCAGCATTTCTTCAGAACCGGATTGAACTTCCATCGTTACCGTGTTGATGTTTTTGATTGCAATAAGAACCTCTCTACTGCCGTTCTCCTGCTCTTTCATCGCTTCGGTAAGGCTATCGCTCATCGACTTTACCTGACCGGACAAATTGAAAATCATATTAAATTTTTCTTCTACCGTTTGGGAAGAATTGGAAAGCGTTTCAATTTCACCGGTTAACGTTTTAAGTGTTGCCGTTATCGCTTTACCCTGCGCAGCGGAATCTTCGGCAAGTTTTCTAATCTCATCGGCGACAACGGCAAACCCTTTCCCTGCTTCACCGGCGTGAGCAGCTTCGATAGCGGCATTCATTGCAAGAAGGTTTGTCTGCGATGCGATATGCTGGATGACACTTGACGCTTCCATCAGACTGCCGGACTCTTCCGCAATTTTTTGCGTTACGGTATTTGAGGTAACTAAGGTTTCTTTACCGTCCTCCGTTGCCGCTGCAAGATTTTTAATTGCCGCATCGGTTTTTTCCAAGGTTTGTGTGATAGAAGCGATATTTGCAACCATCTCCTCTACCGAAGCGGACGATTGCGCAACACTTCCGGCCTGTGTGTCAATACTCTCGTTTAACTTTTTAATAGTTTTGATAATCTCTTCGACTGTAGCATCCGTTTCCGTAACACTTGCAGCCTGCGTCAGCGCCTGCTGCTTTACGGTATCGATACTGGCGCTGATTTGATGTACGGAAGTTGCCGTTTTGCTCATATTTGAGGCAAGTTTATTGCCGATTTCTTCCATAATGCTGCTATTAGCGCCGACCGATCTGATAGACGCACCGATTTTAGCAATCGTTTCATTAAAATAGTGAGATAGATCGGTAACTTCATCACTACCGGTAATCGGCAGCCGAACGGTTAAATCACCTTCACCTTGCGCAATGTCTTTTAGCGCTCTTACTGCAATTTGAACGGGACCTACCATTTTTTTGGCAATAAAATAGACGATGACAAGCGATATAAGCAAAATGATATTTCCCATAATACCAATCGAACGCCGCAAGAAGGCAAGTGTTTCCATAAATTCATTTACCGGCGCCCTGATAATAACTCCCCATCCGGTACTTTTAATCGTCGCATTAGCGGCAATATATGAACTTCCGTTAAAATCGTAGTAACCGACATTGCTATGCGTTGTATTGAGGGCGTGCTGAATAAAAGAAGCCAATGATGCCTGCTGCGGATTAGTCTTTGCTTCTTCGATAGGATTATACATTTTTTCTACAAGCGATGTATCTTTATGAGCAATAATGCTGCCCGTTAAACCGATGATATAGCATCGACCGGTCTTACCCACAACAATGTCCGCTATATCTTCCGAAAGACGTTCGGCTAATATGACTGCATTTAAAACCCCTACGATCGTATGAGCGTCATCATAAACCGGTACTGCAAAAATAAGCACAAATTTATCCAAGGAACGGGAAACCAACGGTTCGGAAACGAAATGTTTACCGCTTACCGCTGTCTTGAACCATTCGCGATCGGCAACCGAAACTTTTTTTCCGTCTGAGGTATACCGTACTCCGGAAAGGTTATACAGATTAAGCTGTGCTAATCTTTTATTAAAAGCAACTTCTCTTTGAAGCTGCGCTTCTTTTTCTCCATACGGTATCGATTGATCTGCAAGGATAGGCATACGCGCGATGCCTTCGAGGAATTGAAAGGTGGAATTTATCCGTCCATCGATAATTTCCGCAACGTCCGCAGCCTTATCCGTTAAATGAGCCTCTACTTTTTCGGATACTGCTTTGCGAGCTATATTGATAGCGAGTACACCTTCTACAACAGAAGCAATTGCGATTAAAATGCCGAAGATCAATACCAGCTTCGTTTTTAAAGAGAACCGCCTCTTGTTTTTTCCGTTATTCATAAACGTGCCTCTCATCATGATGATTATATTTGGGCATCTCTAAAAACTTGGTTAGATTTTTAGAGGTTCCCATTTGTGAATATTGATGAAAAAAGAGTTTTAAATGTCCGCATTTTTCTATCAATATTCTATCGAGTTCTATCAGTATATACGTTTTTTTCGGAATGACAAGCGTACGCGTATGCCGCTTAAGAATTCAGGTTAAAAGAATAAGATGCTATCCATTGACTGCTGTCACAACGTGCGCCTAAAAATCTTGCGCAAAAGTCTGTTATCCGATAATCTGACAGTATGGAAACTCAACATAAACTTTCTTTTGCTTCGGATTATATGGAAGGGGCGCATCCTGCGATTATTCAGCGCCTTGTACAGACAAATATGGAACAAACGTCCGGATACGGAACCGATGAATACTGCGAGCGGGCTCGCTCCTTTGTCAGAAAAGCGTGCGAATGCCCTGAGGCCGCGGTGCATTTTCTTGTCGGCGGTACGCAGACGAACGCAACGGTTATCGATGCGCTCCTCAACCGATATGAGGGTGTTATCGCGGCCGAGACCGGGCATGTTGCCGTACACGAAGCGGGAGCGATAGAGTTCGGCGGACATAAGGTACTCACCCTTGCCTGCGACAAAGGTAAAATCACCGCTACTTCGGTTAAGCAGTATCTACAGGATTTTTATGCTGACGGAAACTATGAGCACATGGTGCATCCGGGAATGGTGTACATCTCGCAGCCGACGGAATACGGAACGCTCTACACCAAGCAGGAGATGAGCGCGATCAATGCAGTATGCCGCGAATATCATATTCCGCTGTATGTTGACGGAGCGCGGCTTGCGTATGCGCTGGCTTGCAAAGAAAACGATGTAACGCTTGCCGACCTTGCAACGCTCTGCGATGCTTTTTATATCGGCGGCACCAAATGCGGAGCCCTCTTCGGCGAAGCGGTTGTTATTCCCGATCCGAAACGCAGTCCTCATTTTTTCACTATTATGAAACAGCACGGCGCCTTACTCGCAAAAGGAAGGCTGCTCGGCATTCAGTTTGAAACGCTTTTTACTGATGACCTATATCTCCGTATTGGGGAAAATGCAATTCGTGCGGCCGATACCATCCGCGCTTTTCTTGCTTCACACGGGTACGAACAATATTTTACCGCCCCGACAAATCAGATTTTTATCGTCCTTGACAATACACGCTATGCAGAACTTTCAAAAAAAATCACATTCGGTTTTTGGGAAAAGAAAGACGATTCGCACACTGTTGTCCGCATCGCAACCGACTGGGCAACCACGCCCGAAAACGTAGAAAAGCTCTTACAAGCGCTTGCGTAAACGGTATATTTTTGGGCACCTCTAAAAAACTCGGCTGCATGTTTGTCGGTTGGCTTTTTAAAGATGCCTTTTCTTATTTGCGGAACTCCTTCACTTTTTCCGCAAAGTCTCGAAGCGCGGCAGAAACGCGGACGGTAACATCCGCCGTATCCATACCGCTCAAAAGCTCGATACCTTCATCGATATTGCTTACCGCCCATATCCTAAACCGCTTTTCGGCGATTGCGTTGATGACGCGCTCCGGTAAAAAGAGATTGTTTTTATTACCTTGAGGAATCATCACACCTTGTGTGCCGGTAGACCTGAGAATCGCGCAGGTGTCGAAAAAGCCGGTTATCTTTTCCGAAATACCGCCCACCGGCTGCACCATACCGAGCTGATTCAAACTGCCGGTTACCGCAATGTCCTGCCTGAGCGGGATTCCCCCGATTGCGGAAAGCAGCGTGAAAAGCTCGGCGCAGGAAGCGGAGTCTCCGTCGATCATACCGTACGATTGTTCAAAGCAGATTGCAGCGGAAATCGACAGCGGAAAATCAGGCGCGTATTTTTGCCGGAGAATCGAGCTGATGATGAGGTGCGCCTTATCGTAAATTTCACCGGAAAGCCCCGCCTCCCGCTCGATGTTGATAATACCGGCAGTACCCGGAGAGGCTTGTGCGGTAACGCTGACCGGTATGCCGAAGGTATGGAAGCCGCGCTCCTCTACGGCAAGCCCGTTGATTTTTCCCACTGCGGTGCCGGAGGTATCGATTAAAATTTCTTTGAGCTGCACCATCTCGGCGAATTTTTCTTCGGGTAAGGCCGCAAGGTAATGCCGCCGCTCGATTGTTTTGGTAATGATCTCATCGGTGATAAGCTCGCACGATTGTTGCTTCGCCGTATAATTCGCCTCCGCAACAAAATCCGCAATCTTCGTAAACTGAGCGGAAATCAAATGCCGGCTCTCCGAAAGTTCAACCGCATAGGCAAGCAACTTCGCATACCCCGAATCGCTGAACGGCAGCGAATGGCGGTCTTTTACAAAGGTTTCAATGAGCGCCAAAACGGCAGCCAAGTTTTCATCCGTCAGCGGCATCACCGAATCGAATTCGGCACACACCTTGAACAGCTTATAAAAGTCGGGATCCTCCTGATAAAGAATCTCATAGGAATATTCGCCGCCGATCATGATGACTTTCAGCTGTGCAGGAATCGGTTCGGGTTTTAAAAGCGAAGGCGTATGGGTACCAGCGGGCGGTGCCTGCACGGCGATACGTCCCGACTGCAGCACCCGCTTTAAATACACCCACGAATCTTCTTCTTCCAAAAGGTCTTTCAGCCGCAGCACCAAAAAGCCGCCTAGAGCACGGTGCACCGCTCCGCCGCGCAGCCGTAAATGACCGTTCAGCAGTCCGTCTTCTTCATCGCCATGCCCTTCAATCGTCCCGAAAAGATTGGAAAAGTTCGGCTGGTTTTCGTCGATAACGTAGGATTTATCCTCCGTATTTTCGCAAATCAGATTGATTGCATACCGCCCGAAAAAAGCTTTCTTGTGCCGCGGCGACTTAAACGGCGCTGCATACATCACGGCACGGGCAATCAAATCCGCCTCGGTCTTTTTTAAAAAAGAAGCAATCTTCTCGTTGTGTTTTTTCTGCGTATCGGTTTCGGCAGGATAGCCGTTCAACAGCGCACGAGGCTGCTCAAGCTCCGCCGCGATAATCGGTTTGAGTAAATCGATGTAGAGCTGCTTGAGCTTTTCTTCAGCCTCCGTTCGGTTTTTCCGCAGCAGGGCAAAAAGATCAGCCAGCTCATCGAGCGAGCGGTAATATGTTTCACGCAAATCGTTGAGCGCTTGTTCGGAAAACTTCTTTCGCGTTACCAGCAGCTGCAGCTCCCCGAACGGAACCTCTTTTCCTTTAATAAGCGGAATCAAATCGACGGATTGATTGGAATCGTCTTTCAGCTGCAAGAGTTTAAATCCCCGCGACAGCATCGTTACTTCAAAATTCGCAAGCAGGGAATTTTCGTCGCTGTCTACCGCCGACATAATCTTCTTTTGAGCAGACAAAAAATTCTCCGACTTTTCAATCTGCAGCGCCTGTTTATAGAGAGCTTCAATCGCATTTTTGAGGCTGTGCTGAAACTTCTTGCCCTCACCCGCCGGAAAAAACAGCGCGATCGGTTCCGCCGGATGCCGGTAGTTATGCGCATACGCAATATCTTGCAAGGCGGCGCTATTTGGTTTATAGTCCTTGAGCAGCGAAGAGAGAACCGTCCGGCGGCCTGTTCCCGGCGCTCCCATAATAAAAATGTTGTAGCCGTCGTCCCGAATACTTAAACCGAGTTCCAATGCGGAAACCGCACGGAGCTGTCCGACAATCGGCTTATGCGGTGCCTTTGTTTTTAATGCGGCGATTTTCGATTCCGGTATATTGAATTGAATTTCTGAAAGCGGAAGCTCCTGTGCCGAAGCCTGCTGCGGGATGTTTGACGTTGATGATGTATTCAATAGCTTCACTCTCCTCAATGATTATGAGATACAAAAGGAAAAAATATGACCGATCTGTTACTAAGCGAGCTTGTAGTTCTGCTCCTCTTACTGCCGGTATTACTGCGCCCGTTTTCAAAAAGCTTAAAAAAAGGCCGCGCAATTCCTATTCTACCTTTTCTGAGCCTCTTTGTCTGTATCTGTATTATCATCGGACAGGGAATCGTCCTCTATCTTTTTATTCTCGTTCTCTTTGTTCTGATTGTCTGCCTTTCGGAAATAATACGGCTGATTGCGTTTTCCCAAGGGATGCTGAACGATTTTTACGGCATCGCATCGATGATGCTGCGCATTGTGTTATTGTGCCTTTTTTGCGGAGTAGCGTATTGCGCATTCAGATTTGCGCCGGAAGCAAGTATCAGAACCGAGTATCCGCTGACCGTCCGTTCTATCGAATTAACCGATAAAACAAACGCCGGTACCGATAAAGGTAGTGCCGAACAAACCGCCGATTCAGATTCACCTGCTTCTTCCGCTTCGAGTAATCTATCCGCTTCGCGGAATCCTATCGAAGGATTGTTGATTGAGCGGCAGGGCGGCGCCGATAAAAGAGCGCTGGTGATTATTGCCGAAGCCTTTCCATACACCGAACGGCCGGAAACGCTCGCCTCTCTTCTGGCGGATCAAGGCTATACCGTTGCGGAAATCACGAGACTCAAACCGCGCGGCGTTATTCCGCGCATCGAACTCTACCGCAAGCTGCTGCACCTCGTCGGAAAAAAAGAGCAGCGGTATTTAATAAAAGAAGATGACCCGCAGACGGCTGCATTCTTTGCCGACTTTCTTGAACAAACGATTGCGCGTTACGGACGCAATAAGCGGATATTTTTATATGCGGAAGGAATCTATACCGATTTAGCCGCGCACTTTTGTACGGAAAATCCGGGCGTATTTGCCGGTGTGTTTTTCAGCCTTTCCGAAGAAGAGCCGCTGCCGTCCGCCCCCGACGGATGGATACAAACCATGCGGGAACACAATCCGGGAATTTTGCCTGAGGACAATTCAATAGCGGATACTACCGCCGTATCTGATGCAGCATCAGAGCAAGAGGCAGGTGCCGGCGGGAACGGTTCGGCTGAGACGGCTCCCACTGTTTCCGCAGCTCCGGCAACTGCCCCCACACAGCCGGAGCAGCCGCTGCCGTTCTATTGTTACATCCGCCCCTACCCCGAACTCGCAGGCTTCGGGCAACTGCGCGCAGAGGATGCCCTCGCAGCGGAACTCTTAGGCAGCGGCCGCAGTATCGGCAGGCAGGACAAAGCCGCAGCAGCCGCGGCATTTAACCGGTATGCACTACTGTTTTGAACTGCTGACCCCGGAGACTATCTATGACGCGGCTGCATTCGTGCGGCAGCACGAATACCGCTGCATCGATCTTGCAGAGCAGCTGCGGCTTTGCCTGTACCCCGACTATGCTCCGCGGTATAAAAAGGCAGCGGCTGTCTATGCCTACCCGCAACGGCAAACTTGTCCGCAACCGCAAAAAATCTGCTGCGGGGTCTTACTGTTCAGCACGTATGGGCTTTTGTTCCACTGTATCGATACGGACATTCCAGAAGAAACGGTCTTAGCTTTCGGCAGATTTTTTTTAAGTGAAGACTTTCCTTACAAGGAACTCCACGCCGTTGCAGGCATCCGCGAACACACGCTCCTCTTTGAACAGGTTATATCCGAAACAGCACATATCCGGCTCGACGCCGCCGTAGATTACTACCTGATGCGGTGCGCCAAACCTTGTACGGATACATTCTTTCAAACAGCGGAGTCAAAACTGAATACCACGCTGAATGCCGCGCTGTCCATTGAACGCACAACGGAGAATGATCTTATAGAGCTCTTCCCGCTCCAGCTTGATTATGAAAATACCGAGGTTGCCTACGAAGGCCGACCGATAAACCCTGCCGTCTGCAAACTGTCGCTGCGAGCCCGCCTTACAACCGAATACATCTACAAGGTCTCGGCAGATGGGCACATCGTCGCAAAGGCCGAAACCAACGCGCAGGGCTTTCACTGGTTCCAAATCGGCGGCGTCTACACCCTGCCCGCATACCGAAATAAAGGATTAGCCGCAGCAGCCGTTGCGCATCTCATCAATACCCACAGCGCAGAAGCGCACGGCTTCGCACTCTTCGTAAAAACCGCCAACACAGCCGCCCTCCACGTATACGAAAAGCTCGGTTTTGAGCAGTGCGGGCTGTTTAGAATGAGTTATTGGAAGGCGGGGGAGAAATTATAGAAGGGGAAATGAGGGGAAGACTTACAATTTTTGCTGAAAGATAGAAAGCACATATAATGCAGAATCTTTACAAATAAGCTCTATTGCTATACAATACACTAAAAAGAAGGAGTATGCAGTTATGGCACAAATTAGTTTGAGAATTGATGATGATGTAAAAAGGAGTGCAGAGCAAGTATGTGCAGATATTGGTATGTCTCTATCTACGGCAATCAATATTTATCTGAAAAAACTTGGAAGAGAAAGACGTATACCTTTTGAAGTGAAAGCGGATCCGTTTTATTCTTCTGAAAATGCAGCAATTCTCGATAAGAGAATCAAAGATATAAAAGCAGGAAACTACGATTTTTTTCTAAAAACCGATAACGCAGTTTACCGCAGCGTCAAAATGATGGGACGAGGAAGCGCCTACTATGTCGGATTGCACCTTAAACGTGCAGGACACGAACAAGCAGCTCGTTTTTACTTTGCACAAGGGGAAAAACTGTACGAAGCGCCGTTAAACCGCCTGTGCCGCGAAGAATTATATGAAACAGGTACACCTGCCGAACGTCTGCAATCGGTACAAAAGCGCTTGCAGGAACTTGCCGGAACGCCTGCTGCATCCGGGCAAGAAGATAAGGCGCAAGCTGAAAAAGAGCGGTTATCGTTATTAGAGCTTCGGCTCCTTTTGCAGACAGGCGCTTACGGCAGCATTACACAATCGCCGGAAACGCTGTATCTTACCGGCCCGCTGACAGCGGAGCTTGCCGATGCCTTTCCTCACTTCGGTAAAGACCTGCCGCCGTTTTTATATAAGCTCGCCGAAGCCCGCATAGCGGTTTTTGAAAAACGCTATGCGGAAGCATGGAGTTCCGTACAAGAGGCGTTCGGCATAGAGCATACGTTTGCCGACCTCGCTTCTCCTGCACTGCTTTCCGATATCGGTAAGGCGGGCGTTTACGGCGCCGAAAACAGCGCCGATGCTGCTGCATTTTTTGAAGATTTTGCAGCGCAGGTACGGAGCGCCGCCGCCGAAGGACATATTTCCGATGGAGATGAGCGCCGCTATCTTTTTTATGCATTATTTTATGAAGCCCGTTGCCGGACAAAAATCGGCGGCGCTGCGCAACGTGAGCAAGCCGTAAAACTTTTCTTACAGGCGGCTGAACTTGCCGGTTCCGCTTCCGACTTTGATTCCGCAATGTGGTACTATTTGGATACCATGCGGATGCTCGGCTTATCCCGTTACCTTAAAGCGCTGGCGAATACGGCTGCCCGCTGGAAAAGCCCCGCATGGTACGCCGATTTGGTACAATCGTTACGGGCGCAACTGACTGCGGCAAAGGACTGGAAAAACTTAGAAACGCTCTATGCTGTATTAGCAAAAACAACATTGCCGGAGCAGCGGGCTGCCGTTGCTTACACGCTCGCCTGTGCGGGGCAGCTTCCGCCGGATAGAACGGCACGGTTACTGCAAGAAGCCGCCGGTGAATCGCATGATGCGCTGTATTACCGCATTTTGGGGACGTACCGGCTTGGCGGCGCTCAGCTGTTGAAAGAGACTTTTCAGTTCCGTAGTGAACCCCTGTCCGGCAGACGTACACAATCCTCCGGCACACAAGCGCAAGCCGGTGAAACACAAGGCACACAATCCAGCGGATACCCGCAAACAGGCGGGGGCAAAGCCAAAACAAACGGATTTTCTCCGCAAGAGGCGCGGAGTTATATCGACGGTTTGCTTCATTTCGGCTTATACAATATGATCTATCCCCGCATTGTTGCCGTGTATCCGTCGATTTCCGCTGAAGAAGCGCTGCAAATCGCCCGTATGTTAGCGGCTGAAGGCCGCTA
>ERZ772967.2049-NODE-2049-length-13252-cov-10.286201_pt1 | contig 13252 bp, 9 predicted proteins | sample MGYA00511677_ERZ772967 | MGnify/ENA primary metagenome ERZ772967 (study PRJEB29015, sample SAMEA2737931) | human oral metagenome | biome: human oral; feature: human-associated habitat; material: dental | place: China | collected 2146 ...
TCCGGTAAAAATGATGCAACACGACATGCCGCCCCCGCAGCAAAACCTTGGGTAATACCCCAGAAAACACCAAACACAACGACATCTTGTTAAATGGGAGCTATAGGCGGATAGTATTTCATATGCCGTCAGCAAGGATGCCTCCAGCATATTTCCCAAGGAGGAGTCTCCAGGAGGTGCATTATTTACTGCTGAGAGGATGTGCTCGGTAAGCTCTTCCGCATGACAGGTCCAAGTCACTTCCGCATGTGGTGGTTCTGTGTGATTGCATTGTTTTGTGGAGTTTGGTATCTGGAAGCCGCTAAGTTTCAGATAGGGACGGAGGAGTGGGCGTAGGAAACTCGCGTTTACCGGCTCTGTTCTTTCCATGGTGGGCGGTAAGAGCATTTCTGATTTTACCGGCGCTGAACGCCCTTTAATGGACGTGGTGAGGAGTGTATACCATCGCTCACCCGCAATGCGATTTTCTTCGAGGAGTTTTTCCACGTTCAAAAGCGCACAGTCAAAAATGCCTTCCGCGAGGACCTGGCCATTTCGCTGGAGAACTTGTAGCGCCGCGCCATTCATTTCCGGTGAGCTGATGAAAGTATTTACAAACCAGAGACCGAGTCGTCTTGTAATGTCATTTGGAGGTGATGTGGAAAATATTCTCTGGAAGTCGGGAAGATTCTCCAGCCAATGCAGCCAATGGAGCTTCAGGCTGTCTGATTTAGTCAAAATGCTGGATGTAAAATCATCGACGCCATCGGTTTTTCTGAGGCGATTTTTCAGATAATCACTGTCCATCGGTGAAAGCATCGGTCCTGCTGCGAGAATATTTTCGACGCGAGCTCGATGGTCCAACTGCTTCATTCGAGCCAGTCCGTCCCAGGCCCTCAGCGCTGGTACCAGGTTTTCATAACCATCTCCGGAGGGTATGGTTTGAACTCCGAGTCGGCCCCATTCCGGGTCTTTGGCGCTTTCGGATTTCGTGAACATGTAGCGAGAAGAGCCGGATGGTAGACCGAGAGTTAGATACCGCATCGTTGGGTCGGTGAGGCTGTAGCCTATGAATACCACGACGTATTCTTGAAGTAATTTACGTAGAAATCGGGTCGCCCAAGCTTCTGTTAGATAAGCGTATCCCAGGTCCTTGTCGGTTATTACGAGTTCGCTCGGATCTCGCGTAACGCAGCCGTGCAGGTAAACGATTCCACTGATCCTATCCCCCAGAGGGAGAGCTGGGCCGATCCATTGATCGGGAAGAATGATCTCTGCCTCTTTCGCCGCTGTGCTCAGGTGGTCATCGAAGTTCGTCGTTACAATTCTGGGTTTTCCGTAAGCAGCTGAAAGGCTTACAATCGCTCTGTGTAAATTATTCGGACGTGATTCGGATGCGGTGAGTATGGCATGGGCGCGCTTGTGTACCTCATACGGGGGTTGTAGGTGAGTTAAACGTCCCAAGAAGCGATCGATCGGCTCCGGAATTCCATTTTCTGATGTTTCGTACGGGACGCCAGATTCTTTGCCCAAGAATTCTGCGAGTGCTTGAAATGACGGCAGATTTGAAGGTGCCGGCATTGATGCGCCTGCTCCGATGAAGAATACGACTCTACCTTCCCTGTGGGCGTCAAGCAGAACTTGTGGAATCCTGACATCAGCAGTGACCCACTGATATTCGTCACTCACAACGTGACCTCCACTATCCTTCAGAGGCATACCGTGGAGCATAGGGGACTCGAACCCCTAACTTCCACCTTGCAAAGGTGGCACTCTACCAATTGAGTTAATGCCCCGAGACCGGGCAAGCATACCCGAGGACGGGGCCTCGGGGGAAGTTCGGGTGTTGAGGGTGGTTTCGACACGAGCTCTTCGCTGACGCTCAGGGCTCGGCTCAACCAGCTTTGGGGGTAGGGGTGGTTTCGACACGGGCTGCTCCTTCGTCGCGGCCCGGCTCAACCAGCTTGGGGTGGGACTGGGTCTCGGGGCTTGGATCAACCGGCTTGGGGGGTGTCGGTTTCCGGGACCGTCGACTGGACCCAGTGCGGGCCCTGGGTCCAACCTGTGAACGGGGTCACGGGGTCGCCCTGGAGGCAGCGGGTGAGGTCGTCGAGGATCCGGACTGCGGGCCAGGTGGTTGCCCCGGGGAGGTCGCGGAGGGCATCGGCGGCGGTGTCGTCGCCGGAGACGGACAGGAAGAACACCGCCTGCCGCCAGGCGTAGGCGGCGTTCTTGATGGCAGGCAGCGGCCAGGGGCTGTTCCTCGCGAGTTCCAGCAGCTGGAACGACCTCCCCGCGGCGTGGTGCGCCAGCTCGGCCCAGCTCTGGTCGGGCTGCACACCGAGTTTCACCAGGACCGCCAGGTTGTGGGTGGTGAGGATCTGCTGGCGTTCGATGATCTGCCCGCTCGCCGCGACGCTCCAGCCCGCCGGCACATCTTCCGCGACCATGCGGTCGAACTCGTCGACATCCCCGTGCCCGTCCGGTTCCGGCAGGCCCAGCACCGCGGTGTAGTCGATGCCGTAGTAGCGCTCGTACAGCGACCCGCGCAGCAGCCCCGCCGCCACCTTCGCGGCCCGCTGGAACTTGGGTGCGAACCGGCCCATGAAGATGTCGGCGGCCAGCTCCTCGGTCAACGGCAGCCGCACCTGCGCCATGTCGAGGAGGGTGCTGTACTCCCGGATGAACCCGTTCGGCAGGATCGTGCCCGGGAACGCGTCCAGCACCACCGATCCGAGCTGCCGCGCCAACACCAGGGGGTCGTCGAGGGGGCCGCCGGCCGTGAGCCCCTGGAGGGCCGCCACCCACGGCAGCTCCTTGAACCGCACCTGCTGTTCCAGGTCGAGCAGCAGCAAACTCCGGCGCCGCCGGAACGCCCGATAGGTGGCGGCGAGCAGCGCGCCGACCAGCGGGTCGTCCGCCGAGGAGGCCACCTGCCCGGCGGTGAGCTGCGGAACCAGCGACGCCAGCACCTCCGCCGACGGCACCACCCCGAGTGTGATCAGCTCCTCCAGATCCGAGACGAGACCCAGCCGCAGGGTGCGCAGCACCGACGCTGGCAGTGGGGTGCCGGCGGGCACCACGTCGGTGGCCTCGTCATCGGAGATCGGTGCGGAGGCGGCGGGAAAATCGGTCAGGCCGACGTCCCCGCGCAGCCGCGCCACCCGGTCCGCGACGACCACCGCCACCTCGACGTGCAGGGGCCGGGAGGCCGCCACCGCCTGCTGGGCGCGAAGGTCGTCGGATCGCTTGCTGCCGGGCAGGCCCCGTTTCGCCTCGATCCGCGACAGGACGTGCCTCACCCGCCCGGGCGGCCACGCCCCCTGCCCGTCGATCGCCTGCCGCAGCGCGTCGATCAGGATCGGCAGGTTCTCACCCGGTCGGCGGTACTTGCGGCAGCGGGTGTGCTGCCGCGCCGCCCGGTCGTAGTCGGCGACCAGCTCGCGGGCCTCGTCGATGCGGCCCTCGTCGAAGGTGGGCGCCTCGACGATGCCCGCCCAGAACGCCACCACCTTGTCGGTCAGCGGCAACCAGACGGTCAGGGCCTCGCGTTCCGCAGCGACCCTCGGATTGACGCGGGCGCGTTCCAGGGCACCCGCGACCTGCCGGGCGGTCCACCGCGACACCTGGCCCGGTCGCAGGGGGGATGGCGCACCCGGATACGGCGAGAACCGCAGCGACCCGGCCAGCGGTGAAACCTCGTCGAGCAGCGCGCGGACGGAGCCGTTGGCGCCATGCCGCAGCAGGGCCGCGACGCTCAGGAGGACGGCGTGCTCCGGGAAACCGACGTTGTAGGCGCCGGTTTCCAGCAGGACCTCCAGCTCGGCCAGGCCCTCCGGGGTCAGCCACGACTCGAAGATCGCGTGGCGGGTGGCCTCAATGCCGAGCTGTTGGGCGCGGAGCCTCTCGTCCTCGGCCGGCGGGATGGCGGCGGCCGCTTTGCCGGTGGCGAACCCGCCCCGCACCACCCTGGGGGTCACCCAGGCGGGAAGCCCGACGAGCGGCCTGCGACTGCCGATCCTCAAGGTGCCTTCCGCCATGCCGTCGATCACCTGCCGCCAGCGCTCCATCCGCTCCAGAGCGGCTTCCCGGACGACCGGGTCGGGATGATCGGCGGCGGTGCGCATCGCCTGCAGGAGCTGGTGGTGGACGTACTGATTCACGATGTCCCTCCGGGCGGCGACACGAACTTGGCCGGCGTGGCAGGTGCTGCCCCTGCGCCTTCCGGGTCCATAGCCCGGTGCTCTACTGCTGAGCTACACGCCGTGGCAACGAGTGTAGAAGACCCGATCGGCCGGCGTCGAGGGTGGCGTGGCGCATGCGCCGAGGCGTCAAGGAGCGGTCACGGCTGTTTCAGTCCCGAGGTTTGGGCGCGGTTGAAGGCCATGCAGGCATCGACCCAGAAACGCAGGCGGGAGTCCTCGGTGATCACCTCCGCCGCCACCTGGATCCAGCCGGGCCCCATCTCGCGTCCCGGGCCCATCTCGGCGGGGGAGGCGCCGGGTTTCCCGGAAAACTTTGCGTCGTCGTCGGGATCGACGTGCGCCAGCAGGTGCCCGCCCTTGAGGGCGCAGCACACCATCTTGTCGCGCACCATGAAGGCGCGCGACCCGAACATCGGGATCACACGGGTGGTGGGTTCGTCGTCCAGGAGCCCGTGGAGCCGGGCGACGAGCTCGGTCTGTGCTGCTCTGGGGTCGGTCATGGCGCGCTCGGCGGGGCGAAGGAGAGCCGGTCGAAGACGAGAACACTGCCCGTGATCAGACCGTCCTCGACGGTGAAACACTCCGCGGCGGGGGCGATGCCGGTGATGGCCGTCTGCGGGTAGTAGAACAGGGCGACGCGGTTTCCGTCGGAGAAGCTGGCGATGTCGACCAGGCCGGTGAGGGCCGGGGCGAATCCCGCGATGAACTCGCGGTACTGGGTCTTGCCCGTGAGATCGACGCCGGGAGCCCGGCATGTGATGTTGTCCGCGACCAGTTCCATCGCGGAGTCGACGTCCCCGCTGGTCCATGCGCGGTGGTAGCGGTTGACGATGTCGAGTGGTTCGGTCATGGATGATGCTCCTCGATCGGGTGGATGATCCCCGGGGCGCCAGAAATCGGGACCCGGTGGGATGCCCTGGGCCGTGTGGTGCAGGCGGGGCAGGAAATGGTTCCAGCCCTCGGCGTGACCGGGAACCTCGCTGTCGGGCAGGTCCGAGTGGGTGAGTTCCACGCGGGTTCCGCCGGCGATCTCGGCCAGCCGGAATTCGACGGTGGAGGCTCCTGGCGGTAGCACGTCACTGCCCGCAAAACCCCAGGAGACGACCACCCGCGAGTACGGTTCGACGTGCAGATAGCGGCCACGAACCGGGTGGCCCGCGATGCTCACCGAGAACTCCCCACCGGGATGCGGTTCCAGATGGGCGTACTGGCCCATCCAGGAGGTCAGGCCAGCTTCCGTGGTGAGGAAGTCGAAGACGACGTGCGGAGGCGCGTCGATGGTGATTGCGTCGGTGAATTCAGCCATGGTGACTCTTCTCCACTGCTGCTTTCAGGGCCGCCAGTTTGGTGGGCCAGAAATCGTCGAGATACGAACGCACCGCCGCCAGGCCGTCGGTATTCAGGACGTACAGGTGTCTGGTCGCGTCCCGGGTGCTGGTCGCCAGGCCGGCGCGGCGCAGCACTCCCAGGTGGTGGGAGGTCGCTTGCTGGGACAGTCCGACCTTCTCCGCCACTGACCCCACCTGCTGGGGCTCCGAACGGATGACGCGCAGGATGGCGCGACGATTCCCGTCGGCGAGTGCCCTCAGTGCGAGGTCGATGGTTGCGGGTTCGGCGGTCACGAGGGCCACCATACACAAACAGTTTTTTGTACTCAAGAAGACTTGTGGAACGTGTTTGTCGCCACACCATCCAAGGATGCGGGAGACTTTTTCCATGGGATGGATTGTGTTCGCGGTGGCGGTGGTCGTGTTCCTGGGGTCGGTGACGCTGCTTCTCAGGCGGATCCTCGCCTCGCACGACGAGATCTACGACGGTTTGACACCCGGCGTCCTGCCGTCGCGGGAGGAACGGAAGACAACCCCCACCAAACGGCTCCGATCCACCGAGTACAAGGGGCCCATCCCCGTCGCCTTCACCCCGCCGCGCGACGTCACCCCGGGACTGATCGGGATGGTCATCGACGGGGTGGTGGACCCCCGCGACCTCACCGCGACCATCGTCGACCTCGCCGCCCGCGGATTCCTGCGCATCGAGGTGCTCGACGACGGCAAGGGCAGACGGCGCGGGAAGGACTGGCTGCTGCACCCCTGCGACAAGCCCCGCTCCAACCTGATGCGCTACGAGAGGACGTTCCTGGAGGGGGTCTTCCCGCGGGGGCGGGCGATGCGGATGTCGGAGCTGGTGCGCAGGCACAAGAAAGTGTTCCGGCAGCTCACCGCCGACATCTACGAGGAGGCCAGCCGCCGCGGCTGGTACCGGCAGAACCCGAACCCGGGTGGTCGGCGGCACAGGTTCTGGCGTGTGGCGGCCGGGGCAGTTGCGGGTTTCGCTGCGCTGGTGATCACCGGAGGGGACAACGTGGGCCTGCTGGCCGCCGCCCTGTTCGTCGCGACGGGTGTGGTCGCCGCCTTCGGGCCGAAACGTCGCGTGCCCCGAACCGGCGCGGGCACGGCCACGCGCATCCAGGCCCTCGGTTTCAGGCAGTACCTCGCGACCGCCGAGGCCGGGCAGATCCGCTTCGAGGAGGCGGAGAACACCTTCAGCCGCTACCTGCCCTACGCGATGGTCTTCGGGGTCGCCGACCACTGGGTCAAGGTCTTCCGTGAACTCGCCATCGAACGAAACGTCGAATGGGACTTCGACTGGATCGACGTCGGCGCCGACGTGGCGGGGGAGCTGGTGTTCCAGTTGCTCGCCTCGGACCTCCTAGACGGCTCCGATGGCCTGTTCGACGGCATCGGTGGGCTGTTCGACGGCTTCGACCTGGGGGATTTCCTGGACGGAATTGACTTCGACATCGACTTCTGAGGACACTCCGCCCGCGACTCCCCGGTTATGCAGCACTCAACGCGGTTTTCGGCGTCCGAAAGGGGATTTTTCGTGTTGAGATGGAGGCGCTGACCTGCCCAGGACCGTCGCAGCCAGCGGTCGTGGCCAGCTACGATGACCACTCCGAGGTACTGGGGCAGGTGTTCTTCGAGCGAGGTGGCCGCTGTGAGCGAGAGGAGGCTAGCCGTCACGCCGCTGCCTCCTATCAGGGAAACGGCTCGCCCAACGACTTACACTGGGCGAAACGATCCGTTCCAGTAGCAAGAAAGCTGGGCCCGGTATCGCCGATCAACGAGAGGTTTGTCGTGTACCTAAGTCGCGTGCGCGTCCGGGGGTTGCGCGGTGCTGCCGACGGCCCGCTGGAACTTGCGCTGCCGGGACGTTTCACCGTCATTGCCGGGGCGAACGGCGGTGGCAAGACCACTCTGATGGACGCGATCTACCTCAGCCACAGCAAGCGGTTTCCCCACCTCCCGAGACATTCCGCAGCAGCTCTCGGTGCGGGCGAACGGGACATTGAGGTGGTATACAGTTTCGACGACGACGCCGACAAAGAGGGCCCGCTCGGCAGGCAGCTGCAGACTCAAGGTGGGCGTAGCGCTCCCGGGACTGTCGCTGCCGAGTGGTCGCGAACGCTACACCGCGACCTCGGCTCCATCTCGACGAGCGCGCTTGGCGTCGTCAGCGAGGTGGAGCCGCGTATCCGCCTCGTTTACTTGCCGGCGTGGCGCAACCCAATTGAGGAGCTGTCACGCCGCGAAACTCGCATCCTGGTCGAGCTTCTGCGTGCACAGCAGCAGAACCGCGGCCGTGGACGCGACCTGTCCCAGTTGCGGGGTCGGGCATCTGGCCTTCTTGAGGCTCTTGCGACCGATGAGCTACTGGCTGGCCTTGAGGCCAGGGTTGGCGAACAGCTTCGTGCGCTGTCGGCAGGAGTGTCCCGCAACTGGCCATACATACGCGGTCAGGTCGTCGATGACCGATACCTTGCGCGTGTGCTCGAGCTGATGCTCGCCACGTCGGAAGGGCGTTCCGACGCGCTTCCTCTCGAAGTGGTCGGGCTGGGCTACGTCAACTTGCTACATGTTGCAGTAACCCTCGCAGCCATCCCCGACTTCACGCAGATCGCCCACGCGGAAGGGTCGACTGGGTCACAAGCCGTTGATGCCGACGGATCGGCTGTCAGCGGGCTTGAGGATGCGGAGCGCGTCCTGCAGCAAACTCACGCCGAGAGTGAGAGTGTCGAGGACTCATTCTTCCCCGACGACCCCTTCCACGTCACCGTTGTTATTGAAGAGCCTGAAGCTCACTTGCACCCACAACTACAGCACTCCCTCGTCCGATATCTGCGTCGACAGGTCCAACAGCGCCCTGAACTCCAGGTCATCCTGTCCAGCCACGCCACCGATGTCATCACCTCGTGCGATCCAACAGAACTCGTGATCGCTCGCCGCGACAGCGCCGGACGACGAGTCTGTCAAGCCGTGGCCGATATTCCCTTGGAAACACACTCTGCAGAAGTGCTGCGTAAGACACGGCTGCACCTGGATGCCAGCAGGTCTGCTTCCCTCTTCGCTGAGCGGCTCCTTCTCGTGGAAGGCGTCACCGAGGCAGCGGTGCTTCGTGAGCTCGGCTGGGTCTGGGCCAACGCCGACCCTGACAAGCAATCGTTCGTAGATGCGCTGAGCATCGTGCCGATGGGAACGAAGGTGGGCCCTTGGGCGGTTCGCCTGCTCGCCACTCAAGGCCACGAGTTATGCAGCCGTCTGGCCGTTCTACGCGACAGTGACCTCGACTACGACCAGACACCGACACCGCCCTCATGGGCCAGCGAACACAACTCCAACGTCTTGCTCGTGGAGCACAATCACCCGACACTGGAGCCTCAGCTGACCAAGGGCAACGAGAAGCTGATCTCCGGTGCTCTGAAGGACATCGGCGTGGCAGTCCCCAAACAAGTCACTCCACAATCAATCCGGGACCTATTCCGCAGCAAGCACAAGGACGGCGAGAAGATAGTGCCGGCTGGCGCGGCAGCGGCTCGTAAAGGCGAGTTCGCTGAGGCCTTGGCGGGCCGACTCCGCGACAAGCGGGAGCAGCAGCTCATCGATGCTGAGGTTCACGTCCCAGAGCCGATCAAGCACGTCTTCGACTTCCTATACTCGACACCTGAGCCGTCCTCTGAGACCAAAGACGTTTCGAGCCGCGAACTGGGCACTCAGCTGTGAGCAAGACACTCGCCAACGCCGGCGTTGTTGACGACCTAACCGATGAGCAGCGCCTCGCCGCAGCTTCCCCGCGGACCAACCTGTTCATCAAGGCTGGCCCCGGCACAGGCAAAACCACGGTGTCGGCACAACGCTTCGGGGTGCAACGATTCGCCGCCGCGCATCGGCACGACACACGCGCTGTCGTGGCTGTCAGTTTCACCCGTGCCGCAACCTACAATTTGCGCCGACGCGTACAACGGCTGTGGGGTCCCGGGGCCTTGACTTGGCCGCACCGGATCGTCACTCTTGACACGATCATGTGCGATCTGCTTCACGATTTGATGCGACAACAGCTCGTGATCTGGCCAAATACCCCCATGCTGTGGCCCGACGGGAACATCAAGTTAGACGTGCGGGACAGCTGGGCCTCGATCAGCGGCTCTGTCCGGACCAGGGCCTTCTATGAGCTGTATCTTTCCGGACGTCAGGTCGGGATCCGCCAGGTATTCGCTTCAAGCTGGGCCGCACGCTTTCCCAAAGCCGTGGTGGCACCCTTTATGAAGCAGGGCATCTGCACTCACCAAGACGTACGGGACATTCTGATGCGCGCTCTCCAGGACCCAACTTCAGCGGCTCGGGTGCGGCAACGCATCGGTGACACCATGAGAGCCCTCATTGTCGACGAGGTTTTCGACGCCAACGATCTGGACATCGCCATCATCGAAGAAGCCATTGCGGCCGGGGTCAATGTCACGTTGGTTGGGGATCCATGGCAGGCGCTCTACCTGTTCCGTGGCGCCTGTCCACAAGCTATTCCCAAGCTTCTCGAGCGAGCCGGGGTCAGGACGCTCAGACTCACTAAGTCGTTCCGGTGGCGTTCCAAAGAGCAGAACGACTTAGCCACCCGGCTTCGTGCTGGACAAGGAATCATTCTGCCGACCGACCAGTCAGACATCGACGTGGTTCTCGCGCTGTGGTGGGCTGAGCTGTGGAAACTCGGCGGCGAAGTCCTCCCGTTGGCGTTCCACTCCTTCAAGGGCGGCTACGAGGAGGCAGCGGCTACCCTACTGCTCAACCACGTCACCCGGAACGTATTCGACCTCGACGCTACTTACCTCAACGACGCCCTGACCGCGCTGGACATGCAGGATCACGATGCGCCACGGAAACTGGAACCAGAACTGCAGAACGTCGTCGAAATCCTGCGCCCCGGTGGCAAAGACGCAGTGAAGGCGGCTTACCTGCAGTTGGTAAAGGTCATCGGCAGCGTGTCGGCGCGAGAGTTACGTGCGCCCCACCACAAACACACGGAACGGCTCGCCCAGTTGCAGGAACGACTGATCTTTTCTGGGCGTCCAGTTCCTGGCCTGACAACCCACCAAGCCAAAGGCGGTGAGTGGCAGGTCGTCGGGCTTTGCCTGAGGCAGGACGAGCAGGAAGCCTTGGCCGCCGGCCTCGACAGCACTCAAGACCTGCACCGCAAAATCTACGTTGCCTGCACCCGTGCGCGTGAACGCACCGTAGAGCTCATGCCCCAACCGAGACCTGCATCCCGAGCATCCAAGCGGCGAAAGGATCGCGCGAGCACCACCTAAACGCGACCCGCGCCTGGTCCGCTAGACACCGAACACGAGGGCACAGTGACAACGGTGCATCCGTGCGCCTCAACTGTCAATCGATCATCGTTCGATGTCTGGAAGCGTGGCGATGTGCTCTGTAAGCCTCCGTCTTTGGCTCCAGATGAAAAGCCCACCCCAGTGGATGACCAGATCCTATCCGTGAAGTCGGGTGCTCGGTCCTGCACATGGTGGCCGCTTCTTCGCTACTGAAACTGTTCAGGCGGTCCTCGAGCTTGGTTCTAGTGTTACCAGCTCCATCGCATGACCGTGCAGATGGATGTCCGTGACAGCGCCTCCGTGGCACTGGCACGCCGCCTAGGATCGCGACTTGAGGTCCATCACCTCCAGAATAGAGTCAACAAGGGCGAATGGACTGACACCGCGTCACCCGGCGGGCCCACAACCTACATCTCGGCCCATCAGCACCGACAGTCCAGACGAGTCACACCCCAGAACCAAAACCGCCCTGTCAACTCACAGGGGCGCATTTTGATTCGCTTCACTTCGACACTAGAGCGGAACGAAACGTAATCAGCTACTATTATCTGTAGACATTTCATACCGTCCGAGTTGAGGTGAGAACGTGACACCGATCACCCCGTCAACCGCTGACCGCGCTGGACTGTCCCGCACCGGCCTCTACCGGGCGGCCTGGGCTGGCGGCCTGACCCGGGTCGCACGCGGCATCTACCTCCCCGCAGATGCGCCAGCCGTGGATTGGGGCCTGGTCGAAGCCGCGACCCGGCGATCCGATGCGACGATCTGCCTCACTTCTGCGCTCGCCCACCATGACTTGACTGACGCCATTCCCGGCACTCTCGATGTCGCGATCCCCCGCGGCGGACGCTCTCCCGCAACCGAGCACGCGATCACCTGGCACCAGTTTGATGCCGCCACCTTCGACCTCGGTCGCGATGAGATCCCCATCGAAGGCACGGACCTGTCGATCGGGCTCTACTCCCCCGAACGCTGCATCGCGGACGCGTTCCGCCTGCGCGGCCAGCTCGGCTACGAGACCGCACGAGACGCCCTAAAGGAATGGCTGCGCCGCGGCGGGAAACCCAACACCCTGATGCGGATCGCCCTGCAGCTCCCTCGAGCCAAGACTCCGCTGCTTCACGCCCTGGAGACGCTGTCATGACGCGAGGCGAAGAAGTCTTTACCATCCTCCAGTCCAAGGCTCGATCCACGGCGAGCAGAACCGGAGGGCCGGCACCCACTCAGGAATACCTGGTTCGACACCTACTCGAATCCTTCCTGGACCGCCTCGTCCGCAGCGAGCACGGGGATGACTTCGTGCTCAAGGGCGGAATCCTGCTTGCTGCGTACGGCGTTCGTCGTCCCACCAAGGACATCGACGCGAACGCGATCAACGCCGATGTCACTCCCGAACACCTCACATTCGTCGTGACCCAACTCGCCGAGGTGCCATCCGACGACGGCGTAACCTTCGACATCAACAGCATCAGCATCCAGGAGATTCGAGAACACGCCGACTACCCCGGTTATCGGATACGCATGAAAGCGTCCATCGGACCGTGGAGGGGCACCTCGACATGGGATGTCTCCACAGGAGATCCCATCATTCCAGAACCCTGCATCGTTTCAATCGACCGAGTACTCGGTGAGCCATTACAGCTACTGGGATACGCGGCCGAGACAACCATCGCCGAGAAGGCCATCACCATCCTGGAACGCGGCATCACCAGCACCAGATGGCGCGACTACGTCGACATCGTCCAACTCTGCCGTCAGGGCTTCGACCCTTACAAGCTGCGACGATCCGCCGAAGCCGTCGCCCGCTACCGTGGCGTGACCCTCGAACCTGTCAGCCCTCATGTGGAGGGCCATGGTGCCATCGAACAGGCTAAGTGGGCCGCTTGGCGGCGCAAAGAACGCCTCGAAGAGATCTGCGAAGCTCAGCTCGACGATCAGGTCACCTTCGTCGCCCGCTTCATCGATCCCGTTTTCGCCTCCACACCCAGTGATTAACTGCGCAAGGCCAAGGCCACATGTCTTTTCGCGCGGTGTGCTTTGCACGCCTTTGACCTCGTCGTCAGGTGGAAAGCACACCCCGGCGGATGAATAGAGCCGCAACCAATCAGTGAGGTAGCAAGTGGATGTTTGAGCCTGATGACGGCCCCACGTCGCTGTGGAGCAGCTCTGCACTACCGCGGTCGGCGCCAAGCTATAGCTCTCTTTAAACAAAATCATTTGTTGAGTCGGTAGGGGAATTGGTTTGTGGTGATGTAGGTTTCGAAGGCGTGGCGGGTGTCGGTGAAGGTGGCGTGTTGGTGGTTGCTGATGTGGTTTTTGGCTTCGTTCCAGACGTGTTCGATGGGGCTGTGGAATGGGAGGTTGATGAGGTGGATGTTCTCGAGAGGGTTTCCTTGGCCAAGGTGGGAGC
>ERZ772967.2057-NODE-2057-length-13199-cov-2.570755_pt1 | contig 13199 bp, 13 predicted proteins | sample MGYA00511677_ERZ772967 | MGnify/ENA primary metagenome ERZ772967 (study PRJEB29015, sample SAMEA2737931) | human oral metagenome | biome: human oral; feature: human-associated habitat; material: dental | place: China | collected 2146 ...
GATAGGCTGCCTGATTTGTTTTTACATTTTAAGGGACGCAATTTTCCGCAGAGCTTAACGGAAGATGAATTTCTAAAATGGGAGTCAGATCGAAAGACAAGAATTAAAAAACAGAGCGGTAGATTCTTTGCCTCTCTCACAACATTAAGGCAACGAAGCGAGGCTGGAGAAACAACTTTTGATGGCAGGAAAATAGATTTAAAGATTTTAGATAAACTAGCTGAATGGTATAAAATGTGTAGCGAATAGCGAGATATTGTAGCTAATAGCGAGATATTTCAGAAAGGAAATAGCCCCACGAGTGTGGGGCTTAAAAATAGGAGGGATAAAAAGTCAAACCAAGACTGATTGACACTTTGTTGGTATGAAATTTTACCCCTCTTATTTTTACTTTCTATTGTTCCTACGTCTTCGGATCCCAAAGATGATCCTACTCCTCGTTCTCCTAAATCCTAATACCTTTTTTTGATATAAGTGATTTAGGAGTTCGTCTGTTATAACGCAGCTCGTTACATAAAATAACGTAAAGAGTATAAATAGCAAGCCGGTGAGTAGGAAAACTTTTCCTACCCACTTAAGAATTTTAATTCCGCCATGAGACATTATCGTCATCTGGTGGAACCTGTCCCAGTCCCTCATATCGCCCATAATGACGAGCATGAGGATTAGGATAAAAGCTCCTATAAGGATAACTAAAGCGCCGATACCGCCGAAACGATAGTCGGTTTGTAGCCTTCCTTTCTCTACACCAGTGACCCTCATTGAGAGTAACCCCAATAGCACAGGCAATGCCCATAGCATTGTAAAACACAATAAGTCAAATTTCATACGTCCCTCCTTTTTAACGTACGAACCTTCCGCTTTTGCGGACAATAGTTGCTGTTTTATTATATAATACTATTGCTTTTTTGTCAATATGAACCCCAAGTTAAAAATCTTAAACGCAACACTTTGTAATAAAAAAGAAACATCAATTCTTTAGTCTTGTTAAAACTAGGTTTGTACACAGAATCTAAACGAGAAGGAAAGAATCCTATCGCAAGCGAAAACATGCATTCCAGAAATCTAATTATGATGCCAAAATCGCCACAAGAAAACAATTTATAGATACATCCGTTGAAACTATTTTTTGACCCACTTCATCAACTCCTTGATAGCAGTCTCTTGATAGATTGGCTCCTTTTTACTATTCCTATAACTATGGTCCGCATCTATGATTTCAATGACCTCAACCAGACTGCCAACATTCTTTTTAACTTCAATTGGAGATGCAAAGCGATCATTTGTGCCTTGAATGACTAGTTTTAAGTTGTTCGAAATAGCTCTTTGTTTAATCTCACTCGGGATGTATCCAAGGATTAAAAGCTCTATTTGGCTATTTGGATATTGCTCGAGATAGAAACTTGCAATAATGCCACCAAGTGATTTTGCGACAATTATAATTTTACTAAACCCCTCAAGATAAGCAAAATCGATAGCTCGCTTGAGTGCATCCATCTCCTCTTTTAATTCTGGGCCACTCGAAGCCTCTTCTTCTCTCTCGCAATACAGAAAGTTAAAACATAGTACACTGTTTTAGTGGCTGCGATGACATCAAATATAGATGATATAAAATCGGTCTCTACTCCAACTGGTCCGCCGCCATGTAGAATCATATAAACTATTTTGGTTCCCCTTTTTCTATAATATTTATATGTAAGCTCTTGCATATCTATTCCTTTCTAGACTTTAATATTAATTCTTAACAACAAAATATTATGGCTCGTACGGAATTTATGCATAATATCGCTTATTTTTCTACCTGAGATATCAGATGAAAGTTCTGAATGTTGTATGTATAAATGGGGGGCAATATACACCTGACTTAGTATTGTAGAATTTTTATGAGAGATTAGGCACCGATACTTTTGATTTCAGACTGGAGCTTACGATATTTAACGTAAATTTGATTATACTCAGTGGAAAGTTTCTTGTAATCCTCAGAGACTTCGATTGGAAGGACAAGGAATTTGAGCGGGGAATTTTTACCGCCACAGATTTCACGCTCACTGCCATAAGCAAGTGGACTTGGAATATCAATTTCACGAACGCCACCAAAACGCATGCCCTTAATTCCCTCAGACCAACCGGCGATTAGGCTATTTGGATTAGTAACTGCAAGAGGCTCCTTGAGACTTTTTGGATTCTTCGCGTCATCAAAAGAGGAGTCAAAAACAGATTCATTGGCGCACCAACCAACATAATAAGCATAATATGAAGTAGTTTTATCGGTAATTTCCGCACCAGTGCCATTTTTAAGATCAAAGGTTTTAAGACCGGCATCCTCTACAGATGTGCCATTATAGGCTTTAATCTTATTACGAAAAGAAGCAAGAGTATCAAAATATTGCTTCGACATTTTATCTGAAGCAGACTTCAGTTCGTTCTGTTTAGCAGAAAGTTCTTTAATAACTGCTGCGAGTTCTTCTTTTTTAGTGGAACTGACCTGCTTATTTTTTTCACCATTAAGTACGATTAAAGCATAAATTGCGATCGTAAGCTAGAAGTAGAACAGCAATTACCCCAATTACAATACGCTGACCTAAACTGGTCTTTAGTTCTTTTTGTTGCATAAACCTCCTTTAAACGCTGTTTTGCGGAATTTAGATAATCTCGGCACCAAGCGCTGTAATATTTTGTTCAATTTGTTTCATTATAGCAGAGATTTCATCTGCACTCATAGTTTTTACTGTGCTGGCAAAGCTTAAGTGAAAACTACAGTTTCTGGCCGTATCGTTTTCTGATGGTCGATAGATGGAGACTGGTTCTAAGGTATGGATCAGAGAATCTTGAGTAAGAGCACGTATAATTTCCTGCTCAAGTGTAGCATAAGAGATGGTGTCTGGAGTCTTAACAGTGAGATCGCGCGAGACGGATGGAAAGCGGCTAATCTTTTGCGCGCCACGCAAGATTCGTGGGGTATTAAGTAACGATTCAAGATTTAGTTCAAGGGCGGAAGCTTCTTTTTGTTTAATTTTTTTAAGTATAGAATGTTTAATCTCACCAAGACAGCCAATGATTTCTTGACCAAGCTGGATACGGACTGAATGAAGCGGCTCAAAATATGGGTATTGCTGCTCATGATATTTTACAAACTTAAATTCAAGACCGAGACGAGCGCCAAGAGCCAGACAGAGCTCCTTAATTTGGTAAAAATCGCCTTCAAGACAGACTGAGAGATGTGATTCGAGTTTTGGAGTTTGATCTGCAAGCAAACCAAAGGAACGCTTGGCGACTTGGTTCATTTCATAAAGAATAAAATCCTTATATCCAGCTTTTTGGTTTTCATAGACTTTTTCAAGCAGACTTGGAGTCAAAGATTGTCTAAAACATTGGAGCTCAGGTGAGATGGAATTAATAATCTCATAACTGTCAGCAATATTTTCATCTACTTTTTGCTGAAGATTTTGCGAAACGAAGCTATAGGTGAGAAGCTCATTCGCACCCTGCTGGTCTGAAAGGATATTGCGAATTTCACTCTTCAAAGCGTAGAGTGGATTTTTTGGACTACCCTTAAAAGAGCGGAGCGGAAGGGTTTGCGGAATATTGTCAAAACCATTGAGACGGCCAACCTCTTCATAGAGATCTTCTTTAATATGAATGTCTGTACGCCATAACGGAGTAATCACATTCAAGGACTGATTATCTGAGAGAATATCTACTACAAAGCCAACATTCATAAGCGTTTGTTTTACTTGTGCAAGCGTAAAGTCAGAGCCCAGTGTTTGATTAAGATCGGTGAGACTGAGTTTAATGGCTTGCTGAGTAGGGATTTGAACAAGACAATCAGCAAAAACGAGATTGGAAGAGTCTTTAATACCAAGTTTGTCTAAGCAGGACCTCAATGCTGGCACTGTGCCAAAGACGGGTTGTCCTTTAGTGAAACGCGTAATGGCTTCAGAGAAAATACCATGAGCCATTTGAGTTTTACGTAGATTATAGAGACTGAATGTGGCAGATTCGATAAGAATTCGTTTTGTACTTGCATCAATTTCAGTATTTTTACCACCCATAGCACCAGCAAGAGCAACTGGAATATCGTTGGACGTGATTACGATATCGTTTGTGTTAAGTTCAATCTCGGTGTCGTCAATTAAGGTGATTTTTTCACCTTCTCTGGCGGCACGTACAATGATTTTGGGAGAATCGGTACCACCGATGGCAATAAATTTATCGTAGTCAAAGGCGTGTAGTGGCTGACCAGTTTCAAGCATGGTGAGGTTTGTTGCATCAACAATTGGCGAAACAGGTCGCATGCCAGCTTTATAAAGGAAGACACCGTCTTTAGTGAGAGTACGCTCAAAATCGACAGGTTGATGGTTAAGATTAAACTGGGATTGATCAACAATAACACAGGAATAACGAGGGCATAATAGTTGGTCCTGGATTTCAATACTGGGGCTCTTGAGATTTAATGTATCACCAGAATGAGCAAGGATAAAATCAGATTGTGCGGCTAGATCGCCTTCAAAGATTGCGGGGTTTTCAAATGGCTGACCAAGGATACCGGCAACTTCACGCGCAAAACCAATCAAACCAAAGGTGTCTGGACGATGCGTGAGAGATTTATTTTCAATATCAATAATTAAGTCGTTTAAATCTAGTGCCTCAGTGATAGGTGTGCCAGGTTGGACTAAATCAGATGGAAGCTCAGCAATATATTTGTGGTCAGTGCCAAAACCAAGCTCGTCAGCGCCAGCAATCATGCCATAGCTTTCATAGCCACGGAGTTTACGGACTGATAATTGAAAATTTTCGGTACCAAAAGTAGTCGGGACAATGGCCCCAGGAGCAAGCCAAACTACATTAAGACCTGCACGAACATTTGGCGCACCACAGACAACCCGAATTAAACCATTCTCTAATTTTCCAAACTCCTGATTGATTGGACCTGCGTCAACTTCACAGAGATGAAGATGGGTATCCGGAATATCAGTACAACTGACAACTTTAGCAACGTAGATATTCTGATATTTTTCAGCTAGATTTTCAGTTCCCTCAACCTCAACCAAACGAGAGCCGATGAGTTTCATCAGTTTTTCAGTAGAGAGAGAATCTGGGATTTTAACATAACGTTTTAGTGCATTAAGCGAAATAAGCATTAGAATTCCTCCAAGAAATTAAGTTTACCAGATTCAAAGAACCGGATATCATCGAGCTGATATTTGAGAATGACAAGACGATCAATACCACCACCCCAAGCAAAACCTTTATAAATAGTGGGGTCAATCCCGGAAGTTTTTAAAACATTGGGGTGAATCATGCCACAACCCATCATCTCTAACCAGCCATCACCTTTGCCGCCAAGCGCTTTTGGCTTCTCGATTTGAAATTCAAGGGAGGGCTCAGTAAATGGGAAGTAGCCTGGCTGGGTTTTAGTATTCAAAGTTTGACCATAATAGGTTTCAAAAAAATTCTTCAAGACACCAAGCATCTGTCCCATAGTGGCAGTCTTGGAGACAAAAACACCTTCACACTGATAGAAAGTATGTTCGTGTGTCGCATCAACATCTTCATTACGAAAGACGCGACCGGGAATAACTACAGCGATCTGCCCCTCGGTTTCAAGCTGAGCACGTCGAGAAGTAAGAGCTCTATATTGCATGGTTGAGGTATGAGCAGGAGGAATATAACCTTCTTTGGTACGGAATGTGTCATAGCCATCGCGGGCAGGATGACCTTCCGGAAAGTTGAGCGACTCAAACATATGGAATTCATCATCAAGCTGAGTAGATTCCATGACTTCAAATCCCATATTAGAATATATATCTATTACTTTGTCAAGTTCAACCATGAGAGGATGTTTACTCCCACGCCTATTTTTCTTTGGGATTGAATTTTCAGCCATAGGAGCAGTGAGGTCGATAGGTTTAATATCAACTGCTGCTAATTTTTCCTCCTCAACCTCAACTTGAGCTAAGATTTCATTTTTGCGACGATTGATTTCCTGCCCAAAAGCTTTACGCTCTTTAATTGGGAGGTCTTTGATTTTGCTATATTCAAGGCTAAGATCTTTTAGGGCCTGTTTTAAGTCTGTAAGTTTCATATCTACCTCTTATTATACTCTGTTTTTAGTGATTTTTAAGAGAAAATAGGAAACTTTTTCTTTGGGATGAGCTTTAGAAACAAAAAGGCTAAATTACGACAATAAGAATCAGCGCGAGGATGGCAAGGCCAACCAAAATCAGCCAAATCCAACCGTAGCGACTAGTGGTTTTTGACCCATTAATATAGTCTGAATCATTAACAAGATCAGGGTCGGCGCTTAGGGCCGTCTGCTCCGCTTTTATTTTTAGATCTGCGGCAATGCGACGACTAAGTTCTGCATTTCTTTCCTGTTCTCTATGTACGATTACTCCCATCCTATACCTTTCGTTTTAGAAAATTAAACTTTAAGTATTTTACCACAGATGTGTTATAATTCATTCAATATTACTTAAGGAGGTATATGGCAACAAGTAAGTCCAAGAAGGCTAAAAAGTCTACGGAAAAGCCAAAAAATACTAATACAAAGCCAGAAGTTACTGTCGTTGAAGAAATTGTGACTGTAACCGAGCCGGAAGCAATCGTTATTGAGGAAACCGAAGTCAAAATGGAAGAAAATAAAAAGAGCAAAGGCATCTTTTCAAGTTTCTTTGCTAAAAAAGGTGATCCAGAAGAAAATATTTTAACTATTTTCAAGACACCTAAAATCTGGGGTGCGCTCGTTGGAGAATTAATCGGAACAATGTTTATTACAATGCTCCTCTTAACTCTCGGCATCTACCAGCCACTTTATATTTTATTCGGCGTAATTGGTGTAACTCTAGCAGTTTTCACTCTTTCTGGAGCACATTTAAACCCAGCAATCACCGCAGGTATGATGGCAACTCGTCGCGTCTCTGCAATTCGTGGCGTACTATACATGGTAGCCCAGGTCGTTGGTGCTTGGCTTGGTCTAGTAATCGTTAACGCCTTCCGTATGGCTGGTGGAACCAAGGTTGACCTACCTGCACTAACTGCAGTCGAAACTTCAAACCTATGGCAACTATTTACGATTGAATTCTTAGGTGTCTTTACTTTGGCATTCTTCTTTAATCGCGCACAAGAATATAAGTCTCGCCGTAGTGCTTTCACCTACGCTGCAATCATTGGTGGCGGTATGGTCCTTGCAGTACTATTTGCAATCGTAATCTCAAGCAATTTCTTCAAGATTTCAAACAACTTTATCTTGAACCCAGCAGTTGCAATTATGTATCAAATCTTCCCTACTTCAGCGGAAAACTTTGGTACCTTGATTAGCAAGGTTGGTCTTGAAGTTCTAGTTTTCATCTTAGCTCCAATCGTAGCTGGTGTACTAGCCTTCTTCATTGGTGACATTGCTACCACCCTTGCAGGCGAGGATGAATGTTGTGAAAAACATCACCATTGTAAAGATGGTCACTGTCACGAAAAATAGTTTGTGATAGATAAAAAATAGCCCGATGGGCTATTTTTTTATTGGCTTGTTTTTATTGATTATATCTTACTTTTTTCCTATAGTTGGTTAATCTTTAGGAAAAAGTGGAGTTTTTGGAGGAAGAATCTGACCAGTTCCGGTAAAAATAGATTCAACAGTCTCTGTAATTGGAAGAAAAGGCTTGAGGTGGTGGTTGGCAATTAAAAGCTCTTTAATTAGCCCAGATAGACTAGCTCTTGCCTGTTCAGGAGCGGTTTTAGCGAGTTGCCATGGTTTCTGCTCTTCAATATGACGATTAACATCTTGAATCATTCCCCAGGCTTTATTAATAGCGTTTGTGAACTCAAACTTCTCCATTAATTCGGTGTATTCTGGAATAAAGGCTGGACTAAAATCAAGCTTTTCGACAGAATTTTTCTGACAAAGCACCGAGAGGCGCTGGACAAGATTGCCATAATCATTTGCCAATTCGTTGCGATAAGCGTTTTCAAATTTTTCCCACGTAAAATCGGCATCAAGAAAAGTATCGATATGTTTGGAGAAGAAAAAGCGAAAAGCATTGATATCATGTTTCTCCAAAACCTCGACTGGATCAATACCATTACCAAGACTCTTACTAATTTTCTGACCATCTACCTGAATAAAACCGTGAGACAAGATGGTTTGTGGTAGTGGCAAACCTAGACCTAAGAGGATAGCCGGCCAAAGAATAGCGTGAAAACGCAAGATATCCTTGCCGACCACCTGGACAGTGGCTGGCCAGTAGGTTGAAATATCTTGATCTGGATAACCAAGGACGGTAATGTAATTTGTCAATGCATCCATCCAAACATACATCACTTGAGATGCATCACCTGGAACTGGAATTCCCCATTTAAGATGGACGACGGGACGAGAGATCGAAACATCAGGAGCATCCTCAAGCATCCTAAGAACTTCATTTTTACGAAATTCTGGAAGTATTTGCATCTTACCACTCTCGATGGCAACCCTAATTTCATCCTTAAAATCAGAAACCCGGAAATAATAATTTGACTCAGTAAGGTGTTGATAAGGGGTCTGATGATCAGGGCAGGTACCATGATTCCCATCGTGCTCCTTTTGCGTAACAAAACGCTCGCAACCTTCGCAATACCAGCCGTCATAATTAGAAGAGTAAATATGCTTTTCAAGACGTTGCCAAATTTTCTGCACCCGTTCAATATGAGATGGATCTGTGGTGCGAATGAAGTCCGTATACTTAATATCAAACTTACTCAAGAAGTCTTGAAATTTGGCAGAGTTTTGATCGACATAGGTTTTAATATCTATCTGCTGCTCTCCAGCCTTTTTTTCAATTTTATTACCATGCTCGTCGGTCCCAGCCTGAAAGCGCACATTCTTACCCTGCATGGTTTGGTAGCGAGCATAAATATCAGCAAGTAGATAATCCTCTGCGTGGCCAATATGAGGAGCGCCATTAACGTATGGAATTGCCGTCGTAATATAAATTTCTTGAGACATGAGATCCTTTGATATTTTTAAAAATTATTTTCTTATTAATTATACTACAAAAAATGTAGTAAAAAACAGAGAGGCACTTTGAAGCCTCTCCAAGTTTGTTTTTAAGTTTATTCAATTGTGGAGCAAGAGAGTCCAGTTTGGTTCTCAGCTAGCATAAGAGAATTTAGATCATAGGTAGTAATGGAGCTAAATTCAGATAAGGACTTGAGGTAGTTGTCTAGATTACTTCCCGCAATAACTGACTTTTTCTTTAACTGATTGAGATTAATCTCGGTTGTAACTTGAGTATTTCCATCGGATTTAATAGTTGCATCAAGTGAAGTCTTTGCAGTAACCGCTTCATTCTCACTATTATATTGATAAACATACTGCTCAGAAATGCCGCTAAGGTTATCATTTTCAAAAGTAAACTGCCGTTCAAAATTACCGTACGCCGCGCCAACTTCGGTTGACTCATTGGTACTTAGTGGACGAACACAGGTCAGCATTTTTGTCGAAGCCTTCTCGACTTGATTTTTGCCAGTGGCTTGAGTAGGTTTCTTCTGTGGCTCACTCAAAAACATCAAGGCAAGAATGATTCCAGCAATGACAAAGAGGACGGCGGCGACAATAATCAAAATGGTGGTGCGATTTATTTTAATCTTTGGCTTATTTTGATTCTTGACCTTTTTGGCAACTTCTTCGGCTTGTTTCTTCTCAAAATCAGCATAAGAGATGGCGCTGCCGATAGAACCTGGAGTCGGAGCGGCCGCCACGAGAGGCTGATCTTCCTGATCTTCCTTACTCTCATCATCACCAGCTTCAGCTTGTCCTGATTGAGGAGCCTGGTCGCTGCCAATCGTCATCTCAGTGCCGAGCGGCGTTGGAGTGGAAACTGTAGGTGAAACAGAATCTAATACTGAACCTGGCTGCTGATTCTGGACAGGATCAGATACAAGGCCCGAATCGGATGGATTAGGGGTAGCCGAGAAAGAAGCTACAGAGAGCGTGGGATCAGTTGGCGTAAATGAGGAGAGTGGAGAGTTTGATGCGGAGTCCACAGAGGCCTCTGGCTGGGTAGATGGTTGCAAATCATCCGTAGTGAGTTGGTAATTATTAAGCTCAGTCATTAAACTATCTAGCTCTGGCGAAGTAGTTTGAGCTGAGCTGGGAGAAGAAGGAGGAGTATTAGTAACTGGGGTTGAAGAAGCGGAGGTAGCAGTAACTGAAGCCGGAGAATGGGAAGGGTTAGAAGCAGGTACTACAGGAGAAACAGGAGTGGAAGAGGGGGTTGTGATATTGGCTACTGGTGAAGATGTTTGGGCCTGATTATTAGTTGGTAGAGGAGTCCTACTTATTGTATGGTCATCATTTTGATTTTGAGGCTGAGGAATTGGATCCATTTTGTTCCTTTGTTTAGATAAAAATATTAGATAAACGCTTATGTTTATCTTAGCATAATTAGCCGATCTCAACAACTTGAACTAGGCTTCCCGAGCAAAATCGTAGACTTTTTGCCAATCAGAAAGAGTGAGATCAGCAGGGCGATAGTTCTCTTCCAGGCCAAGGGTTTGATATAACTCTTTAATTTCTTCACGCGATTTTTGAGTAATATGGGGGAGACAGGTGATTAGTTTTTTTCGTGGATTCATAAAACACTGTTTAATAAAATGTAAAACCTCCGGACCCACAATAGGCTGCTTGCGAGGTACCAAGATTACAGAAGCTGAGTCAACTTTTGGCGGTGGCGTGAAGAGACTGCGGTCAACAAATATTCCTGGGTAAACATCGGCAAAATTAAGAACAGCAAGAGTAAGATAAGTATATCTGCCCACATCAAAGAGTAGACGATCGGCGACTTCTTTTTGCATAAGTAGAACAATTTTCTCTGGCGGGTTGGAAGCAGAAATTAATTTCTGAATGATTGGGCTAGTAATGTAATATGGGATATTACCAACCGCAACATAGGGTTCTTTAATCTGTGCGAGGTCAAATTGAAGAAAGTCTTGATGAACAACTTGGAGATTTTTACCAGGAAAAGAGTTTGGTAGATTAGTGGCAAGCTTCTCGTCATATTCAATAGCAAGAACTTTAGGAAAGCGACGAAGCAGAGAGCTGGTCAAAGTGCCTAGTCCTGGACCAATCTCTAAACAGAGTGGCTGAGTATTCTCAGGATCGTTCGTTAAGACTACTGCACTCTCAGCAATTTCCTCTAGAATAGGCCGATGTTTAAGCCAATTCTGTCCAAGATGTTTCTTATTCTGTAGCATCAAGTTCTCCTAGTACCAGTGACGTGATTGCCAGAAACTCCAAGCCTGATTCCAGCCACCATATCGCCCGGTCACGTAGCCAATCATCCAACGAATCTGCGTGACTGGGTTGGTCTGCCAGTCTGCGCCAGCACTGGCCATTTTTGACCCTGGTAGGGCCTGAGGAATACCATAGGCACCGGTACTAGCATTTGTGGCATCAAAACGACAACCCGACTCACGGTAGATAAGCGTGAGTGCAACATGGAGATCGGCTTCGGAAATACCAGCGGCACGAGCATAAGAGGCACAGGCCTCCCACTCGGGAGGAACTGATTTTTTCATACCAACTGCAGTGATGCGATCAACTGGGTTTTTGATAGTTTCAGAACTAATCAGTTCACGAGAAACTTCCTTACCATCAACAAAATTGACACGGTAGACAGAACTCTTACGACCTAGTTCCCCGACCTGACGAAGATTGGTCTGACCAGTAGCCAAGGCGCCGTCATTGACGGTTTTTTCAGCATAGGGGATATCCTCTTCGATAGTGATAGTGCGGCCGCCGTTACGAGTGAGTTGATAAGTGGTAGCAACACCGGACTCAAGGATGTTTTGACCGGATATTAATTTTAATTCGTCGCCATCATAAATAGTAATGCCGGCATCGCGGGCAATTTCTTTTGGATCAAGACTGGCGGACATAATAAATTTACTGGTGGTACCTGCCTTGATAATGACTGGACGAGAACGATAAATATTAATACGGAAATTATCGGAATTAATTTCATCAGTAAGGGCTGGCTCAACACGATCGGTGTCATGATAGTTGATTTTGGCACGCTCGAGAGCCTCTTTGACGGTCTTGGCGCTGGTTTTGATAGTAAGAGACTTTGAATCATCATAGAAAGTAACGAAATGACTGTCAGAAACAACACCATTGTCAGAGCTATTCGATTCAGCATAGGTTGGGCGCATGCTAAAAAAGACACCTAGGACTAAGGTTAAGATAAAAACACTGATACTAAAACCACAGAAGAACCTGTAGTAAGATGCATTTAATTTCATCTCCGCTATTATACCATAACAAGATTTAATATTATACCATAACAAGATTTAATACTAAAGACTGGCGCCACGAGCGACTAATTCGTCATGATAGGTTTCAATATCGGCTGGACGCATATTAGCAACTATGCGATCAATTGGCATTACCTGAAGAAGGTTATTTAAATTATAAATAAGGTCAGGACCAACAAGGGACCTTATCACACGATCATCGTTCAATTTTGCAACTTCATCACTGTCTACATTAGACTCTATAAGTTCTGAGACCAATTTACTATATAATTCGGGCTTAATGCTGTTAAAATCAGCAGGATGTTGCTCTAAGAATCTTTTTAGATTATCAGAGAGTTTTTCTTCCATCTCTTTCTTCATAGCCAGCTCTAAGTTACCACCTTTAATAACTGAGTCTAATTGGCTGTCTAGAACTTTGTCAATAATTACATCCTCGCTAATATTTTCTGGAATAAGATTTCCAATACCATCAATGAACATATCGCGATAAATAGTCGCCTGAGCGGTCTTTATATTGGCTGGATCAGTTTGAATAGCATCTAAATTAGACTCAATGCCTTGAAGATCCATTCTTGAAATAAGAAGATTAATTGGAATATTATTCTGCGCAAGTAGCTCGAAGTTTTGTGAAATACCATCAGTATTTAGTTTATCAAGGGCAATATTAACGCTGATACCTTTTTCAAGGAGGATGTTAAGATTTTGTGAAATACCATCAGCATTTAGCCTATCAAAGGCAACGTTCACGTCGATGCCTTTTTCAAGGAGAGTATTAAGGTTTTGTCCTATTTCATTCTTACCCAATTTATTAAAGATAATATTTGCATCAATACCTTTCTCGAGAAGAGTATTAATGTTTTGTGAAATACCATCAGCATTTAGCCTATCAAAGGCAACGTTCACGTCGATGC
>ERZ772967.2058-NODE-2058-length-13196-cov-57.113386_pt1 | contig 13196 bp, 8 predicted proteins | sample MGYA00511677_ERZ772967 | MGnify/ENA primary metagenome ERZ772967 (study PRJEB29015, sample SAMEA2737931) | human oral metagenome | biome: human oral; feature: human-associated habitat; material: dental | place: China | collected 2146 ...
CCGAACTGGCCGCCCGTATCGAAGCACTCTTCACCCTGGTCGGCGGCAGTTGGCAATACAGCGGTTCCTACTCCGGCTGGAAACCGCAGCCACACTCCGAACTGGTGGAAAAACTGGTCGCGCTCGGCACCAAAATCTACGGCAAGGCGCCCTCCGTCAAGGCCATCCACGCCGGGCTCGAATGCGGCATGCTTTTCACCAACTACCCGCACTGGCAAATGGCATCTTTCGGGCCGCACATCGTCTCACCGCACTCCCCGGACGAAAAAGTAAACATCGCCAGCGTTGGCCGCTGCTACCAATGGCTGACGGATTACCTGCAGAACAAATAACAGCTAAATAAAAATTCATTTTTAAGCAATATTAAGGCGCTGTTGGAATATCAGAATACAACAGCGCCTTAATTGCTGATGGTGACAGGTACAAATAAATATTCGTCAAAGAAAAATCGTTATGTTATAAATGCTTTTAAGAAAATAATCATTGTAAACATAGTGTTATCTTTTGGCACCATTCTTGCTTAGATGTATAAATACAGCTTTCCCACTGCACAACTGTGCGCACTGTAAACATGGAGAACATGATGAAAACACATAAAAAAACAGGAATATCGTTCCGACCGCTCTTTCTGACCACCGTGGTTGGTTTCGCTTGCCAGCATCTCGCAATGGCACAGGGCGCGCCGACCCCGCCGACCCCGCCGCGTCCGTGCCGGTCCACATCCCCGAGCCCGACCGCTACCGCCTGGAGGACCCGGACGCCACCACGGGCGTCAGCGCCGGGGGCATGACCTTCGCCGACCTGGCCGGAACCCCCTGGCGCAGGCCGGGCGACATCCGCGCCGTCCCCGCCGAGGCCTTCAGCGGACCCGTCGAGCTGGTCCCCGGCGTCCCCGTCCGGGCGGTGGCGGCGCCGGGCCACTCGGAGGGCTCGACGCTGTTCTTCCTCAACGCCGCCCTGGCGGACAACGCGCTGCTGTACGAGGCGGAGGCCGTCGAGGACGACCCGTCCGTGGCCGAGGAGGAGCACGACTACCTGGTCGCCCTGGACGGCGACGTCATCTTCAAGGGCTCGGTGGGACGCACCGACCTGCCCGGCGGGGACCAGGTCCAGATGTGGGCCACGCTGCGCTTCCTCGCCTCGGCCGTGAATCCCGAGACGGTGCTGCTGCCCGGGCACGGCGCCGCCACCACCATGGCCCACGAGCATCACGGCAACCCCTATCTGGCCGAGGCCAGGGTGCGCGGCGGGGACCGGCACGTGTGAGCGGTCGGGGAGGCGGGCGGAGCACGATGGGGGAGCAGGGTCGATCGCCGTGAGAGGATGACGCCCATGGCGCACTCCGCACAGGCACGACCGGCTCTCTCCTCCCTCTCCGGCTTCCCCGAATGGCTCCCGGCGGGCCGCGTGGTCGAGCAGCACTTCATCGACACCCTGCGCCGCACCTTCGAGCTTCACGGCTTCAGCGGCGTCGAGACCCGCGCCGTCGAGCCGTTGGGCGAGCTGACCAAGAAGGGCGAGACCTCCAAGGAGGTCTACCTCCTGTCCCGACTGCAGGCCGAGCCCGCGCAGGCATCCGCCGAGGCCGATGCCGCCGACCCCTCCAGGCAGCTGGGCCTGCACTTCGACCTCACGGTCCCCTTCGCCCGCTACGTCCTGGACAACGCGGGCATTCTCCACTTCCCCTTCAAGCGCTACCAGATCCAGAAGGTCTGGCGCGGCGAGCGCCCACAGGAGGGCCGCTTCCGCGAGTTCTACCAGGTGGACATCGACGTCGTCGGCGATGGCGCGCTTCCGCTGCATCATGACGTTGAGATCCCCCTGATCATGCACGAGGCCCTGTCCGCCCTCCCGATCCCGTCGGTCACCATCCATGTGTCCAACCGCAAGGTCGCCCAGGGCTTCTATCAGTGCATGGGGATCGAGGACGACCGACTCGTCGATGTTCTACGTGTGGTCGACAAGATCGACAAGATCGGTGCCGACGATGTCGCCGCCGCGCTCGTCGAGACCGTTGGCGTCACGCGCGCCCAGGCCGAGGCCGCCCTGCGCCTGGCCGCCATCACCGGTACGGATCCCGATGAGCTGCGCGACTCCGTCGCGGCCGCCCTGGGCGCTCGTCAGCCGAACGGGCTCCTGCGGGCGGGGCTGGATGAGCTGAGTGCACTGCTGCGGGCCGCCGCCCGACGTCGTCCGGGCGCCATCGTGGCCGACCTGAAGATCGCCCGCGGTCTGGACTACTACACCGGCACCGTCTACGAGTCCTTCATGGCCGGCCACGAGGACCTCGGAAGCGTGTGCTCGGGCGGCCGTTACGATTCCCTCGCCTCCAATGGCAAGCGCACTTTCCCGGGGGTGGGCATCTCCATCGGGCTGTCGCGCCTGCTGGCCCGCGTCGCGGACGCCGGGCTGGTCGAGGTGAGTCGGGCGGTGCCCACCGCCGTGCTCGTGGCCGTGGCCGATGAGGAGCACCGCGCCGTCTCCGACTCCGTGGCCGATGCTCTGCGGGGGCGCGGCATCGCCGCCGATGTCGCCCCCACGGCCGCCAAGTTCGGAAAGCAGATCAGATTCGCCGACAGGCGCGGCATCCCCTTCGTCTGGTTCCCCGGTGCGGACGGGGTCCCCGACTCGGTGAAGGACATACGCTCCGGCGAGCAGGTCGATGCCGATGCCGCCACGTGGAGGCCGGCGGACGAGGCGGACCTCGCCCCACGACTCCTGATTCCCGTCGAGGGCTCCTTCGACTCTCGCGGATGAGGGCGATGAGAGCGCGGAGCGCGTCGACTGCTGGTCGGAGCCGGTGACCGCGAGGGGGCGATGACGTCCTCGGCGGCGGGCACCGACCGACGTGCGTCGATTCGCGGGGTCAGGCCCCGGTCACCAGCGATCCGAGCGACGCGAGGAGCGATCGTTGCGCTGGAAGCCTCCGCGCTGGCCGCTGTCACGACGGTCCCCTCCGTACGTGCGGCCCTCCCGGCGGTCATTGCCGCCTCGGCGATCGTCCCCGCGGCCGCGGTCCTCCCACCGACCACTGCGACGGTCGTCGCGCCACTTGCTGTGCTGGCCGTGCTGGCCGCGGTCCTCCCACTGGCCGCCGCGACGGTCGCGCTGGCCGTGCTGGCCGCGTCCCTCCCAGCGGTCGCCCCGACCGCGGTCGTCCCGGTGGTCGTCGCGGCGGCGGTCGCGCCAGTCCTCGCGTCGGCCCGTGCGGTGCGAGGCCGCGTCGCCGTACCGGGAGTCGCCGCCATTCCACCCGTGGCCCGGGCCCTGATCGGGACGGATGCGCAACTCGCGGCCGCCGAAGGTCGCCTGGCCCATGGCGGCCAGCTGCTCCTCGCTCAGCGGGGCGTGGATCTCAACCAGGGAGAAGGACTGGAGGATGTCGATCTTGCCGATGTCGGAACCGGGGATCCCGCCCTCGTTGGCGAGCGCGCCCACGATCGCACCGGGCAGGACCCGGTCGCGGTGTCCGACCTCGATGCGGTAGACGGTGCCAGTGCCGTCCTCGTGCCGGCGCCGGCCGCGCCCGCCGCCGGGCCGGGCCTCGAAGCGGTTGCCGCCGCGGCCGCGGCGATCCTCCCGGTCGCGTCCGCCCTCGAAGGAGGCGGATACGAAGGTGCCCTCGGCGTCGAGGCGCTCCTCGCGGCGTCCGCGCCGCTGCGGTCGGCCATCGTCGTCGCGTCGGCGCGGACCGTCATCGCCCACGGCCAGGGCGAGCAGGGTGGAGGCGAGCTCCGTGGCGTCGATGCCCAGCTCCTCGGTCCTGAGCTCGACCAGATCCCGGTACATGGACAGGCGACCGCGCCCATGACGGACGGCGGCCCTGTCCAGAAGCCTGCGGGCCCGGTGGGAGGAGACGTCGGCGGGGGAGGGCAGGGTGATCTCCTCCAGCTTCGTTCCCGTCAACCGCTCGATCTGGCGGAGCTTGCGCTTCTCCTTGGGCGTCAGGAAGGTGACGGCCTCTCCGTGGCGGCCCGCGCGGCCGGTGCGGCCGATGCGGTGCACGTACGCCTCGGCCTCACGGGGGACGTCGAAGTTGACCACCAGGCCAATGCGGTCCACGTCCAGACCGCGGGCGGCGACGTCGGTGGCCACGAGGACATCGAGAGTGCCGGTGCGCAGGCGCTCGACGAGGCGTTCGCGCTCGCGCTGGGCGACGTCCCCGGAGATGGCGGCCGCCTGGATCCCGCGGCCCGCCAGCTCGATGGCGACGTCCTCCGCGGTGGACTTGGTGCGCACGAAGACGATGGCGGCCTCGGCCTCGGTCACGGCCAGGACGCGGGAGACGGCGCCGATCTTGTGGCGGAAGGGCACGACCGCGTAGGCCTGGTGGACGGTGTCGACCGTGGAGGCCTGGGGGGAGACCTCGATCTGGACCGGATCCGTGAGGTGCTGACGGGCCACGGCCTGGATGGCCGGCGGCATGGTCGCGGAGAACAGGGAGGTGCGCCGCTGCTCGGGCAGGGAGCCCGCGATGGTCTCGACGTCCTCCGCGAAGCCCATGCGGAGCATCTCGTCGGCCTCGTCGAGCACGAAGTACCTCACGTCCTCCAGGACGAGTGCCCCCTTCTCGATGAGGTCGATCACGCGCCCCGGGGTGCCGACGACGACCTGGGCGCCGTCCCTGAGGGCGCCGATCTGCGGACCGTAGGGGGCGCCGCCGTAGACGGCGACGACGTCGAGACCGCGTGAACGGTGCGCCATGTCGGTGATGGCGTCCGCGCTCTGGAGGGCGAGCTCACGAGTGGGGGCCAGGACCAGGGCCTGGACGACGGGCTCGCGGGCATCGACGGCGTCCAGCAGGGGCAGACCGAAGGCGGCGGTCTTGCCCGTGCCGGTCTGGGCGACGCCCACGACGTCGCGGCCCGACAGGAGCACCGGGATGGCCTCGCGCTGAATGTCGGTGGGAGTCCTGTAGCCCATGTCGGTGACGGCCCTGAGCAGGTCCGCGGGCAGGCCGAGGTCGTCGAAGGTGATCTCCTCGGGCGCCTCGGCGTCCGTCTCGGCGCCCCCGGTCGCTCCGGCGGCGTTCTCATCGCCGGAAGCAGCATCGTCGGTGTCGATGAAGGGCGCGTGGCCGTCGACGTCGTCCTCCTCGGTGTCCGCATCGCCGTCGTCGGAGTCGTCCTCCTCCTCGTCCTCGGGATCGGCCTCGGGCGGGGCGAGGTCGACGTCGTCGTCCTCGCCCTCGTGCTCGACGTCCTCGGGGTCCTCGGGGGAGTCCGAGGAGGCCGGGGTCGCGAAGTAGTCCGGAGTGGCGGCGGAGGAGGCCTCCGCCGCATGGGGCGCGGCGACGCTCTCGGCGGGGGCCGCGAGCTCGGCGTCGAAGAGCGTGTCGAGATCCGGTGGGACGCCCATCCCGTCGGAGGACGCAGAAGGGCCAGTGCTGGTGGCAGTCATGAAGATCTTCCCGTATCCGGCCTGCAGTGGGGCCTGTTGCGGAGTGTGGGGGAGGGCGGCTTGCCCTCCGCTCTTGCCGCACCGCACCCACCACACTCGCCCTGCACCACGACCTGTCCTCATGGAGGACGACGGTCACCGATTGGGCTTCACGCACAGACTCACGGGCTGACCGGCTGCACGTGCACGCGCGCTCACCGGCCCCGAACGGGGTTCGCAATGCGGATCGCTCCTCGGAGGAGTCTACGGGCCGGCGCCGTTGAACGGGAGCGCGCGCACGGCGTGACGCAGCACGTCACACGTGAGGACCGTCTCGTCGCGGGAGAGGATCGTCGACGCGGAGTCTCACCGACCCAGTAGGTGCAGGATCCGGCGGCGCAGGTCCTGGAATCGCGAGGACGCCGGGTCCCGCCCCGCATCCTGCGGCACAGCGATGTCCTCGACGACGTGCGCGGGCCGCTCGGACAGGACGACGACGCGTCCCGACAGGCGCAGGGCCTCATCGACGTCGTGCGTCACCAGGAGGGCGGTGAACTGCTGCGAGAGCCACAGGCGCCTGATCTCCTCCTGCAGGGTCAGCCGGGTCAGGGCGTCCAGCTTGCCGAACGGCTCGTCGAGGAGGAACAGGCGGGGGCGGTTCACCAGAGCCCTGGCCAACGACGCCCGTTGCGCCATCCCACCCGACAGAGTCGCGGGATAGGCCTCGGCGAAGTCCCGCAGACCCACGATCTCGAGGGCGGCGGTGATGCGGCGCTCGTCAGCGGCGAGTCGTCCGCGCGCCTGAGGCCCCAGCCCGACATTCTCCCGGACAGTGCGCCAGGGCAGCAGAGTGGCGTCCTGGAAGGCGAGCGCTCGTTCCGGCGCGGGCCCGGTCACGGGCTGCTCATCGACCTCCACGACGCCGGAGCCCGGTGCCTCGAGGCCCGCGAGCAGACGCAGGATCGTCGACTTGCCGCAGCCCGACTGTCCCACGAGGGCCACGAACTCGCCCGGTGCGATGCTCAGATCGATCGCGTCGAGCACCTGCAGCTCGGAGGACTTGGCGGCCTCCGCCTCGTGACGGGCGCGGGCGGCCGGGGACACCATGCGCATCAGGGAGGGGACCCATCCGCGATCGAGGTCGTGGGACAGCGGGTAACGATGCGAGACGCCGCCGAGGTGCACGCGGGCGCCGCGGGAGCGCTGCGAGTGCGGGCGCGGTGGGGCGCCGTCATCATCCGCGGTGGTCCTCGGCTCAGTCATGTCAGCGGATGCTCCTCTCATGAGCGGGCTCACCACCTGACGAGATTCTGCTGCCAGGCCAGCAGCGAGGAGCGCAGCTTGAACAGCAGGACCATCAGGGCGCGGCAGAAGAGGACGAGGACGATGAGCCCCACGTACATCCTCCGGTAGTCGGCCCACCCCTTGACCCAGTTGATGTACCACGCCAGGCCCCGATCGACGCCGACGAGCTCGGCCGTCATGAGAGCGGCCAGGCTCGTGCCCAGCCCAGTGAACAGACCCGTGAGCATGTCGGGCAGAGCCGAGGGGATCGCCACGCGCAGGACGAGGAAGCCGTCGTTCGCGCCCAGCGTGCGGGCCACGTCGATGAAGGACCGGGGAACCGAGCGCGCACCCGCGCGGGTCATCGTCGCCATGGGGAACCAGGCGCCGAATGCGACGATGAACGCCGCTGACAGGTACGTGGACGGCAGAACGAGCACCGCCAGGGGCAGCAGGGCGCTGGCCGGTACCGGCCCGACGGTCTGCAGCAGGGGGTGCAGCCAGTAGTCGGCCCGTGGCGACCATCCCATGAGCAGTCCGGTGATGAAGCCCGCGACCGAGCCGATCACGTAGCCGGTGAGGAGCAGCAGCCCGGAGGACATCAGGCACGTGGCCAGGAGGGTCCAGTCGTCCGCGAACGCCGCGATGAGCACCTCCGGTGCCACGAAGTAGGGCGGGCCGAGCAGGCCGGACTTCACGGTCGACAGCTGCCAGAGGAGGAACCAGCCTCCGCCGAAGGCGATCCACGGCAGGCGGTGCGCGAGAGCGCGCGCAGCGGCGCTCGGCCGCCGCGCCCCGGCGAGCGCGAGCCAGCCCACGAGCCCGGCGAGGAGGAACGCGATGATGACGACCAGCGGTGCGATCGGGGCCGTCCGGGCCCCGACGGCGTCGGGCAGCAGGACAACCGCGGCGAGATGAGCGGTCCACAGGACGACGGCGGCGGTGCCCCACAGGCGCAGTGTTCGGCGGGTGCTCATCGGGTGATGCCCAGATCGGCGTAGACCGCGTCGGCCAGCTCGGCCGCGCCGGCTTCGGCTGAGATGAATCCGGTGCCCTTGAAGTCCTTGATGCCGCTCTCGACGGCGGTCCGGAACTCGACGGCCGAGGCCCTCCACCCGTAGGTCTCGAGGATGTCCTCGATGACCTTCTGGTCGGCGGCGACGTACTCGTTGTCGACCTCGATCCTGGCGATCTCCCGACGGTGGGACTCGTCCTGCGCCAGGTAGTCCGAGCCCTTGAACCACGCCTCCGTCAGCGCCTTGGCCTGCTCGGGCCGCTTGGCGACGAAGTCTCCGTTGAGGGCGACCGAGCAGCAGAAGGGCTCCGCGTCATTGGAGGCCAGAAGCCTCGCCGTACCGTTCAGCACCGGCAGGAGCGGAGCCGGGTCCGAGCCCATAACGGCATCGACGTCGCCGTTCGTCAGACGTGTGCCCAGGGAGTCCTCGTCAATGGTCACCCAGGCGATGTCGCCGCTCTCGGGATCCACATCGAGTCCGGCGTCGGACAGGCCGATGGCGAAGTAGGCGAAGGCCGAGCTGGACAGGGAGGGCACGCCGATCCTCCTGCCCCTGAGGTCGGCCAGCCGAGTGATGGGCGAATCGTTGTTGACGACGAGCCTCAGGCAGCCGGAGTGGAATCCGCCGGTGAGCCTGGCATTGATGCCGTTGTAGATGGGTTCGAGCCAGGAGAAGAAGATCCCGGGCGCTCCGATGTACTTGCCCGCACTGACCGCGTCCTTGGTGTCCTCGGTGCGCTGGGTTCGGGCCAGCGTCACCTTGAGCCCGGCGTCGTCGAAGTAGCCCTGATGGTAGGCGGCGTACAGCGGGGCCGCGCAGATGTCGCCGCCGATGACCAGCGGAAGCTCCTCCGCGGTGCCGCCGATGCCATGATCGGTTCGGCGGACGGTCAGCCACGCGCCTCCGGCGACGATCGCGGCTGCGGCGATACCACCGCCGATGAGCAGGCGACGACGCGATGTGCGAGCGGTGGGCGGAGGGGAGTCGTCCTCGGCTGCGAGGATCTCGGCGGCGTTCTCGACGGTCACGTCGATGTCGTCGGGGGGCGTGGCGTTCTCGGCGGTCTCGGGGACCCCGGGAGCTCCGGGGGAGGGGGTGCCGGGCGAGCCGGCGGATGGCGTGTCGGAAGAGGCGGAGGAGGGCATGGGTTCTCCTGGACGAGGCGGTGGATGCAGGGATGTCGTCCGGCGAAGAGCGAGGAGAGGCTGCCAGGCGCGTGGGCGGGAACGATCGAGACGGACCGGTTTCACGGGCTATGAGCTCGCACTGGTCATGATTCGCGACTCGAACCGGGCGGGGAGCTGAGCCCGTCCATGAGAGGCGCGCACCGGCAGAGGAAGAAGCGATTCGGTGCTCCTCGTTCCTCTGGGAGGCGCTGACTGCTGACTCCCATGGGCCCGGCGATCGCCCGCACCGTGCGGACGAGAGGTCAGAGCGCCTGACAGTAGCAACACATGCGAGGACCGCGCATGACGGCAGTCGTCCGAGCGCCGCGAGTGGTGCGAGTCGTCGAGACGGAGCGTGCCATGGCCCGGACGATACGCCCCCGGGCGCGCGTCGCACGAGTCGCCGGGACGTGGTGCGGGTCATGGCGCGGGCATCGTGCGGGCATCGTGCGGACCGCGGCACTGGCCGTGGCCCCGGGCCATGACGCGGCGACGCGGACGGGGCCGACAATCCTCTCGATACCCCGGCGCGGCTCTCGCTACACAGTTGTTACCAAGATGAGACCTTTGCGGCGACGGGCTCGGCAGCTGTCCGACCGGATCGCCAGGGAAAGGTATATCGTTGAAATGACGGTCGAAGGTTCGTGTGCGCAGTTGCAGCGGCGGGAGCGGCGCGGTCGGTCGGCTTCGGTCTCGGCCGGCTTTAATGCCGCCTGCGGTGACGATACGATTTCTTTCGCCGGTTACTGGTCGGTCACGGCACCCGTGCTCGGCGGGATCGGTCTCCCACCGCCGCAGCGGCCCCTGAGCTCTCGCGACACGACCCGTACCTATCGAGCCCATCGACGAGAGTCACTGCATGACACGCTCAGAGTGCTACGCCGCGTTGCGCCGCGGGGTCAGGTCCCCCGTGCGCGCCGCGCTCGTGCTTCCCGTGGTGGCGGGAGCAGTACTGACGACGAGCGCAGGTGCGGGAGGAGGTGCCGCGGTGGCCGAGCCCGGCGCGCGTGCCGGGGGCGTCCGCACGACCCTCGCGGTTGCCGGCAACGGGATCCTTCGCAGCGATGGTGCGAACAGCACTGCGATCGGGCCCGGGGCCGGAGGGGATCCCTCCGCGGCTCCGGAACCCACGGCGGGCGCGTGCGAGGAGGACGGCGCGCGCGTGGTCATCGGGGACGGTGATGACGTCGAGCCCGTCTTCGACCCGGGGACCTCACTTCGCATCGCGGGCAGTGCCTGGTGCGTTGACGGCCGGCTCGCTCAGGGGGAGCGGACTCTTCACCTTCGCCTGGTCGCGGTGGGCGGCTACGCGTTCCGCGAGGAGGCTATGCTCCCCGTCACGTTCAGCGATGGCGTCTTCGACGCCTCCATCCGGATCGATGATCTCCTGTCGGGACGCGAACCCGGCGCCTATTACGTGTCCGCCACCGTCGACTCGCGGTTCTACGTCGGCACCAACCAGTTCCGGATCGCCGAGCCCGCCGCGGCCCCGGTCGATGGCTCCGCGTCGGCGCCGGCCGACGAGCCCCCGGCGGAGGCGACCGGCGATGCCCCCGTGCCGCCGACCGACCCCTCTGCGCAACCGAGCGCTGAGCCTGTTCCGGAGCCTCCGCCCTCGACGGCGCCTGATCCCGTCGACGCCCCAGAACCCACCACACCCACCACGGCACCGCTGGCGGAGGCCGATTCGGAACCGACCGACGGACCCGTGCCGACACCGAGTCCGGGGCCGACCGATGCCCCTGCCACTCCTGCTCCGGATTCGACGGCGTCGACGGCGGCGTCCGAGCCCGCCACCCCCACCACCACGGCATCTCCTGCGGAGCCCGTTCCGGAGCCGACGCCGGAGGCCTCGGCGTCCGAGACCGGTTCGGGCGAGGAATCCCCGGGACCTCCCGACGGACCGGGCTCGGAGACGACGCCCGCCGCAAGCCCGATCGCGACGTCGCGTCCCGAGACGTCGCGTCCCGATGAGGGGAATCCGCGCGGGGGCCGGCTCCCATCGCCGGGTTCGGACGGAGCCGCGGACGATCCGGGGGAGCGGAGCGCTGCTCCCACCATGGCACCCCCATCCGAGCCTTCTGAGCCCGGGAGCGCCTCCGCATCGGACGCCGAGGCGGGTCGGGGACGACCATCCGAGAGGCCCACGGCCCCTGTGAAGGACGCCAGTGAGCTCGACGCCTCCAACGCCGGCTCCCTGTCGGGGACTCGTCGCGGCAATGTCGTGACGCTGATACTCCCGTCGGACAAAGCCGAGAAGGACGACTGGGTCGCGGTCTTCCTCTTCCCCGAGGAAACGACTCCGGGATGGACGCAGGTCGACGCCGACAACTCCGTGTCGATCGACGTCTCCGACCTCGCGGCCGGCACCTATCAACTCGCCGTCTGCGACAGGGAGTCCCGTCTGCTCGGGTGGGCGCAGCTCGAGATCACCACCGCGGCCGGCAGCACCTCCGAGCCGGCGAGGATGACGGTGGGGACGGCGACCGCGCACGGCTCGAGCGCACTGGGTCGGGACGACTGGATGCTCGTCTCCGCGGGCGGGCTCCTCCTCGTGGGTGCGGCATCCTTCCTGGTCCTCGCGCGCCCAGCACTGGCAGGCCGTAGGCGGTAGAAGCGCGCGGGGCGACACGAGCCAGTGAAGAGGACGCACGCAGAACTGCGACCGGTGCGCAGGGCCCTCCCGGCACGGGCCCTGAGGCACGTGGCGCCCCGCGCTCTCTCGGCCCTCCTGCGACGTGGTGCGGCGCTGGCGGTCTTCGCACTGGTGGTGGTGTCCGCACTGGCGCCCGATGCGGCGTGTCCGCCGGCGTCCGGCGCGGAGACCGGCGAGTCGACCACCGGTACGGCCTCGACCGTCAGTCCCTCGACAGTGGCGGTCGGCGGGACTCTGACGTATACGCTGTCCGGCTTCCCGCCCGGGGCGGCCATCCGGATCTCGGTCGACGATGGCGTGTTCGGCAACCAGGCCCGCGGCCAGGACGTCGTCGGAGTCGCCACAGTCAATGAGAACGGGGCCACCTCCGGGGCCGTCGAGTTGCCCGGTCATGTCGCCAAGGGCGTTCATTGGCTTCGATTCGAGGTCTCGGCCGGTCGGGACGTGCCGACCAATGAGGTGAGCACTCTGGACTACACGAACAAGAGCCCCTACTTCACCGTCGGAGACGTGACGATCATCGGCGGTTCCGGTGCGGCCACTGCGACGGCGCCCGCCCCCGCACCGACCTCCTCACCGATGATCGGGACCCCGGAGCCGGCGGAACCTGCGGGGTCTGAGGCGTCCGGCACCGCGGTGCCTGACGTCCCCGACGCCCCGGATGGCTCTCGTACGACGCAGGTCGACATCACGACCGGCGAGGAGGACGCGCAGGCCTCCGCCGTTGAGGTCGGGGCGAGGACCTTCCCGACCGTCGGCGCGTCCGCCCTCCTGCTCGTGAGCCTGCTGGTGCTGCTGGCCGTCATCGGCCTGATGAACAGTCGTCGGTTCGCGGCGGACAAGGCGACCTCCTCGCGGGCCGCTGGTTGAGGGACGCCGGTCGCCCCGATCGCGGTCCCGCCCGATGCCCGGTCGCACCGGCATGGGCTTCGACGCGCGGAGACGGGCCCGGCATAGGATCGTGGACGGCGCCCGCTCGTCTCGCGGCGCGCCCCGACGAGCACCGGCTCAGTGCTCCCAGTGGAAGGAACACAGCACCATGCTGCGAACTCGCACCGCGGGCTCCCTGCGCGCCGCCGACATCGGCCAGGTCGTCACTCTCACCGGCTGGGTCGATCGCCGTCGCGATCATGGCGGCGTGGCCTTCGTCGACCTGCGCGACGCGTCCGGCATCGCCCAGGTGGTGATCCGCGAGGAGATCGCCCACGACCTGCGCGCCGAGTACGTCCTCAGGATCACCGGCGAGGTGGCGAAGCGCCCCGAGGGCAACGCGAACCCGAGTCTGCCCACCGGTGAGATCGAAGTGGTCGTCACCGATGTCGAGATCCTCAATCCCGCGGCTCCGCTGCCCTTCCAGATCTCCGATCACGCCGAGGACGTGGGCCGGGTCGGAGAGGAGACGCGGCTGAAGCACCGCTACCTCGACCTGCGCCGCTCCTCCATGCAGCACGCCATGCGCCTGCGCGCCAAGGTCAACCAGGCCGCTCGTCGAGTGCTGGACTCCCACGACTTCGTTGAGATCGAGACTCCCACCCTCACCCGCTCCACCCCCGAGGGGGCGCGCGACTTCCTCGTCCCCGCCCGCCTGGCGCCGGGCTCCTGGTACGCCCTGCCGCAGAGCCCGCAGCTGTTCAAGCAGTTGCTCATGGTCGCCGGCATGGAGCGCTACTACCAGATCGCCCGCTGCTACCGCGA
>ERZ772967.2060-NODE-2060-length-13192-cov-16.783055_pt1 | contig 13192 bp, 7 predicted proteins | sample MGYA00511677_ERZ772967 | MGnify/ENA primary metagenome ERZ772967 (study PRJEB29015, sample SAMEA2737931) | human oral metagenome | biome: human oral; feature: human-associated habitat; material: dental | place: China | collected 2146 ...
TGGAGAAGGAGCTCAAGACCACCGGGACCGTCATCGCGACGTCGCAGACGGCCTTCTTCACGGCGGCGGCGCTCTTCGCCCTCTTCCTTCCCCGCCTGGGGGACATGATCGGCCGGCGCAGGCTGCTGACCTGGATGATGGTCCTGACCGCCGTGGGCTGCGTGATCTCGGCGCTGTCGGGGGTGCTCGGCTCGGTTGCGCTGCTGTTCGTCGGCCGCATCGTCCAGGGCGTGGCGGGGCCGACGGTGCCGCTGTGCCTCATCATTCTCAAGCAGGCCGTGCCGGACCCGAAGCGGTACGGGACGCTGCTGGGGGTCGTCACCGCCGTCAACGGCGGTATCGCCGGGATCGACGCCCTAGCCGGCGGGTTCCTCGCCGGACGCTACGGCTTCGCCTCGGTGTTCTGGGTGATGACGGCGGCCGCCGTCGCCGCGGCCCTCGCCGTCGCCCTGCTCACCGACGAGTCCCGGATCGACAACCCGACGCCGATGGACTGGTTGGGGACCAGCCTCCTGGTGGTGGCGGTCGGCTCGGCCCTCATCGCGATCGACCAGGCCGGCAAGCTCGCTCAGGCCAACTGGGTGCTCGTCCTGGTTCTCCTGGTGGTCGCCGGCGTGGCCTTCGTCGCCTTCTGGCGCCAGGAGTCGGTGAGCCGTCACCCCCTGGTGACCACCACCTACCTGAGGTCGCGCTCCACCTGGGCGCTTCTGCTCACCACCATGCTGACGATGACCGGGGTCTTCGCCATCATGAACGGCATCGTTCCCGCCCTCGGACAGGATGCGGACTTCGGTGCCGCACTGGGGGCCGACGTCGTCTCGTTCTGGACGTTGACGCCCTACGCCCTGGCGGGACTGGTCATGGGACCGGTCGCGGGCACCCTCGCCGGACGCATGGGGTACCACCGGGTCCTTCGGTTCGGTCTGATCGGCACGGTGGCGGGGCTCGGTCTTCTCCTCCTCGGGGTGGCGACTCCGCAGCCGTGGCTGCTGCTTGTCATCTCGGTCCTCGTCGGCGTCACCTATGCGGGCATGGGCAACATCATGCTCAACGGGCTCGGCATCGAGCTGTCCCCGAAGGACAACCCCGGTTACCTTCCGGGCCTCAACGCCGGAGCCTTCAACCTGGGCGCCGGGATCTCCTTCGCGATCCTGTACGCGGTGAAGACCGCTGCGGGAGACGTGGGACGAGGAGCCTACGTGGCCACGATCGTCGCTGGTGTGGTGCTGCTTGCGCTGGCGTTCCTCGCTTCGCTGCTGATCCCCCGGGCGGCGGCCGACGGCGAGGCGCCGGCCGGGCCCGCGGGGAGCTGAGAGCCCGGCCGGCTGCGGTCGACGCGGGGACTCGCCACGAGGTGGGAGACGATGGTTACTCAGAGGGATATTGCTCGTGAGCTGGGGGTGGCGGTGTCGACCGTCTCCAGGTCCTTGAGCGACGTGCCCGGCATCCCTGAGGCGACCAAGGAGCGCGTCCGTCAGGCCGCTGAGCGGCTGGGGTACCGCAGGGATGCGCACGCCGCCTCCCTGCGGACCGGCCGCTCGGGGACGATCAGCCTCGTCGTCGGAGCCATCGACAATCCCTTCTTCGCAGAACTGGCCCACCACGTGGAGACGCAGGCGAACCGTCTGGGGCTGCTGTTGATGATCGCCAATGGTCAGGAGGACCCGGCCGCGCAGGAACGGGTTGCGCTGTCGATGCTCGAGCAGCGGGTCGACGGCATGATCCTGGTGCCGGTGGGGCCTCCCACGAGCGGGCTGCAGGAGCTGGTGGCGCAGACCCCGACTGTGGCCGTGGACCGACTCCTGCCCGGGGCCGACGTCGACTCGGTCCTGGTGGATCCCCGTGATGCCGTCCGCGAGCTGGCCGGGCACCTGCGCGACACGGGGTACCGGCGTCCGGCCGTGATCTCAGGGCCGGACGCCACCAGTACGGGCGCCGGACGCGCTCGGGTGGTCTCCGAAGAGCTGGAGGCCGCCGGATGGTCCGGTTTCCCGGTACTGTCGTCCGCACATGACGCCTCGCAGGCTCAAGAGGTCGCGGAGCGCCTCCTCGCCGACTGCCAGCCGGATGTCCTCATCTGCGGAGGCAACGTCATCACGCTCGGTGCGCTGCGCGCGATGAAGCGGCTGGGGGTCGACGTCGGTGCCGACGTCGGAGTGGCCACATTCGATGATCTTCCGTGGTTTGATCTGATGAGTCCGGCACTGACGTCCATATCGAATGACATTCCACGCATGGCGGCCGAGACAGTTCGGCTGCTGCTGCAGCGGATTGAGAACCCCGATGGGGCTGTCCAGCAGGTGATTCACGAGGCCTCGCTCAGCCTGCGTGAGTCCATCCGCTGTCCTCGTCCGTGAATCAATGCCACATGAAAGGGAGAAATCTGATGCGTACGTGTGTGCGAGCTGTTCTGGGTGACGTATCCGGCGAGGTCGCCGTCTTCGGGTCCCTCAATGCTGACCTGACGGTCCGAACGGAGCGCTTTCCCAAGCCCGGTGAGACCATCAGCGGGGAGGACCTGGTGATCCTGCCGGGAGGCAAGTCCGCTAACCAGGCGGTTCAGGCCGGTCTTCTCGGCGCTCACGTGAGGATGATCGGGGCAGTCGGTGCTGACGGCCACGGCGACCTGCTCATCGAGTCCCTCCAGCGCGCCGGCGTGGACACCTCTGCGGTTCAACGCGAGGACGTGGCCACCGGCACCGCCATCATCACCGTGGACTCCGCGGGGGACAACACCATCGTGGTGTCTCCCGGTGCGAACGGGACAGTGGATGTCTCAACGGCGCAGCAGCACCAGGATGTCATTGGCGAGGCCCGCGTGCTGGGGCTGTGCATGGAGGTCAGCCCCGACGCCGTGGAGGCCGCGGCCCGCATCGCCCACGACGCCGGCACCCGCGTGGTCTTCAACAACTCCCCGTTCCACCCTGTGCTGTCCGCCGGGCTCCTGGAGGCCATTGACGTCCTGGTCGTCAATGAGCATGAGCTCGCCGACATGCTGAAGCCGGGTGCGAGCGACGCCGTGGCCGAGCCGGAGGGTGACCGGGCCGACGACGCCACGGACTGGGGCGATTGCGCGAGGCGGTTGGCCGCCATGGGGATCCCGTCCGCGGTGGTGACTCTGGGGGGCCGTGGGTCGATGGTGATCGAGGGGGAGGAGATCACCCCGGTCGATCCTTTCCCGGCTGACGTCGTGGACACCACCGGTGCTGGTGACTCCTTCCTGGGCACGCTGCTGGCGGCGCTCGCCGCAGGCGCCGGGCTCAAGGAGGCGGCAGGTGCGGCTTCAGCCGTCTCCGCCTTCGCAACGACCTCCGTGGGGGCGCAGGCCTCCTACGGGGACATCGCCGCAGTCGAGCAGCACTTCGGATAAGCGTGGCTCGACGAGTGAGGTGGGAGAGCCCCGCGGCGGCTCGCGGGGGCTGCAGAGGCCTGTGGAGCCTCAGGGAGGAGTGAGGGCACGGGCTGCCGATCCGCGCCTCAGTTGTTCTCGAACTGCTCGAGGTTCTCGGTGTGAGGGTGGCCGTCATCGGTCGAGCTGAGCCAGAAGACGGGCTTGAGTACCGTTGAGCCGTTCCCGTTGGGGGTCTTCTGATCGACGAGCAGTCCAGGGCCGGTCGGCACGCCGCGTTCGAAGGTTCTCTTTCCCGTGATGTCGATTGTCTTCTTAATGCTGGGATTGACGAGTTGTTCCTCAGCTGCCTCCCGGGAGGGGCTGAGAGACTTCCTCTCGTCTTCCGAGGCTGCCTTCGAGCGTTGCTGATAATCGCTGGCTGCTTTGGGGTTCGCGAACCGGTGGATCCAGCCGCCGGGGTGAATGGCAGTCACTCCGGAGATGCTCCCGGCCGTGCTTCCGTCGGTGTTGAGGAGGGAGACGGTGGTCATTATCGAGCACTCGTTGAAGCAGTCGTCCGGAAGAAGGCTGGGTGCGAGCATGAGGTTCTCCCGGGTGGCTCCCACCAGCCACTTATCGGTAGGGAAGGAGGAGGGCTGAGCGCTCGTGTCTGTCAGGGAGAAGATGGTGATGGTTCCCTTCCCGGAGCCAGCCGGAAAGTAGTTCTGAGCGGTCTCGACGTTGAGGGCGCTGTTGGTGAGGGCCTGCCCCAGGGTGACCCCGGAGACCGTGACGTCCCTGACCGTCTTACCTGTCTTGGTGTCAAGGACGACGATATGTGTGCGCAGATCGGCTGCTGTCTCTCCCGACTGCTGCTCGGAGGGAAGAAGGATCAGCGACAGGTACCGTCCGTCAGGACTGACGACGGCGCTTCCCGTCGACGAACGATCCATGTTCTCGCTCATCGCACTTTGGGCGTTGTCTGCGTACTTGGTTCTTTCTTGGTCGGCGACTGCGGGCTTGATGGAGACCGCCCACTGGAACTTATCAGTGGAACGCTCTCGACTCGCGACGGTGGTTGCCATTTCTTTGGCAGTGGAGCCAGTACCTCCAGCTACGTACGATGTGCTCATGGTGACAAGGCCGCAGGCAGTCGACAACGTTTGGTTGTCCATGTCGCTGATTGAATCCTGCGGCTTGGCAGCATCTGCTTCCTGAGCATTGAGGGAGGAGATGACTGGATCATCATCACTCTTCCCAGTAGTGCATGAACCGATGGTAAGCGCGAGCGTCACGGCTGTGGCGAGTGCCGACAGTCTCCGGAGCGTGGAAGAAATGCGGGGATTCGGAGGATGTGCGGCTCTCATCTCTGGCCTCCTGTGACGCCGAAGATCCGATAGGTATCTCGGCATCTCTGGTTGTCATTTCCGGGTCCCGAACTGCAACCGTCGTAACCTATGCCGGTTGTATTGAAGATGACGACGACAGCGCCAGGAGTCCTCACTGCCGTTGCTGGCCTTTCAGAATCGGCGTGCTGGGAGAAGAGTGGTTGGATCGGCGCATTGTCCTTGTCGATCAGTTTCTGGAATGGCTGATACGTGGAACCGGGTGTGATGGGGATGGTGGTGCCGGGCGAGCCGTCGCCGGGCCGAATGACGAGTGCAGCGGAGGCGGAGCCGTCGTCGGCCGGTACCTCAACGATGCCGGTGCGAGCGGCGGCGAGGCTCCGATCCTGTGACACCGGGGTGACCGTACGGGTGGATGGATCGAAGACCGTCGCTGCTCGTGAGTCCTTTGGGGGGTAGGGGAGACTTGCGTCCCGACTGATGACGGGATAGGTGACGATGCTGCTTGAGAGATGTGACGCCTCTGTATTGATTCCCGAGGTCGCTCCTAAGGGAAAGGTTGTGGTGTCGGCGCCGTCGACCTTGGCCAGCGCGTCTAAGCTGATCGCCTCAGCTACTGGGTTTCCTGACGTATCGGTCTCGCCGGTGTAGCGTGCAGCCCATCCGTTGATGAAGAAGCTGAAATAGTTGTCGAGCGCATTCGATTCAGACGGAATTTCTGACAGGGTGTTTGGAACCTCGACCTCGGCGGTAGGGTCGTTCTGAGGAAAGACCCTGGTGGTTACTGTCGACCTATACATGCTGGTAGGTGTGTTCTTGAAGGAAGGTTCCTCGGAAGACGTCAGGATGAATGAGGAGTGTCCGGCCGGGCCGGAGTAGGACGCGCCGGAGCCCCCCGGGAGAGTCCACATCTTGGCCCCGTCGGTCAGTGAGAAGGCGGCGTCGCCGTCGAGGACTGCGGAGTCGGTCAGTTGAAGCGGGCCACCAGCACCTTGACGCTCGAAGACGATCCTGCCGGTGAGGGCATCGAAAACCAAGGTGTCGCCGGTGGATTCTACGAACTTGGGTGACAGGATTCTTAGCGCGACGTACTTGCCGTCAGGGCTGGTGATGAGCCGACGTGCGTTGGGGGTGGAAGTGGAGGAGGCGAATGTGGCCTGCTTGCGACTGTAGCTCCACAGGACGCTGCCGTCTTTGGAACTCAGTGCCATGACGCCGTCGTCGGTCAGGAGGATGGGGCCGCCCGCGCCCGCGACGGTGCTCAGCTCGGTGGAGGAGATCTCCTTGCTCCAGGAGGCCTTCGGCGCCAACGACGTGGGCGGCTCCAGCGAGGTCTCGGCGGGGGCCTTGGCGATGACATGGTGGACCGGGTTGATGAGCGCCCATGTTCCAGCGATGGCGGAACCAAGCGTCAGTGCAGGCGCAATGATGAGGGCCGCGAAGTAGGCACGGGTACGGCGAGGTACCCGAATGCGCTCGTAACGGGGGAGCCCCTTGTCGGTCTTCTCTCCGGTCTTGATATGAAGGCGGCGCCAGCGGCTCGGGTCATTGGGATCCCCGATACCTGTCGCGGTGGTGCGCATGCGCAGGTAGTGCAACAGTGTGCCTGTGCTCAGGAAAAGCGCGGCTGAGAGCGCCACTCCAGCCAGGGCCAGGAGGAACAGGACGGAGAATCCGGTCTCCTGATAGGTGTCCCACCACGCCAGAGTCAGAGATGCTGACGTTGTCATGCCCAGGGCCGCCATGACCGTGGTTACGATCGTTGTCAGGATGGGGCCCTTCTTCTCCCAGAAGTTGAAGAACGGCCAGACCAGTAGCCCTCCGAAGATCATGCAGTAAGTCAGTGCGGAGACCTTGTCCGGGATGACGCTGCTGGCCTCCGTGAGCTCTCGGCTCAGCAGCAGCGCAGTCGCTCCGAACGCGACGGCGCCGACCACTCCGGCCCAGCGCAGGGCACGCAGGGTGAGGGTGCCTCGTGGTGGGAAGGGCTCGTCCTCGCTGTCGCCGGTGCCGGTTGCGGCCTCGCTGGGCTCAGCGGCATTGCGGTCGGCGCCGGCCTCGGCTTCCCCCGTGTCCGGCGCCGTCGAGGCATCATCGCTGGAGTCGGCAGCGCCTGGCTGGGTGCTGGGATCGGTGTCGGGCTGATCGGTGCCGTTGTCGTCGGTGTTGGGCGCTGAGGGCATGGCTCTATTGTGGTGACCGGATCGTGATGGTGAGGCGGAACGCGGAGGATAGTTCTCCCCCTTTTTTCCTTGGGATTGAAGTCGGCACGCCCCAGGAAAGGGGGGCGCATTGCTTCTGCCGTTCCCGGTGCTTTGTGTTGGTGCGTGCCGGCCCGCAGCGGCCTGTGCCTCAGTTGTTCTCGAACTGCTCGAGGTTCTCGGTGTGGGGATGGCCGTCGTCGTCGGCGCTGAGCCAGAACTGCTGGGGGCTGCCGTTGCCGTCGGCGGCCTCATGGCTGATGAGCAGGCCGGGTCCGGTGGGGACACCGACCGATTCGGCCCTCCCTCCCGTGAGGTCGTGCGTGCTTCCCGAGTTCAGGTCGACGATCTGGGTGGGCAGGGCGTTCCAGGTGGCTCGCGTCTGGTCATCGTCCTTTCCGACCGTGCTGGCGGCGAGTGTGGCCGCGGCGGCAGGATCGCTGAAGTGTTGAAGCCATCCGCCGGGGTAGACCCGATTGACGCCGGTGATGGTTCTGCGCACTGTGCCGTCCGTACCCATCTGGGTCACCGTGAACGGGCGAAACCGGGTGCTCCAGTCGTTGCCGGTGGTGGGGGAGTACGGGGACAGGAGGAGTGAGTCCCGGGAGGCGCCGATGAGCCAGTGGTCACTGGAAATGGTCGATGGCTTGCCCGCAAGGTTGCTCAGCGGATAGACGGAGATGACTCCCCGACCCTCGGCTCCCGGGTAGTAGTTCTGGGCGGTCTGGATGGCCAGACTGTCGTTGGTGAGGACCCGCCCCAGGATCAGTCCGGAGACCTCCACCGAGCCTTCGAGCGTGCCCGTCTCTGCGCTGAGGACGACGACGTAGGTACGCTGGGCCGAGAAGTCGTCGTCGTGAGCCGTCCGGTGCGGCTGGAGAATGAGCGAGATGTGCTGCCCGTCGGGACTGACGACGCCCACTCCGGAGGACTCCTGCTCGAGAAGATGGAATGTGTTCTTTTGAGTGGTTGACCAGTCATCACTGCTGTACTTGTATTCGTGATCGAATACCGCAGGTTCGATGCGGCTGGCCCACTGCATGCCCTTGATATCCGGTTTGTGTCCCGTGCTACCCGGTTTGTAGCTGGTAACGACTGCCGCGCGTTCCAACTTGGCACCGGATGAGACCTGCGAGTTGTCAACCCTGACGGTCCCATAGCGGGTAGGCAGGTCGCCAATGTCAATGACGTCGAAGTGGTTCCGCTCGGATTCCACCTGATGTGCACTGAGTGGGGTGACGGAGACTCCCTCCGACGGCGTGGTCGCTGCTGTCTTCGGGGCTGAGGAACCGCAGCCGGACAGTGGCAGTGAGACGAGGAGTGCTGCCACCAGGGCGCGGGCGGCGCGGCTCGCCGCCAAACCGCTGCGGTGACGGTGCATCGAGGACATGGGGGTGGGCTTCGTCGTGTGTGTCGTGTGGCGCATCATCGGGCTTCTCCTCCCACGGCGTAGATGCGAGAGGTGCCGGAATACCGCGTGCCTGTCCGAACCATGATGATGGTGGCGCCGGGAGTGCTGATGGCGCTCACTAGATTCTCTTCCGGCCTCACGTCGGCCAGTGCCAGATCCTTGAGCCGAGGGTTGTAGAGCTTGTCTCCTGGCGCAGCGAATGTTGTCCCCGGTGCCAGAGGGATTGATACGCCCGACGATCCGTCTGCAGGCTTGACGGTGATCCGTCCCTCGACGGCTTCACCCACGGCGGCCTGGGTGATGCCGACGGAGGCGGCGGCCAGCCCCGGCGTCTGTGCCGCCGTCGTCACTGCCAGGGTCCGAGGATTGAAGACGGAGCCGACAGTGCCGGAGGCCTCCCACAGGTGAAGCTCCAAGTCCACGTCATCCTTTGGCTTCTCCGCTGGGAGGGGCGGGAAGATCACGAGAGTCTGCGATTTCCTGGAGGCGACCGAGTTGACCTCGGAGGTCATGCCGAGGTCATAGGCCCGAGTATCTGCTCCGGGGACACCGGCCAGGCCGTCGAGGCTGACAGCTTGGACCTCCCTATCCTGTCGGCTCGTTGTGGACCATGACGGCTTGACCTGTTTCCCGCCGGGCTTGTCAACAACTGCCCAGCCATCGATGACGACCGGGCCGTCGTCGACGCTGGACCCGCGGGTGGTCTGAGGGGACGACTGGGGGGTGAGGTCAGGAAGCTCATGCGTGGTGGTGGGATCCTTCTGGGATACGACGACGTCGTGGTCCCCCGAGGGGAGACTGAGGACGAAGGCCGAGTGACCAGCCGCGCCGGAGAATGCGGCCTGAGCGGACTGAGAGCCTGAGGCGCCGTCAACGGTGAGCTTTCGAAGGTCCCACATGGTCGACCGGTCCTTCAGCGAGTAGGCGGTGGTGCCGTAAAGGACTGCCGAGTCGGTCATCTGGAGAGTACTGTCGCCGCGCCAGTCGAAAACCGTGACTCCGGTGATGGTGTCCAGGACGACGGTGGCCTTCGGCGTCGAGGAGTCGAGCTCTCCGTCAGTGTTGGTCAAGGATGTGTAGACGACCGGATCATCGAATCTCAACGCCATGTAGCGGCCGTCGGGGCTGGGGATGACGCCCGTCGCTGTTGAGCCCTTGCGCTGGTAGCTCCACCGGTTCGAGCCGTCACGGGGGTCGAGCCCGGTGACTCCGTCGGAGGTGAGAACGATGGGGCCGGCGGCTCCGGCGACCACGTCCTGTCCGCTCGCCAGGTTCTTGGTCCACGTCTCCTGCGAGGCGAAGCCGGTGGGGTATGCAGGCAGCTGGTCGGCGTTCACCGACGGGCCCGTGGCCTGGGTGATGGTCGGCCGGTTGGACGCCGTCGGGTGGCCGCGGTAGGGGACGGCGAAGGAGGCGACGAGCGCTACGACGGGAACGAGGGCGAGCAGGGCGCGAGGCCCCAGGGCCCGGAGGGAGGAGCGCCACGGTCGCCGCAGCTGATCGCGCAGGTCGTGTATCCGCGCCGAGATCGGCTGGGGCTCGTACAGCGATTTGTCGGCATAGGGCTCGAACAGAGCGCGCGAGGCCCGCAGAAGAATGTCTGTGGACAGCAGCAGGGCGAAGGCGGCGACACCCATGATGTAGGCCAGGGCCTCGCCCAGGCTGACCGCGTAGGTGGAGAGCACGAATCTCCAGAGACTGACGATCGGGAGGACGGCGTACACGGCAGCGGCCGGGACCAGGACGGCGGGCAGGAGCATGAGCACTGAGCGGGCCGCGGTCAGGGCCCTGTTGCGCGTGCTGCGGCTGTCATGGCGCGGCTCGGGCCAGAGGGCGACCCCGCATACCCACAGGAATACGGCCAGTGCCAGACCCTTCCAGGACAGCAGGGGGAGCTTGAGCAGCACCTTGGCGATCCCGCTGCCGCAGATGACGCAGAGGGCGGCCGCGGCCACCATGCCGAGCAAGCAGCCGAAACGCAGTGACCTCAGGGCCGCGATGATGCGCTGATGGCGGCGTCTGCGCCGGTTGAGGGCCGCCTCGGCCTGGTCGGCGCTGTGGCCGGAAGCGGAGAGAGAGTCGTCGATGGGGTGGTCGACGTCGGCGGCGGACGGCATGGCGTGAGGGTCTTTCGTTGCGGGCCGGCTTGGGTACTACTTGGCGGAGAACTGCTCGAGGTTCTCGGTGTGCGGGTGGCCGTCGTCGGCGGGAGAAATCGCGGGAGACATGGCCTCCATTGTGGTGGGCCGCCTCGGATCATGCGGCAGAATTATGGGGCAGTTCTTCCCATGCCGATCGAATGGGCCGGCTTCAAGGTGTCCGGACGCGCCGCCGCGGTCGTGCCTTATGCCGCGCGGTGAGGGTTCAGGGTGCGACCTCGCGACCTAACCTACGACCGCGCGGCGCTTCATCGCGACGAGGCCTGGTGCGCCTCTCGCTTGACGCGCATGCGCTCGAGATCCTCCGGAGTCAGTGGTCCCCGGGGTCCCGTCCTGACGGGGTGTGGGTGTCCATGGTGCTGACATCACAGGCGCATCTGCGCCGTACACCGAAGAACAACCGCAGGATTCCAGCGATCCCCACTGGGAACATTGACGTCCGGTCCATTAATGTCAGTGCTGTGGACACCGTGTCGCGCAGGAGTGAATCCGGGGTTCTTGCCGCAGAGCCGGGCGCCTTTGTCACAGGTCCGCCCCACCGCTCCCTGACCGCCGTCTGCGCAGGGGCCCGGTTCGAAGGGCTTGACGGTGGCCTTGGGGTCGTACCTACCCGCCATCTGGGCAGGGTCCCGGTGGTCATGATCTGACTCCGGTCCCGCCTCGAGTCGGCCCGAGTCGGCCTGCTCCACGAGGGTCGGGATCCACTGGCCAAGGGTTGTGCGTACTGCACGAAGGCCCCACCCACCCAAAGTGCACCCCACCCTCGTCCAGTAACACCCACCCCTCGTGCAGTGCATCCAGACGACGACGGCAGCCACCACAGTGACCGGGCCTGCCCCTCTCCGGCAGACTGAAGCAGCAGCTCTCCCATACGGCAGACACACCCCACCGATGTCTCAGATGTCATGACATCCGAAACTCTCAGAAGCCATGAGACAACACAGAGGGTTCAGGGTGCGACCTCGCGACCTACCCTACGACCGCGGCCGGTGGGATGGGGCGCCAGGTGCCGGGTGTCAGGGACGGGGCGTCAGCCTGGAGGAGGGGGCCGCCCCCGCAGCTCCTCATCTTGAGCCGACCCGACTCAAGGCTTACTCACGCCTACCGCGAACAGGGGCATGGCCCGGGCGTCTGCCTGGTTAGCCTTGTCAGCACGTGCTCTCAGCGCCATCTCTCCGCGGCGCTGCGACATCCCTCGCCACCACCGGACGAGCGGTCCCGCACTGAGCGCGTGCCGAGGAGGAATTACTGATGTTTGAACGCTTTACCGACCGCGCCCGACGCGTCGTCGTGCTCGCGCAGGACGAGGCGCGGGCCCTGAACCACAACTACATCGGCACCGAGCACCTCCTTCTCGGCCTCATCCACGAGGGCGAGGGAGTGGCCGCCAAGGCCCTGGAGTCCATGGACATCTCCCTGGACGCCGTGCGCAGCCAGGTCATTGAGATCATCGGCGAGGGGCAGTCCGCCCCCACCGGTCACATCCCCTTCACGCCGCGCGGCAAGAAGGTCTTCGAGCTCTCCATGCGCGAGGCCCTCCAGCTCGGCCACAACTACATCGGCACCGAGCACCTGCTGCTCGGCCTGCTGCGCGAGGGCGAGGGCGTGGCCGCCCAGGTCCTGACCAACCTCGGCGGTGACCTGTCCAGCGTGCGCCAGACCGTCATGCAGATGCTCTCGGGCTACGAGGGCAAGGAGACCGTCAACGCCGGCGGCCCCTCCAAGGAGGGCACGCCCTCGGGCAGTGCCATCCTGGACCAGTTCGGCCGCAACCTCACCGCCGCCGCCCGCGAGGGCAAGCTGGACCCGGTCATCGGCCGCAAGAAGGAGATGGAGAGGGTCATGCAGGTCCTCTCCCGGCGCACCAAGAACAACCCCGTCCTCATCGGGGAGCCGGGCGTGGGCAAGACCGCCGTCGTCGAGGGCCTGAGCCAGGCCATCGTCCACGGCGACGTCCCCGAGACCCTGCGCGACAAGCAGCTCTACTCCCTGGACATGGGCTCGCTCGTGGCCGGCTCGCGCTACCGCGGCGACTTCGAGGAGCGCCTCAAGAAGGTCCTCAAGGAGGTGCGCACCCGCGGCGACATCGTCCTGTTCATCGACGAGATCCACACCCTCGTCGGTGCCGGCGCCGCCGAGGGCGCCGTCGACGCCGCCTCCATCCTCAAGCCCATGCTGGCCCGCGGCGAGCTCCAGACCATCGGGGCCACCACCCTGGACGAGTACCGCAAGATCGAGAAGGACGCCGCCCTGGAGCGCCGCTTCCAGCCGGTGACCGTCGACCAGCCCAGCATCGAGGAGACCATCGGGATCCTCACCGGCCTGCGCGACCGCTACGAGGCCTTCCACCGCATCGTCATCACCGACGAGGCCATCGAGGCCGCCGCCAAGCTCGCCGACCGCTACATCAACGACCGCTTCCTGCCGGACAAGGCCATCGACCTGGTCGACGAGGCCGGCGCCCGCCTGCGCATCCGCCGCATGACCGCCCCGCCCGAGCTGCGCGAGATCGACGAGAAGATCGCCGAGGTCAAGCGGGAGAAGGAGTCCGCGATCGACGACCAGGACTTCGAGCGCGCCGCCTCCCTGCGCGACGACGAGCGCCGCCTGGCCGACGAGCGCGCCGCCAAGGAGAAGGCCTGGAAGTCCGGCGACCTCGATCAGGTCGCCGAGGTCGACGAGGCGCTCATCGCCGAGGTCCTGGCCATGTCCACCGGCATCCCGGTGGTCAAGCTGACCGAGGC
>ERZ772967.2064-NODE-2064-length-13165-cov-7.157132_pt1 | contig 13165 bp, 10 predicted proteins | sample MGYA00511677_ERZ772967 | MGnify/ENA primary metagenome ERZ772967 (study PRJEB29015, sample SAMEA2737931) | human oral metagenome | biome: human oral; feature: human-associated habitat; material: dental | place: China | collected 2146 ...
GCACGGTGTTCGCACGCGATGAGAAGATCATCTGGCAGTGCCTCAACTGCGGCTACGTCTGCGAGAGTCCGAAGGCACCGATGAAGTGTCCGGTCTGTGAGCACCCGCAGTCCTTCTTCCAGCAGGTTGTGCAGAATTACTAAGTCGTTGATACGGCTATGAAAAATCCCCGCCGTTTGGCGGGGATTTTTTAGGAGGATATCATATGCGAAACAAATTCGATTTATCCGCGTATCTCGTGATTGGTCCCGAGAATACGAATGGGCGTCCCATTGCACGTGTGATCGCGGAGGCGGTTTGTGCGGGGTTTACATTTGTTCAGATTCGAGCAAAGCATACGGATGCGCGCGAGGTGATTGGCCTCACGCGCGCGGCAGCAGATGTGATCGCGGCACAGGGGAGGTCGGATTGCGTCGCGCTCGTTGTAAACGACCGTCTAGATGTCGTGCTCGCTGCGCGGGAACAGGGCATCAAGGTGGACGGCGTGCACGTCGGACAGACGGATATCCCGCCCGATGTATGCCGCAAGTACCTCGGCGCGGACGCGATTATCGGACTCTCCGCACGTACATCGGAACTCCTTGACTACGTGTCGCACTGCGATACCTCGTGCATCGACTACTTCGGTGCAGGACCGTTGCACGCGACGCCAACAAAGCCCGAGGCAGGGCGTACTGCCTCGGGCGAAATTGTGACGCGCAGCCTCGAAGAACTCACGCAGCTACACCGTATCAGCCCCGTGCCTGTTGTCGTAGGCGGCGGGGTGAAGGCGGCAGATCTGCCTGCCCTCAAAGCGACAGGCGTTGAGGGCTTCTTCGTCGTGAGCGCGGTGGCGGGCGCGATGCATCCGTATGCTGCAGCGGAGGAGTTGGTGCGGATTTGGCATGAGTAAAACGATGTGGCGCGAATCCCGCGCGAACGCTTAGTTGCACAAGTGATCGCGTGCTCGTTCGCCGAAATACCGACGCACTTCTTAAACGCACTGCGCTTGAACGAAAGAAGCACGCCGGGGGCGAGTCGCACACTTTACTCACTTGTTCCACTAGGGTTCACTTTGGGACATCGCGCCAAAAAACCGTAGAATTTTCACTCATAATATTTCAACAAGCTCTGCGTTCCATCTGTGCCGCCGCCGCGCTCCTCAATTGCGCGCGCCTCACGCAGTACCTGTTCGAGGACAGGAAGGTCGACGCCATACTCCTTGCTCGTCTCGGCACCGATCGTCATATCCTTGACGAAGTGCTTAATCATAAAGCCGGGATCGAAGTTGCCGTTGAGCGCCATGCGCAGCATGTTGCTCATCTGGAAGCTCGCCGCCGCACCGCCCGAGATGGAGGTGTAGACCTTCTCGACATCCAGCCCCGCCGCGCGCGCATAGGCGAATGCCTCGCACGCGCCCGCGAGTGCCCCTGCGATTGCGATCTGGTTTGCCGCTTTGGTCTTTTGCCCTGCACCCGCGTTGCCCTCATAGACGATGTTCTTGCCCATTGCGGCAAAGACGGGCCGCATGGCGTTGAACGCCTCCTCATCGCCGCCGACGAGGATGTTCAGCGTGGCGTTCCGTGCGCCCATATCTCCACCTGTGACAGGTGCGTCGAGTGCATGAATGCCGCGCTTCTTTGCCTCCGCATAAATGCGTTCGGCAAGAGCGGGGGAGGAGGTCGTCATATCGGCGGTATAGGCACCCACATCGAGATTTGCGAGAATCCCATCCGCGCCGAGGTAGATTTCCTCCACATCCTTCGGATAGCCGACGATCGTGATGACAGCGTCCTGCCCACGTGCACATAAACCAGGACTCTCACAGTATTTCGCGCCACGCGTAACGAGTGCGTCCGCCTTCGACCTCGTACGGTTGTAGACGCTGAGCTCATAGCCCGCATCCATGAGGTGATCTGCCATCGCGGCGCCCATGATGCCAAGTCCGATAAATCCAATTTTTTTCATAGCGTTTCCTCCCTTTCATTCTCTATGTGTTCAGTGTAGCATAAAATCCTGCAAAAAGCAGGATTTTTTTGATGGATTCCGAATTTTATAGATATAAGAAATCGTTGAATCCGAAGGGAGGCTGTCTTATGCGGCTCGAATTTTTGGGCGCTGCGCACGTCGTCACAGGCTCGTGCTATCTGCTCCATGTGGGGGATCACAGCTATCTGGTGGACTGCGGCATGTATCAGGGAACGCGCCGTCTGCGCGAGATGAACTATGAGGACTTTCCGTTCAATCCCGCCGAGATCGAGGCGGTTTTTTTGACGCATGCGCACATCGACCACTGTGGACGCATTCCGCGCCTCGTGCGTGAAGGTTTTCGCGGAAAAATCTACGCGACGCGTTCCACCTGCGACCTCGTGCGCATTATGCTGCCGGACTCAGCGCACATCCAAGAGAGCGATGCAGAGCTCTTTAATCGGAAGAACGCCCGCCGCAGTGAGGCGCCGATTACGCCGCTCTATACGCAGGCGGATGCCTTTGCCGCACTTGAGCTGTTTGAGCCGGTCGCCTATCAGTCTCCCTTGCAGGTGGATGCTCTGCAACTGACCTTCCGCGACGCGGGGCACATTCTCGGATCGGCAATCATCGAGATGGTGGTGGAGGAGAACGGGCAGGAGACGAAGCTTGTCTTCTCGGGCGACCTCGGTCAGCCGAATCAGCCAATCCTGCGTGATCCGGAACGAATTGCGGGAACGGATTTCCTGCTTGTCGAGTCCACGTACGGCGACCGTGTTCACCGTGATTATGACAAGGAGACGGCGCTCCTTGAGGTTATCCGCGATACGATGGATCGCGGCGGCAACGTCATTATCCCGTCCTTTGCCGTCGGCAGAACACAGACGCTGCTCTATTACTTTTACAATCTGTGGAAGGCGGGACGGCTTGACGGTGATATCCCGATCATCATCGACAGTCCGCTTGCAATTCAGGCGACGCGTGTCTTCCTCAAGAACTATGAGGACTTTGATGAGGAGACCATTGCGTTCTTTGGGGAGCAGGGGACGATTCCTTCGTTCCCGCAGGTGCGCATTGCAGAGACGGCGGCGGAGTCACGTGCACTGAACTCTGCCGAGGGCTCGGCAATCATCCTGTCTGCCTCGGGCATGGCAGATGCAGGACGTGTACTGCACCACCTCAAGCACAACCTCTGGCGTCCGGAGTCCACGGTGCTCTTTGTTGGCTATCAGGCGGAGGGGAGCCTTGGGCGGAGACTCGTCGACGGCATTAAACGCGTGCGTGTGCTCGGTGAGGAGATTGCGGTCAAGGCTCAGATTCAGGTGCTTGAGGGCTTTTCGGCGCATGCGGATGCAGAGCAGATCGTCGACTGGATGCGTTCGATTACCGCCCCGCGCCCTGCAAAGGTGTTTCTCGTCCATGGCGAGGGACAGGCACAGGAGGCGCTCAAGGAACGGATTCAGGAAGAACTTGGGCTCGAAGTCTATGCACCTTTCCTCGGTGATACTGTTACAATTCAGGGACGGAGCGCCAATCTCATCCCGTCGAACATCCCCTCCGTCTCGGTCGAGGCGGAGATGGAGGATGTCATGCGCGATTTCGACGCGGAGTATCGGCAGCTGCGTAAGGCGGTTATCCGCACGGTCGTGCGCCAGCCAAAGCTCATGGAGCCAATCATCCGGACGATGCAGAAAGCGCGCAACTACTTCAAGAAACTCGCTGCACCGTATAATATTTGAGGTCTGTTTCTTTCTATAAAATGAAGAACCATTATTTGAAAATTGGATATCGCGGAACTGTGCGCCATACACTTGCATAGTCCTGTGAAATACGTTAAAATAGGGAAGCCTTAAAGAGGCTTTCCTATTTAATATGGGTTAATTGAATAAAATCCATATTCTTTTATATGGATTCGGATAGGTGGTGTTACTTTGGAATCCCCATTTCGTGTCGGTGTGGACGTCGGTTCGACGACGATCAAGCTGGTCGTTCTCGGGGAGGAGCATGAGATCCTCTACAAGAATTATGCACGGCATTTTTCTGAGATCGGCAAGGCGCTGCAGGAGAATCTGGAGCAGCTGAAAGAGGTGGTCGGTGAGGCGAAATTCTCGTTTGCACTCACGGGGTCGGCGGGCATGGGCATTGCCCAGCGCATCGGACTTCCGTTCGTACAGGAGGTCATCGCCTGTGCCTCGGCGGTGCGTCGTCTTATTCCGGAGACAACGACGGCAGTCGAGCTTGGCGGCGAGGACGCCAAGATCACGTATTTCGGTGATGCACCCGAGCAGCGCATGAACGGTGTCTGTGCAGGTGGTACCGGCTCGTTCATTGACCATATGGCATCCCTGCTCTCGACGGATCCCATCGGACTCAATGCACTCGCAGAAAAGGGCAAGCGTGTCTACGCGATTGCCTCGCGCTGCGGCGTGTTCGCCAAGACGGATATTCAGGCGCTCATGAACGACGGTGCGGAGAAGGCGGACATTGCACTCTCCGTTTTTCAGGCGGTCGTCAATCAGACCATCGGCAACCTCGCGCAGGGGCGCCCAATCGGCGGCAATGTCGCATTCCTCGGTGGGCCTCTGCACTTTCTCCCGGAACTGAAAAAACGCTTTATCGAAACATTGAAGCTCGATGATGAACACGTTGTCGATGTGGATTACGGCAATTATTTCGTCGCGGTCGGCGCGGCGCTCTCAGATGAGGCCAAAGCAATCGATATGGGGGAGATGGAGTCGTGTATTGCACGTGCGGAGAAGGCTGCGGCGGCAGAGACACGTACGGCCGATTTCACACTCTTTAAGGGCGCAGAGGACTATGCGGCGTTCCGTGCACGGCATGATCGTGATCGCGTAAAGCGCGGAATTCTTGCGGACTATTGCGGTCCGATCTGCATCGGCATCGACGCAGGCTCGACAACGACAAAGCTTGTCGCCATCGGCAGCGACAAAGAGCTGCTGCATACGTCCTACGGCAGTAATCATGGCTCGCCCTTGCAGTCCGTCATCGACGCGCTGAAAGAGTTCTATGCCGTGATGCCCGAGGGCGCGTACATTGCGGGGGCGATGACAACGGGCTACGGCGAGGCAATCGTCAAGGCGGCGCTCCACGCGGACGGTGGCGAGGTCGAGACCTTTGCCCATCTGCGTGCGGCGCAGGAGTTCTGTCCAGAGGTCAGCTTTGTGCTGGACATTGGCGGGCAGGATATGAAGTGCTTCTTCGTGCAGGACGGCAGCGTCGGCAACATTACGCTCAATGAGGCATGCTCGGCGGGCTGCGGCTCGTTCATCCAGAACTTTGCCGAGGGACTGCATATGACGCCCGCAGAGTTTGCGGGCAAGGCGGTGGACGCGAAGGCCCCCGTCGATCTCGGAACGCGCTGCACGGTCTTCATGAATTCGAAGGTCAAGCAGGCGCAGAAGGAGGGGGCGGAGGTCGCCGACATCTCGGCGGGCATTGCGCTCTCGGTCGTCAAGAACGCCCTGTTCAAGGTCATGCAGATCAAGGACGTGTCAACGCTCGGCGAGCACATCGTCGTGCAGGGCGGGACGTTCTACAACGATGCGGTTCTGCGTGCGCTTGAGAACATCATCGGCAAGGATGTCATTCGTCCCGACATCGCGGGGCTCATGGGTGCATATGGCGCGGCGATCCTCGCGCTTGAGACGGGGACGGAGCGATCGACGCTCCTCGGGGCGGATGAGCTTGGCACATTCGAGACCAAGACCAGCTCCTATCGCTGCGGCAAATGTGGCAATAAGTGCCTCATCACGATGCAGCAGTTCCCGAACGGTGAGCGCTACTTCACGGGCAATCGCTGTGAACGCGGTATCGGCGGCGAAAAGCACGAGGACGATACGCCGAACATCTACAAGTTCAAGTATCGCCGTGTATTCAAGCACTACAAATCACCCGCCGAGCCGCGTCGCGGGCGCATCGGCATTCCGCGCACGCTCAATATGTACGAGGACTATCCGTTCTGGTTCACGTTCTTTGACAAGCTCGGATATGGCGTCGTTCTCTCGGGGAAATCGTCGCCGCAGCTCTTTTACAAAGGCATGGCAACGATTCCGTCGGACTCGCTCTGCTACCCCGCAAAGCTCGCGCACGGACACATTGTCGACCTCGTGGAAAAGGGCGTCGATACGATCTTTTACCCCTGCGAGCCCCACAATATGGAGGACAAACCGGGCTCGTCAGCGAACAATTTCAACTGCCCGATCGTCGCGTCCTATGCGGAGAACATCCGCATCAATATGGACATCCTGCGTGAGAAGAACATCCGCTTTATCCAGCCATTCCTGCCAATCAATGACCGAAAGCGCATGATTGAGCGCCTCGTGGAGGAGTTCGGCAAGGCGGAGGGGATCGGGAAAAAGGAGATCACTGCCGCCGTTGATGCGGGCTATGCCGAGATCGAGCAATACCGAAAGGATGTGCGTGACTACGGTCAGCAGATCCTCGACCGTATTGCGCAGACGGGAGAGCACGCGATTCTTCTCGCGGGGCGTCCGTACCATGTCGATCCCGAGATCAACCACGGCATCCCCGAGATGATTCAGTCCTACAAGCTGCCGATCCTCTCCGAGGATGCGGTCTATCACATTCCCGTGCACGAGCGTCGGCTTCAGGTCGTGAACCAGTGGAGCTACCACGCGCGCCTCTATCATGCGGCGCAGTTCGTCGCGGAGCATCCCAATGTGACACTCATCCAGCTCAGTTCGTTCGGCTGTGGTCTGGATGCACTCACAACCTCCGAGGTGCGCGAGATCCTCGAATCGCACGAGCGTATCTATACGATGATCAAACTCGACGAGGTGTCGAATCTCGGCGCGGCACGCATCCGTCTGCGTTCGCTGATTGCAGCGCTTGCGCGCAGGGAGAACCCCGTCTATCACGAGGTGCCCGTCATCGAGCGTCCGCGCTTTACCGAGGACTGCAGAAAGACGCATACGATTCTTGCGCCGCAGATGGCGCCGATCCACTTCGAGCTTTTCCGCACGACGATGAAAAAACATGGCTACAACGTCGTCATTCCACCGATGCCGGACAAGGCAGCGATTGATCTTGGGCTGCGCTACGTGCACAACGATATGTGCTATCCGGCGATCGTCGTCATCGGGCAGCTGCTTGCCGCGCTGAAGGCGGGGCTGTGCGACGCGGATCACACGAGTATTGCGCTCTTTCAGACATGCGGCGCGTGCCGTGCGACCAACTATCTTGGCGTCCTGCGCAAGGCACTGCGCGATGCGGGCTTCCCGAACGTTGCTGTCTTTGCCGTGCGCGGACTGCCCGAGGAGACGGACAGCTTTGCCTTCAGCCGCGAGATGATGGTGGACGCCATCAAGGCGGCGGTCTACGGCGACCTTCTCATGAACGTTCGCAATCGCATGATGCCGTATGAACTTGTCAAAGGATCGACACAGGCGGCATTCGACAAGTGGATGACACGTGCGAAGGAGGAGATTGAGCACGGCAGTGTGTTCAAATTCCGCCGCATGGTGAAGGACATTGTGCGCGATTTTGACCACATTCCCATCGATGAGCACCTGTGGAAGCCGAAGGTCGGCATCGTCGGCGAAATCCTTGTCAAGTACCATCCAGTTGCGAACAATGACATCGAAACGGTGTTGATGAACGAGGGGGCAGAGGTCGTTATGCCCGACTTTGTGGACTTCTTCCTCTACTCCGCATACGACCCGATTGCACAGCACAAACTGCTCTCTGGTTCGTACAAAGATCGTCTTTTTGGACGTATGTTCATCAAGGTCATAGAGTTTTTCCGCGCACCTATGCGCAAGGCACTCACAGAGAGCCGTCACTTCCGTCCACCGCAGTCCATCGATCACACGGCGCAGCTTGCGGCACGTCACGTCAGCCTCGGCAACATGGCAGGGGAGGGCTGGTTCCTCACGGGCGAGATGGTAAAGCTCATCGAGGAGGGCGTGCCCAACGTTGTCTGCTTGCAGCCGTTCGGCTGTTTGCCGAACCACATCACAGGCAAGGGCGTCATGCACGACCTGCGCAAGGCGTATCACGGCGCGAATATCACGGCGATCGACTGCGATGCGGGATCGAGCGAGGTCAACCAGCTCAACCGCCTGAAACTCATGCTCGCCGTCGCAAAGGAACGGCGGCCGGCAAAGTCGGATTCTGTGATGCAGACAAACGAAACCGCAAAAATGAGATAATGAATCTTGGAAAAAGGGGTTGTTGCACGAAGCTAAAACTTCGTACAACGCCCCTTCTTTGTGCCCCTTCCACCGCTTGCGCGGTCCCCCTTCCCCGTCAAACGGGGAAGGCTAGAATTATGGCATCTTAGCTTCCCCCGCCAGAGCGGGGGAAGTGGCGAGCTAAGCGAGTCGAAAGGGGCGCTTGTGCAGTAACTCTTTTTCTTTTGCAAAAACATGTTCCGCGAACAAAAATTTCGCAAAAATGCGTTCGAAAGTATTGACCGAACATCTTTTCTGTGTTATTCTATATCCGAACAAAAGTTTTGAGAATATATATACGGATATTTATAAAACGGAGGTAAAGATGAAACGCATCGGTCTTGCTCTCAGTGTATTTGCTCTTATCTGGATGGGTGTTTCCGCGCTTCATCTGACGAATCCGTACTTGCGCTCATCCGAGTTTATCGAGGTGAGCGTGTCGCGCGGCGAGAATGTATGGACGATCGCACAGAGGTTCGCGACGAAGGAAACGATGGTGGAGCAGCTCGAGGAGGCGATTATTGAGGTGAACGGACTCGCACCGGACGGCGCTGTCGCTGCAGGACGTCGTCTGCGCGTACCGGTGATCGAACCCACCGAGCATCTGCAGGCAATGGCAGAGCACAAAGCCCTTGACACAGCCGCCCGTGCGCCTTATAATGACGTTACCGATTAGGGTGGAAACATAACGCCTTGTCCCTAGGGGATGGATTTCCTATCCCAAGGGGCAGGGCTTTTTGTATGGTGTGATATGGGAGGAGAGCGTTTTATGATAAAGCTGACACTGCCGGATGGCTCCATTCGTGAGGCAGAGGCGGGGACGACGCTGCTGGATGTTGTCAAGGGAATGAGCAATTCGCTCGCGAAGAAAGCGCTTGCGGCGAGTCTGGATGGGAAGGTTGTCGATCTGACGACGCCCGTGACACAGGACGCCGCATTTCAAGTATTGACATTTGATGATGCGGGCGGGCGTCACGCACTTCGTCACACGGCGTCACACATTATGGCACAGGCGGTCAAGCGCCTCTATCCGGAGAGCAATGTGCAGCTTGCGATCGGTCCCGCGATCGAGAACGGGTTCTACTATGACTTCGACATGGAACGCCAGCTGACGGATGCCGATCTGCGCGACATCGAGAAGGAAATGAAGAAGATTGTCAAGGAGAATCTGAAAACCGAGCGGCACGAGATTCCGCGCGCGGAGGCAATCGAATATTTCCGTGCGAAGGGCGAGAACTACAAGGTCGAGCTGATCGAGGATTTGCCGGAGGATGAGACGATCTCCACCTATACACAGGGCGAGTTCACGGATCTCTGTGCGGGTCCGCATGTCATGAGTACGGGCAAGGTCAAGGCATTCAAGCTGCAGAGCATTGCAGGCGCATACTGGCGCGGCAGTGAGAAGAATAAGATGCTGCAGCGCATCTATGGCACAGCGTTCGAAAAGCAGGAGGATCTGGACGATTATCTTCATATGCTTGAGGAGGCGGCAAAGCGCGATCACAGAAAGCTCGGCCGTGAGCTTGATCTCTTCAGTCTGCACGAGGAGGGGCCGGGCTTCCCTTTCTTCCATCCGAATGGTATGCTCCTGCGCAACGCGCTTCTTGCATATTGGCGTGAGGTGCATCGCCGCTATGGCTATCAAGAGATCAGCACGCCCGTGATTCTCAGCCGCAAGCTCTGGGAGACCTCGGGGCATTGGTTTCACTACCGCGAAAATATGTATACGACCGAAATCGACGACGAGGACTATGCGATCAAGCCGATGAACTGCCCCGGCTGTATGCTCGTCTACCGCTCGCAGCTGCACAGCTACCGCGATCTGCCGCTGCGCCTCGCGGAACTCGGCCTTGTGCATCGTCATGAGCTCTCGGGTGCGCTGCACGGACTTTTCCGCGTCCGCAACTTCACGCAGGATGACGCGCATCTCTTTGTGACCCCGGACCAGATTGAGGGCGAGATCCAGCACACCATTGACCTCTTTGACGAGGTATACCGCACGTTCGGCCTCTCGTACAAGGCGGAACTCTCCACGCGTCCAGAGGACTCGATGGGTTCGGACGAGATGTGGGAGCTTGCGACGGAGGGGCTGCGCAAGGCTCTTGAGAACCGTGGGTTGGATTTCGTGGTGAACGAGGGCGACGGTGCATTCTACGGGCCGAAGATCGACTTCCACCTGCGCGACTCCATCGGACGTACATGGCAGTGCGGCACGATCCAGCTGGATATGAGTCTGCCCGAGAAATTCGATCTGACCTACATTGGTGAGGATGGAGAGAAGCATCGCCCGGTCATGCTGCACCGCGTCGTCTACGGCTCAATCGAGCGCTTTATCGGCATTCTGATTGAAAACTATGCGGGTGCATTCCCCGTATGGATGGCGCCTGTGCAGGTGCGCATCCTGCCGATCACCGAGCGTCATGCGGCATACGCAGAGGAGCTGCGAAAGAAGATGTTCGACCTCGGTATCCGCGTCGAGGTCGATGACCGCAACGAAAAGACGGGCTACAAGATCCGCGAGAGTCAGGTCAAGAAGACGCCGTATACGCTTGTTGTCGGCGACCAGGAGCAGGAGAACCACGCCGTAGCCCTGCGCAAGTACGGTGAGAAAGACAGCACGGTCATGAGCGTTGACGACTTTATCGCGCTCGTGCAGGAAAAAATCGCAGCGCGCGCACAGGAGTATTGACAAGATACCCTCATCTGTGGTAGTATGGCATCTGTTACAAGCAGAAGCCACCGCTTCTCACCTGCGGGCACACAGCGCGTTGGGTCGCATGAAAGATGACAGAGATTTTTCAAGGGTGGCTTTGTGCCGCCCTTTTCTATTGCAGGATGGCGTCGAGGCGTGCATCCGAACCAGGAGGTGTTCTTGCCATAAGCAGGGAATCTTTGCGAATCAATGAGGAAATCCATATCCGTGAGGTGCGTGTCACCAGTGCGGAGGGAGAACAGCTCGGCATCATGCTGACGCGCGATGCCCTTCGCATGGCGGAGGAGCAGCATCTCGACCTGGTCGAGGTTGCGCCGAAGGCAAAGCCGCCCGTCTGCCGCATCATGGACTTTGGAAAGTTCCGCTACGAGCAGCAGAAACGCGAGAAAGAAGCGAAGAAGAAGCAAAAGACCATCAGCATCAAGGAGGTCAAGCTGCGTCCGAACATCGATGAGCATGACTTCAATGTCAAGCTGAAGAATGCGCTTCGCTTTGTCGAAGAGGGCAACAAGGTCAAGGTGACGATCATGTTCCGCGGCAGAGAGCTCTCTCATCCGGAACTCGGACGTGCGGTTCTCGACCGCGTTGCCGAGCGGATGACAGACCTCGTGACCATCGAGCGCGGTGCAAAACTGGAGGGGAAGAACATGACGATGATCCTTTCCCCGAAGGTACAGAAGCCAACCAAGACAGTCAAACCCGCGAAGGAAGATAAAGGAGGAAATGGCGATGCCGAAGATTAAAACACGCCGCGCTGCTGCAAAGCGTTTCAGCGTAACAGGAAGCGGAGAATTCCGTCGCAACAAGGCGTACAAGAGACATATTCTGGAGAAGAAGACGCCGAAGCGCAAGCGCAACCTGCGCAAGGCTGCCCTTGCCGATACGTCGGACTACAAGCGCATCCGCAAGATGCTCCCCTACGCATAATCGGGGCAACAGAAAACATCCCCATGTGGGTAGGAACTAGGAGGAATTGCAATGCCAAGAGTAAAGAGCGGTGTCACAGCACATCGTCGTCATAAGAAGATCCTGAAGCTCGCGAAGGGGTATCGCGGCGCACGCAGCAAGCAGTTCAAGAAGGCAAATGAGACCGTCATGAAGGCGCTCTACTATGCGCGCCGTGACCGTCGTGCGAAGAAGGGGACGTTCCGCCGTCTCTGGATCGCCCGCATCAATGCTGCTGCCCGCGCAAACGGCATCTCGTACAGCCGCCTCATTGCAGGTCTGACGAATGCCGGTGTCGAAGTCAACCGCAAGATGCTTGCTGATCTCGCCATTGCCGATGCAGCTGCATTCACGCAGATCGTCAACGTGGCGAAGGAGAACCAGTAAGAAGAGATTACGTCTGATGAGTCGTTTGATTCATCAGACGTATTTTTTACGATATGAAGAACATACAAAGCATTACTAGCGCGGCGAATCCGCTGATTCGTCTGACCCATGCCATTGTGCACACGCATCGCCGCGCGGCAAAGGAAGGGCTGTTCACGGTTGAGGGACTGCGTCTCGCCGAGATGGCGGCAGAATCGGATTGGAAGATCTGCCATGCGCTTGTGACGGAGCGTGCAATGACCGGGGAGCGGACATGCGCGCTCATGAACACGTTGCTCAAGCGCGACATTCCCACATTTCTTGTTGCGGAAAAACTGTTCTCGACACTCTCTGACACGGACAGTCCGCAGGGCATTTTGCTTGTCATGGAGCGCCCAAGGGGCGGCTCGCTGGATATGCTTTATCAAGAGCGCCGTGCGGATGAGATGCCTCTCTATATCGTACTTGACCGCGTGCAGGATCCCGGCAACGTCGGGACGATCCTGCGGACAGCGGATGCCGTCGGTACGTCCGGCGTCATTCTCCTGCGCGGCTCTGCAGATGTCTACAGTTCCAAGGTTGTGCGTGCGACGATGGGCGCTGTCTTTCATGTCCCGTTTGTCCTTGGAGTCACGCCAGAGGAGCTGATTCACTTTGCAGAGCGTACGTCGATTTCACTCCTCGCAGCCGCATGTGATGCAGAGGCGCGCACTCACTTCGCGGCAGATCTGCGGCGCTCCGCGCTCATCGTACTTGGCAATGAGGCAAACGGCGTGTCGGAGGAAATCCTGCATGCGGCGGAACATATCTACATCCCCATGCGCGGGCACGCGGAGTCGCTGAACGTCTCTGCGGCGGCAACCGCAATTCTGTATGAGGCATTTCGTCAGCGCCTCTGCGTATAAACAGCAAAAGGGGCTGTTGCAGGAAGCTAGAAAACTTCGTGCAACAGCCCTTGTCTATGTCAGCGGTATCGCTACAA
>ERZ772967.2066-NODE-2066-length-13160-cov-10.164823_pt1 | contig 13160 bp, 12 predicted proteins | sample MGYA00511677_ERZ772967 | MGnify/ENA primary metagenome ERZ772967 (study PRJEB29015, sample SAMEA2737931) | human oral metagenome | biome: human oral; feature: human-associated habitat; material: dental | place: China | collected 2146 ...
AAGATGCGCCTGGAGGGCAAGGACTACGTCATGCAGGACGGCGACGTCGTGGAATTCCGGTTCAATGTGTAAGTGACCTTGGTGTCACTGAGGGAAGAAAGTGCGGCTGATACGCGTGGCGTTGTCGATTGGGTCTGCCTGCGGGTCGATCTGGACGGTCAGTGCGTCGAAGATGAGCCCGTCGACAAGGTAGTGCAGGGCGCGGACCGTGTCGGCTCTGCCCGGGAGGCCGCGTTCCTCGTGGAAGGCCACGTCCTGTGCGAAGCCCTCGCGTAGCACGGGCATGACCAACGCGGAGATCTCGGGCGACCGCCTGGCCTCCAAGCGCAGTTCGAACCACGCCCTGGCCAGGTCGGGTTGGGCCAGGAGCCGCTCGACAATGTAGCTGATGTAGGCCGGGCCAGCAGCCGCAGTCGGCAGTTTCTTCAGCTTCTCAAGGCGCGCAGGCGCGGGCTCCAACGCTTCGAACAGGCGTGTGGCCATGCCTGCGAAGAGCGCGGATCGTGTCGAGAAGTAGTTCGATGTGGTGCCCAGCGGGAGTTCTGCCTCGCGATCCACGGCCCGGTGTGTGAGAGCCCGCGCCCCGTCGCGTCCGAGGATGCGTAGGGCGGCATCGCACACGGTGGCGCGTCTGTCGGGGTTGGCGACCATGCTGAAGACACTACCCGTTGTCCACAACATGTGTTGTACTTGAGTCAATGACGACAGCTGTAGTGATTGGAGTCGTGATGTGCAACCTCGTCTACTACGTCGCCGCCTCGATCGACGGCTACATCGCCGACCGAAATGGTGACTTCTCTGTCTTTCCTCAGCATCCGGACACGCTGCGGGAGCTGTTCGCCCGCTATCCGGAGACATGCCCGGTCCACGCCAGGGAAGCTCTCGGAGCGACCGGGGAAGCTTGCCGTTTCGATGCCGTGGTCATGGGGCGCCGGACATATCAGCCCGCGCTGGACATGGGCCTTTCCGACGGCGCCTATCCTCACGTGACGCAGTACGTGGTCAGCCATCATCCCCTGCCGGCCTCGTCCGCGGTCCAGTGGGTCGATCGGGACCCGGCTGGTTTCATCGCGGATCTCAAGCGGCAGCCAGGCAAGGACATCTGGCTCTGCGGCGGTGGTGAGCTCGCGGCTCAGCTGTATGACGAGATTGACGTGATCCAGATCAAGGTCAACCCCATCTTGCTCGGTGAAGGGATCCCCCTGGTTCGAGGAACGCCGGCTCCGTTGGCTTTTGAGCTCGCAGAGTCCGAGCAGCTGCCCGGCGGTATCCTCCTCACCACCTACCGTCGGCCATCGATCTGATCGCTCCTGTGGTCGTCGACTCCGAATGGTGCTGATCTGGTTCCGGCGGCGGGCCCCGAAGTCGGCGAGCTGTACTGACTCCGAGCGTTACCCGTCCCATGGTCGACGACGGCTCGGTATGACTCCAGGTGTGTCAACAATTCGGAATTACCACGGTGAAGAAGACCCGTCCTCGCCGGTCTCAAGCTAATGGCGAGACTGAACGTTTCTGCCGCATGCGGTAAGCAACTACCCGTCACGCGATTGACCAATCTTCCCGGTCGGTGTATTTGGCGACTAGGGCGAGGTTCCAGGCTGCTCTTCGGATCGGAACGGTTTACCTGCTGCCGCGTATGCCTTGGCTAGGTATCTGCGGCTTGCGAGGGTGTCGGGGTGGTTGGGTCCGAGGAGTTGGGTTAGGGCTTCGAGGGTTTTTTCGTGTAGTGGGATGGCGTCGTTGAGTCGGCCCGCATACCGGTAGGCTCCGGCGAGGTTGTTCCGGGAGCTGAGGGTGTCGGGGTGGTCGGGTCCGAGGAGCTCCTCTCGGGTGGTGAGGGTTTCCTCGAGGAGTGGGATGGCTTTGTTGAGTCGGCCCACCTCCCGGTAAGCGAGGGCGAGGTTGTTGCGGGCGTGGAGGGTGCTGGGGTGGGTGGGTCCGAGGAGTTGCTCCTGGGTGGTGAGGGTTTCCTCGAAGAGTGGAATGGCCTCGTTGACTCGTCTCGCAGCATAGTAGGCAGCGGCGAGGTTGTTGCGGGCGCGGAGGGTGTCGGGGTGGTCGGCGCCGAGGACTCGCTCCGCCTCTTCCGTCGCGTCCTTGAGGATCTCAATGGCGCCGCCGAAATCGCCCGCCTCTGAGGCGACCGTCGCCAGCGCATCCTTCATGGCGAGCACCTCCCGCGACGTGTGGTGCAGCCGGGCGGCGGGCAGGGCGATGTCCCGGTATGCATGGCGGGCCTCGTCGAACTCGCCGAGGCTGAGCGCCAGGTCTCCCCACTCCCGCGCCACCTCGTAGACCAGCTCTGGCTGGGGGGCGCCTTCGAGCCACGTCCGAATCTCGCGAATCCTCTTGCGGCGTGGCCCTGGGTCGGCCCGGTTGACCCAGGCCTCGTGGGGAAAGTCGAAGCTCGTGAGCGGCGAGACGCTGGGCGAGGCGACGTCGAGGAAAGAATAAACGCCTCCCCGCCAGGCCCACAGGTCCGGCGCCTGAGTTGCCATTTCCGCAACGTTTCGCGGATGGAGCCACCACACCAGGCGGGCGCGGGCGCTCTCGGCCAGGCGATCCCGGCGGATGTTGAGCCCCTGCCACCGCTCGGGGGTGAGCCAATCCGAGGCGCCGGACAAGTGGATCAGATCGACATCGGAGGCCGCCGCAACGATCAGCCGCTCCAGGCCCTCCGCGTCGGCGGCGGGATCCCAACACACCTTGGCCACGCGGAGGCCTCGCTCCTCGGCCACGTGGTCAATGGCCTCTCGCGCCATCCTTGTGGCCTCGTCCGCGACGGCCTCCACGATGAGGATCTGAAAATCCGGCCCGTGGCCGACCGCCCGCGCGAGCCGACCCAGTTCGGCGCCGAAAGCTGGTTCCTCGGTCATTGAGCCGCGGCCTTGACGTACCCCTCCAGGGTGCGGATCACGGGATGGCTGCGGCGCCAACTCCCGTCGTTGTACTCCATGAGCGCCAAGCGGTGCAGCAGCCGCTGGGCTCGTTCGTCGTTCCCACCGTGCTCGGGAGTTCGATCGATTTCACAGAGCAGGACGTAGTCCCCCGGGGTGAGCCAGCGGCGGTAGTCGGCCGCGAGGCGACCGATGGCGGCCTGGGCGGTCGCGTGGTCGATCGAATTGCCGGAGGCCAGCTCGCAGCAGAGACGGAGCAGGTGCAGCAACTCGCGGGGATGGCCGCCGGAATGCTCGACGAGAAGCCGGATCACCTCATCGGATTCGAAGAGCGTCTCGTCGGCCCGCCGCAGAAGGATCTCTCGCATGGCGGCCCAGCCGGCATCGCAACGCGTGGTGTTGCGTTCGTAGAGCTTGATCATGGGCAGTACGAGGTCGGCGTCCAGCTTGCCGCCGATCCTGCCGTCGTACTTCAACTGGAGCGGGGCGGTATAGATTGCCAACGTGGCTATGGCCAACAACTGCTCGGCGTCGTAGATGAAGAAACGATCCGTGTCCTCGCCCTGCAACTTGTCCGTGCCGTCGATGAGAAAGACGATCCGGCGACCGTCCAGAGACTCCTCTGCGCTCCTGATGAGCGCGTTGAACGCGTCGGCGAGCTGGGTGAAACGGTTGCGGATCTCAATGCGCATCGCGTCCTTGGTTGACGCGCCCGTCTTGAAGGACGAAGTCACCCGAGAAAACAGCCTGAGCAGCCCGGGGAGCCCGCCGCCGAGTTCGACGCTCGCCTCCGCTCCCACCCCGGCTTCCGCAAACATCTCCCTCACCTGGGTGCTGCTGGCGAACCACTCCTGGATGGGGTTGAGGGACGCATCCGGCACCTCGATGCCCTTGGTTTTGAGCTCCTGGAGCAGGCGCTCCGCCATCGCCATCAGCACCTCGCTGTAGACGAGGTTGTTGCTGTCAAGCAAGGTGAGGACGTTGACCTCGACCGGCAGGTAGTGGCCGGACGCGATGAAGCGGTCCAGGTACTGCCTGAGCTCCGTGGTCTTGCCGCTGCCGATGTGGCCGAAGAACAACACGTGCTTGGTGGTCGCTGGGAAGAACGCGTCGGTTTCTGGATCCCACCCCAGCTTCCGCGCCAGGCGTCGCCTGGTCTGCTCGGAGCCGCGCGCCTGCTGGGTGTCGACGAAGCGAGGGTCGCCGTGACTCAGGGCTTCGTCGAACTCCAGACTCTGCAGCGCCTCCATCAGGGACTGCGCGGGTTTGAACGTCATGCCGGGCAGTCTACTTCCAGCCGCCTTGCCTGACCCCGGCAAGAAGCGCATAGTAGCCGTCCGTGTTGCGTCCCACCCACTCCCCACCGCCGGAGGAAACTGGCTCGAAGGACGCCGTCGCGGCCCAGAAAGACCGTCTACAGGGCGCCCGTTGCCATCACGGAAAGGACGAATCGGGCTCTTCACAGGAGCGAGTGGGGCAGGGGTTTGAACCTGCCGGTGTTGAGTGGGTGGAGGGTGGGTTGCAGTGAGAGCCAAGTTTAACGTTTGGCGTTAATAACGCTCCTCGGTATACTTTGAGTGCATGATCGTCTCCTTCGCCGATCGCGACGCTGAGCGACTGTTCCAAAGGCAGCGCGTCAAGCGCCTTGATCCTCGTCTCCACAGGAAGGCGCTCATCAAGTTGTGGTTGTTGGATGCCGTCCACGAACTCGACGAGCTTCGAGTGCCGCCGGGTAACCGGCTGGAGGCGCTCAAGGGAGCCCGAATCGGTCAGCACAGCATCAGGATCAATGACCAGTGGCGGATATGTTTCGTGTGGACCCCGGCGGGCCCGAGCGAAGTTGAGATCGTGGACTACCATTAGGAGGCCCGGAATGGATAACAAAATGGCTCCGGTTCATCCAGGAGAAATCCTCACGGAGGAGTTCTTGAATCCGATGGGTATTACTCAGCATCGGCTCGCGATCTCCATTGGGGTGCCGCCCCGCCGAATCAACGAGATTGTGCACGGCGCGCGTCGGATCACGGCTGACACGGCATTGCGGCTGGGACGCTTCTTCGGGATGAATCCACAATTCTGGGTCAACTTGCAATCGCACTACGATCTCGAAATCGGGAAGGATGCACTGGGTGATGAACTGGAGAAGATTCAGCCTCTGGGATCTGTCGCATGATCGTTGTCCGATGGATGGACCCGAGCAACAGTAGGCTCTGACCTGTGACTGCTTCCGACGTGAGAATCGTGCCCTACGAGACCGCGATGCGTGAGCAGGTTCTCGACCTGTCGATTCGCGCGTGGGACGCGGTTTTCGAGGCGATGCGTGATGACCTCGACCGCGGTTTCGTGCCTCGTTTCGTGTATGACAACTTCTACCCGGATGGGTGGGATGTTCGTCAGAGAGCAGATCTCGCCCTGGTCCTCGACGAAGAAACGGGAAACTGCGACGTCGTGCTCATCGATGACGAGATCGCCGGGTGGGTCTGCACCCGAATTCACCCCGAGGACTCCATGGGCGAGGTCTACATCCTGTGTGTCGATCCCGCGCATCAGCGCGAAGGCATTGGGCGGACGCTGATGGAGCATGCGCACGAACGCGCCAGGCGGGTCGGGATGCGGATGGTCATGGTCGAGACCGGCGGAGACGTGGGCCATGCCCCGGCGCGCGCCACCTACGAGGCGATGGGCTACGAGCGCTGGCCCGTCGCCCGGTACTTCAAGCAGCTGTGACCCGCTAATCCGAGCAGGTCCTGGTCATCCGCTTCCACCGCATCACCGGGAGAGGTGATGACGTGTGTCTCGAGCACGCCGTCCATGACTAACGGAATCGACGCCACCAAGCGATGCGGCCAATCTGCCCGGCACAGGGATTTGAGAGGTCATGGCTGGACACGGGATCAAACATCAGTTTTCGGAGCTCGGCGGGTACGTGCGCGATGCCGGCTGTCGGTGCTTCCGATGGTGAACAAAGCGACTACACCGACATGGATGAGCAGGACTAAAGGGATGGTGGCTGTGGGCAGTGTCGCGGAAACCGTGCTTGGTTGAGGGAGGCCCCGGTTGTGCAGCACTCAACGCTGTTTTTGGCCCTGAAAGAGGCTTTTTTTGAGTTGAGTGCTGCACAACCGGGATTTTTCCGGTATCCCGGGCGCGGGAACTGGTTCGGGGACGGGGAACGTTGGCGGGGAGACGCGGGTATCGAAGTGTGCGCTCGCCAAGTGGCGTTCCGCCCAGATGGTCGCATCCAGGACGCTGCGCGCCGTGTAGGCCCGTCGACCCCCGCCCACCGATTCGGTCGTCAGGATACCGGCGGCCCGCAGGTCCTCCAGGCCCCGGGACGCGGCCGTGCGCGAGATGCCATGGATTCTTGAAGCCGTTGTGATCGTGAGGACGGGTGTGCCCGGCAGGTCCTCGACGGTGTCACCCTGAAGGGTGGTTCGTCCTGTCGTGGGTGCTGAATCAGCGAGGTTGCGCGCGGCAAGCGCCGGATCGCGATTGACGCGACGGCGCGGTTGGGGTTTTTCTTCGGGGTGAGTCCGCAACTCTGGGTCAACTTGCAGTCGCGCCACTGTCTCGAAATCGAGAAGGAAATACTGGGTGACGACATGGGTGCGACTCATCTGCTGGGGTCTGCCTCGCGAGTACTTCTGGAGACTGTGCGACCATGAGGAAGGGTCTGGTTCTCGGATTTGTAATTGGCGTTTGCGAACCGGATGTAAAATCCATGAAAAGGTGGGGTCCGATCGCGCTTCGTGCAAGATGGCGGGAAGGGGATTTTGGTTAATCAACCAATTGGAATATCCAGGCGCCAGCGATGTGGCTACATTGATGGTGGTTTGCCAAGGTGTGGCACGCCCGCTTTCCGCGCCAACACATCCCAAGGATGCAAGCATGCTCGCTCGTCCACCGTACCCAGGCCTGTCTCGGGTGACCGTCATGGTGGTGGCTCTGCTCATCGTTTTCCCGATCGCTGCGTGCGGGGGAAGTGGCGTTCCTGGGCGGGTCGGCCCGCCGCTCTCGGCGTCAGAAGCCAAGGGCAAGAAATATCAGGATGTTGTCACTCGTTTCGAGAATGCCGGGTTCACCAACGTCACGACCGAGGCAGTCGCAGACCTTGTCATTGGGTTGTTTGCTGGCGATGGCGAGGTGAAGGATGTGTCAATCGCCGGTGACTCCGATTACACCAAGAATGAGAAATTCGCCCCGGATGCCCCAGTAGTCATCCGTTACCACACTTTCCCGGCGAAAGAGTCAGCAACGCCCGAGGCGGCAGAGACCCCGACGGATCAACCAAGCCCTTCCTCGAGTCCGCAATCTTCCACTCCGCCCACGCCGGAAGAAGTGCCCTCCGCCCCGGAGGCGACGTCTATGCCAGGAAACCTGACCGTGGAAAACAACTCGGATCTGGCAGCTCTTCTGAGCCTAAAAGACCCGGCGGATCCCTCGGTTGCCGCTTTCGCCAGCAAATATCAAGGGCGGATAATTGAATTCGACGGATGCGTCGTGGCGGTTTCCCAGCACGGATCAACGAAGACCCGCTTCGATTACCTGCTGTCCGCGGGGAATTACGATCCGGACAGTGCGGTGGGACCGAACTTCCAGTTCTCCGACATCAACTACTACGACTTCCATTTCCCTGCCGATAACTCGCCGGTCAGTGTTCCCGTTGGAAGCAATCTCCGAATCATCGCCGAAGTGGGAAAGTACGACAGTAAAACGAATCTGTTCCAACTCCGGCCGGTGAAAACAAACATGCGGTGAATCAGAAGCCCGTTGCGTGACACTGCGGAAGGCCTGCACGCCAAACCCTGCGCGTTCGCTCCTTTCCCGTGTCACTGATCTTGAGGCTTCATAGAGGCCTTGGTGAAAGCCCGAGCAGCCCTCATCGGGGCCAGTTTGAGGTGAGGTACGCCTCCACGGCGCGGTGCTGGAAACGGTAGGGCCTGCCGCGTTGGATGATCCGACGGTTGAGGTCCAGGCGTTGTGCTGTGGGGCCTGCGTCGGTTGCCTTCGCGTGGCCCATCTTCCGTGCGATGTTCGTCAGGGAGCGTTCCTCCGGTGCGAGTTCGGCCATTGCCTCGATGAACTCGCGTTCGCGGGCCGGGAGTCGGTCGAGGATGCGTTGTACGTGTGCCTCCGCCTCGGGTGCGGCGGTCGTCCAGCCGGTTCTGACGTGGTCGGGGGTGATGAGGTTGTCCGTTCCCGCGTACCAGGCGCGTTCTCCCGCCAGTTGGAACAGGAAGGGCTCTCCGCGGGCCAGATCGACGATGGCGCGTTGGGCTTTCGGTTCCATGAACACCCTGTCGGTGCCGCCGGCATCGTTGGCTACCGGCCAGCCTTCGGTGACGAAGGGTTGGAGTGCGGTCATGAGCGCCTCGTCGTCGATGGCGCCAAGAAACGTGGTCTGGAACCGGCGCGCGAAAGTGGCACCTGTCCTCGCCCCGGCCATGTCCGCGAACTCGGGCAGGCCCGTGAGGTACACCCCAATGGGTAGCGCCCTGTCCATCCGTACTCCGCCCGGAGCCGTGGCGGGTTCCTCGTGGGTCAGTGCGTCGCCGAGGGCGACGAGCAGCTGTGATCGGGTGTGCTCATCGGCGATGTTCTGCACCTCGTCGACGTGAAGGATCACCATGACGTCCTGCTGCCGGAGCGCCGAACGGCCGATCTCGACCAGGAGATCGGTGAGGGCGGTGTACGCCTCGGGGCCATCGGGGGCGCGCACGGAGAGCGAGATGCCCGACGCCGCGACCGTCTCGACCCTGCGCAGAAGGTCGCCGATGCGCTGCTCCCGTGCGGCGGGAAGCCCTGCCGTGGAGGCCAACTCCAGGAGCGCGGAGGCGACTCTTTTGATGGGGTCGGTACCCGATGGGATGCGAAGTTGCGGTGTCACCCAGCCGCCTGCCTCGAAGGCCTCGCGCGCGATTCGGCGCACGAGTGAGGACTTGCCGGAGCCCGCCTCGCCGAGAATGGTGCGGCCCCGCTCGTGAATGCCGGCCAGACGGCGTGGACGAAGAACGTCCCGCCAATCGCTGAGTTGGCTGGTGCGGCCGGCCCACACTGCGGGAACCGTGTCCGAGCCCGGACTGAAGGGCGAGTCGAGCGGAATCCTCACGACGATAAGTTTATCAATGGACAAGTTTCTTGATAAACTTATCAAAAGATTTGGATTGTTCCACGGTTGAGTGGCTCGACCGGACCGCGGACGCGCTGGTTTCCAGCGACCTGCTCGAAACCGAGTTGCGGCGCATCGCCTGTCTGGGAGGGCATTGATCAGGGTGCCGTGACCCGGATTCTCGATGGGGTCGGGCAGGCTGCTCTTGACCGGGCGGTTTACCGCGGCGCGGGTCTGTTGCCCATGCCATACCTGCGGGGCCTCGAGGTGTTGCACTTCGAAGCGGCAATGCGACTCGATGCCACCGCGGTTCTCACCTACGACCACAGGCTCGGCAAGGCGGCCCGGGCCGTGGGGCTTCAGGTGATCGCGCCCGGAACAGCGTACGTATGAAGGCCGGTGATCGGGCAGGAGAAGCAGCGGAGCGGGGCGATCTATAGCCCGCGACCCTGTCGGTAGCCACGGAGAGGTCTGCTCATTCGCCGGGGACATCTCCCGACGTGCAACGTCGCCACGCGTCGGTGAAAAGCTGCCCGAAAGGAACCAACGGAACCACCACGGACAGCCGGGGAAGAACCTTGGGCGCATCCTCGAGATCGTAGAACGAGGACTTCCACGACTCCATGGGCAGGTGGGGGGTTTTCGCCTCCTGCCAGCCGCCGGGCAGGAACAGGGAACGTCCCGCGCGCGCACGCCTGGCCCGCATGATCAGGTCCTTCTCCAGCAGAGGAGCGGCGGCCCTTTCCCGTTCGGCCTTCCGCCATCCGTTCCAGAGGACGATGTTCTTGTCGGTGGGGTTGTGGAGAGCCAGGAGCTGCAGCCAGTAACGGGCCGGATCCTCCGGGAGACCGAACCTGGCCGCCACCTCCGCCACGATCTCGGGTGCGGTGACCAGCGGATCCTGCGACCAGCCGTCGCCGGGGGCGCACAGATCCGCCTGGATCCCTTGATAGGGGGAGGGGTCGAATCCGGGCTCGAAGTCGTCGAGACGCCCGGCCAGCCAGGCACGCAGAGGATCGTCGCGGCGCAGCTTGGTGGTCAGCCAGAGCCACGTCGAGATCAGGGACTTTTCGAGTTCTTCGGAAGAACGCAGCGCTTCCAAGTTTCTTGCACCGGCATAGGGGAATTCCTGCTCCGCAGCCAGGACGATCTTCTCCGGGAACCGGACATCATCCTCACCCAGGCCGAAATCTTCGATGATCGCGTCCACGTCAGGTCCTTCGGCCACCACCCTTTCGGGGTCCCGGGCCCCGGCAGCGAGAATCCTCATCAGGCGGAGAGGGTCCTGGTCCCGCAGAAATTCCCTCGCCATTTCGGCTTCCTTGGGCGTGAGCCCCAGCAGTACGCGCACCTCCTTCGGCAGGAAATCGGACTTCCAGGTTTTGAAGTTGCGCGGCCCGCCCAGGAGGAGGGCGACGGCGCCGCGCAGCCACCCCAGTCCTTCGGTCAGTCGGGCGACCTCGTCGGGACGCCATTCAGGTGCCCCCGTGGAGAGCAGCTCCTGGAAGGCCGCCGTCAATTTCTCGGCGGGAATCCCCTGGGCCCGCAGCAACACTTTTGTCGGTGCGCCGTCAACATGTCCGGGGACACCGCCGCCGGGCGAGTAGACCGTCATCTCGTAGGACCTCCCCGGCATCCGCAGGAACATGGCGGGGCCGGTCGGGGTATCGATCAGGCTGCCGGGGTGGTGAACCGGCATGTCCCGGGTGCGTTCGAAGGTGAAGACGACGGCATCCGGTGAATAGAGCCCGGAATCGATGACGGCCGCGACGGCGGCGGCCGCGGACGCCACGATGTCGCGGTCCAGCAGTGGAGCCGAGGCCAGGGCCAGCACGACCTCCGGCAGGACCAGAGGCAGGTACTCGAGTTGGGGAAGCATGCCCACCGTCACGTTCTCACCGGCCAACGCCCTGCGCACCTCGGTCAGCTGATCACGGGTGGAGGCGCTGGAGCCGTGATCCATCCACTCGGCCACCTTCAGACTGGGCCCGGGCAGAGACGTCGTGACGGGTTTTTACGCGGGTGGGGTCAGCAGGTCAGCAGCCCAGGTGGCCAACGCCTTGACCCGGGACGCGAGCCACACCGCGGCGTTTGTCAGGGCCGGATCGGTGGTTCCCAGCAGATTCTCCGCCGCCGCGCGGACGTCCGGGGCGATCGGTTCTCGTGACGTGGGCCAGGTGGAGAACCGACCATACTGGAGTTCTGTTTCCGGGGCGGCGTTCAGGAGAGGCGTGACGTCCTCGGGTGTCACGGCGCGGAGTCGCGCGCTGACGGCGTCGTCACGGATCCGGAACCAACACCAGCCGCTCAACGGGACGCGGTGCAGGAAATGCGTGTTGCCGAACTCGTCCTGCGCGGGGAACAGCAGCTGATCGTCCTCGCGGTGGAGGCCGCCGTTCTCGTCGATCCACCAGCTTTCACCGACTCCGGGGAGCGCCGCTCGCCCTGTCTGGGCAGCTGGTGGCTCCGGCGGTGGTGTTTCCCGGTGGGTTTCAGGGTCATCGGACCAGGTGAGGCACCAGGTGCTGCCGCGCAGCCAGTGGCAGCCGGTGACGGAGCCGTTCAGGACGTAACGCCACTCCTGAGGTCTGGCACCCAGGCGGGGCTGGTGGAACCTTGCCTCGGCGATGCGCTGGTCGCCGTCGAGCCAGATCACCCGGCCCCGGGCCGCCACCCCGACCGCCGTCCCGGACTCGTGGAGGGTGATCACCGCGGCGGGGTCGTCGCGGTGCAGTTCGGCGACCGCTGCCTCCAGGGCGGGCCAGGTGTACTCGGTGAGCATGCCGTCGCGGAAAGCCCCAGCGAGGAGCCGGGGGCCGTCGCAGAGCTGCAGGAGCCGGGCCATCTGCCCGGGAAACAGAGCGTGCCCCTGCGGGGAAAACAGGGGGCGGGCGGCGCGGAGCCCGTCGAGGGCCGTGAGCATCGTCGACGACTCGTCCACGGCCGAACCTAGCCACGAACCGAGCATCGCGCGGCTGCCCTCGTGGGCCAGCAGGACCTCCGCATTTTCCCTGAGCAACCCGACAAGAGCGGGAAGACTCGTATGGGAGAACGGGCTGCGGGCCAGATGGGTCAGCTCCGGGCGGTCCTCGCCGTTCACCCAGCCGTTGAACCAGGTGGGAAACAGCTCCTCCGGCACGTCAGCGCCCGCCTCGAGCAGCGCGTCGCACAGTTCCGGGGTGGCGGGGTGCCTGAACCGTACCGTCACTCCGGCCAGGGGCAGCGTGCGAACCAGATGGCTGAGTCGGTTCCAGTAGGTGTACTGCCAGCGGGAATCCACGAACCGCCTCAGCCATGCGACGGCGTCACGGTTCCCGGAGCGGAGGTCGTCCGCGATTCCGGTGGTCTCGATCAAGTCGAGCCAGGTGTCGGATTCGACCTCGGTGGGGTTCAAGTCGAAAAGCGCCGAACGAACCTGCGGATCCTGTCCTGCCAGATCGACGAGCCGGTCACGGTAGGACCTCCAGAAATCCTCCGGCGCCCGGGACAGGTATGCGGTTTCGAGGAGGTCACGCAGCAAACGGTTCTCGACCGTGACCCGGTCCGCTCCCGCCGCATCGATCAGGCGCCGGACATCGGCTGCGAACCGCGGATACGGCGGCAGCCCGATCCTGGCGCGGTCAACAACCAACCCGATGAAGTAGTCCAGGGCCTCACCGGTGGGGCAACGTTGCAGCAGGGAGGCAGCCTCGACCGTCAACTCAGCGGCGCCGAGGGCACCGAGAGAGGAGAACTCCCTGAAAACTCGGCGGTGATGCTCCTCGTCAATGGGCAGGCCGTGGACCTCCTCTGCCTCGCGGGCCTTGGCGAACAGTTGTCTCACCGCGGAGAGCTGTTCGTTGTGGAGCGCGATCCGGGTGCCCTCCTCGAGGAACGAGGGAATGAGACGTGGATCGGAGATGCCGAGTTCGGCGGCTTTGTCCAGGAGGAGGTCGCGGGCGAGTCCGGGTTTCTTCTCCATCAACTCATCGGCTCGTTCAAGGCAGGCGACGAGATCCGGGGGAAGGGGCTGCGAGGGCAGGGAGGTCATGTCGGGGCCTTTCCCGTTTCGCCATCGGCGCGGCGAATCGATCGGATCGGATGGCCCTACTGTATGTGACGGAGACGACGGACGGTCTCCGCCGCTGGAAGTTCGTCACGATGCCTCACCGGCG
>ERZ772967.2068-NODE-2068-length-13154-cov-3.447515_pt1 | contig 13154 bp, 8 predicted proteins | sample MGYA00511677_ERZ772967 | MGnify/ENA primary metagenome ERZ772967 (study PRJEB29015, sample SAMEA2737931) | human oral metagenome | biome: human oral; feature: human-associated habitat; material: dental | place: China | collected 2146 ...
CCATGATCTTCGCGTTGGAGTCGCTCAGGTTCTTCATGGCTTCCGCGATTTCCTCGGAGGATGCGGCCTGTTTCTCCGCCGACGCCGCGATGCTCTGGATACCCTGGTTAAGGCTCTCGATGGCGTCCTGCGCGGCGCTCAGCCTCTTCTGGGCCGACTCCGCGTCCTCCACCGCCTTTTGGAGCAGGGGCCCTGCGGACTCCGTCATGGCGGTGGAGCTCTCGGACTCCTTCTGCAGGTTCGCGATCAGCTTCGAGACCTCCTGGGCGGCCCGCCCCGACTCCTCCGCCAGCTTGCGGACCTCCTCGGCCACGACGGCGAAGCCCCGTCCAGCATCGCCCGCCCGCGCCGCCTCGATCGCCGCGTTCAGGGCCAGCAGGTTGGTCTGGTCGGCGATGGAGGTGATGGTGGCGACGAAGCCGGATATCGAGTCCACGGACTGCCCCAGCTCGCGGATTCCCTGGAGGCTCTGGCGTGCGGCGTCCCCGACGCTGGCTATGCTCTTCAGGACCTTGGTGACCTCCTCCGCGGCGTTCCGGGCGGCCTCGGCGACCTGGGCGGCCTGTTGAGCGCCGTCCGTGGAGGCCTGAGCGGTGGACTGGGCGCTGGCGGCGATCTCCGAGACGGAGACGCCGGTCGCCTCGGTGGAGGCCGAGGCCGCCTCCATCAGCCCGTTGACCTGAGCGACCGAGGCGGAGACCTCCTCCATGGAGGCCAGAGTCTCCTGGGAGAGGGCGGCCAGGGTGCTGGCTTGCCTGGAGCTCTCCTCCGCCTCGCCCCGGACCCTGCTCAGGGCCCCTGAGATGGAGTCGAGCATGGAGTTCAGGAGGCCTGCGATGCGGGCCAGCTCGTCGCGGCCCGAGGCCTCGAAGCGCGCGGTCAGGTCGCCCCCGCTCAGGACGTCCGTGACGGAGGTCATGCCGCGGATGGCCCTCGACAGTCCGCGGATGATGAAGAGGATGAAGATCGTCGAGAACGCGATGGCGATGAGCGCCATCGTCACGTTCAGGACCGTCAGGGCGTGGGTCCGGGCCTCCATGACCTTCGTCGGCAGGAAGATGTAGAAGAAGAACCCGTTTCCAACGGGGGTGAAGAAGGCGTGGCGGGGCTCTCCCTGAAACTCGTATCTTGCAAAGCCCGTCTCCCCGGCGACCATGCGGCGGGCGAAGGCGCTGACCGAATCGCTGAAGTCGGCGGGGTTCAGCAGGTTGGCCTTCAGCACGAAGCTCTGGTTGGTATGGGCGACGAGCAGGCCGTCCTCCAGGATCATGGCGCCCGAGCCGTGGCCAAACATCTTCTGGGAGACGACGAACTGCTCCAGGGCCTCCATCTTGATATCGACGCCGACGACGCCGATCAGGCCGCCCGACCTGTCCGAGATCGGCTGGACGACGCTCAGGATGGAGGTCCCCGTCGTGGCGTCCACGTAGGGCGTGGTGAAGATGGGCGCGCTGCCCTGGGCCTTCAGGGCGGCCTGATACCAGGGTCGGGTTCGGGAGTCGTAGCCCTCCGGATTCCATCCGTCGCTCGAATAGAGCTGTCCGTCGGAACTCGTCCCCAGGTAGAGGCCGACGAGGCCGAGCGACTCCACGGAGCCGGCCAGGGAGGCCATCAGCGCCTCGAGGTCCTTCCTTTGGACGTCGGGATTTTCCAGGATAGCGTGGCGGACCTCCGCAGCCGCCATCCGCGTCACGCTGGCGTACTTGTCCAGGTACTCGCGGATGACGCCCGCGCTCCCCGTCACGATCTCGTTCCCCATCCGTTCCTGCAGATCGCTGACGATGGAGGTGGAACGAAAGTGCGTCACCAGCGTCATCGTCACAATAATGAGGAACACCACGGTCACCATGAGCTTCAACTTGCCGCGAATCGACATATCTTTCCCTCCAGGAGAAAATTTTCCACAAAATGGTGGCATAACCTGCGTCTCATTAAGAAAGATTATATACCTCAAGCCCCCGAATAGTGGGATGAAGGGGTAAGGTCGGGGTGACGGCCTGATGTTCCGGCATAAACGGCATAAACTTCAGCGCCCTGTCGGTTGTCCTCCCTGGGACGCCCCCTGATATAATTTAGGAATGAAAATATCGGGCGACGTCGAGCGGAGAGGGCTTTTCGTCGTCCTGCACGGAGGGGAACGGATGCGGATGAGAAGGACGGGAGGGGCGATGGGGTTGGCGGCGCTTCTGGCGCTGTGGCTGGCGGGAGCTGTCTGGGCGGTGGACGAGCAGGGGCTGCCGGACAAGGCGAAGCTCTCGGCGAACCGGATGCGCTTCGACTCGACGACGGGGGACTTTTTGGCGGAGGGGGAGGTCCTCATCACGGCGGACGGACTCACCGTCAGGGCGCCCCGAGGCACGGGCAACGTCCCGCGTCGCGAGGCGGCCTTCGACAGCGGGGTGACGGCCTCCGGGACGTGGATGGGCGACGCCGTGGACCTCAAGGCGGGAAGGCTGACCCTCAACTTCGCAGAAGCCCCGGCCTGCCGCCTTCAGGATGGCGTCAAGGGGGCCGTGGGCACGATGGGCCTCGACGCGGACCGGTTGACCCTCATCGGGGCAGGAGGCGTCGGAGCTCCGACGGAGGAGGACCAGCAGACGAAATTTTGGATCGTGGGGGCCCACAGGCTGGAGGACCGCGCCAAGGGCCTGACGTTCGGTGCGGAGTCCATCGAGGGCGTCCTGCAGGAGGGCGCTCTGACCTCCATGACGGCGAAGGACCGGGTGTGGGTCAAGGGCCGGCCGAAGCAGTCGGGGGAACCCGTGAGCATCAACGGAGACCACGCGCTCTACTCCCTCCAGCGCGGCAGCGTCGTGCTGAGCGGTCGAGTGGTCGCCGTGCAGGGGGGGCGCACCCTGAAGTCCGACTCCATCGTCTACTTTCCGGACCAGAACCGCGTGGAGGCCCTGGGCGGCATCACCCGGAGCGAGTCGGGCACGGTGAGCGCGGATCGTGCGGAGATCACCATCGACCTCAAACGGGAGCGCAGAAAGTGAGTCTCGAAAAGGCGGGGAAGGAACGGAGCGGCGCGGCGGAGGAGCTGACCGCCACAGGGATTCGCAAGGGATACGGCGGTCGGCTCGTGGTGTCGGACGTCAGCGTCCGGGTGCGCCCCGGCGAGGTGGTGGGGCTCCTCGGCCCCAACGGCGCGGGCAAGACCACGTCCTTCTACATGATCGTCGGGTTGGTCCGCCCCGACGCGGGGCACGTCTTTATCGGAGAGCGTGACGTGACCGGCCTGCCGGTCTACGCCAGGGCGCGCGCCGGCATCGGCTACCTGCCCCAGGAGCCCTCGGTGTTTCGGAGCCTCACGGTGCGGGAGAACATCGACCTGGTGTGGGAGGAGACGCGGCAGTCCAAGGCGGGGACGGATGGGCTTCTCGAGCGGTTCGGCATCGCGCACATCGCGGACACGAAGGGCTATGCCCTGTCGGGAGGGGAGCGGCGGCGTGTGGAGATCGCCCGCGCCCTGACGCTCTCGCCGCGCTTCATCCTGCTGGACGAGCCCTTCAGCGGCATCGACCCCATCGCCGTGAACGACATCCAGGGGATGATCCATCGTCTGAAGGAGGGCGGGTACGGCGTCCTCATCACGGACCACAACGTGCGCGAGACCCTCTCCATCACGGACCGGACCTACCTGATCCACGAGGGAAAGATCTTCCTCGAGGGGACGCCGTCCGAGGTGGCGGAGAACCCCATGGCCCGCAAGTTCTACCTCGGCGATCACTTCGATTGGCAGGCCGCGCCGGCCCCGGAGGCGAAAGGGGGACCCGACGCGAAGCCCAGGCGCCGCAAAAGATAAGAGGGGTCCTGGTCGCTTTGCCGGGGCCCCTTGCCTCTCGCCGTTGGCGATGGTTTTGCCTCAAAATGCGCCCTGCGGAGTTTCCTGGTGGGCTGTCCCGGCAGGTCAGACGCCGGCAGAGAATCGCCCCGGCCCGCTGACGACGGCCAGTCCGCTGGCGGATAGGGTCACCATACAGGTCTGGAGCGTCACGAGGTCCAGACCGCTCTCGGCCAGGAGCTCGTCCATCGTGCGTCCGCCCTGGCGCTGCAGAAGGGCCAGCACGACCTTCTCGTCCGTGGAGAGGGGCGGCTGAGGCCTGGCAGCGGGCTCGTCCAGGTCCAGCACCAACTGCCCATAGCGTCCCGTCGCGCAGTGAATGAACTCGTCCACGTCCACCAGGGGCTCGGCGCCGTCGCGCAGGAGACGGTTGGTCCCCCGGCACACGCCCTCCGTGATGCGCCCCGGCACGCACCAGACCTCGCGCCCCAGGTCCAGCGCCAGGCGGGCGCTGATCATCGCGCCGCCGTCCTCCGGCGACTCCACGACCACCGTGCGGCCCGTCATCCCCACGATGAGGCGGTTGCGCTCCGGGAAGTGCCAGGCCGCGCCCTCCGTCCCCATGGGGTACTCGGAGATCAGCGCCCCCGTCTCCGCGATCCGCGCGAAGAGCTCCCTGTGCTCCATCGGGTAGACCCGGTCGATGCCCGTGCCCAGCACCGCGACCGTGACGCCGCCCTCGGCCAGACACCCTCTGTGACCCGCAGCGTCGATGCCGCGGGCGCCGCCGCTCACCACCATGAGCCCCCCTCTGGCCAGAGCGCGGCCAAGGGCCTCCGCCACGGTCTTGCCGTAGGCGCTGCACCGCCGCGTCCCCACGACGGCGGCGGAGGGCAGCGCGACGTCCAGCTTCCCCTTGACGTAGAGCCCGATGGGCGGCTGGCTCAGGTCCTGAAGCCGCGCCGGACAATCCGGGTCGTCCACGGTCAGAAAGCGCGCGCCGAACCGCGCCGCGCGTTCCTCTTCCCGTTCGGGCCAGTCCCCCTCGCGCAGGAGGCGCGACAGGTTCTTCCAGACGGACGGCGTCAGGTTGAGCGCATCCCAGAGCTCCTCCCGGTTCAGGTCCTCCGGGGCGTAATTTTCGCACAGCTTCCGGAACGCCGGGAGCGGCGCGTGCGCGGCGTTCATCAGGAGCGCCGCCTTCAGTATCGGGTCCATGGTTCGCATGACCTCCTCCCAGTGACCGCTCCATTATACTGGAATGGGCAGGGCCCCTTGCAGGGGGGGGCAGGAGCCCTGAGCATTTCTTTTAACGTGAACCGGTGTGAAGCGAGGCTCAACGTTACGGCAGCGCGCATCGGGCGTGCAAAATCCGTAATTTAGAGGGTCTGACTTGTATTGACATTTAGAGGCCCAGTTGCTAATCTTATCCATGTTATCGACCTGTTGGCACTCACCGATCAAGAGTGCTAATCAAGGGGACGAAACGGAGGCGATGCCGATGACGGAGAGGCAGCTCAGCATTATCCTGGCGGTGGTGTACGAGTACATCAAGACGGGGGAGCCCGCCGGATCGCGCACCATCACGAAGAAGTACATCAAGGGGTTGAGCCCTGCCACGATCCGCAACGAGATGGCCGACCTCGAGGAGATGGGGTATTTCTACCAGCCCCACACGTCCTCTGGACGGCTGCCCACGGCCAAGGCCTATCGCGTCTACGTGGATTCCGTCACCGCCAGGGCCCGCAGCCGTTCTTCCCGCGGGGCCGAGGCCTGGCGGCGGGAGCTCATGGGCCGGCGGAGCGGCATCGAAGACCTCCTGAACTACGTCACGAACCTTCTCTCGCGCCTCACGAACTGCGTGGCGGTGGCAGCGGTCTCCGGGCTGGACAGCATGGAGATCTGGCACATCGACCTGATGCCGCTGGGGGGGAAGAACGTCCTGGCCTTGATCGTGCTGAAGGGCGGGCTGGTGCACCACACGGAGTTCACGCTTCCCTGCGAGGTGGAGCCGGGGCTCCTGGAGGAGCTCAGCCGCCGGATCAACACCATCGCCTGCGAGCACTCCTGGAGCGAGGTCCACGACGTGCTGTATCAGTACGTGCTGGGGGGGCTTGAGGAGGCCGAGACGGCCTGCCGAGCGGCCATCAGCGACGTGGACCGGTTTCTGACGGAACAGAACTACCGCTTCTTCAGCAGCGGCGCGAAGCACATCCTGAGCCTGCCCCACTTCCAGGCGCTGTCGCGGCTGCAAGCCGTGCTGACGCTCCTGGAGCAGGAGAAGCCGCTGGCGAGCATGGTGGAACAGTGCCGCCAGGCCTCGGACCTGCGGGTATCCCTCGGCGACGAGAACGAGACGGACGGGATGCAGGAGAGCGCCATGATCCTGATCCCGGCGCGGGCCTGTCAACAGAAGGCGGTCCTGGGCCTGATCGGCCCGCTGCGGATGGACTACGAACGCTCCATCAGCGTTTTGGAGGCCGTCGCGGACGCGCTGGACGACGAGGCGGGAGAGCCTGGAAGGCTGCGGAAAGAAGAGGCACTGAATGCACAGGAAAAAAAATAAGCGCGCGGGACGTAAGGGCCTGCCGACGAGAATGAGCCGGAACGCCGGGGACGACCGGACGGCCGAGCGGGAGATGAGTGCTATGACGGAGGAACGATTGAAGGAGGACTACCTGATACCCGAAGCGGAGGACGCCCTGGGGGATTCCGAGGCGGAGGCCATGAGCCGGCCCGTTAAGGAGTACTCCATCGGCGAGGACGGCGTCCTCATTGAGGAGACGCCGGAGCCCGAAGAGAAGGCGAAAGGGAAGGAAAAAGAGGAAGGCGCGGCCCACCCGCCGGCGAAGGAGCCGGACGAGGGCGCGGAAGAGCGCGTCGCGGAGCTGGAGCGGCAGCTGGCGGTGGCCAGGGCGGACTTCTACAACTATCGTCAGCGCGCGATGCGCGAGCGCCAGGACCTGCGCCGGCGCGCGATGGAGGACCTGATCGTTTCCCTCCTGCCCGTGCTGGACAACCTGGACCGGGCGCTCTCCGTCCCTGAGGACGGCAGCGCGAAGGACATCCTGGCGGGGGTGAAGATGGTGAGCCGCCAGTTCCTGTCCGTCCTGGACGAGATGGGCGTCAGCGCCATCCCTGCGAAGGGCGAGCGCTTTGACCCGGCGCTCCACGAGGCGATCGGGGCCGTCCCCGTGGAGGACGCGGAGGAGGACGGCGCGGTCGTCGATGAGCAGCTCCGGGGGTATCGGACGAAGGATCGGGTCCTGCGGCCCGCGCGGGTCCTGGTGGGCAAGGCGGAATAGGACCGCCGGAGGAACGGCCGTTTTTTCAATGGGTTCAAGGGGATCGCGGTTATCGGGGTTCCTTATCTTTAGAGACGATACAAGTTTGCATACAGGAGGAAAACGTTATGTCGAAAGTGGTTGGAATTGACCTTGGAACGACGAACAGCTGCATTGCGGTTCAGGAGGGGGATCAGACGACGATCATCCCCAACAACGAAGGGGCGCGGACGACGCCCTCCGTGGTGGCCTTCACGAAGGACGGCGAGCGCCTGGTGGGGCAGCTGGCCAAGCGACAGGCCATCGTGAACGCGGACCGCACCATCATGTCGATCAAGCGCGAGATGGGGCACGACTACCACGTGGAGATCGACGGAAAGAAGTACACGCCGCAGGAGATTTCCGCGATGATCCTTCAGAAGCTGAAGAGGGACGCCGAGGACTACCTGGGGGAGAAGGTGACTCAGGCCGTCATCACGGTGCCGGCCTACTTCACGGACGCGCAGCGCCAGGCGACGAAGGACGCGGGGACCATCGCGGGCCTCGAGGTGCTCCGCATCATCAACGAGCCCACGGCGGCCTGCCTGGCCTACGGCGAGAACCGCAAGGAGGAGCACAAGATCCTGGTGTTCGACCTGGGCGGCGGCACCTTCGACGTCTCCATCCTGGACGTCGGCGAGGGGGTGTTCGAGGTGCTGGCCACGGCGGGGGATAACCGCCTTGGCGGAGACGACTGGGACAACCGCATCGTGGACTGGATGGTGAGCGAGTTCAAGAAGACGGAGGGCGTCGACCTGAAGAACGACAGCATGGCCATGCAGCGCCTGCGCGAGGCGGCCGAGAAGGCGAAGATCGAGCTCTCCAACATGACGGAGACCACGATCTCCCTGCCGTTCATCACGGCCACCCAGGCGGGCCCCAAGCACATGGAGATGAAGCTGACCCGCGCGAAGTTCGAGGAGATGACGGCGGACCTCCTGGACCGCACGGCCGTCCCCACGCAGCGCGCCCTCAGCGACTCCGGCCTCGACCCGTCGAAGGTCGACAAGGTCCTCCTGGTGGGCGGCTCCACCCGTATGCCCATGGTGCAGAAGAAGATCGTGGAGATCATGGGCAAGGAGCCCACGAAGGGCATCAACCCCGACGAGTGCGTCGCGGCCGGCGCGGCCATCCAGGGTTCCATCCTGACGGGGGACCACAAGGACATCGTCCTGGTGGACGTGACGCCCCTGTCCCTGGGGCTGGAGACGCTGGGCGGCGTCTTCACGAAGGTCATCGAGCGCAACACGGCCATCCCCGTCTCCAAGAGCCAGGTCTTCACGACGGCGGCCAACAATCAGGCCCAGGTGGAGATCATGGTGCTTCAGGGCGAGCGCTCCATGGCGGCGGACAACGTGAAGCTGGGCCAGTTCGTGCTGGACGGCATCCCCCCTGCACCCAGGGGCATCCCTCAGATCGAGGTCACGTTCAACATTGACGTCAACGGCATCCTGAACGTCTCCGCGAAGGACAAGGGGACCGGTAAGTCCCAGAAGATCACGATCCAGTCCTCCAACCTGTCCAAGGATGAGATCGAGCGCATGAAGAACGACGCCGAGACCCACGCGGACGAGGACGCGAAGAAGCGCAGCGCCGCCGAGGTTCGCAACGAGGCGGACTCCGCGGTCTTCGGGGCGGAAAAGCTCATCAACGACTACGGCGACAAGATGACCGCCGAGGAAAAGGGCAAGCTGAACTCCCAGATCGACGACCTGAAGCAGGCGATCGATAAGAAGGACGAGGCGGCCATGAGGCGCGCCAAGGAGGCTCTGGAGGGGACGGTGCAGGCGTTCTCCACGCGCCTCTACCAGGCCGCAGGCGCCGGCGCGGAGGGTGCGGCGGCCGAGAACGATGCGGGCGGCGCTGGTGCAGGGGGCGGCGACGGCGAGACGGTGGACGCCGAGTTCAGCGACAAGGGCAACGCTTAGCCCGAAGGCTGCGGGGACGTCGCTCCGAGCGCGAAGCGGATAGCGCACACTGAATAGGCTATAATCTTTGAGGGACGGCGGACGGCAGAAGCCCCGCCGCCCCTTTTAAATTCTTTGGGGGGACGTTTTCCCCGGCAGTGGGGTGTCTGTTCAAGTGGAAGATTTGTACCGGATCCTCGAAGTCCCCAGGGACGCGACTCAGGCGGACATAAAGAAGGCCTACCGTCAGCTCGTGCGGAAGTACCATCCGGACACGCACCCTGGCGACAGGGAGGCGGAGGAGAAGTTCAAGAAGATCAACGCGGCCTACTCCGTGCTGGGCGACGAGGAGAAGCGGGCGCGCTACGACCAGTTCGGCACCGCCGACGGCTCCGGCCCCTTCGGCGGCATGAACGGCATGGACTTTGGCGACCTCTTCGGGGACCTCTTCTCCCAGGTGTTCGGCGGCGGCATGGGGCGGCGCGCCAGCGACCCGGAGGCCCCGCGCCGGGGCGGTGACCTGGAGATGGTGCTGCGCGTCACGCTGCTTGAGGCGGCGCAGGGCGTGGCGAGGGAGGTCGAGGTCCCCCGCTGGGAGCGGTGCGAGACGTGCAGCGGCACGGGGGCGAAGCCCGGCACGAAGCCCGAACCCTGCCCGGTCTGCGGGGGCCGCGGACAGGTACAGCAGGTGCAGCGCTCGATCTTCGGAGAGTTCATGACCATCGCCGCCTGCCCCAACTGCGGCGGCGCGGGCAAGGTCATCCGGGACAAGTGTGCCGACTGCGGCGGCCACGGACAGGTGCGGAAGAAGCGCAAGCTGGAGGTCAAGATTCCGGCCGGAGTGGAGCGGGGCACGCGCCTTCGCATCCCCGGTGCGGGGGACGCCGGCACGAAGGGGGGGCCGGCGGGGGACCTCTATCTGGCCGTGGACGTTGCGCCCAGCGAGCGGTTCGAGCGCGACGGCGCCGACCTGCACGCGCGCCTCGTCCTGACCTACCCCCAGGCCGTGCTGGGCGCGGAGGCGGAGATCGAGACCCTGACCGACGGGCCGGAGAAGATCGCCGTCCCGCCGGGCACGGCCCACGGCCAGGTGCTGAAAGTACGGGGCAAGGGGATGCCGCGGCTGAACCGACCCAAGTCGCGGGGCGACCTCTACGCCCACGTGTTCATCGACGTCCCCGCGAAGCTCACCGACCGCCAGAGGGAGCTCATCACGCAGCTGGCGGATGAGATGAAGGCCCCCGTCGGCACGGAGGAGCCGGGCTTCTTCGAGAAGGTCAAAAAGCTCTTCAACTGATCCGCAGGCCAATCGCGGCAGTTCGGTGCGGCGAACGGAGGGACGGGTTCACCCGCTCCCCCGTTCGCCCTTTTCGTCGCTTCCGGCGCGGCCGCGGGCCGGGCCCCTTCTTCGCTCAGACCGCCCGACGTCCGTAGTTTTCGTGATTTACGGCGCCGAAGCGCGATGCTATACTCTCTCAGTAAGGTTAATATTGGTCAAAGGGGCTGATGGGCTATGGCCGTTCAGTATAAAGACTATTACGAGATCCTGGGTGTGCCTCGCAGCGCGTCTGTGGACGAGATCCGCAAGGCGTACCGGAAGCTGGCGAAGAAGTACCACCCGGACGTCTCGAAGGAAAAGGACGCCGAGCAGCGCTACAAGGAGGTCAACGAGGCCTACGAGGTGCTGAAGGACCCGGAAAAGCGTCAGAAGTACGACACGCTTGGCATGAACTGGCAGGCGGGGCAGGACTTCACGCCGCCTCCGGGCTGGCAGGGCGGCGGCGCGGGCGGCGGGTTCCGCGTGGATTTCGGCGGCGACGCCGGCGGCTTCAGCGACTTCTTCAAGACGCTCTTCGGCGGCGGCTTCTCGGACCTCTTCGGCGGAGCCGGGGGAGGAAACTTCAGCTCCGCGGGGGGCTATTCGCCGGTCCGGCGCGACAGCGAGGTGGACCTGGAGCTTCCGCTGGAGGAGGTCGTCCGAGGCGGCACGCACACGATGGTGATGACCTCGCCTGGAGGCGAGCGCCGCGAGATCAACGTGCGCCTGCCGAAGGGCGTCACGGAGGGGGCGCAAATCCGCCTTCCGGGCAAGGCTGCGGGGGGCGGGGACGTCTACGTGAACCTGCACCTTGCGCCGCACCCCGTCTTCAGCGTCAGCGGCTGCGACTTGACGCGCGAGGTGAAGGTGGCGCCGTGGCGGGCCGTCCTTGGGGGCGACGTGCAGGTGGAGACCCTCACGGGCTCCGTCACGATGAAGATGCCGCCTGGCATTCAGGACGGGCAGCGCCTGCGCCTGCGGGGCAAGGGGTTGCCGAAGCGCGGCAGCGGCAATGGCGACCTCTACGTGAGGGTGCGCATTGAAATCCCCCGCCACATCACGGACCGCCAGCGCGAGTTGTGGCAGGAGCTCGAGAGGAGCGGCGAGTAACCGCGGTCGGGCCGCAGGGGAGGCGCAGGACGCCGGAGTGGGGCCGAGCCCGTCGGGGTTCGGCCCCACTCCGTACTTTGCGAAGGGTTGCGTCGAAGGCCGTGGGGGCGGAGGCCCGGTGTCCCAGGCAGCGCGGGCCCGCCACGCGGAACGGGGACGTTTCCCGCGCGTCCCTGGCGTGCGCCCCCTACGCCCGATCCTCCACCCCCAGGCTCTTCAAGAGGAGCCTGCGCGCTGCCGTCGGGTGGCGCCGGTGCAGGGCGCCGAGGGAGGCCATGATGTAGTCCCCGTCCAGCAGGATCTTTGCGTCCTTTGGCGGAAAGAGCTTGCGCCGTCCGCCCGCACAGAGCGCGTGCGCCAGGATGTCCCGCCCGCCCGGCAGGCGCGTCAGGGCGCCGCCCGTGCCGATGACGGTGCGCACCAGGGAGAGGTCCTTCCCCTTCGCCAGGGTGGTCCTGCCCGTCGGGCCGTAGAGGTCGATGAACTGCCCCGCGTGTCGGTCCAACGCCACGTCGCAGGCCTTCTGGGTCAGGCGCTCGACGAACTCGACCTCCTCCGGAGTCGTCGGAATCTTCGAGGCGTGTTCCAGGAAATAGGCGGCCTGCGGGATGAGGCGCGCGGCCTCCTCCTCGCTGAACTTCTCGACGAGGTGTACGCGGTTCACGAACACGCCGAGGTCGCCCTCGACGGTGCGCTTCGCGAAGGGCTCCGCCTCCATCATCACGTCCGCGACGGCGGGGCTGTCCTCGCAGACGGAGTGGACGTCCGTCGTCGCTCCGCCGACGTCGATGACGATGAGGGGTCCCAGAATCTCCTGCGCCATGATGGCGCACTGCATGACGGCTCCGGGCGTCGGCAGGATCGCGCCGTTGACCCTCTCGCGGATGCGCGCCATGCCGGGGGAGTGGGTGATGTGCTCCTCAAAGACCTGATGGATGAGGGTGCGCGTGGGCTCGATGTTGAGCTGGTCCAGCTTTGGGTAGACGTTCTCGGTGAAGTAGACCCGGACGCCCGCCTCCTCCGCCATGAGCGCGATCTCGTCGCGGTTCTCGACGTTCCCCGCGTAGATGAAGGGGATCGACGGGACGGTGCGGGACAGCGCCTCGAAGTTCGCCAGGGCCGTGTCCCGCTCGCCGTAGTCCGTGCCGCCCGCGACGAGGATGATGTTTGGGTTGATCTCCCGGACCTTCGCCAGGTCCGTTCGGCGCAGCCGTCCGGCCGTCACCGCCTTGATGACGCCGCCGGACCCCAGGGCCGCCTCCCGCGCCGCGCGCACGGTCATGTCGTACACCAGGCCGTGGACGGTCATGCGAAGCCCTCCCGCCGCGGAGCTCGTGGCCAGCATATCGCGCCACTCGAGGTCCGCGCAGCCAAGCCGTTCCTTGAGGTCCGTCAGCGCCAGATCCAGTCCGACGCCCACGTCCCCCTCCTCGACGGTGGTGCGGGCCTGACCCTGTCCGATAAAGACGGGGTCGGAGCCCTCCACGCCGTCGAACGCATTGATCACCGTCGTCGTGCTGCCGATCTCGGCCACCAGGACGTCGATGGATTTCCTTTGGGACATGACGGCCTCCTTTACGATCTCGTCGGGCTGCTTCCTTCTCACTTTTCTGCGTCCTTTTGCCTGCATCGTTTGACGAGGAAGCTGGCGACGTCAATGCCCTTCGAGCCGCGGCCGAAGCCGGCGTCCAGCCCCGCGGCCACGGCCATCT
>ERZ772967.2069-NODE-2069-length-13151-cov-6.019930_pt1 | contig 13151 bp, 10 predicted proteins | sample MGYA00511677_ERZ772967 | MGnify/ENA primary metagenome ERZ772967 (study PRJEB29015, sample SAMEA2737931) | human oral metagenome | biome: human oral; feature: human-associated habitat; material: dental | place: China | collected 2146 ...
CTCGCAGGATTTGCCGATGAGATCCTGCGAGATAAAGACCGCAAGCAGCTTGACGCCGTCCAAGACCTGCGGCACGTAGGGCAGCGCGGGCAGGTAAAACTGTGCCAGAGGAAGCATCGGCGCGCCGTTTTGATCCGTAGGCAGCTCCTCGTCCGCCGCGTAAGCGAGCACGCGGCCGATCCAGCACTCATCGATCGCGCCTCGCGGCCTCACGCCGCCCGTCTGAAAATAGGTGATTTCGCGCGCGATCTTGCGCTGCAGCTCCTTAATCTTTTCTTGCAGATCCGTTTGCATTCGCGTCCTTTTCGGTTGGAATTTTAGCGCTTTTGTGAAATTATAGCGTAAATTTTACCCGCCGTCGTGAGCTAAATTTGCGTTTGCCGTTTGCGATGGCTTGCGTATTTTGCGCACGCCCGCGCGCCTATTTTGTGCTCGTGCGTCGTGAGCCCGGACTTTCGGTGCCAAACTTACGAAAAGTAAGCTTAAAGCTTTTTGAGAGTAAAATTTAAACAGACCGACGTAGGCGGTAAATTTAATCAAAAGGAGCGAAAATGACGAAAGATCAGTGCTGCGTTTTAAAGCATTTGACGGCGGGCGAAACGGACGGTTTTGAAAAGATAGGCGAGCTTGATGACGGCGAGTTTTTGGATGCGCTTATCGCAAAAGGACTTGTTTGGATGCTTGACTGGGCCGGCGAGGACGAGACGGGAGAACTGGGCAAATTTATCAGCTCTAGGCTAGGTGCGTTGCAAAGCGGCGTGTCACTAGAGTGCGATAAAATTTACGCAAAGCTCGAAAAAGAAGCAAAAAAAGAGGGTTTCGAGCGCGGCGATGCGAGCCTATTTTTGATGAACGAGTTTCAAAAGGCGCTGAAGAAGAGCGATTTTAGGCTCTTTACTTTGGATCTTCATAGCGACGCTTATTATCTGCTCGTCGCGCACAAGGACGCCGAGAAAGATTTTAAAAAGCTAGGCAAGCGCGAGGAGCTATTTTGGGATATCGCGCCGTGGGGCAAGCGCCGCAAAAGGCAGATCCTTTACGTCATAAACTGCGAGTGCGGCGAGATGTCCGCGTGGCAGCTGGATGCGGACGAGCCCTCTCCTAGAGATGAGGTTTGCGAGGTTTGCGGGCGGGTGCTTTTTGACGCAGACGGCAATGCGATGCAGCCTTTGGAGAAGGAATTTATCTGATCTTGCTTATCGCGGTTTTGCATGCGAAGTTTTGGCCGGATGAAAAGTCAAATTTTATTGCGCAGATTGACAGGATTTGGCGCACGGGTTTGGTTTGCAGCTCGGCGGCGAAACGCAGTTTAAATTTAAGGCTCGCTTGGGTGGCGAAATGTGTTTTGATGCGGCTTGCTCTGGTAATCAAATACGCTTCGGCGCGGCTTGTTTTGCTTTGCTGTTTGCGCGAGCGGCGAAATTCGCGGCTTGCATTTGTATCTCGCAAGACCGCAGCGCAGGACGCACTCTTTTAGCTCTTATGTTCCGCTTTTACGTTTTTGTCTCTCAAGTTCGCAGTCGCTGGCGCATCTGCCTATGCTGCGTTAAATTTTGATTTTAATGGTTTTGGACGTAGGCTCGCGCGGCTAAAAATCAAAATTTAGCTCCGCCTGCGATCACTAAATTTATAATCTTGTAAATTTAAAATTTTAAGCGTAAAATTTTGACCTAAAATTTCCAAAGTCGCTAAATTTTAAAATTTAAATGCAATGCGGGCTTGGCGGCTTGTTCGCCATAGAGCTCGTAAATTCCGCCACTGCAGAAATGGCGAACTCATTCGATTTAAAGATAAGACAAAATTTTAGCTAGAGCGAGTGCCCGCACAGAATTCTGATATTAGCGCGAACGCAAACGCGCTATGTTTGAAATCCGAAACCGACGAGGTGCAGCAAAAGCCTAGCTACGAGCTTTGGCGATGCACGCCTCGATCGCCGCCATCACCGCTGCGCGAAACCCAGCCGCCTCCAGTGCCGCCAGTCCCTCTATCGTCGTGCCCGCAGGCGAGCAGACCGCGTCTTTAAGCTCTGATGGGCGCTTGCCGCTTTGTAGCAGGCGCGCCGTGCCCTCTACCGCCGCCGCTACCGCGTCGTAGCACAGCGCCCGCGGCAGTCCGCCCCGCACGCCCGCGTCCGCCGCCGCCTCGATAAAGGCGCACACATACGCAGGCAGGCTACCTGCAATCCCCGTAAATGCAGCAAAGCCAGCCTCGTCTATCTCATAAAATTTGCCGATTTTGGCGGCTAGAGCTCGCACGATCTCCCGACTAGCCTCATCAAAATACTCGCCGTAGCACAGCGCCGTAGCCGACGCGCCGATGCCCGCGGCGACGTTTGGCATCGCGCGGGCTACGAAAACGTCCGCACCTACGATATTTTGGGCACGCTCCAGCTTGAAATTAGGCGCTACAAGAAGCAGGATTTTGCCCGCGAGCTCGGGCGCGATCAGATGCAAAATCCCCTCGTAGCTGGCGGGCTTGGTCGCAAGCACGATAATATCCGCTTTGTGCGCCAGTTGCGTCTCGTCTTGTAAAATTTGCACGCCGTAGCGCTTGCGCAAAAATTCGTTTTTGCTTCTGGCATAAGCTAGGACTTGAAGCTTCGTATCGGAGGCGGGCTGCGCGCAGGCGAAGTCGCGTTCGCGGCTCGCAAAATTCTGCTCTAAATTTGCGGAATTCCGCTCGCAAGCCGCAAAGCTTTGAGTATCTGGCATAGAATTTTGCCCGTCGTGCGCGGAATTTTCTCCGCCCGCCGTGCAATTTTCTTTATCCTCTGTAAAATTTTCTCTGCTCGCCGCGCAATCTCGCCCGCCGGCTTTGCAAAGTGCGGCGATCATCGCCTCGCCCATATTTCCGCCGCCGATAAATCCCACTTTCATTTTCGCTCCTTTTAAAGCTAAATTATGCCTCAATGATAGCTCAAAATTTCTTTATCCGCCCTTGCGGCGCGCGGTTTATCTGCATAAAAGCAAATTTTAGCTACAATCTCGCCTAAATTTTTAAAAAAGGATGCGTTATGGCAATAAACGTTTTTTACGACAAAGATTGCGATTTGGGTTTGATTAAGGCTAAAAAGGTCGCTATGATCGGCTTTGGCTCGCAGGGGCACGCTCACGCCGAAAATTTGCGAGATAGCGGCGTAGAAGTTATCGTGGGTCTTAAAAAGGGCGGCGCGAGCTGGAGCAAGGCCGAGGCAAAGGGCTTTAAAGTAATGAGCGTCGGCGAGGCTACGAAGGCAGCTGATCTTGTGATGATCCTAACGCCCGATGAGTTTCAAAGCGACATTTTCAAAGCGGAGATCGAGCCGAGCTTAAGCGAGGGCAACGCGATCGCGTTCGCGCACGGCTTTAATATCCACTTCGGACAGATCGTCCCTCCAAAGGGCATCGACTGCATTATGATCGCTCCGAAAGCCCCGGGCCACACCGTTCGCAACGAGTTTGTAAGCGGCGGCGGCGTACCGATGCTGATCGCCGTTTCGCAAAACGAAAGCGGCAGAGCCAAAGAGCTTGCTCTAAGCTACGCAAGTGCGATCGGCGGCGGTCGCACCGGCATCATCGAAACGACCTTCAAAGCAGAGACCGAGACCGATCTTTTCGGCGAGCAGGCTGTGCTTTGCGGCGGACTTTGCGCGCTCATCAACGCGGGCTTTGAGACCCTCGTAGAGGCTGGATATGAGCCTGAGATGGCGTATTTTGAGTGCCAGCACGAGATGAAGCTGATCGTGGATCTCATCTATCAAGGCGGTATGGCCGATATGCGCTACTCGATCTCAAACACCGCAGAATACGGCGATTACGTAAGCGGCAACCGCGTCGTAAACGAAAGCAGCAAAGCGGCGATGAAAGAGGTGCTAAAGGAGATCCAAAACGGCAAATTTGCAAAAGACTTCATCCTCGAGCGCAAGGCGGGCTATGTACGGATGAACGCCGAGCGCAATATCACGGCAAACAGCTTGCTTACCAAAACCGGCGATAAGCTTCGCGCGATGATGCCGTGGATCGCCAAAGGCAAGCTCATAAACAAAGATAAAAACTGATTTCGGCTGAGCTTTGGCTAATACAAATCCACGCGGGCGCCGTAAAAAGCGCCAGATCAACTACGCAACGATCGCCTTTGTCGTAATCTTATGCTTTTTAAGCGGTGCGGTTACCTACGCGGTTTTGGATCTCGTATTTTCGGGCAATAAAGCCGCGTTGCAGCAAAGCTCGCGCAAACAAACTCCCGAGAGCCCTTCCGATTCTCGCGGTAAAAAGCCGCGTTTAAGCGCTGCACAGAAGGAAGCTCTGATTCAAAAGGAGCTTGATAAGATCGCCGAGCAAAATGTAACCGCGCCGAAGCTTCCCGTAGAGCCTGCCTCGCAAAATTCCGCAAGACAAAATTTAGCGAGGCAAAATTCTGCAAACGGCGATTCGCAAAATTCCGCAAATTCTATGGCTTCCGCAAATTCCGCCGCCGCAAATTCGGCGAGCGACGGATCTGACGTAAATTTTACCGCTGCAAATTCCGCGCCCGAAAATTCCATAAATTCTACCGCGCAAAGTCCTGCTTCTAGCGGCGCGGACGATCTTTCTAAATCGCCGCGCAAGGCTTTGCCCGCAGGCTCTCGCGCAAAGCTAGCGATCATCATCGACGACGTAGGCACCGACGAGCAGGCGCAAAAGATCGCCGCGCTGCCCGTGCGCGTGACGCCGTCCATCTTCCCGCCCGAGTATCAGCGCAAGGACACGCGCTCGCTCGCTCGCGGCTTTGAGCATTACGCGATCCACCTGCCGATGGAGGCGAGCTCCGCCAAAAATAACTCCGCAACGCTGCGAGCTTCGGATAATTACGAGAAGCTGCGTGGCGTCATAGCCAAGCTGCGCGCGGACTTTCCGAACGCTAAATTTATAAACAACCACACCGGTTCTAAATTTACCGCCGACGAGCGCGCGATGCAAAATCTGCTGCGCGCGATGAACGAGCATGGATTTTTATTTATCGACTCGCGCACTAGTCCCGCTACCAAGGCTAAGGCGGCGATGAATGGGCTTGGCATGCGATACGTGCATCGCGACGTGTTTTTAGATAATCAAAACAGCGTCGCCGCGGTACGCAAAAAGCTGCGCGAAGCCGTTGCGCTTGCTAAAAAACAGGGTTACGCCATCGCTATCGGCCATCCCAAAAGCTCCACTCTGCGCGCGCTTGCAAACAGCGCCGACATCCTAAGCGAGGTCGATTTGGTCTATTTGGACGAAATTTATGAGTACTACGAGTGAGCTCGGTTTTAAAATTCCAAGCTTAAAAAGGCTCGGTGCGAGCGAGCCCGCGCAGCTGTATTTTAGGGGCGAGCCCGCGCTACTACAAAAGCGCCGCATCTCGATCGTGGGCTCGCGCAAGATGAGCGTTTATAGCAAAAATTTGATCCTGCGCCTCGCGCGCGCTTTGAGCGATGCGGACTTTTGCGTCGTAAGCGGCGCGGCGATCGGCTGCGATATAGCCGCGCACGAAGGGGCGTTTCCAAATACGATCGCGGTTTTTGGAAACGGCCTTGATCAAATTTATCCCGCGCAAAACGCCGCTATGATCGGCAAAATTTACGAACGCAGCCTCGCGCTTAGCGAGTATGAGGACGGCGTGAGCGCGCGCGGATTTCAGTTTTTGCAGCGCAACCGCATCGTCGTGGCGCTATCCGAAGCGCTGATCGTCGCTCAGGCAGAGCCCTGCAGCGGCTCGCTGCAAAGCGCGCGCCTCGCCCGTGAGATGGGCGTGCCCGTGTACGTGCTGCCGCACCGCATGGACGAGAGCGCGGGCACGAACGATCTGCTCGCAAAATCTCAGGCGCGGCTGATCGCGGATTTTGGCGAGTTCGTGGCTTCGTTAGCTCCGCAGACGCCGCAAAACACTGAGCGCGCGCAGGATGAGGTGATGGAATTTTTAGCGCTAAATTCCGATCTGCAAGCGGCGATCGAGCGCTTCGGCGATAAAATTTACGAATACGAGCTTGAAGGCAGGATCGAAATTTTAGGCGCAAAGATCGTGGCAAAGTAGCTGGCGGCTGGCGCTTGCTTGCCGTGGTTTGATCGGCGCGCTCGCCGGTACGGCTTGTTTGCACGGCACCAAGTCTGGCGGTCGGTGTTTAAATTTAGAAAAAGGCGGCTCGGTAAAATTTTACTTTCCGCAAGTAGCACTTGAGCTTAAAACAAACCCGCGCGGCTTGTTTTTGTGCAGCGCCGCTTGCCTCCGCTTGCGGTAATGATCGGTTTGTGAATGCCTCTCGCGATTTATAAATACTTTGCGGCGCAGAATTTAAGTGTTAAAATGCATGAAATTTTCTGAAATAGCGTTTAAATGTTTGTTTGCCCATCGTGCTAAATTTTTGCGGGTAAATTTGGCTACGAATTTCAGCGCGAGTGTGGTAGGCTGAATTTGTCGCAAGGAAAAATTTTGATCGTAGCAGTAAAATTTTACGAGTTATAAAGCGTAGGGTGGCTTGTATCTGCTCCGTCGCGTGAGTGTGGGTTTGCTTTAAAATTTTGATTTTGCGTGGGGTGGGTTGGTTGCACGTCCGGCATCTGCACGGCAGGATTTATGCCCGCCGTGAGTTTGGGTGTCGCTTATGTGCGGCTCGCGCGAATGCGGTGGGGGTGTGCCGAGCCGGGCACGGCGATCGAAATTTTGGAATTTGAAGCTCGTGGCACGCTAAATTTAATAGCTCGCAAGCGCCACGAGCGAGTGAAATTTATTATGCCTATTTTGTATGAAATTTCATAAAATTTCACGGTGGAATTCTGCGATGAAATTTAGCTATGAAATTTCGATCGCGAAATTTCCGCGATAGAATTTTAATGGCGTAATTCTGCGAAATTTGATGTTAGCAAAGGATGAAATTTGATAGTTGCGATTGATCTTGGTCTTAAACGTATTGGCGTGGCGGCGGCACCCGACGATAAGACGCCGCTTCCGTGCGAGCCGATCCTGCGCAAAAACCGCACCCAAGCCGCGCGCGAGCTAAGCGAGCTGCTGCGCGAAAAGGGCGCCAGCGTGCTCGTGCTGGGCGTGCCGCGCGGCGGGGCGAGCGAGGAGGAGATGAGCAGGCGCATACGCCACTTCGCCTCGCTGCTGGATTTTGACGGCGAGATAAAATTCCAAGACGAGAGCTTTTCGAGCGCCGAAGCGGCGGAGTTTGCGAGCAAAGGCGCTAAGGGCGGCGGCAAGGATCCGCGCTTTGATAGCATTGCCGCGACGATAATTTTGCAGAGGTTTTTGGCGAGCAAGGGCTAGGCGCGCGTGCAGCAACGTAATTCGCGCGCGGCGGCGCAAGAAAGAATTGCCATTCGTCTGTTTTGCCGATCACTTAATGCTTGCAAAATTTTATCTTGCCCGCCTAAACGGACGGAATTTATGCGCGTCAAAAGTCGGTAAAATTTTCATCGTCTGCTAAAGCTCGGCAGAATTTTGATTTGCCCGCAAAGAGCCTGCGGAATTTATTTCGACTGTAGCCGTAAATGGCGCTTTAGGCGGTTAAACCGAGTGGAGATTGACGGCGGTTTGAGCTTTAAGTAGTGAGGCTTATGCATTTTGGGATCTGTGTTCGCGCGCACGGCTGCTATTTTAAGTTTTTTCAAGGTCTATTTAGACGAAAAGAATGCTAAGCAAAATTGCAAAAACGCGGATGCATCATAGAATAGGGCGCAAATTTTGCGATAAATTTCATTTAGGGAGCGGTTATGTTTAAGATCACGATGTTAGTAAAAAGGGCGCCGAACATCACGCAGCAGGAGTTTTTGGCGCACTGGGCGGCGCATTCGCAAAAGGTTTTGGCTAATCAAAAAGAGCTAAATATTATCCGTTACGCAAAAACTATTCCCGTCTTTCCCGAGGGTCAGAGCACCAAGCGTGAGACGGCGGCGTTTGGCTACGACGCGATGGGCGAGCTATGGTATGAAAGCGTGCAGGCGTTTGCGGACGCACGAAACAGCGAGGTAGCGCGAGCGGTGTTAGCGGAGCTGATGGCGGATGAGGCGAAGTTTTGCGATATGAAAAACTCGGTGATGTGGTTCGGCGAGGAGGAGGTTGTGATAGAGTTCGGCTCCAAAAAAGCGTAAATTTAAAGACCGAGAGGATAAAATTTCATGGATCGTGTAAGTGGCGAAAAGCGGAAATTTATCGCTCATGACCGATACGCTTTTTTGGCATACAGCGCGCGGAATCGCGGCAAATATAGTGCTCATGGATGATGTGTGGGTGCGGCTTACATGATGAAATTTACATGCGCGATACAGATACTGCGCGGCCTAAGTTATTTTTAAGGCTCATATATCTAAGTGGTGTGGATCTAAGAATCCTGGGTATTGAGCCAAAACGCCTAAAGGTGAATTATGCTTGCGATTTTGGCATAGAAAAGCCTATTTCTAAGATAAAACTTAAAGGGTGGTGGCATAAAATTTTTTAAAATTTCTAAGCAGCAATGCGAAATTTTCAAAAGTTTTCTAGGGCACGGCAAGATGCTCACCATGGGCTTGGTATGCAACAAAATATTTTACGCATTAGATTGTCGCTCTGATAAATCACCATTGCAGAGGCTGTAGGTGTTTCAGACCTCAGGATTAAATGCTTTATTATAAATACTGCAGGCGCCGTGGATGCCGCATAGACGTGCGAGTAAAAATTGAGGCAAGCCAGCCATAAAAATAATCTTGCAAGTAAAATTTTAATTTGTCTTTTTAAAATTCAGCTCAAAGCTCCGTTTAAAATTTTATTTAAAATTTTGCTTGGGATTTTGATAGGAATTTTGCAGGAATTTCGCCGGAAATTTCACAGCTATTATCAAAAATTAAAATTTTATCCCTCGCTTTTTGCTATAATTATTTTTAAAATTTAAAAGGAGCAAAAATGAAAATTTTAGCGTCGATTGCCGCACTAATCGTAGCAGCCTACTTGCTCGCGCAGATATTTTTCCCGCAGGCGATCTCGTTTGTCGGATGCGGCATCGGTAGGGCTAATTCGTGCGAAGACTATGGAGCATATTTGCTTGAGGAGCGCGATTATGAGGCAGCAAAAAAGCCGTTTGAAAAAGCTTGTGAAGCAGGGCTAGAAAATAGCTGTGCTATCGCGGGGGATTTGTATTACGACGAGCAAAATTTATATAAAACTACAAAAGATAAGGGCAAGTCCGCGCGGTTTTATTCCAAAGCGTGCGAGCTGGGAGCCGCCAAAGCTTGCTACAACGCTGCGATAATCTCTTATAAAAATGCCGATAAGAAAAATACGTTCGCGTTTTTTGCCAAATCATGCGATTTGGGATTAGGCGAGGGCTGCTTGAACGCTGCGGTCGCTAGCTACGAAGAAAAAGACTATCAGGGCGCTCTTAAGTTTTTCCTCAAATCTTGCGATGCTGCTTTGGCGGAGGGATGCCAAAGGGTCGGGCTAGCGTATTCAAAAAAGGAATTTGGCGAGCCGGATCTGGATAAGGCGATGATCTACTACGACAAAGCCTGCAAGCTGGGAGCGGAGTTTAGCTGCAATGTAGTAGCCGCGATGAATAAAATAAATGCAAGCGAGGCTAATGCGACTAAATAGATAGCAGGGCTAGCTAGATGATAATACGGCGAGATCGAAATTAGCGTAGAAATTTTGCGGAGCTTTATGGGATTTTATGGAATTCCGCGGAATTTTATTTCTAAATTTTATCGCTGAAATTCCGCATATTGCGATAATGGCGATGGATAGCGATTTTAAAATTTCAGTATTTTGGAAGTTTGGAATTTAATCTATGCTATGGATTTTATTGACATAATTTTAATTTGTCATAGACTTATCCATCGCGATATAGGGGTTTCATCATAATCATGGTGCTAAATTATATCGTTGAAGGAGAAAAAATTGCGCAAACTAGCGAGTAGCTATGCAATCACAGCTGATATGGCAAAAATATCCGAAGAAGATCGCACGGGATAATCAATCTGCGAAGTAAGTAAAATCAATTCACAAGGGAATGGGAATCTATCAATAAACAAGTAAAATTATTCATCGCAAAGCAAGCAAAATCGATCTGTAAATGGGTAGATCAAGCTTAAAACTAACTCGAAGTAGCCTGTAAATAAGCTAAATTGCAAGCAAGATAAATTTTAAGTAGGCATATTGTAAGAAAGTAAAATTTTAGATGAGATAAGTGGGATAAATCGATTTCAAATCACCGTAGAAGTTGGATGACGATCCTAATTTAAAGCCCCATTTTTCCGGGATTTAAGATGCCTTTTGGATCGAAAGCCCTTTTGATTGCGCGAAATAGCTCCATCTCTGCTGCGCTAAAAGCTAGTGGCATAAATTCTGCTTTGCTTAGCCCGATGCCGTGCTCGCCGCTGAGCGTACCGCCAAGACCAACTGCAGCTTTGAAAATTTCGGTGATTGCGTCATGTCCGCGTCGCACTTGAGCTTCATCTTTTTTGTCGGCGACCATGACGTTGGTGTGGACATTGCCGTCGCCCGTGTGCCCGAAGCAGGGCACGCGCACGCCGTATTTATCGCCGATGCGCGCGATACGGCGCAGTAGCTCGGGCAGCTGCGAGCGCGGGACGGTGATGTCCTCATTTAGCTTAAGCGTGCCGTAGATATTGATCGCCTGCGAGCAGTTGCGTCTCGCAAACCAAATGCCCGCACGCTCCTCTTCGCTTTCTGCGATGCGAAAGTCGCTCGCGCCGTTTTGAACGAAAATTTCTTTTATGAGTGCGAGCTCCTCCAAAAGCACTGCTTCTAAATTGCCGTCTGTTTCGCAGATCAAAATCGCGCCCGCACCCTTCGGCAAGCCCTTGTGAAATTTCTCCTCGACCGCGGCTATGCACAGCGCGTCTAAAAATTCCATCGCCACGGGCGTGATACCGGCAGCCATCGTCTTATACACGGCATTCATTGCTGCATCTACGCTAGGAAAGACGCCCATCGCAGTCTTTTTAAGCTTTGGCATCGGGATTAGTTTGAGCGTGATTTCGGTGATGATGGCAAGCGCGCCTTCGCTTGCGATTAAAATTCCTGCCACGTTGAAGCCTGCGACATCTTTGATAGTGCGTTTGCCCGCTCGGATCACCTCTCCATTAGGCAGTACCGCACGCAGTGCCATTACGTAGTCTTTGGTGATGCCGTATTTTGCGGCGCGCATACCGCCGGAGTTTTCGGCGACATTGCCTCCTAGCGTGGAATAATCCTGGCTTGCGGGATCGGGCGGATAAAAAAGCCCGCGCGCTGCGGCTGCTTTTTGCAGATCGATATTTATGCAGCCGGGTTGGACTACGGCGAGTAGATTTTGCATGTCGATTTCTAGAATTTTATTCATATGTTTTTCAAATGCTAAAATCACTCCGCCGTTTGCGGCTAAAGATCCACCAGTAAAACCGCTACCTGCGCCTCTTGGAACTATGGGGATTAAATTTTCGTTGCAGAATTTTAAAATTTGACTGACATCGTCCTCACTTCGCGGGAAAAGCACGCCGTCCGGCAGGCAGCGTCTTTTCGTCGCGTCGTAGCAGTATGCTGTGCGATGAGCCTCGTCAAAATAGGCATTATCCGCGCCTAATAGATTTGTAAAAAACGCTTGCGCGGCGCTATTCATCGCCGTCTAAGCCCAGCAAATAGCGGTAGTGCTTGTCGTAATCGCTGATCGGGCCGTTAGTAAAGTCCCAAATGACGGTCTTTATCTCGCCCACGCGTGAGTAAAATGGCAGCTGATAATAAGCTACGCTGCCGCTAGCGAACATGCGCAAAGGCTTGAAGCTGCCGCAGTCGGCAAATACACCTTGTTTATCCATCGCGATAAAAATCAGTCCGGCGCTGTTTTGCGCGCAAATTTTACGAAAATCGTCTCGGCTGGGATTTGGCTTGTGGTTGTAGCTAAGATAGGCGCCGCCAAGATCTGGGTGGATAAAATTTATATTTGGAAAAGCCTTGATAACCTGCTCGTAAATTTCAGCGTTAGGCGCGACGATTATGGCGCGGTCATAGAGGAAATTTAAGATCACTTTATCGCCGCTTGAGGGTAAAATTTTAGGCAGTGGCAGCGCCTCTTGAGCTAACATATCAAAAACCTCAAATCGCACCTTTGCCTTGCCTGCGCTTTTTTGCGTAACGACTGCGCGCGCGATGATGGAACTCGCGCCACTGCCGAAATTATGCATCACCACTCCGCTGCTACCTACGGCAATCGTAGGGCTATCTGTGATCTCGCCCGAACCATCCTTTACGCTAAGTAGGGCGGTTTCGTATCGCGGCATGTTAAATTCCGCCCCTATCGCCGCACTTAAAAATAGACCTAAAATAAGTAAAGCTTTTTTCAAAATTCTGCTCCTGAATAAAATTTCGGCTAATTATACATAAAACTTTGAAATTAGCGATAAAATTCCGCGGTATTTACGAAATATAAGCGTTTTTTCGTTACAATCCCGCCTTAAAATAATATTTCAAAGCGGTTTTATATGACTAGAATTTTTATATTGCTTTTTCTGTGGATAGGCGTAGTTTTTGCGAACAACCCCAGCGTAGAGAAGTTTGCCTGGCCCGATGGCGTGAGTCTGCTGCAATTTATGGAAACCGCGGGCATCCCCGCATCTGTATATTACGACCTGGATAAAGAGGATCAGGAGCTTGCCGCCGAGGTACGAGCTGGCGTGGAGTGTCAAATTTTGCGTGATCCAGCAGGTCGCGTCTCCCAGCTGCTAATCCCTGTCAGCGAGGAGCTTCAGATCCACATCTACCGCGATAAATTCGGCACTTTTAGATTCGTTTATACTCCGATAGTTTATGAGGAAAACAGCTACTCTTTAGGAATTCAGATCGAAAGCTCGCCCTATCAAGATATCATCAAAGCTACGGGCAATGCGGCTTTAGCGAATGAGTTTATGCTTGTTTTTAAAAACGAGGTAAATTTTAAAAAGCTGCAAAAGGGCGATCGGCTTGTGATTCTATACGAGCAAAAAACGCGCCTTGGCAAACCTTTTGGCGGAGTAAATATCACCGCAGGAATGATCGAGGAAAATAAAAAGCCCAAATCGCTATATTTTTTCGATGATAAATACTACGATCGAAGCGGTAAAAAGGTCGAATCTTTTCTGCTAATTACGCCGCTTGTTTATACTAGAATTTCATCGTATTTTACTCCTAAAAGATTTCATCCGATTTTAAAG
>ERZ772967.2076-NODE-2076-length-13134-cov-3.202386_pt1 | contig 13134 bp, 14 predicted proteins | sample MGYA00511677_ERZ772967 | MGnify/ENA primary metagenome ERZ772967 (study PRJEB29015, sample SAMEA2737931) | human oral metagenome | biome: human oral; feature: human-associated habitat; material: dental | place: China | collected 2146 ...
AAGGCGCATCGGCCGACAATGTCAAACCCATTGACGCACTCGATGAAAAGTACCGCAAGTAACCGTATCGCCCGGAAAGGATCACCATGCGCCGCCTGATTGCCGGAACCGGCTGGAAGCTGAACAACACCGTTGCCGAAACCCGGCGTTACGCCGCAGCGATTTCATCCTGGGCGACAGGCAAGGCGTTGTCGGACATCGATATTTTCGTCCTGCCGCCCTTTACTTCGCTGCATGCTGCGCGCACGGCCTTTGCCGACACGCCGATCGCCATTGGCGGACAGAACATGCATTGGCAGGACGCGGGCGCCTGGACAGGCGAAATTTCTGCGCCGATGCTGCGCGAAGCCGGATGTCGTTATGTCGAACTGGCGCATTCGGAACGTTTGCAGTTCTTCGGCGAGACCTACGCCTGCGTTCGGTTGAAAGTCGACAAAGCGCTGGCCGCCGGCTTGACGCCGATCATCTGCCTGGGAGAAACCCAGAAGGAAAAAGCCGCAGGCCGCGCTGACACGGTATTGCAGGAACAACTGCTGACTGCACTGACCGGACAAGCGAGTGCGCGCATCCCTGATGTCGTGCTCGCTTACGAACCGCGCTGGGCCATCGGCAGCGCCGAGGCGGCCTCGCCCGATTACATTGCGGCGCGGCATGGCGCTCTGCGTGAAATTCTGCGCAAATATTACGGCGCGGAAGTCGCGGAAGAAACGCGCATCATTTACGGCGGCTCGGTAACGCCGAAAAACGGCAAAGCCATCCTGGAAATCATCGATGTCGACGGTCTGTTCGTCGGCCGCGCCGCCTGGAAAGCCGAAGGTTTCATCCGCATCATCGATCTGGTTCGGCAAGCCGCGCATCATCGGGAAGCGCTGGCTGATCGCCTGGCGCGTGAAAAAGAAGCTGCGGAAGCTTTACAAAACCCCATCACATTGCTCGCCCCCACTACCCAACGTACCCAACGGAGAAATCCCATGACCTGCATTCATGACGACCCCGAAGTTTTTGCAACGACCGCGCTGGCCGGTTTCGCTTCTGCCAATTCCAGGCAAGTCCGCCTGATCACGGGCGGCGTCGTGCGGGCAACGGCAACGCCGCAAGGCAAGGTAGCGCTGGTTGTCGGCGGCGGTTCCGGCCATTATCCGGCGTTTGCCGGTTTTGTCGGGCCGGGGATGGCCGACGCCGCCGTGGCGGGCGATATTTTTGCCTCTCCGTCGGCGCATAGCGTAGCGCACGTGAGCCGTATGGCAAACCGTGGCGGCGGCATTCTGCTCGGCTTTGGCAAGTACGCGGGCGATATGATGAACTTTGGCCTGGCGGCCGAACGCCTCCAGTCCGAAGGCGTCGACGTGCGCATCATGGCCGTTACCGATGACGTCGCCAGCGGCCCGGCGGACAAGCCGGAGCTGCGGCGCGGCGTGGCTGGTGATCTGGTCGTCTTCAAAATCGCCGGCGCAGCGGCCGAAGCGGGGCTCAGTCTCGACGAAGTCGAACGCCTTGCACGCAAAGCCAACGCCAGCACCGTGACCTTCGGCGTCGCCTTCACCGGCTGTACGCTGCCCGGCGCCGAGCAGCCCTTGTTCACCGTACCGCCCAAGCGAATGGGCGTTGGCCTGGGCATCCACGGCGAGCCGGGGATCAGCGAAGAAGATATCTTGCCGGCCAAGGCGCTGGCAGAAAAACTGGTCAGCCGTCTGGTGGCAGAAAAACCCGCCACAGCGAGCGGCCGCGTCGCCGTTATCCTGAATGGCCTGGGCTGCACCAAATATGAGGAACTGTTTGTCCTCTGGGTCAGCGTCGAGGCGGCTCTCAAGAACGCCGGGCTGACCCCCGTCATGCCGGAGGTGGGTGAGTTCGTCACCAGCCTGGACATGGCCGGATGCTCGCTGACGCTGGCCTGGCTTGATGAGGAACTGGAAGAATACTGGTGCGCGCCATCGGACACGCCCGTCTTGCGGCGCGGCAACATTATCCCGACACAGCCGGCAGAACCGCTCTCCGAAACCCCACCGGAAACCACCCACTTTCCGGAAGCCGCCGCGCCCTCGCATGAAAGCGCCCAATGTGTTGCCAAACTGATTGATGAAATCGCCAATGCCATGCATGAGGCAGAAAACACGCTGGGTAAGATCGACGCACAAGCCGGTGACGGCGACCACGGCATGGGAATGGCACGCGGCGCGGCCGCGGCCGCCGAAGCAGCCACAAAGGCTGTCGCCGCCGGCGCGGGGCTGGCCAGTACGCTGGCCACTGCCGGCGATGCCTGGGCCGATCGGGCAGGCGGTACATCGGGCGCGTTATGGGGGCTGATGCTGCGAACCTGGAGCACTGCCTTCAGTGACCAGCAGGCGCTGGATGCGGCGGCCGTGGTCAAGGGGGCGCAGATGGCGCTGGATGCGGTCAAGCGCCTCGGTCGCGCTCAGGTTGGCGACAAGACGCTGGTGGATGCCTTCGAGCCATTTGTCACTTCATTGGCGACTGAGATCGGCAAAGGCACGACGCTCAAGACGGCCTGGCAAAATGCCGCACAGACAGCAACAGTAGCGGCTGAGGCGACTGCCCAGCTCGCGCCGAAGCTCGGCCGGGCGCGTTCGCACACACAGAGAAGCCTGGGCCACCCCGACGCAGGGGCCGTCTCACTGGCAATCTGCGCCTGCATCGTTGGCAAGAATCTCACCTGAACACGATTTTTCCGCAGTTCAAGGCTTGCCCAAAGGCAAGCCTTTTTTATGCGGCAGGATAAATTTAGGTACTGGCTAAACTTCATGCTTTCCCCGAGATGTTTGCCGCCAATCGCCAAAACGCCTGCGCAAAGTCACCTCCCCATCCAAAAAACAATGTCAATGCGCTGCTGCGCCTTGCCGCACGAGCCGTACTATCTTCAGCGCACCGCCTTCCCACCTTAATGTCCAGACTTAACCTTATTCTCTCGAAAAATAATTCCTTATAAACCGCACCTGGTATCTGGCCCTTGCTTCAGTTTGTTATAGCGCCGCAAAACGCTTTTCATGTCGCCAAATTCGGGCTTTTGTTGGCTGGCAGGAAGTGCCCGTAAACAGTGGGCTTGCGGATAGACAGGCCGGAAACCCGCGTAAACACTGGGCTGGCGGGCGGCCGCAATCGGAGTTTTGGGGGTTGTCCATCGGTGCAGGTTTTACCCCAGTCGGGCAGGGGGGCTTGCTTGAGGGCGGCGAGTAGGATGGCCCGCGCGCTGGCGAAGTCGGAGACGTGCTCTGCGAGGGTGATGGTTTCCATGGCCGCGTCGTCCGTTGCGGTTTATCTACATCCGGGAAAATCATCTGAGCGTATTGGCGCGCTTCTTCGGAGTGCTGTACTGTCTGCTCTGTACGGCGCCACTTTCTTGGCTTGATTGCTAGGATTAATATTATCTTGCTTGACCGCAACCACCTCTACCACGACTACGGAGCTCCCATGCAAGACGAAAACAGAGAAACTCTCCACACCCTCCGCAAACTGAAAAACGCAGAAAGCTCGCAAGAGCGCTTGCAAGGCTGGCGGGAGATCCGCGCCGCGCAGGGCCTTAGCGGCGAATACGCCCTCGCCGTGCGTCTGAACGGCAAAGCCTACACCGAAGAAGAAGCTGACATGGTCGCGGCGCTGTTTGGCCGCTGAAACACCACCCATGCCGTCTTACCACAACGTACCGCTACCCGCAGCGCCTGCGGACGACGATACGCGCCGGACGCGGCTCACCGCCTTCCTCACCACCTGGGACAACACCCCCGGCCTGCGCCGGTGGCAGGGGCGCGCCCTGCAACACAGCCGCCCGCTGGAATGGTTCGGTGCCGCACAATACCTGCACTACGAACAGCTCCAACCGCTTTTTTGCCCTGACGCCGCCGATACCGTCCGCCTCACCGCGCAACTGCTCGGCGAAGCGCTGGTCGCCCACCTCGATTTTGCCTGGTGCCGCAGTACCGTCTTCCCCGAAGAACCCCTGCAAATTCGCCACCGCGAACGCGAAATCCTGCTGCATCTGCCCGCACTCGTCGCCAACGTTCTGAGCCAGCCGCAAGACGCCGCTGACGCACTGGAAACCCAATTCCTGACGCTGCTCACCGACTGGCTGGTGTGGTATCAGGAATACCACTGGCTGACGGCGCTCACCCTGCCTGACTGGGAAGAAACCGTCTATACCGTGCGCTTCGGCGTTTGTCCGCCGCCAACCCTGCGCCGCCGCCTGCGCCTGCTGCTTGAATACGACGAAGAACACATCATCCGCCATTTTGGCAGCAGCATGCTGCTGCCGCCCCTCGCCATCCTCGAACAGCACGACTGGAACACCCTGGAAAGCGCAGTTTTCGCGCTCGAACAAGACAACAACCGGCAATACGGCAGCGCCTGGCGTGAACAGGCCGCACAAAGCGCACAATCGTGCGGCGACAACATCGATAGCTGAGCGCCTCATGCCAGCCCAGCTCCATCTCTACCAGCCGCTCAATACCCTAAAACCCTGGGGCGACAACATTTGGATTGCCGACGGCGGCCTCATCCGCATGGCCTTCCCGCTGGGCCTCACCATCCCGTTCAGCACGCGCATGACCGTAGTACGTCTAACTGACGGCAGTCTGTGGTGCCATTCGCCCATTGCCCCCGATCCGGCACTGCTTGCCGCTATTGACGTCCTTGGGCCGGTACGCCACCTCGTCTCGCCCAACCGCATCCACTACGCCCATATCCCCGCCTGGCAGCGCCACTATCCGCAGGCGAAAGCCTGGGCCAGCGCCGGCGTACGCGAGCGGGCGGCATCGCAACATATCAGCGTTACCTTTGCTGCCGATCTCGGCGCAGAAGCACCGCCGGACTGGGCGGAGGATATCGCGCAACTGCCTTTTCACGGCAGCAGCGTGATGACCGAAACCGTCTTCTACCACCGCGCAAGCCGCACCCTCATCCTCACCGACCTCATCGAAAACTTCGAGACCGCAAAATTCCCCAGCCGTTTCTGGGCAGGCGTGATGAAACTCAGCGGCATCGCCGATCCGGACGGCAAAACCCCGCCCGACTGGCGCGCCACCTTCAAAGATAAAATTGCCGCCCGTGCCGCACTGGCGCACATCCTCGCCTGGCAACCGGAGCGCATCATCCTCGCGCATGGCCGCTGCTACGACAAAGACGGCGTCGCCGAACTGCGCCGCGCCTTTCGCTGGCTGGATTGACGGCATCACTTGTAGTCCCCGTAAATAGCATCGTTGCAAATAGGAATGAGACAAGGCGGTGAGCCAAAGACAGCGCGGGCAGTAAGGCAGGGGGCACCAACACAAGCAGATTATTTTCTGGGATGGGTATTAAACGGTTTCTTTCCAGCCGCCGTATGTATCGACGCGAGTTTCTGCGGCCAGTTTTTCCAAAGCGGCGATGTCATCTGTACTCAGTACGAATTGGGTTGCAACTGATCGGGCTACCGGCGAGCAGGCTGAGGGCACAAGTGATGGACAGTTTTCTCACGGGTTTTCTCCGCTTTGTTGGGCAAGGGGGCCCAGAAAAAGGGCTTTTTCTTTGGTCATCAGCCCGGCGAGGATGAGGGCAAAGAGGCCGGTTTGGATGATTTTGCTGTCCGGATGGGTGGCAAAGATTTCATTGCCGAGATTGGCGCAGAGGTGAAAGACGACGGCAATCCAGATGTTGCGCGCGTTTTTCAGGTACAGCCAGTTTATGATGAAAACGAAGCAGATCATGCTCGCCATGAAGTTGACGCCGTGTTGCCAGCCTTCGGCGACGAGGTTTGCCTGGTAGTAGCCTTTAATGCTGGCAAGCGGGATGTGCCAGAAGAACCAGTAGGCGAAGAAGATGAGGTTTGCGGTGATGAGGCGGTAGCGGGCAAGCAGCGCGTTGGTGCCGTAGCTGTGCCAGGCGAGTTCTTCAAGCAAGGGCGCGAGGGCAAGCAGCAGCCACGGCGAGAAGAGAGCGCTGGTGAAGCTGGGCTGGCCGGTGATGCGGAATTGCTCGGCGCTGTAACCGAAGGCAAGCGAGATGAGCTGGGCGAGGATGAGGGTAACGGGGCCGATGAACACGGCGGCGAGCAGGTAGCGCGGGCGGATGGTGCGCAGGCTGAGGCGGGGTTTGAGATCGGCGAGCAGCGCCGGTTTTTGCAGGAAGAGCCAAGCGGCGACGGCGGTCGGCGCGGCCAGGCCGATGATGCCAAGGGTGCCTTGCAGGGTGGTGTGGGTATCAAGACCGGGGGTATGGCTGATATAGCCTGCCGCCAGCCAGCAGGCGCAGGGGATGAGGAAGGACCAAAGGTAAAAAAAGCCGGGGCGGTCATAGGCTTTGAGGTTGTGCATGGAGCAGCTTCCGGGTGGTGGCCTCGGCCGCTCATGTCGGCGTTTTGCCCTGTTTGGTCAGCGCCGATTTAATCAGCATTTGTGTGCCAAACCAACCCCAGTAGATGCGGTGGCGGTAGATTTTGCCATCGCGGTGCTGCATGAGTTCGAGGATGTCTACCTGGTTGCCGTTCGAGGTTTGGCGCGGGTATTCCCAAATGAGGATGTCGCCGCCGGTGTAGTAGTGGGCATCGCGGTACCAGCGCACCCATTCGTTCGGGCGGCGGCGCGCCCCTTCTGCGAGGAAAGCGCGGATTTCCGCCTTACCGCGCAGGGTGCCGTTTGTGCGCTGCATGATGATAGGCACCAGCGGCGATTCGAGTTCAGCGTCATCATGGTAGAGGGCGATAAGAGCATCGGTGTCGCGGCTTTTGGCGGCGTCATGCCAAGCGTGGTAGAGATATTCGGCGGTGTTCATGGATCCTCCGGTTAAGGGGGCAAGTGGATAATGGGCAATGAGGCCACGAGATTTTATCGTTGACGTGTATTGCAAATTCCTTTCCCGGTGGAGAATGGCTTTTCTGTGCAGTTTTTTTAGGCACATGTCGTAGGCAGTACGGCCATGCGGCGCGAGGGGCAGCAAGATGAGTCTGTGTCAAGCCGCTTGAGCATGGCGTCGATTTCGACAGCGGCATTGGGAAAATCGTTCATCTACGATTTGGTGGGCAGAAAATCTGCCTACGCGGGATGCAGAGTTGCTTGACGGTGCGGCTGCCAAGGTTGAAGACCTAGGCTTTGGGTGCAATGGAGAGCGAAGCGGGTCTGCGCCAGAACGCCGGCGCTGAGGCAGAGGGCGATGGGTAGGGTGACGAGCCGCTTTTTCATGGCTGGCTTCTGTCGGTTGGGTTGAGAAGGGTTGGGTGAAAAAGGCTGGGCGCGGCGCTTTACCGCGTCTGCCGCAGTGCCCGTCCAACGCTGATGAGCGCGATAAATGCCAGTACTGCCAGCAAGATAAACGCGTGCTGGCTGCCGTCACGGGTGGCAATGGCGAGCTGGCTCGGGTTGGCCCGTTGGGCGCTGGCGACAAGGCTGGCGGCGACGGATGTACCTACGGCGCCGGCCAGTTGTTGCAGTGTGTTGAGCACGGCGTTGCCGTCGGCAGACTGTTCGCGCGGCAGGGCAGCAAGGCTGTGGGTGGTGGTGTTACCGACCGCGAAGCCCTGACCGAGGCAGTAGGCGGTGTAGATACCCATGAAAAGGGCGGTGGTCAGGATTTTCCCCAGAATGGCGAAGGCGGTCAGGGTGGCGAGCAGCATTGAACGATTTTGTTGCATATAACCTCGTAAGAACCGCCGGCAAACGATGTAGGAAAATAGATTCGGCAAGGATAACCACCGCGTTTGTGCGAGTCGCCTGGTTACACATAAACCGTTAAGCAAATGCGGGCAATGCAGGGGGTGAAGAAACTGCCAGGCGGATAAATGTTGGTTGGATTTGCGCATGGTGGCGGCTCAGTCCAGTCCTTTTTCTTGCAGCCAGGCGGCCATGAGTTCGGCGAGTTCGGCGTTGTTTTCTTCGCCCATCAGGAAGTGCGAGTTACCGGTGATGCCGCGTTCCGGCAGGTGGACGAGGGTGGCATCGCCGCCGTGGCGGTTGACGGTATCGACAAACTGTTTCGCCATTGCCAGTTCCGTGCCCCATTTGTCTTCACCGACGTTGTCCGAGCCGAGTTTGATGTAATCGCCGTAGTAGAGGACGATGGGGATTTGCGTCAGCTTTTTGAAATCGGCTTCCGGTACGCCGAGGGCGCTTGCCGAGAGGTGTTCGAAGCGGGCTTTGGTGATTTTCGGCATATCGTTTTTTGGGAAGAGGAATGGCGTGCCGCCCGGTTCCCAGGCGACGATGGCTTTCACGTTGTCGCTTTTGATGGCGGCGCGCCAGCCGATGGTGCCGCCCATCGAGTGGGTGACGAGTACCGCGCCGCCGGTTTTGTCGACGAGTTGCGCGAGCACGGCGGCGTTCAGGTTGTTGTCCAGCGGGCCGCTGCCGATGGTCCAGCTTTGCTGAAAGGCGGTGTAGGCGGCGTCCCCTTTGGGGAAGCGGGCATTGGCGACGGGTTTGGCGTTTCGGTCGTAGTGGCCGATACGCGAGAGTATCCACAGGGTTTTGTCGCCATACATCGGGTTGCTTGCCCACGGCGTATCCGGGGTGACGGCTTGGGTGGAGAGGTTGGCTTTGCCGCTGCGCGGCTGGTCGAGCAAGTACACGCTGTAGCCTTTGCGCACGAACAGGGTGTCGAAGCCTTCGCGGCCATCCACGGTGCTTTCCCAGGTGCGCGAGGATTGTGCGCCGCCGTGCTGGAAGATGAGCGGCGTTTTTTTGGCGTTCACCGGCGTTTGGTATTTGACGTAGGCGAAATCGCCGTAGGCCCGCTGTCCGCCGGGGGCTGTGAAATTTTCCGGGCGGAAGGTGCCGTCGTGGGTCACATGGCTACCGCCGATAGTAAAGCTGCCCTGTTTTTCGATGGTCAGCGGGGCGGCGTGCGCAGCGGTGAAAATAAAAGTGAAGGCAGCGGTGAGGAAGGTTTGTTTGAGTTTCATGTTTCATGCTCTCAGATTGGAAGGCTGCTTGAAGATTGGGGGCATTTCCAGGCAGCCTTTTTAATGATGGTTGGGAAGGCGTTTCCCGGTTTGCACAACAATCAAACCGCCGCGAGTTTCCGGCTGTCGCTGATCATGAAGTTGGCGATGCGGCGCTTGATGAGCCAGCGGCCATCTTCTTTGACATAGCTATCGTTGTAGCGGACGTAGTGGTTATGGATAAGTGTCTGCCCGTCTTTCTCTTCGGTGAGAACAACATGGCAGTAGTTAATGGCGTCCGCACTCGTTTCATCGAGACGGGTCACGGTGAACTGGCCGTTGAGGTGATAGACGCTTTTGAAGTTGGCGAGGAAGTCGGTGAAAAGCTGCACGATTTCCTCGCGGTTTTTCAGGTCGGCGAACAGGGCGCCGCCGATATAGGTGGTCACGTGCCCATCAGCGGTGAAGAGCGGGCCTTGTGCCGCGACGTTTTTTTCGTCGGCGAGGTTGGAGAAAGTATCGACCAGTTCTTTCAGGGCTTGTTTTTCAATCAGGGTTTGCATGATGGTTCCTTGCTTGTGGATAAATAAACAGATAGGGATCTTTTAATCCAGCATTTATATGCCGAATACCCAGGCTTTGAATTGGCGCACCATCGCCGGGTCGGTGTGGCTGATGATTTGGCTTTTGCCCACATCCAGCGTGGCGATTTGTGCCTTGTCGTCATCGTCCAAGGTGAAGTCGAAGACGGCAAGGTTTTCCGCCATGCGTGCCGGTTTGGTGGATTTGGCGAGCACGACGATGCCGCGCTCGATCAGCCAGCGGATGATGACCTGGGCGATGCTTTTGCCGTATTTCTTGGCGATGGCGGCGAGCACCGGGTTCTCAAAGATGCCGAATTTGCCTTCGGCGAACGGCCCCCACGCTTCGGGGACGATGCCTTCGGCGCGTAGCGTGTCCACTTGTGCTGCCTGCTGGTGGAAGGGGTTGATTTCAATCTGGTCGGCGGCAGGCATGACTTTGTTGAAGATGCCAAGGTCGATGACACGGTCGGCGGTGAAATTGCTCACGCCGATGGCGCGGATTTTGCCCGCTGCCTGGTATTCTTCCAGCGCGCGCCAGGCGCCGTAGATGTCGTTGAAGGGCTGGTGCAGCAGCATCAGGTCGATATAGCCGCAGTCAAGGCGCGAGAGCGAGCGCTCCAGCGAGGCTTTGGCGGCTTCATAGCCGTAGTTTTCCACCCAGATTTTGCCGGTGATGAAAAGTTCGCCGCGCGGCACGCCGCTTTGTTTGACGCCCTGCCCCACTTCGCCTTCATTGGCATAAGCCTGGGCGGTGTCAATGTGGCGATAGCCTGCTTTGATGGCCTCCGCCACAGCCTGCGCGGTTTTTGCGGGCGGAATCTGGAAGACGCCGAAACCGAGGACGGGGATTTGTACGCCGTTGTTCAAGGTAAAGGTTTGCATGGTGTCTTCCTCTGTGATTGCAGGTTGGGCATGATAACGGGCGGGCGGCGGGCGATAAACAGGGCCGCTTCGCTAGGGGCTATGCACGAATTTCATCAATTTGGGCGGGGCAGGTTTTGTCCCGCGTTGCCTCAACAGGCCGTCCAAAAATAGAAAATAGCCGTTTAACCGCATTATTTGAAAGATAAAATCCAATATGGATCTTTACTCGATTTACCCTTTCAGACGGTCTGCTTCTTTAATTTACAGTTCGCTCGCGTCAAACAACCGCCGGCATGCACACAGCACACAGCCCACCAGCAGCGCCAGCCCCACCGCCACCCAATAGGCTTGCGCGTAGCCCAAAAGTTTCACCAGCCGCAGAGCGGCAAAGCCTGCCGCGTAGCTACCGATAAGGACGACGGAAAATTGCAGGCTGCTGTCGAGTGCGGCGGTGGTGCGGTTGGATTTGTCCATTACCAAGGCGAGTATTACCGGCAGTAGCAGCGTGTAGCTCAGACTCAACGCGATAATTAACGCAGGCGGCAGCCACGGCTGGACGCGGGCGAGCGCGTCGATGGCGGTCATAGATGCCAAGAGCGGCAGCTGCAGCGCGTAGAGCAGAAAAACGAGTTTGCGGCGCGGATAACGGCGCGACAGCCAGCCCGAGAGCGGCGTAACGATCAGGCAGGCAACGGGTATGCCTACCGCCAGAATCTCGCCCGTCTGTTTCGGGTCGAACCCCAAATCTGCCAGTTTCGGTACGAAGGTTGCCGCCGCAAACGCATAGGGCGCGGCAACCGACAACAGCAGCACCAGCCACCGCCAGCCGGTTTCGGGCTGCCGCCAGAAAGAAACCAGCCGCGCCGCCAGTTCTTTCAAACCGCCTTGCGCCGTCGGGCTTTCCGGCTCGCGGTAAAGTAAAAGTTGCAGCAGTGCCAGTAACGTGAATGCAAGCATAAAGACCGCCGCCGTCGTCTGCCCGTATTCCTGATACAGCCACAGCACCAGCGCGCCGCCTATCATTTTGCCGCCGCGCGCCGCCATGGTCTGAATCACGCCGCCGAAACCGCGTTCGCGGCGCGGCAGGATGATGCACGACAAGCCCAGCATGGCGCAGCCGTACACGGCGGACATGGCCGAGAGCAGCACGCAGCAGGTCAGAAGCAGCGGGAATTTGCCGACGATGTCGGCGGACATCATCAGCGCGAACACCGCCGCCAGCCCCAGCGTCGCCGCCAGCAGCCAGCCGCGAAACCGTCCGAACCGTCCCGGCTTGCGGCGTTCCATCAGTGCGGCAAACAGCACTTTCGCCGCTTCTATGCTGCCGATTAAATGTATCCAGCTTAATTGGTTCAGGCTGTAACCGTGTTTTTTTAAAATGGCAATCAGCGCGACCAGGTAAAAGCCGGTCAGGGTGAATTTGTAGGTGCTGCCGAGTACGAGCAGCAGCCAGTCACGCGGGGCGGGAGCTTGGGACATGGTTTGGTTTTCCTTGGTTGGGGCGGGTGCAAAAGGCTGTTTGAAAGCCGCAGTGGTCGGCAACCCAAACCGCAGACTGTGTTAAACCATACTGCCCCATTTTATTAATTAAAGGATTATTTATGATAGTTACCGTAATGGCCGAATACTAAGGCAGCTTGTGCCAGAAGGACGCCTATCTTGCAGGCGGTTAGACTGTTTATACGGACGGCCCGCAGGTGGCAAGGGCGATTTTATGACCACAACCGATTATCTCGCTTCCGCGCTGGCATCCTGCACCAGAACGATTATGACTCTGAAAGCCGAAGCAAAGGGGGTGGATTTCGTCCGCTGTTATGCCGAAGGCGGTAATAAAGTCTCTATGGAAGACTTCCGCGTTACCCGAACCAATATCGTATTTCACCTGAATGCTGCATTCGAGGCGGAGCTACTCCGCTCGGAATTGCCCCGCTAATTGGAAACGGCAACCCGCGAGATGTACATTGTCGGCCGCAGCATGCATCTGATTTGGTGCAAGAATTCGAGTTTGTGTACGCATAATCGAATGCGGTTTTTGCAATGTCGTCTGAAGGCTTTTCAGATTGCCTTCAACGCTTCTTCCGCCTTTCGCATGGCACTTACCTCGTCCGCTTCAGCGATGTAGTTCACACCCAATGCGGAGGCAAGTTTGGACGATTGTTCGCGGAAGAATTCCAGTTGCGCGGCATCGGGTTCGATGAGCAGCATGGCGGCGCAGCGTTCGGCAAGCTGTGTTTGGTGCGCCTTTATCCAGGCGATGTAGTCTTTGCGGTCGGCAATGCGCTGCTCGTCGCTTACCTCCCGCTGCATGGGGGTACAGACGGTGGCGAAGCGGTGGTTTTGGTTTAACAGGGTTCCAAATTCGGCCAGCCAGTCGGCAAAATCGGCGACCTGGGTCAGGTCGGTCAGGTAGATAGTGCCTTCGGGCAGGGCTTTGGCAGGGGTGAAGTAGTGCATTCGGGTTTCCTTTAGGTATTGGGGGCAGTTGCAGTAGGTCGTGCATGAATGCCCGATAGTAGGCGGCGGAATCGGGTTGGGTTGTGCCGGGCATAAATGCCGACCTGCATGTCGCCGGTTTGTCCAAAAGGTCGTCTGAAAAGCGGTTTCCTTGTTTTAACTTCGTTGAAGCTTTGCTTTCAGATGACCTTTCTGTTTCGGCGGTTATTTCATTTTGCCTGTACCTTAAAACTTCCATTCTCCACTCACGCCCACGCTTCTGGGGCGTTGGTAGAGGGCGTCTTGGCGGTCGGAGCCGGAGATGAATATGGGGCGGTGGCGGTTGAACACGTTGTCGGCGTAGAGCGAGACGCGGCCTTGTTTGAAGTTGTA
>ERZ772967.2079-NODE-2079-length-13125-cov-3.327621_pt1 | contig 13125 bp, 9 predicted proteins | sample MGYA00511677_ERZ772967 | MGnify/ENA primary metagenome ERZ772967 (study PRJEB29015, sample SAMEA2737931) | human oral metagenome | biome: human oral; feature: human-associated habitat; material: dental | place: China | collected 2146 ...
CCCGAAGGGATTTTCTGGTATTCCTTCTGTCCCTTCTCCTCCAGTGTATGGGGAGCGTGATCAGTGGCAATCACATCAATACGGTTGTCTAAGAGAGCTTGCCAGATTCCTTCTCGATCCTGCTCGGTCTTTACCGCTGGATTCCATTTGATCAACACTCCTTTTTCTTGGTAATCCTTATCGGTGAACCATAGGTGATGAATACAGGCCTCTGCGGTGATTTTCTTCTGAGAGAGCGGCAGGGTATTGTCCAACAGCTCGGTTTCCTTGGCTGTAGAAAGATGAAAAACGTGAAATCTTGCCCCTGTCTGCCGAGCCAAAGCAATCGCTCGTGAGGAGGAGAGATAACAGGCCTCTGCACTACGAATCAGAGGGTGACATGCTACAGGAATCTCCGGTCCATAAAGGGATAAATAATGAGCTAAGTTCTGACGAATGGTCTGCTCGTCCTCACAGTGAGCAGCAATCAGGGTAGATACATTTCTGAATATTGTTTCGATTGTTTTTTCATTATCCACTAACATATTCCCCGTGGAAGAACCTAAAAAGAGTTTTACTCCTGCAGTATTTTTAGGATTAATATGCTTAAGTTCTTCTATATTGTCATTCGTACCCCCCAAGAGAAAGGAGAAGTTGGCCAAAGAAGTACGAGCTGCGATGGCAAACTTGTCCTCCAAAGCAGCAATAGTAGTTGCCTGAGGAATTGTATTGGGTTGGTCAAAGAAAGTGGTTGTCCCTCCAGCCACAGCAGCGGCGCTTTCTGTGGCAATAGTAGCCTTGTGAGTAAGACCTGGCTCTCGGAAATGTACTTGATCATCAATAACTCCTGGAAGTACAAGCATACCTTCCAGATCGATCACCCGATGGGCTTCCTTAGCAGATATATCCGTTGCTATTTTTGCAATACGCTCGTTTTCAATAAGTAAGTCTGCTTCTTGAATACGATTATCCGAGATAAGTTTGCCATTTTTTAGCAGTGTTTTCATCATTGTCAGGATTTTAACCGTTATCCGACAGAGACAACGGCGATGCAAAGATACATATTAAAGTGAGAAAAGAAAAGAGAAAAACGAAAAATTAATCATTTTTTATCACTCATTAATCATTATTTCGTATCTTTGCACTCAGAAAACATAATTGCTAAAACACGAATGAAAATAGCTAAAAAAATACTGAAATGGGGAGGTATAACCCTACTGCTCCTCATCATCGCAATGATTGCTATTCCTTTTTTCTTTAAAGATACTATCAAGGAAAAGGTTATTGAGATGGCAAATGAAAACTTAAAGGCGAACATCGGATTGCAAGATGTTGATATTAGTCTGTTTAAGAACTTTCCTAAGGCACGCGTTACCCTCAACGATTTTGTTTTGGTAAACAAAGAGCCTTTCGTAGGTGATACACTTTTTGCTGCTAAACACATAGATGTAACGCTTAGCATCAAAGATTTATTAGCGGGCAACTACAATTTGTTAGGAGCTAATGTGAAAGATGCTTCGGTGTATATACACCTTAACAAGGAGGGAGAAGGCAACTATGATATCGCTATTCCTTCGGATAAACCTGAGGAAGAGTCAGCTCCTATCAAGCTAGATATTCAGGGGTACAATGTAGAAAATCTGAAATTTACTTTCAAAATGGACGACGGCAACCTCTTTATGGAAGTAGCCGATATTTACCACAGCGGGAAAGGAAACTTTGCCGAAGAGGTATTGGACTTAGACACTCAGACGAAAGCCAACCTAACTTTTGCAATGGGTAAGAGCACTTTTATGAAGCGAGTGCCTATCACCTTGCAGGCTATTTTGGGCATCGACCTCAAAAATCAGAAATATACTTTCAAGCAAAACAAAGCTACTGTAAATCGTTTGGATTTGGTATTCGATGGTTTTATTCAATTATTGGAGGAAGGACAACATTACGACCTTACTTTTAGCACCCCTACCAATTCATTTCAAAACTTTTTAGCGCTCATTCCCGAAGAGTACTCTAAAAGCATTGAGAATGTAAAAACCACAGGAAATCTGACTCTGAAAGGTTTTGCCAAAGGTGATATGGTAGGTGATAAAATCCCTACTTTCGGACTTGAAATGTATGCAGACAATGCTTCTTTTAAATATCCGAACCTGCCTAAAACGGTACGTGACATCACTATCGACCTAAAAGTAAACAACGCTACGGGTATTACCAACGATACCAAAGTGAACCTCAACAAATTTACGATGAGCATCGACCAAGACCATTTTTCGGCTCGTGCCAATGTGAGCAATGTGGTAGTAAACCCGTTTGTGGATATGGCAGTAAAAGGGACTATCAACTTAGCAAACTTATCGCAAGCATACCCTATTTCGTTAAACAAGAAGTTGGCAGGAATCTTACGTGCTGATATAGCGACACAATTGGATATGAAATCGGTAGAGGCTAAGAATTATCAAAAGATTAAAGCGCAAGGTAATTTGTCGCTTTCTCAGTTTGTATATGCAGGCGAGGAGTTTGTAAAACCTTTCCATATTGATAACTTAAACGTAGCCTTTAATCCGTCGCACATTGGGCTTTCAAAATTTGATGCTCGCACAGGTGAAAGCGACTTACACCTTACTGGAACGATAGATAATCTGTACGGTTTTGCTTTCAGAAAAGAAATCCTCAAAGGAAACTTTAATCTATCTTCGAACAAGTTAGTAGTAAACGATTTTATGCAACCCGCAACAGAATCGTCTGCTCCTGCAAAACAAGAAACCAAAGAAGCACCTAAAGCTAATAAGACCCCTACAAAAGAAGCGGCTATAAAAGTGCCTGCTTTCTTAGATTGTGCGCTTACTGCAAAAGCCAATACGGTGTTATACGACAATTTGAAATTGAGTAATGTATCGGGTAAACTGATTATAAAAGACCAAAAAGTAACCTTAGAGAACTTAAAATCGGATATTTTTGGAGGAAATATAGCTCTTACAGGAGATGTATCGACCAAAGAAAAAGTACCTACCTTTGACGTAGATTTGAACCTAAACCGCCTTAACATATCCGATGCTTTTACGCAAATTACTATGCTCGAAAAGATAGCGCCTATTGCTAAAGCTGTACAAGGGAAAGTGAATACGGTTATCAACGTAAAAGGTAATTTGAAAAACGATTTAACTCCTCAAATTAACAGTATCTCGGGCGACCTATTCGCAGCACTTATCGACTCTAAGATTGACAGCCACGGTTCTCCTCTACTCTCAGCCTTAGACAGCCAATTTACAGGTTTAAATTTAGCCAATCTCAACCTAAAAGATGTGAAAGCAGCGGTTGATTTTGAAGATGGAAAAGTGAAAATCAAGCCTTTTACTATCAAATATAAAGATGTAGCCATAGAGGTAGCAGGTTCTCACGGATTTGACCAACAGATGAATTACAAGCTCACCTTTAATGTACCGCCTCAAATGTTGGGTAAAGAAGCAGAAGGTTTGTTAGCAAAATTGACTCCTGAAAACCAGAAAAAGATAAACAATTTGCCTGTGGTAGCAACGGTAGGTGGAACTTTCAAAAAACCACAAGTAAGCACCGATGCTAAAGCCGTAGTAAAAAATTTGGCTACCCAAATAGCTAAAAACCAAATTAACAACCTTACCGCTAAAGGCACTGACGCACTACAAAAGGCTTTAGGAGGTAAAACAAGTTCGGGTACAGCAGGCGAAATAACTAAAACCGTGGGAGGACTGATGAAGAACAAAGACAGCACAATGACTAAAGTGAAAGAGAAAGCCAAAGAAGAGGCTAAAAAAGAAGCCAAAAAACAAATAGGCAATTTCCTAAGAGGTTTGGGTAAAAAAGAAGGAGAAGAATAAAAATAAAATTAATTAAATATATATGTATAAAGTAGTACTTTTACGCCACGGACAAAGTGAATGGAACAAGCTCAACCTATTCACAGGGTGGCAAGATGTAGATTTAACAGAGCAAGGCGTACAAGAAGCACGTGAAGCAGGACGCGTAATGAAAGAAGAAGGCTTCAAATTTGATGTTGCCTATACTTCAGTGCTCAAAAGAGCTATCAAAACCTTGAACAATGCTTTGGAGGCAATGGGCGACCTTTGGGTGCCTACACACAAAAGCTGGAGACTCAATGAAAAGAGTTACGGGGCGCTACAAGGTTTGAACAAAGCTGAAACTGCTGCTAAATACGGTGAAGACCAAGTACTTTTGTGGAGACGCTCTTACGATGTTCGTCCTCCACTTATTGAAGAATCAGACGAACGCCACCCTTCACACGACCGTCGTTACGCTTCACTTACCAAAGAAGAAAAAACAGCAGGCGAAAGTTTGAAAGATTGTTATGACCGTATGTTGCCTATATGGTTTAACGAGATTGCACCAGACATTAAAGCAGGCAAGAGTGTGATTATCGCAGCTCACGGTAACAGTTTGCGTTCTTTGGTACAATACCTCGACGGGCTTTCAGAAGAAGAAATCTTAAAGCTCAATATCCCAACGGGAGTACCTTTGGTATATGAACTTGATGCTAATTTGAAACCTATCAAACATTATTATTTAGGCGACCAAGAAGCTATTGCAGCCGCTATCAACAGCGTGGCAAATCAAGGTAAATCAAAATAAAATTTGCTTGATATATTGATAGAAGAAGGAGGTTATTTATTGCAGATAACCTCCTTTATTCCTTTAAAAATGAAACTTTAACGTCACGCTTTTTGTATATTCGAGTAAAATAATTACCTTTGCACCAATTTTAAGCAGAACATATATTAATGAAATTTATATACATTCTTCTTTTTTCACTATGCAGTAGTACTTTTAGTCTGTTTTATGGACAGAAGAACCCTGTGTTTAAAGTAGTTTTAGATGCGGGTCACGGAGGTAAAGACCCCGGTAAAGTAGTACAGAAAAACATCTTTGAGAAAGATGTGGTGCTGAAAATAGTATTATTAGTAGGCAAAAAGTTAGAGGCTTACCCTGATATAAAGGTGATCTACACTCGCAAAACCGATGTACTAATTGACCTTTATGAGCGTGGAGCTATTGCCAACAGGAACAAAGCCGATGTATTCGTTTCAGTACACTGCAACGCTCACGAAACACAAGTAGACGGTGCGGAAACATATGTATTAGGGCTACACGCCAACCAGCAGAACTTTGAGGTTGCCAAAGCCGAAAACTCAGTAATCTACTTGGAAGATGATTACAAAAAGAAATACGCTAAGTACAATATCAACTCACCTGAATCGGTAATAGGGCTATCTATTATGCAAGAAGAGTTCTTGGAGCAGAGCATTCAGCTAGCTAAGTTAGTGCAAAACCAACTCACAGGAGTTATGAAACGCACTAACAGAGGCGTACGCCAAGCGGGATTCATCGTCTTGCACCAAACCTATATGCCCAGTATTCTTATAGAAACAGCATTCCTTACTAACAACGAGGAACGCAAATTCCTCACCTCGGCTAAGGGGCAAGAAGAGTTTGCAGAGAACATTGCCGAGGCGATACTCGCTTACAAGAAATGGATAGAAGACAAAAGTTCTTATACTACCCCTGACGACAGTATTTCACAAGTAAGAGAAAAAAGTAATACCCCGAGACAAAGTACAAGTAATAGCACTATCAACAACAGTGATTTGAGCTATAAAGTACAGATATCATCAAGCCCTAAAAATTTAGAAACAAAGGCTTTTAATTTCAAAGGACTCTCGCCTATATCAGTTGAAAAAGACGGGCGTGTATATGTGTATTACTATGGTGATACTTCGAAGCACAGAGAAGCCCTTGAGCTACTGAACAAAGCAAAAAAAAAAGGGTATAAAGATGCTTATATCGTAGCTTTTTACCAAAAGAAACGCATTACAGTAGAAAGAGCTAAACAAATAGAAAAGTAAACTTATTCAAATAGAAACTGATGAAACTATCCAGAGAAATAAAAACAGCTATTATAGTTGTGGCGGGTATTGCCGCTTTTTATATAGGCTTTAACTTCTTGAAGTCTAAATCATTATTTAATAAAACGAATACTTATTACGCTTATTTTCCTCATTCAGGAGGGTTAAAAACAGGTACACAAATCACTGTAAATGGAGTGAAAGTAGGGAGTGTGGAAGCAGTGGACTTAGAAGAGAAAAGTGCCAAGATAAAAATCACGATGGAGTGTTCAGACGATTTTAAGTTCTCTAAGAATAGTGTAGCTGAGCTTTACAACAGTTTGCTTGGAGGTGCAGGACTGCAAATTATTCCCGCCTTCGATAATGCTCCTATAGCCGTATCGGGAGATGTATTAGAAGCACGCGTACAAGAAGATATGCTCGCCTCTATCTCTTCGTCAATCAAACCTACACAAGACAAACTCAATCGCCTTTTAGGACAAGCCGATACCACTCTTACAGGAGTGAACAGTGTTTTAGATGCTAAAACTACTAACAATTTAAAAATTGCCATTGCCGAACTGAGCGCGACAATGCACAACCTAAATCAGGCATCAGTAAACCTCAATAAGATGTTGGTAGCTAATCAAGCCAATTTGAATGCTACTTTAAGCAATGCTAATAAAATCACTACTGATCTATCAAAAGTATCAGGACAGCTTTCGGAAGCTGAGCTCAATAAAGTAATTGCCAATGCACAAACAACTCTTAACAACCTCAATACTCTTTTGGCTGAAGTAGAAGGAGGCAAGGGTACTATTGGAAAATTACTAAAAGACGAAACGCTCTATAAAGATTTAGACAAATCGGCTAAACAGCTCGAATTGCTCTTACAAGACCTTCGTTTAAATCCTAAGCGTTATCTTCATTTCTCCGTTTTTGGTAAAAAAGCTAAAACATACGAGCCTCAAGACGAAGAAAAAGGAGAATAAACTGTATTGATGAGCTTCTTTCCTAACATAGTATTTATAATACTTCTCTGTATAGGAGGAGGCTTTTTTATTTATAATCTACGGAAACTCATTAGGAATATCCGTTTAGGCAAGCCGGAAGACACTTCTGGCAACCGCAAAGAGCGACTCAAAAATATGTTGTGGCTCGCCTTAGGGCAACGAAAAATGTTGGTACGCCCGATAGTGGGTGTGTTACACATTATTGTATATGCAGGTTTCCTGATTATCAACATCGAACTTTTAGAGATTATTACTGACGGTATCATAGGAACCCACCGCATATTTGCCTCCTTAGGGGCGTTTTACAACTTCTTGATAGCTTCTTTTGAGATATTGGCTCTCTTAGTGATTGTAGCAGTAACCGTATTTTGGATAAGGAGAAATGTACTAAAACTACCACGCTTTCGCAAGGCAGAAATCAGAGGGTGGGCAAAAAAAGATGCAAGCAATATCCTTTATGCCGAAATGGTAATGATGAGTCTTTTCCTACTGATGAACGCTGCCGATGCTCAGCTACAAGCATTACACGTACACCACTATGTGCAAGCAGGTTCTTTTCCTGTGAGCGAATGGTTACGCCCCTTGTTAGGAAACGCTTCGGTAAGCACTCTTATAGTTGTAGAACGCAGTTGTTGGTGGTTACACATTACTGGGGTTTTATGCTTTTTAAACTACTTGTATTACTCTAAACACCTACACATACTGTTAGCTTTCCCTAATACGTACTACGCACCTATTCGTCCGTTAGGAGCTTCTAAGGTAAACCCAGTGGTAACACAAGAGGTGAAACTAATGTTAGACCCTAATGCCGATCCTTTTGCAACACCACAAGATACAGCTCCTCCTGATAAGTTTGGAGCTTCGGACGTCACCGACCTCACTTGGTTACAGCTGATGAACGCCTATACTTGTACCGAGTGCGGGCGTTGTACCGATGAATGTCCGGCGAACCTCACTGGTAAAAAGCTTTCTCCTCGCGCGATTATGATGAAAACACGTGACCGCTTAGAAGAGGTAGGGCGCAATATAGACAAGCACGGTACTTTTGAACCCGATGGCAAACAACTTTTAGGCGACTACATTACTCCTGAAGAACTATGGGCTTGTACCACTTGCAATGCTTGTGTGGAGGTCTGCCCTGTGAGTATCAGTCCGCTATCTATCATTATGGATATGAGGCAGTATTTGGTAATGGAAGAATCGGCAGCCCCTACCGAACTCAATGTGATGATGACTAATATAGAGAACAACGGAGCCCCTTGGGCGTATAGCCAAGCAGATAGAAACATCACAAATTAATTTTAATTTATTATCTAAATTAAATGAACTTACTATCCGTAGAAAATATATCAAAAGCCTTTGGCGAACGCATAATCCTTGAAAACATCTCTTTTGGCATCAATAAAGACCAAAAAATAGCCTTTATCGCTAAAAATGGTACAGGAAAGACTACTTTACTCAATATTATTGCAGGCAAAGACCAACCCGATAGCGGACAAGTAGTATTCCGCAAGGGCATACATATGGGTTTTCTCGCACAAAATCCCTCTTTTAACGAAGAACTCACGGTAGAAGAGACTATTTTCGCAACCGACAATCCTATTTTACGATTGATTCAGGAGTACGAACACGCTTTACAGCACCCTGAAAACGAAATGGCTTATCAAAAGGCTTTTGAACAGATGGAACGCCATAATGCCTGGGATTTTGAAACACAATACAAACAAATACTCTTCCGTCTAAAATTAGACAACCTCCAACTGAAAGTAAAAAACCTTTCGGGAGGACAGAAAAAGCGTCTCGCCTTAGCCAATGTACTTATTAGCAAACCTGACTTGCTGATATTGGATGAACCTACGAACCACCTCGACTTAGAAATGATTGAATGGTTAGAGCAGTACTTTGCCAAAGAAAACCTCACACTCTTCATCGTTACACACGACCGTTATTTCTTGGAACGCGTGTGCAATGAAATCCTGGAATTGGACAATGGCGAACTATTCAGCTACAAAGGGAACTACTCCTATTTCTTAGAGAAAAAAGAACAGCGATTAGCACAAGAACAAGCATCGGTAGAGAAGGCTAAAAACCTTTATGTAAAGGAACTCGACTGGATGCGTAGGCAACCTAAGGCACGAACTACTAAGTCAAAATCGCGTATAGACGATTTTTATAAGATAAAGGAGGCAGCCCACAAGCGTCGGAAGGAGCACTCGGTACAGCTCGAAATCAATATGGAGCGATTGGGAAGTAAGACGGTGGAGTTTCACAATGTGAGCAAGAGCTTCGGAGACTTGTGCGTGCTCAATAAGTTCAATTATAATTTCTTGCGGGGCGAACGAGTGGGAATTATAGGTAAGAACGGCACGGGCAAATCCACCTTTCTCAACTTACTCACCTCGGCTATCACGCCTGATAGTGGTAAAATAGTAGTGGGAGACACTATTAAGTTCGGGTACTATACCCAAGATGGTATTGAGGTACAACAAGGACAAAAGGTAATAGAAGTGATACAAAAGTATGGCGATTACATTCCTCTACTTAAAGGGCGTACTCTCTCAGCAGGACAGCTATTGGAACGCTTTCTCTTCGACCGTAAAAAGCAATACGACTATGTAGAGAAACTCAGCGGAGGGGAACTCAAACGCTTATACCTATGTACTGTACTCATTCAAAACCCCAATTTTTTGATTTTAGACGAGCCTACGAATGACCTCGATATTGTTACTCTGAACGTCTTAGAAGACTTTTTGTTAGACTATCCAGGGTGCTTGGTAGTAGTATCGCACGACCGCTATTTTATGGATAAAATAGTAGACCACCTTTTTGTCTTCAAAGGTAATGGAGAAGTAGAGGATTTCCCTGGTAACTACACCGATTACCGCGTGTACGAAGAGAGCGTTCCTCCGACAGACGATACTCCCAAGAAAGAAGCCACCAAAAACACTTGGCGCAAGGACGGAATGAAAGGTTTATCGTTCAACGAGCAGAAGGAATACAACCGATTGGAAAAAGAAATAGCGCAGTTAGAAGAGAAAAAAACTGCTATAGAAGCTACTTTTGCCGAAGGAAGTCTTAGCAGTAATGAAATACAAGAACAATCAGTAGCCTTGCAAGAGACACTTACTGCCATAGAGGAAAAGACCGAACGCTGGTTTGAACTAACGGAGAAGCTAGAAGAACATTAATATTTTACTTTACTGACAAGTTAGCATATTAAGCATATTTTCGCTATTTACTTATTTTTATGCATTACAATTTTCAAATTCTACTTTATTTTCGTATCTTTGCCCCCTCACTCACTATATAATGACTCATTCAGGAAAAATTGAACTAATGGCACCAGCTGGTAATTTTGAGTCGCTACAAGCGGCGATAGACAATGGTGCCGACTCAGTGTACTTTGGGGTAGACCAGTTGAATATGCGTGCAAGAGCAAGTATCAACTTTACGATTGACGACCTTGATGAAATAGCGCGTCGTTGTGCTCCTAAGGGCATTCGCACTTATCTCACCCTTAATACTATTATTTACGACCACGACCTATCTATCATCAAAACACTATTAGACGCTGCCAAAAAAGCAGGTCTTACAGCTGTGATAGCTATGGATCAGGCAGTCATAGCTTATGCTCGACAAATAGGAATGGAGGTGCATATCTCTACCCAAATCAATATCACTAATATTGAAACCGTACGCTTCTATGCAATGTTTGCTGATACAATGGTTATGAGCCGTGAACTGAGCTTACGACAAATCAAGAAGATATGTGAGCAGATAGAAAAAGAGCAAATCAAAGGACCTTCGGGCAATTTGGTAGAAATAGAAATATTTGGACACGGGGCGCTTTGTATGGCGGTATCGGGCAAGTGCTACCTGAGTTTGCACTCACACAATTCCTCAGCCAATCGCGGAGCTTGCAAGCAAAACTGCCGCAAGAAATACACTGTAATCGACCAAGAAAGCGGTTTTGAAATAGAATTGGATAACGAGTATATGATGTCGCCTAAAGACCTCTGCACGATTGACTTTCTCGACCAAGTAATCGACACAGGAGCAAAGGTATTAAAGATTGAAGGACGTGGGCGCGCTCCTGAGTATGTGGCTACCGTTATTCGCACCTACCGAGAAGCAATAGATGCTTATTACGCAGGCACATACAGTAAAGAAAAATTTGAAGGCTGGATAGAAGTCCTCAAAACAGTATACAATCGTGGTTTCTGGGGTGGGTATTATCTAGGACAGAAATTAGGAGAATGGAGCGGTGTTCCTGGCTCTCAGGCTACTCAGAAGAAGGTGTATATAGGCAAGGCCATGCACTTTTTCCCGAAAACGAATATTTCTGAGTTCAAAATTGAGGCTTTTGACATCAAGCGAGGGGATAAGCTCCTTATCACAGGCCCCACCACAGGAGTACAGGAACTCATCTTGGAGGATATGTATGTCAATGATCAACTCTCTGAGAGTGCCAAGAAAGGAGATTCTTGTACCTTCCGTACCGAATTCCGCACCCGCCCCTCTGACAAGCTATATAAGATAGTTAGTAATCAGTGAGCGGTGAACAGTGATCTTAGAGATAGTAACAAATCAATAAATTAGCGGATGTCAGATCAATACTCTAACAAACTAACAGATGATATTCTAAAGTATGGTTTTGAGGTAATAATGGTTCCAAAAACCAATTACTTGCCATCTTTTGCCTATACTGTAGGTCTATGGAAAAGCTACAAGCATCCTGAACTTATTTCCTTAGGATTGCCTATAGATACACTCCATACTATGCTCAATACTGTAGCCTTTGAAGTAATAAAAAAAGAAAAACTGATAGAAATAGGTAGGAATTATCATGATATATTAGAAAAATATCCTGTACAATTCTTAACAGTGGATAAGCGTAATATCCCTGATTATTTTGGCCAGGCAATTAGTTATTACCAAACAGTCGATTTTCCTGCTTTGCAACTGATATGGCCTGATGACAAAGGAATATTCCCATATGAATCAGATTTCAGAGAAGATCTTATCTACTTACAACCGCTCTTAGATAGGAATGCTGATTTCAAATTCAGAGAAGACAAACTCTGTCCTGTATTCACAACATCAGCTTGGTTAGAAAATCAGCAACCTATTGTAGATGTGATACATGATAAAGAGGGCCATTGGTTTTTTCTTCCTTTGGGAGAACCTGATTGGAAATTAGTGTCCTTGGAAGAACTAATAAAAGTTGATCCTACTCTCAATGATGTTTTTGATCTTGATTATGGGGAGTGTGCCAATAGAGAGTTTGTAGGAGGAAGATGGAAAAGAGACATTTATGAGGAATAGTTACCATAATAAATATACTGATTTTACTGAGAACTGTCACCTATTAACTAAAATAAATACTATACTATATGAAGAGATTTTTTAAAATGGCCTTGTTCCTAGGGGTATCAGTTCTCTATGGACAGCAAGGCGGGATGTGGATTCCTTCACTATTGGAAGGAATGAACGCTAAGGAGATGAAGACCTTGGGCATGAAAATGACTGTGGCCGACATCTACAGTGTAAACAAATCAAGTCTCAAGGATGCAGCACCTCACTTCAATGGAGGATGCTCCTCAGAGGTAATCTCTGACAAGGGATTATTACTTACCACCACTGCGGTTATGGACAGATCCAAGCACACTCTACGCTGCAGAATGACTACCTTGCCAATGGATTCTGGGCAAAAAGTCTGGCTGAGGAACTTCCTAACAAGAACCTAAAAGTTACCTTTATGGTGCGTATCGACGATGTCACCAAGCAGGTACTCAAAGGTACTGAAAGCATCACTGACGAGACTGAAAAAGCCAAACTCATCGAGAAAAATATTGCTGAGGTCATCAAAACAGCTCCGAAAGAGGCTTGGCAGGAAAATAGTGTAAAGGCTTTCTATGATGGAAACCAATACATTCTCTTTGTCACAGAGACCTTCAAGGATGTACGCTTGGTAGGAGCTCCCCCCTCCTCTATCGGTAAGTTCGGTTCCGATACAGACAACTGGGTATGGCCACGCCACACTGGGGATTTCTCCCTATTCCGTATCTATGCTGACAAAAACAATCGCCCTGCGGAATACTCCAAGGATAATGTCCCTTACAAACCTAAACACTTCTTCCCTATCTCTCTCAAGGGAGTAAAAGAAGGAGACTTTGTTTTGGTCTTCGGTTACCCAGGAACTACCCAAGAATATTTGCCTTCTGCAGCAGTAGCTCAGATAGAAAATGTAATCAACCCTGCTA
>ERZ772967.2080-NODE-2080-length-13122-cov-6.287289_pt1 | contig 13122 bp, 18 predicted proteins | sample MGYA00511677_ERZ772967 | MGnify/ENA primary metagenome ERZ772967 (study PRJEB29015, sample SAMEA2737931) | human oral metagenome | biome: human oral; feature: human-associated habitat; material: dental | place: China | collected 2146 ...
AGTGCCTCCTCGAACGCCAACTCTTTTTTACGCGCCATGCTGCTTCTCCTTTGCCTCAACCACAGCAGATATTTTTCCGTCCGCAAATGTAATATTCAAACGATCACCAACGGCAAGAGCCTTTGATCGCGTCACCGTTTTCCCATTTTTCTCGACAACACTGAATCCACGATACAGAATATGTACGGGGTTCAGGAGTTCCAGACGCTTCAGCACGAGTTCCAAACGGTGACGCGCACACATGCGTCCATCCTTTGCCGCACGGTGCAAACGCTCCGTCACGCGATCTGTGCGCTGCATAGCAGAGGCAAGCAAAAGCTTCGGATTTCGATACCACGGCCGATCCACCAGAGCCATGAGGTGTCCCCTGCACTGCTCAATATGACGCCTACGTCCCACATGCAGACGCATGAGGAGTCCCGCCGTATACTGGTACAGCTCTGCAGCATCGGGCACTGCGAACTCTGCCGCCTGTGACGGTGTTGCCGCGCGGCGGTCACTCACGAAGTCTGCGAGCGTCGTATCCGTTTCATGTCCAACTGCCGAGATAACGGGAATCCGTGACGCATAGATCGCACGTACAACCGGCTCTTCGTTGAACGCCCAGAGATCCTCTGCAGAACCGCCGCCACGTCCAACGATAAGTACATCCACAGAGTACTTATCGTTGAAGAATCGAATCGCCTCCGCAATCTGCTCCGCCGCCTCCGATCCCTGCACGAGAACCGGATGGAGAATAAGCTGTATCCCCGGCCAACGCCGCTTTGCGACCTTATGAATATCACGCAGAACGGCACCGGCGGACGATGTAACTATTCCGATCCGACGCGGGAAGCGCGGCAAAGGCTGCTTATGCGACTCGTCGAAAAGCCCCTCGGCGCACAGCTTTTCCTTGAGCTGCTCAAAGGCAAGAGCGAGTGCCCCCGCCCCCTCCGGCGTCAGCGCATTCACGTAGAGCTGATAAACACCATCGCGCTCATAGACGGATACACTGCCGCCCGCAATGACCTGCATTCCGTTTTCCGGAGTAAAGCGCAGATTGCGTGCACAGCTGTTGAACATCACACATTTCATACTCGCTGCGGCATCCTTCAAGGTGAAATAACAATGACCGGATGGATAGCGCTTAAAGTTGGAGACTTCCCCGCGAATCAGGATATCCGAGAGGATTGCCTCTCCCTCGAACATTCCCTTGATGTATCGCGTAACATCACTGACAGAATGAACGGTCATAACACACCTTTCCACTTTGATAAAAAAAGAACCATTGCACGAAAGTCTCGCACAACGGATTCTTCCTCTATCATTGGTTGCTCAAACAGATTTTTGCATTGCAGCAAGAATCCCGTTTACATAACGACTCGCATCATCCGAGCCATATTTTTTTGCCAACTCAACCGCCTCATTGATCGCAACGGGAGGATCAATGCGTTCCTCTTGATAGCGCATTTCATAATACGCCATGCGAATGAGATTACGATCCACCGCAGCCATGCGCTGAAGTTTCCACTCCTTCGCAAGGCGGGAAATTTCCGCATCAATGTCTGTCAGATGTGCGCACGTTCCCTGCACAAGGTTATGTGCATAGGGAAGATCATCCTCTGTGATTCCCTCAACCTCGTTGATGGCAAGCTCACTTGCACGTTCCGTCGAGGCATCATCTGCAGCAAACTCCGACTGAAACAGCGTCAGCAGCGCGGCTTCCCGCGCATGCCTGCGGCTCATGACATCCTCCGAAACAGACGATTCAATGCACTCGTATCAATCAGCTCCGACCAGCCGCCGGCTCGCTCTGCCCGCAGACCTAGATACATACCAAGACCCGCACAAAGAAGGACAAAGACAACATGCCAAAAACCGAAGAGCAGAACGGTAACTCCGAAAAAGAAGCCGATGAAAAGTCCTGCCGTTCGACCACGATGCTCCTGCCATTGGTCTTGGAGGAAAAGCCATATATTTTCTTTCATGCTGCTTCCCCACTACGTCACAGAGCGCTTTGATGTGCCGCTGGCATTCGAGATCTCTGTCACACAAAGCGTCACAGGAACATCCGGGATGCCAAGCACATCGTGAAGTTCCTGACGCACCTTCGCCGTCAGCTCCTCAGACACTGCATTCAGACTCGTATGATCTGCAAGTGTAATCTTCAGCTCCACCTGCATCGGTGTTGCCGGAGAATCCTTTGGCGCATCATGTACGGAAATAACAGAAGTGACCGTGCGCACCCCCTGCATCGACAATGCTGCACGCTCCACAATGCCACGCACAGCAGAGAGCGCCACTTGAACAGCCCCCGCCGGCGTATCGACTACCATGAACTCTCCGTGCGTCCGTGCAGAACGTGACGTTCTGGAAAAGACCGCAAAAAAGAACTTGAGGCTAACCAGAAAGAGAATCCCGCACACTGCCAGGAGCTCTTGTCGGGATAGTACATAACGCAGTTCATTCAACCAGATACTCTCCGGCACAATGCGAAGTGCCGCAGCAACGACTGCAACAGTCAATGCCATCGTAAAGAGAGCGTATGGCAAGAGCAGCAGACGATTTATAATCCCCATCGCTTGCCCCCTCAGCTACAATCAGCGTACACGGGTTTCCTCAGGCTTCGGTTCCTCCTCTGGGAAGCCGACGCCCTGCACATGAACATTGACTTCGACTACCGAGAGTCCCGTCATCGTCTCAATCGCACGCTTGACATTTTCCTGTGCCGCGAGTGCAACTTCCGGAATACGGATGCCGTATTTCACGATAATATAGAGATCGACCGCCGCTTCCTTCTCGCCCACCTCGACCTTGACACCCTTGGAGAAATTCTTACGCCCAAGGATCTCTGCAATGCCGCCGGCGATACCACCGCTCATGCCCGCAACGCCCTCAACCTCCGTCGTCGCAAGTCCTGCAATGATACTGACGACCTCGTCCGCCACGCGGATCGTGCCAAGACCGGTTTCCTTCTTCACTATGTTCTTCTCGTTGTCCATGTCCATATCCTCCATTCGTAGGAAATACCTCAGCTCCCTTTAAGCACGCTCGATATAGTTACCCGTGCGCGTGTCGATGCGGAGCACATCACCCTCATTGATGAAAAGCGGCACACGAACTTCGTAGCCGGTCTCGACCTTTGCCATCTTAGTTGCACCCGTCGCTGTATTCCCCTTGACACTCGGCTCGCACTCGACAACCTTGAGGCTGACGGAGTTCGGCAGCTGGATGCCAATGATCTTCCCCTTGAACTGCTGCATCGCCACCTCCATGTTCTCCATGAGGTAGTTCAGTGCATCGCCCAACTGCTCGCGCGAGAGTTCGGACTGCTCATAGGTCTCCGTGTTCATGAACGTATAGACGCCGTCTGCCTCATAGAGGAACTGCATCGTATGCGTCTCAAGATGCGCTGCCGGCATCTTCTCATTGGGGTTGAAGGTACGTTCAACCACGGCACCGGTCTCGACATTCTTAATCTTCGTACGGACGAACGCAGCACCCTTTCCCGGCTTCACGTGCTGGAAATCAACAATCTGCCAGACACCCCCATCGTATTCGATCGTAAGTCCGGTGCGGAAATCGGTGCTGTTAATCATAGTGTTTGTTCCTCCATACAATACATATTCTCTTCATATTATAGCGGTTTTATGTGCAGATTTCAATAAATTCTTTTGGCGCACGCGTCAGTGGCTCCGAGCCATCCGCCGTGATGAGCACCGTATCCTCGATGCGGATGCCGCCCCATCCTGGAATGTAGACCCCCGGCTCATCCGTGATGAGCATATTCGGCTGCATGATATGTTTGCCTGCCTTCGAGAGACGCGGCTCCTCGTGGATCTCAAGCCCCAGGCTATGCCCGAGTCCGTGTCCAAAATATTGCTCGAAATTTTTCTCCGCAAGCGAATCCCGTGCAACGCGGTCGACTTCGATGCCCGTCACGCTGGGACGCAGTGCCGCAAGCGCACGCATTTGTGCCGAAAGAACAGCATCGTAAATTTCACGTTGGCGCGCATCAGCGCGTCCTACGCAGATTGTACGCGTGATATCCGAATGATACCCCGCACAGACCGCACCGAAGTCCATCGTCACGAGTTCCCCACGCGCAATCACCTTATCGCTCGCTACGCCATGAGGGAGGCTTCCACGCACACCTGAGGCAATGATCGTCTGAAACGCGGGGCGCTCCGAGCCAAGCGTACGCATATAATGCTCGAGTTCCGCTGCGACCTCCAACTCCGTCATACCTGGCTGAATATAGCGAATGATGTGTGCAAAGCCTTCGTCTGCAATGGCGCACGCACGACGGATGAGCGCAATCTCGTCCGTATCTTTTACCTGACGGAGCGCATCGAGTGCGAGCGAAGTATCAAAGGAAATCTCTCCGAGCATCTCCTTTAGCTTCTCATACTGATCGCAGACCAGTGCAGCTCCCTCGTATCCAAGCGCAACGACACCTGCCTCCACCGCAAGCTCCGCAACTTTCCGATACAGACCGTCCCTCTGCTCTACGATTTCATAGAGAGAAGCCTCGGCGCTCGCCTGCTCCGTATAGCGACTGTCCGTCACCAGTAAAAGCCGTTCATGCGTCACAAGAAGCGCTGTCGAATCCCCACGAAACCCACTGAAATAGTGGACATTCTCCTCCTTTGTGACGAGAACAGCATCCACGACCTTCTCCGTAAGAAGAGCCCGCAGACGTTCAACACGCCCTTTCACATTCATTGCGTTCCTCCCATACGACAAATAATTGCCTCAAGTGCCGCCATATAGCTCTCCGCACCGAGTCCCGCGATCTGCCCAAGCACGACGGGAGCAATGACCGATTTGTGACGGAACTCCTCACGTCGATGAATGTTTGAGAGGTGCACCTCAATAACAGGCACGTCAATCGCCGCAATCGCATCTCGAATCGCAATGCTGTAATGTGTAAACGCTGCAGCATTTAGAATGATATAGTCCATCGTTCCCTGGGCTGCCTGAATCGCATCCACAAGGACGCCCTCGTGATTCGACTGTAAGCATTCCATGTCCAAACCCGCCGCCTCGGCGCGGCGGCGCAGACGTTCATTGATGTCCTCCAGCGTCAGTGAACCATAGATCTCAGGCTCCCGCGTGCCGAGCAAGTTGAGATTGGGTCCGTTCAGTACGAGTATCTTGCCCATAAGTGCTCCTAATATTTGATGGAAAAATCACGCTCGCCGGATACAGGATCGCGCTCCTCAACATCCAAACGCTCCACGCGGATGAAGTAGTTACCCGCACGCATAGCGGCAAATGCCGCCTCGACTGCAGATGCAGCCCCCTGCAGCTCCATCGTCACAGTCCCATCGGACATATTCATCACCCAGCCCGTGATGTCGTTCATCACCGCCTGCTGACGGACGAACATACGAAATCCCACGCCCTGCACGCGTCCTGCAGCGCACGCATAGCGGCGAATCACATCTTCCATCATCGCATCTCCTTCTTCATCTGGATATCACGGCGCAGAATACTATTTGGCTCGACCGGCTGCTCCATTCGTATATAGACAAGCTGCTGCGGGTGAGGTGCCGCCGTGATTTCCTGCCCCTCCGCATCCCACATCTTCGCCAATTCCTGCCGAAACGCTTTTCCCAAGGGCTGAAAAATCTCAATCTCCTGACCGCACTTCATATTGTTTCGCTGTTCCACCGTAGCAAGCTGCGTCATGGGATCGTATGCACGCACAAGACCGATGAAATCCGAACTCTGCTCATAAGAGGATGAACCATAGATCTGATCTGCCCCCGTCGTCTTTCCAAAAAAGAAGCCCGTCGTATAGGCACGATGTGAGACCTTTTCAAGCTCCGTCAGCCACTCCTCACGCACTTCATAATCTGCATTCGTAAGACACGCATCCAGTGCCATGCGGTACGCCTTGACCACACTCGCAACGTAGTGGACGCTCTTCATTCGCCCCTCAATCTTTAGGCTGTCAATGCCGCAATCCACGACCTCATCCAAATGCGGCAGGAGACAAAGATCCTTCGAGTTCATGATGTAAGTGCCGCGCTCATCTTCCTCGACAGGATAGTACTCGCCTGGACGCGATGCCTCCACGAGTGCGTATTTCCATCGGCAGGACTGGGCACAGCTGCCTCGATTCGCATCTCGTCCCGTGAAATAACTGCTGAGGAGACAGCGCCCCGAGTAGGAAATGCACATAGCTCCATGCACAAAAAGTTCGAGTTCCACCGACGTACGACGGCGAATCTCTCGGATCTCCTCACGTGACAGCTCACGCGCAAGCACGACGCGCTCTGCGCCAAGTTCCTGCCACGCACGCACCGTACGCCAGTTCACATTGTTTGCTTGTGTACTGATGTGCACAGACAGATGCGGTGCCGCTTCACGCGCCAGCATAAAGACACCGAGATCAGCTACGAGGACGGCATCCGCTTCCGCATCCGCAAGAAAGTGCAGATAATCCGGCAGAGATACAAGATCATCATTGTGAGGAAAGACATTGACCGTCACATAGATCTTTTTCCCCATACCATGCGCCAGCTGCACTGCCGCCCGTATCTCATCGTTCGTAAAATTACCGCCAAATGCCCGCAGCCCAAACTGCTCACCGCCAAGATATGCCGCATCTGCACCATAAGCAAGTGCCATCTGCAGCTTCTCCATCGTACCCGCAGGTGCCAGCAGTTCAGGTTTCTTGCACATTCAACAGCCTCCACACATCTCAGCGAACCCGCTCCACGAGATCGAGATGATCCGCATAATTCGTTGCATAGTAGTTATTCCCGTTTCGGTCTGCGACGAAATACAGATAGTTTGTATCTGCCGGGTGCAGAACCGCCATCAGCGATGCCGTTCCGGGGCTTGCAATGGGACCCGGCGGAAGCCCGACATTCTGATAGGTATTGTACGGTGACTCAATCTCCGTATCACGATAGAGAAGATCCTCCTTCGGTGCATCCAGCAGATACTGCACCGTAGGATCTGCCTGCAGCGGCATACCAAGCCGCAGACGCTTCAGGAAAATCTGCGCAATGATCGGACGATCCTTCTCGTGATACGCCTCCTTCTCTACAAGGGACGCAATGGTCACCAATTCGTAAATGGAAAGATCCATCTCCTTCGCACGCGCACGCATGTCCTTCGTTAGACGACGATCAAAATTCGCCGCCATCATCTCCATGATCTGTGCAGTGTCGAATGCTCCGTTGATCTCATAGGTATCCGGAAAAAGAAACCCCTCCGCCGCATAGCGTACATTCTCGTGCTCCTCGACATAAGGATAAGGGCGATAGGTCTTTGCCATTTTCAGAAAGTCATCTGCCTTGACCAGCCCTTCCTTATCAAGGCGTTCCGCAATGTCGCGAACACTAAAGCCCTCGGGAATCGTAAAACGAATTGTGACGGTATTGCCATAGACCAGCGTCTCAAGTGCATCGCGCGGACTCATGCCCACCTGCAAGGCAAACGTACCGCTCTTAACCTTGTTCTCAAAGCCGTTTAGCTTCGCTGTCCACCAGAATTTCATCTCACTGTCGATAATGCCGCGCTCATGCAGTTCCTTCCCGATCTCACTCACGCTCATGCCCGGGCGAACCGTAAAATAAATTTGTGTCCCTGGCGCCTCTGTATGGGAAGGAGCGTCCGACCGTGGAGCGATAACAAGCACAACAATAAGCACCAGCAGAACAGCCAGTGCTGGAATCCCAAACACAATTTTTTTCTGGAGTGGCGTTCCCTTTCCGCGATAGACAGCGTCAAACGCCTGCCGCAATCCGTCGTTATTCAAGAAGTCCAGCATTCCCTTTAATGACTCCTTCAAACGAATCCTTCCTCTCTTGCTGCTCCCTACGAAAAAGCTGTCATCTCCCTAGTATTAGGAGATATTGACATTATTTTGACAGCCTTATATTTTAACCCTTCTCCTTATTTCTATTCTATGGATTCTCCATATTTTCCTCCTTTTTGAATATTTTCGGGGTCAAATAAGGGTCAGAGGATCTACGATCAAAATGGAAGATCGTCATCATCGGAAGACATAACTTGCCGAAAGAGAGATTCATCCCCCAGCTCCTCCTCCTGGATCAGCTCCTCTGGATCCGCTGCCATAGAATTGAGTGCATTTGCATCAACCATCGTTGCCTGTTTTGGCGTCAGAAAATCCACTGCGCTCGCAACGACCATCGTCGCGTACCTCTTCTGTCCGTTTTTATCGTCATAAGACTTTGCGTCCAACCGACCGGACACACTAACAAGCTGTCCCTTGGATAAGTGCTCCTTGCAGGTTTTTGCCAACGCTCCCCATGCCTCGATCTGGAAATAGTTGACGGGATAAATTCCCTTTTCATCCTTTTTGAAGCTCTTACGAACAGCAAGCGGAAAATGAATGACGTACTTGCCGCTCTGCGTAATATGCTCGCTGATGTCCGCTCCGAGACGACCGCTTAATGCGACTTGATTCATGATGCCCCTCCTATGAACTATGTAAGATTTATTATGATACTTTTACGAACTGAAAACAGGCTTGGTATATATTTATGAAGGCTTTAGTATGTGTTATGATGTACTTATGATTTTTTCATAACCTATTAGGAAATTGTCTGATGGTTTTCAGATTTTTTCCTAACAGGTTATGAAAACAGCTACCTCATTTCGTCTGTGCGCCACATTTGTCGCATGCGCCGGAATGATCCTGACGATGCCCGCAGTTGGGGCATTCATACGTAGCCATATACGCCATTATGTCTCACCTCCATTCCATGTTATGGAAGATCCGGAAGCCCCCCTTTATCCCAGACGGCGGATGCCCCGCAACGATCAGAGCAATACCAGAAGTACACACCTTTTTTCTTTTTACTCTCAGCTCTTCTTAAATACCCCTTTCCGCATCCGGGGCATTTCACAATCACGGGCTTATCCTTATGGTCTGCAAAGGTAGCATTACAGCCCTCTCGATCCTCACATGACCAGAACGTCCCGAATTTTCCTTTGATTTGACGTAGCGCCTTTCCACAGGATGGGCATTTATCTGTACGCCGCTCTTCCTTCTTGACAGTGAAATCAGGCTTTCCTTTTTTATCCGGTGCCGTCGTTTTACAGTCCGGGTAGCCGGAGCACCCCCAAAAATTACCCGACTTTCCTTTACGAAGACGCATTGTCTTCCCGCAGTTCGGACATATTGGAAGATCCTTGTTCGTCTGCATCTGCACATTCTTCGCATCGGTAAGCAATGAATTGAGAATATCAACCTGTTTCGTTAAAAATGAATCCAGAGGAACAGAGCCATCTGCAATCCGATCCAAGTCAGCCTCCCACAGTGCCGTTGTATCTGGATATGTGATTGTATCCGGTAATATGGATATGACCATGCGCCCGATGGCAGTAGGGACGAGAAATTTTTTCTCTGTCGTAACAAAACGGGCTTTCTTCAGCCCCTCAATAATTCCGGCACGCGTTGCCTCTGTACCGATCCCTTTACACTCCTTTAAGCTTGCTGCCAACTCCTTATCCTTGACGTATTTATGGATCTCCTTCATTGCCTGAAGCAGCGTAGCATCTGTGAAACGCTTCGGCGGTGTTGTAATTTTCTCCTTGACTGTCCCCTGTTCATAACGTACAGCATCACCTTCTGCGACGGCCGGAAGGACAGGAGTCTCCTCATCATTGTCATCCGAATCTTTTTTTTCCTTCTGGTAGATTTCCTTCCAGCCCATTGTCAGGATAGTTTTTCCGTTTCCTGCAAATTCCTCGTCCGCACAAGAGACCATAACTTTTGTTGCTTGGTAGACGTGAATTGGATAGAACTGCGCAAGGTAAGCTCTGGCCACAAGAAGGTAGAGTTTCTTTTGCTCATCGGACAGTTTTGTCATATCCACAGGAACAGTGGTGGGGATTAAAGCGTGATGCGCAGAAATCTTCGCATCATTCCATGCACGAGATACAATCTGCGGATCAGCACGCTGCGCAAACTCGGCCAGATGATCTTCTTCTATGTTCCCCATGTTTTTTAGAATAACGGGCGCATCGCCCATCTGATTGGTTGGAAGATATTCGCAATCAGATCGCGGATATGTTGTCAGCTTCATCTCATAGAGTGACTGCATTGTGTCAAGTACCTGCTGCGGTGTCAGACCGTATTTCCGACCTGCCTCCACCTGCAGCGTGGACAGGCTGTATGGAAGGTGCTGCCCCTCCTGCTTTTTCTTTTGCGCGACAACAACAACCTGCGCACCATCTCCATGATTCGCCGCTGACTGGATTTTTGAAAGAAGACCATCCGCAATGTCTTTTGAGAGCAGCCGATTCTCCGAATCAAGTCCTTCCATATCCGGCTTGAACTTCCACATGGTTGGAATCTGGCCGTTTTCATGTTGCCAGGTCACCTGCAGCGCATAGTGCGTTGTCGGCTTAAAATGTTGTATTTCTTCTTCCCGTCGTACGACGAGAGCAAGCGTCGGCGTTTGGACACGTCCAACATGAACAACAGAATCATATCCTGCATCACGGCTCTTGATTGTATAGGCGCGTGAAAGATTCATTCCGACCAGCCAATCTGCCTGGCTGCGAGCGAGGGCGCTGTCCCGGAGGCCTACATAATCCTTATTGTCGCGCAGGTCTCCAAGTGCCTGTACCACGCTTTTCTGATCCAGTGCATTCAGAAGGATTCGTTTTACCGGCTTCTTGTTGCCGATGTGAAGCAAAACCTCATCAATCAGAAGTTGTCCCTCGCGATCAGGATCTCCGGCATTGATGATATAGTCCGCTTTTTTTGCAAGCTCCTTGATAATCTTGAACTGCTTTGCTGCATCTTTCTTGACTTTTAGCTTCCACTGTTCAGGAACGATGGGGAGATCCTCCATTATCCATTTTTTGTAGCGTTCGTCATATTCACCCGGATCATATTGCTCTAAGATATGACCAAAACACCATGTAACAATGTCTTGACCGTTGTTTATTTCGATGCAGCCATCTTTGGAAACTCCCTTTCCAAGATTTTCTGCAATCGCCCGGCCTAAACTTGGCTTTTCAGCGATAAATAGGCGCATATAGCAAGCCCCCTTTCAGGATAAGTATATCCCGAAAAGGGGCTTGAAATTCCTATCATTTTTCAAAACTAGATCAGGTTGTACTCTTTCAGTTTCTCCATTCCTATACTTTGATCAATATAGTGGCTCTCGTCATAGTCAAGCGGACGTGATTTTTGTGCCTCAAAGACACGGACATCATTTGAGTCGTCTCCCTCTTCCCCTATGTGGTATTTAACAAATTCAGTCGTTGGAACATCTATGGCGCGTCCAATATATCCCAACAAAAAGAAATCGCGTGTCGGTCCGCCCTCAGTTACAAGTTTCATGAAAGCATCATGTCCTTTTTTTACATAACATTCGGCTTCTACCTGTGCGATGGTAAGCCCGCGCATGTTGATAAAATAGTTCAGTCGTTTTGCATCTACCCAATACATCATACGAACGCCTCCTATTATCTTACATTATCATTGTTCTTTTTGTAATTGTTGCACGCATCCTGAAATGCTTTTCCCAACGTAAGCAGAACCTCTTTGACCGCTCGCCCTATATCACGTTCTGCCGAAACGCCTTTGATAAAATCATCCAGCCGCATAGAAATCTTTTCATCCTTAAATAGATCACGGCTAATAATTGTGCGCAGCCCTAAATCACAAACAATATGAATAGTATCTCCTTTGGGCGGCGTGAACTGAACCTGCATAAAGCGGTTTTGCATATCTGTTCTTTCAAATTGACACTTTTCAACATAGCTGTCAAGAAAGCCGCTTTGTATAAACTGACATCTCTTAAAATGTGAATGGTCAAAAACGCATTGCATAAAGGCTACATACGAAAATTTGTTATCCGCAAACTCGACATCGGAAAAATTTGCATACACGGGATTCATATCAAAAAAACGATTCCCTGATATTTTGCATTTTTTATAGTGTCAACATTATCAATGCTTGCTCCATGAAATGAATTTCCGACAAGTTCACAATCTATAAACTGGGATTTACTAAGAATCGTTTCATAAAATTGATTATCCAACATTAGTGTAGTAGACATACGCGAAAGAGACATGTTTGCCTTAGAAAAATCACAATTCTCAAAGCATACTTTGAGAATTGCAGATCGATCCATCTTTACGTTTGTGAAGTCACAGTCCTTGAAATGCAGCTTTTCCATAGAAACGCCCGACAAGTCCGCTCCACGAAAAATCATGGAGTGAAACGGATGGATTTCGTTTGAGGAGCAAAAATCAAAACCCCGTAAATCACAATTTGTAAAATCTGCTTGTCTGCCGGATTCGTGATTCGTTTGCATCCATCGGTCATGATCGCTTAGAATCCGGCGCACCTCATCCGAAGAAACCTGCCGTCTATCCATATACTATCACCCTCGCCGCATCCATGTCAAAAGCTATTGCATTGTATTTTCGGATTCGTAAGCATTCTCCTGCGGAGTGGTCTCAATATCCTCCGTGGAAGGATTTTCCTCGGACGTTCCTCCCGAGGATTCTTCCACAGGAGCTTCTTGTGTTGCTATCGGCGTCAGCTCGTTCGATCGTGACTGCAGCCACGCCAGCACATCCTCGACAGGAATGCGTGAAAGGTCAATCGAGCCTCCATTTTTATTCAGTGCAGCTTGCAGCGCATCTGTCCATTTTTTATTTCGCGCGTTGTTGATCGCGCTCATTTCTTTTCGTACTTGCTGGATGCGCTTCTCCGTCTCCTTTTGCTTCAACAACAGATCATCCAGTTTTTCTTGCTTCTTGGCAAGACGATCCATTGCACTTTTCGCCATTGCAGAATCATGTCCTTTCCGTCTCTGATTATCCTAAATTGTTCATGGAGGCAAAACCGCCGGATGCAGCAGCTTTTCCATGCTGGCACAGATACTCGCGGTTCATCACAAACAGCAGATATAGATCGTTCTCATTGTAGGAATCCAGAATACCGGCTTCCTCTGCAATGAGCCCGACACGCAAAAGCTTCTCATATCGAATTCTTTTGCGCTCCTTATCCATATCTGCTGAGACCGCATCCATCTGCTTTTTGGTTTCAACCAGCTGCCGCTTTAAGCGTGCCAGTCTCTGCTGATTGCTCTCCACTGCCGCCACATCCTCCGCCGCCAATGTTACGATTCA
>ERZ772967.2082-NODE-2082-length-13107-cov-2.603126_pt1 | contig 13107 bp, 15 predicted proteins | sample MGYA00511677_ERZ772967 | MGnify/ENA primary metagenome ERZ772967 (study PRJEB29015, sample SAMEA2737931) | human oral metagenome | biome: human oral; feature: human-associated habitat; material: dental | place: China | collected 2146 ...
GATCTAGTAAATGGTTTTATGAGTTGATAAGTAGATGAGTGAACAAAGAACAATGAAAGATTACGCAAATTAAGGATGATGAAACGAAGCTCAGCACTACGCCAATTATGAATTATACATTATGAATTAAAAACTACCGTATGGCAGTTTTTATGTTGTCTATTTGCAGATTTAAGAAAATGTAGTTACCTTGTTGCAGACAAATCCAATTAATTTCTTTAGCCATCTAAGTCAGGGGGTTGAGGGGCTGAACAAGTGAGATATGATTAAAGAAACAAATATAAGCAACAACGCGACGCGAAGAAATATTGATTTCTTTACATCTTTTAGTGCTTTGTACTTGGTTATCTCAGAAAAAGTCTTAACACACAATCTGATGTAGCATTTATTATGTCTTCTTCCTACGCGCGCGAGGATGAGCGATTGTCTTCACTTCCTTTCTTCTTGAAAGGAGGCACAGTCTTTATACCCTCTTGCTGGATTATTTCAAGATCACAATAACAAATATTATTTATTCACTAAAATTATATGACAATGAGAGAAAATCAAGTAACAAACAGTGTTTATCGCCGACCCGAGATCACCGTCTTATGTGTTGCAACAGAGAGTTTAATCCTAGCCGGCAGTCCGGGTAGTGGAACACACAACCCGGGACAGGGTGGCGGTACGGTGCCTCACGGAGCTAAAGCAGAGGCCTTTGATCCGGATGGCGAGGAAGAAAGTAATTTGTGGAATGACTAAAACGCGAAGATGATGACAACGACGAAGAATTTGTTGTGCCTTGCTGCTGTCGGCCTATTGATATTTATGGCAAGTTGCTCGAACGATGCCATAAACCAAGAGACGGAGAGGGAAGAAGCCGCCATCAAAGGGTATACTGGACAAGGCTCTTTTATTTCGGATAAGGTGGCTACACGCACATCGATGGACTGGGATAACGGCACATTCTTTTGGGAGGCAGACGATTATATCTACGTGAGAGACGATCATAACACTTTCAGGAAGATCAGCAACACCAATCCCGGACCTCGGCAACCTGTCTTTGACTTTGAGTTGCCCAACAGCGACTTTACCAAGAATTCATACTTGGTCTACTATCCTGGTACGAAAGGGTATAACGACCAAGTGACCATTGCTTCCGAACAGACGCAGAAGGCTCCCAACAATACCGATCATTTCGGTGACTCGGGCGACTGCGGCATAGGATTGGCTACGAAGCAGAACGGCCGATTCAGGTTCAAGCTCAATCATAAGGCTGCTTATCTCCGTTTCTTGCCTTATACCAGTCATCAGTTTGTCAGCACCTATATCACGAAGATTGAGGTGACTTCGAATAACAATATCGCCGGAACTTATAAGCTTGATCCAGCTTCCGGTAAACTCGTTGGTTCGGGGAGTCAGAAGACCATCGCGCTCATCATTGATGATGCAGCCGGTTATACGCATGGTTTCCCTTTGAAGAACAATGCACCGAACAGTCAGCTTAACAGTGCTTTTATGGTTATTGCTCCCGGAAAACACAGGCTCACTATCAAGTATTATGTCAAGGATATTCAGACCGGAGTAGATGGTGTTATCACCGACGAGTATGGCTCGCTCGATTATCAGGTGGGTAGCTATTATAGCATCGAGTCACGGTTAGATGTGGCGGCCTACGACAATAAGGTCTATATGTGGGACGCCATGACCGACTATTGGAAGGACTTCGAAGATGTTCTGCCCGCACTCAACAGCGATCTGCCCAATTCCAACTATCCTCGGAATGCAGGTGACAGCCGCTGGTTTAATACGACTCTGATGAACGGTACAGGAACACGGCAGGCCACACACATAGCAAAAGACTGCCCCAATATCAACGAAATAATGTGGTATGCCCATAAAGGCGACCCGCATTGGGATGACGTCAAACTCTGGACTGTACTCAAACACCTGTATAAAGGTGGTCTGTGGCTCAAAAAAGCATATGCCATCGCATCAGACAACGGCGGAATGAGCCCTAATGCGCTGAAAGAATCGTATAATGGTAAAGACTATCGTCGAGGTACGAAAGCTATGCAGAAGGAATTTCCTTTCAGGGTGAAAGGCTATCCGCAGACACCTCCTGCTGACAATACCAATTACTTCTATCTGCCCGCAATAGATAATTATCTATACGGGGAAATCAGACAGGGAATAGGAAGAGGTATGGGACTTGAAGGACAGTACTGGACTTCCACCTGCTATGCTCTGCCTACAACGGCTAAGGGTGAAATGTTTTACGGTGCATTCAATTTCACTTTCAAAAGAACCCATGTGGGAGTACATCGAAGCACGCGCGAGGCTGGAATGCGGTGCGTGAAATTCAATTAATCCAGCACTGAAAACCTACATAGCTTTTCTTTGGAAAGCTATGTAGGTTTTCAGCATGACCAAAAGGCTAAGATCTCCTTAATCTTTATCCAAACGCGTGTTTGCTTTGTCAAAACGGGAACATTATTTCGCTGTCTGCATTTTTTTTCTTTCCTTTGCAAGTGCTTATGAAAACGAATATACCCATCCTCACTATCACTGGCTCCGACAGTACGGGCGGCTCTGGTGTTCAGGCAGATATCAAGACGATTTCGGCGCTGGGCGGGTATGCCTTGTCGGCAATCACGGCGATTACGGTTCAGAACACGCTCGGTATTCAGGAATTTTTCAATCTGCCGGCCAATATCGTTGCCGGCCAAATTGAGGCTATTATCAATGATATTCAACCGGAGGTGGTCAAGATCGGTATGATTCGGAGTGTAGGTACACTGAATGCAGTGGTTGGCGCGCTGTCTAAGTATAAACCGAGGCAGACGATCTACGACCCGATTGTCTATTCGAGTCGGGGCGATGTCCTGATGGCCGACGATGTGATTGCACAGGTGAAGTGTCAGTTGTTGCCGCTCATCGATTTGGTCATTGTCCGTGAACGCGATGCAGCCTATTTTATGCGCGGCAAGGGGTCGGACACGGTCGGTAGAGATCATATAGCATCGTGGTTCGGGGCTTTCGGTTGCTGCAACGTGATTATGCAAGAAGATCTTCTGCCGCAGTATGCACACGGATTGGGAAACAGTCTGGCTTCGGCCATTGCTGTTTATTTGGGGCAGGGATTGCCAATGGACGAGGCCCTGAGCCGTTCCAAGACGTTTATGAATCAGCAGATACGAGTCGCTTCAGACCTGACAGGGCGGAGCAGCGAACTTTATAATGAATTTGTCAGCGAGGTAATGGCGCATCACCGTACTAATAGCGACGTGCATTTTTATGCCGATTGCCTGAATGTGAGTAGCAGATATCTGGCTCAAGTTACCAAACGTATCTCAGGGAAATCGCCCAAGAGTATCATCGACGATTATCTTATCAGTGAAATCGAGCAGCAACTCAAAACCACGGACAAAACTGTTCAGGAGACGGCTTATGCTTTCGGATTTTCGTCACAGGCGCATTTCACTAAATTCTTTAAGAAGATGAAAGGTATATCTCCAAGTCAGTACCGTAAAAAATAAATATCATTATGACTGAAAACAGACAAACATTGAACCGCAACTTGGCTCAGATGCTTAAGGGCGGAGTGATTATGGACGTGACAACTCCTGAACAGGCTCGTATTGCCGAGGCTGCGGGTGCGTGTGCAGTGATGGCGCTCGAGCGCATTCCGGCTGATATTCGTGCAGCTGGCGGTGTTTCGCGGATGAGCGATCCGAAGATGATCAAAGGTATTCAAGCTGCCGTTTCCATCCCGGTGATGGCCAAGTGCCGCATCGGCCACTTTGCTGAGGCGCAGATTTTGCAGGCTATCGAGATCGATTATATCGACGAGAGCGAGGTGCTTTCGCCTGCAGACGATGTTTATCACATTGACAAGACCCGTTTCGATGTACCTTTCGTCTGCGGTGCAAAGAATTTGGGCGAAGCCTTGCGGCGCATTGTCGAAGGTGCAACGATGATTCGGACGAAAGGCGAACCGGGCACTGGCGACGTGGTGCAGGCCGTGACGCATATGCGGATGATGCAGAGCGAGATTCGCAGAATCGGTTCGATGCGCGACGACGAACTGTTTGAGGCCGCCAAACAGCTTCAAGTTCCGTTCGAGTTAGTGCAGTATGTGCACGACAATGGCAAGCTCCCCGTGGTGAACTTTGCAGCTGGCGGTGTGGCTACTCCTGCCGATGCAGCGCTGATGATGCAACTGGGCGCAGAGGGTGTGTTCGTCGGATCGGGCATTTTCAAGAGCGGAAATCCGGCTAAGCGGGCTGCCGCCATCGTGAAAGCCGTAACCAATTACAACGATGCCAAGATGCTGGCCGAACTTTCCGAAGACCTTGGCGAGGCGATGGTAGGTATCAATGAGCAGGAGATTCAGCTGTTGATGGCTGAGAGGGGCAAGTAATGAGAATTGCCGTATTAGCATTACAGGGAGCTTTTATCGAGCATCGGCGGATGCTGTCTGCATTGGGTGCAGACAGTTTTGAGATCAGACAGGCAGCCGATTGGAACCAACCGAAAGACGGGCTGATCATTCCCGGCGGCGAAAGTACCACCCAACTCAAACTGCTTCGTGAGCTCTGTCTGCTCCATCCCATCCAAGAGGCAATCCGCGGAGGATTACCCGTCTTTGGAACCTGTGCCGGACTGATTCTTTTGGGAAAACAAGTAGACGACAAGTCGTATGATGGCATTTCGACAATGGATATTGCTGTACGCCGCAATGCTTATGGCCGTCAGCTGGGAAGTTTCTATGTTGAGGCGCCGTTTGATGGAGTAGGGGACTCGGTTCCGATGACTTTCATCCGGGCTCCTTATATAGAAGCATTGGCATCAGCAGATTGTCAAGCCTTGGCAATAGTCGGCGGACATGTCGTTGCTGCTCGGCAAGGACATCAGTTGGTGACGGCTTTCCATCCGGAATTGAATGAAGACGCACGTATTCATCAGTATTTTTTGGATATGGTCGTATAAAAAGAAGAGCAGTTCAAATGTCTGAACTGCTCTTCTTTTTTATTTTGTCTCGATCTCTTCTTTCATATCGATGAATTGCTTGTCTGCATCGTAAAACTCATATTGCAGAAAAGCGAGCTTCTGAGAAGAGAGAACGTGCACGCCGAAACCGTATTTCAACTGCCATTTGCGCTTCAATGAGACAACGCCTTGGTTGATATACGCCGCCACATAAGGGTGAACGTGCAGATAAAACTTCCTGATACCAATCTTATTAACTAATCGGTCAATTTTACTCTCGAGCTGATCTGTAAACAGAATACTTGACTTAATCTTTCCTTTTCCAAAACAGGTAGGGCATGTTTCTTCAACGTTGACATCCATTGCAGGGCGAACTCGCTGGCGCGTGATCTGCATCAGACCGAACTTACTCAATGGAAGGATGTTGTGACGAGCTCTGTCTTTCTGCATATTCTTGCACATTCGCTCGTAAAGCATCTGCCTGTCTTCGGCCAAATTCATATCAATGAAGTCGACAACGATGATTCCTCCCATATCGCGCAGGCGCAATTGGCGGGCCAATTCGTCTGCTGCACCGAGATTAACGTCCAATGCATTAGCCTCTTGTCCGCTCACTTGACGCGACCGATTGCCGCTATTCACATCCACAACGTGCAGTGCTTCGGTATGTTCAATAATGAGATAAGCACCATGTTTGTAGTTGACGGTCTTGCCGAAGCTCGATTTGATTTGCTTAGTGATGTTGAAATTGTCAAAGATCGGCGTCTTGCCCGAGTACAGTTTCACGATGCCAGCCTTTTCAGGGGCTATCAAAGAGACATAGTGTTGTACTTCTTTAAACACATCATTGTCATTGACGTAGATGTTCTCGTAAGTCGGGTTGAAAAGATCGCGCAACAAAGCGACAGCTCGTCCGGTCTCTTCAAACACTAATTGGGGTCGTTTCTGTGTTTTCTGAACTTTCTCAATAGCTGTCTCCCAACGCTTGTTCAGCACTTTCAGTTCGGCATCTAATTCAGCCACTCGTTTACCTTCGGCTACCGTTCTGACAATAACGCCGCAGTTTTTAGGCTTAATGCTGTGGATGAGTTGTTTGAGTCGGGCGCGTTCTTCGCCGCTTTTGATCTTGGATGAAACCGACACTTTATCATTGAAAGGAATCAAAACCAAGAATCGTCCGGCAAAAGACAGTTCGCCGGTCAGGCGTGGTCCTTTGGTAGAAATCGGTTCTTTGACAATCTGAACGAGCACTTCCTGTCCCACGGTGAGCGTTGTCTGCACGCTTCCGTCTTTCTTTAAGTCGGGCAATCGGGATGCTTTCGCAAAGGGATAAAGTTTTTTTCGGTCGCTCTGTACCTGTTTGAGATACTTCTCGTAAGAGTTAAATTGGCTTCCTAAGTCAAGATAATGAAGAAAGGCATCGCGTTCATATCCAACATCTACGAAGCAAGCATTGAGCCCGGGCATCAGTTTTTTGACCTTCGCCACGTAGATATTTCCAACAGAAAACGAAGCCGATCGCGGTTCGTTCTGATACTCCACGAGATTCTTGTCCTCTAAGAGTGCGATCGAGATTTCTTTCTGTTGAACGTCAATTACAACTTCGCTGGTCATTCTTTTACTTGAAAACTTAGTGTATTTAATAAAAAAGGTATGTCAAAAAATCCTCGCCGGATACATTGACATACCCCAGTCAGAAAAGACTGTCGAGCCAAATGGATTTACTTGCTCTTATGTCTGTTCTTCCGTAATCTCTTTTTACGCTTATGCGTTGCCATCTTGTGGCCCTTTTTCTTTTTACCGTTTGGCATAATTCTTAAATTTAATTTGTTTGTTATAAGTTGTTGATATTCCTCGATTCGGAACCGGCCACATTCAGCCTTTCATCTGCTCGATGAAACTCTTGGCAGGCTTGAAGCTCGGAAGATCGTGTGCTTCGATGTTGATAGTCGTATTCTTCAAGATGTTACGGGCTGTTTTGGCAGCGCGGTGTTTGATGATGAAACTGCCGAAACCCCGCAGATAGACATTTTCTCTTTTCTCTAAGAGGCTGTCTTTAACGGTGTCCATAAATCCTTCTACAACGGCAGCGACATCCCTTTTGGGGACTCCGGTCTTCTCTGCAATCTCATTGATTATATCAGCTTTTGTCATTGTATGATTTGTTATTATTGTTGTGATACTTAACTCCTTATTCCAAATGAGTGTGCAAATATACGAGTTTTTTGCGTGAAAAGGAAATTTATTTCGCATTTTTTGCCGATTCGCCCGATAATTTTTTGTAGAACTATTTCTGTTTCAATTGTTTAGAAGTTGCGATTAATGGCTTTTCGTCCTGCGATTAACAGTTCATCACGCTGCGTTTAACGGTTAATCGTCAGCATTCTGTCGTATAGGCAAGAAACATTCAGCCTGATTCACCGTTTTGTTCGAGGATTTTTGCGTACTTTTGCAGTGATGAATGTGCGCAAGATCATACACGTCGATATGGATGCTTTCTTTGCTTCGGTCGAGCAAAGAGAGCATCCCGAGTTACGGGGACGGGCTATTGTTGTGGGGGGCGACGGTCCGAGGGGTGTGGTTTCCACGGCAAGCTACGAAGCCCGACGCTTCGGTATACATTCGGCAATGGCTATGTGCAGGGCCCGAAAGCTTTGTCCACAGCTCATTATTGTGCGTCCGCATTTCAGTTTCGGGAGGTGTCGCATCAGATACAAGATATCTTTCGTGAATACACCGATACGATCGAACCTCTATCTATCGACGAGGCCTTTCTCGATGTCACCTATAATGAAGGTGGAATCGAACGGGCTGAAGAGTTGGCCGTAGAAATCAAGCGAAAAATCAGAGAGCGGACCCAACTGACAGCTTCTGCGGGTGTTTCTTATAACAAGTTTTTGGCTAAAATTGCATCGGATTATCGCAAACCCGATGGGCTTTTCACGATTTCCGAGGCCCAATCGATCGGCTTCATAGACCGACTGCCCATCGGAAAGTTCTGGGGTGTGGGACCGAAAACGGCCGAACGAATGCACCGAATGGGGATTTTTACGGGGGCACAGTTGCGGGAAGTACCGCAAAGTCATTTGCAAGAAGTTTTTGGAAAGGCTGGAAATGTTTATTATAACTTTGCTCGCGGTATCGATCTTCGTCCTGTTGTTACCGAGCACGAACGTAAATCAGTGGGCTGTGAGCAGACTTTTGGCGAAGACATCAGCAGTCGGTCGCAGGTCTTGATTGAGCTTTATCACACGGTGTTGGAACTGACCGACCGCATCGCCGCGGTTCACTTCGAGGGCAAAACGCTGACGTTGAAGGTGAAATTCTTTGATTTCGAACAGATTACCCGCAGTAAAACAGCGCAGAAAAGCCTGCACACCAAAGACGATATACTGCCGATGGCTAAGGCTTTGTTGAAAGAAGTTGACTTCTCTGCCGTCAATCCAATACGTCTCATCGGTTTGTCCGTCTCTCATCCGTTGGATTCCGAACCTGTCGATCGGGCCGAGTGGATTGAGGGTTATTTGCCGTTCGAGGAGTAAAATAAGGTTGCCGATTATTTGAATTGTGGTTATTTTAGTGTAACTTTGCAGGAAATTAAAATTAAATTTGCATCGATATGAAACAAACGAAAATAGTATGTTCCATCAGTGATTTAAAGTGTGAGCAAGACTTTATCCGCAAATTGTTCTTCGCCGGGATGAATGTCGTGCGGATGAATACGGCCCACGCCACTCCTGATGGCATTCGGAAGATTATCCGTAATGTGCGGGCTGTCTCACCGCATATCGGCATTCTGATCGATACGAAAGGCCCTGAGGTTCGTACGACTGGTGTTGCTGCCCCCATTCCGTATAAGACCGGTGAGACAATTAAAATCTTCGGGCGGCCCGAAATGGAGACTTCGCACGATATCATCAATGTTTCTTACGTTGACATAGCAAAAGATGTCAAGGTGGGCGACGATTTGCTCTTCGACGATGGAGCTTTGGATATGAAAGTGATCGGTGTTGAAGGTCCGATGTTGATAGCTCGTGTGGAGAACGACGGTGTGTTAGGTGCTCACAAAAGCGTGAATGTTCCAGGCAAACATATTGACCTTCCGGCGCTCACTGAGAAAGATCGGCACAATATTTTACTTGCAATCGAAGAAGATATCGACTTTATTGCTCACTCGTTCGTACGTAATGCGGCCGATGTCAAGGCTGTACAAGATATTCTCGATGCGCACGGAAGTGACATTAAAATCATATCGAAGATAGAGAATCAGGAGGGAGTAGACAACATAGACGAGATTATCATATGGCATTATGATTGCGCGCGGCGACTTAGGAATTGAAGTGCCAATAGAGAAGATTCCAGGTATTCAAAGGCAGATTATTCGCAAGTGTGTGATGAAGAAGAAGCCTGTGATTGTGGCTACCCAGATGCTGCACACGATGATTAATAACCCTCGTCCCACACGAGCTGAGGTGACGGATATCGCCAATGCCATTTACTCTAATACCGATGCACTGATGTTGAGTGGCGAAACCGCCAGCGGAAAATATCCCGTCGAGGCTGTGGAAACGATGGCTGCAGTGGCCGAACAGGCAGAAAAGGACCGATTCGGAATCAGAGATTACGACATCGTCTTAAATGACAACTGCACGCAGAAAGAGTTTTTGGCTTATTCAGCGATTGATTCCACGCGCCGGTTGGGTGTTGCCGGCATCATCACCGATAGCGAAACGGGTGAGACGGCGCGCAATATCGCAGCCTTTCGCGGGCCAACCCCCGTACTTGCCATTTGTTATAAGGAAAAGACGCAACGTTGGCTCAATCTTAGTTACGGCATCATTCCCATCTATCAAAAGGAGCATCAGAGTGCTGAGTATATGTTTACTGCAGCGATCCGGATGCTTCGTCAGAAAGGATATATCACGCTCGATGATAAGATTGCGTATTTAAGCGGTAGCTTCGGAGAGCGTGGCGGCACTACGTTTGTTGAAATCAATCGTGTTCGTCAGGTGTTCGATAAGTCGTATGAGTTCCATCTTCCGCAGCACGTAGAACGTTGACCGCTCATCTGTTTGTAACGAAACAATTTATTAAAAGCGCTGAATCTGATTTTGATTCGGCGCTTTTGATTTGTTTTCTTTTTAAGTATAAGCAAATATTCAGTATTATTCAGATACGGAAAAAATTGTTTATCGGCATCGAAATTCTCCTTATTTTTATTACAAAGCCTGACAACACCAACGACTTACCTTAATCATTACACCTACTCCGGGTACTTCTTTCAACAGATAATACTTCTTGCTTTGTCGTACAAGTTTACCGTTTAATCCCTTTAATGGACCATATTTAACAGTGACTGGACTTCCTACTTTCAGCTTTGCTTCATCTCCGCTGATGTATTTACGCATTTCCAATTCTGGATTACACATCAGGCGAAATTCATTCATCTGTTTGGCCGGAATCTCATAATAATCTTGGTGCTCTCTATCCTTACGTATGATAGCGATCTTATGATGAGTTTCACGGACTATTTTACGGATTTCTTGCTCTGTGATTGATTTTTCAATAAAGGCGAGATTACGGACAACGGGTTTCAAAACGTGTCGTTTATGCTCCTCTTTGTCGATAACCCAAATGTATTCCATCGGTACAAAACATTCTATTCCTTTCTGTTGGAAATAGTCAACGACTTCTTTTTGTTTAGATGAAAATATTCGAACAGCATACCACGGATATTGACTCTTGGTGCTTTCCTGTTCTTCACACATTGTAGTTTTTATAGAGTCCTGTTCTGACCCTTCTTGAATTTTTTGTAAATTGCAATTCATATACAAGTTCTCTGTTCTTGAAATGCAAATTTAATAAATTCAATTGAATAATGCAAGAAGAATCCGTGCATTTACGGTTTTGCATATTTTCCTCGAATTTTGTTTTGTAGATTTGATAAAAAATTGTATTTTTGCATTCGTAGAACGTAATGGAATGCGTTTGTTGATGATAACTTTTGTTGTATATATTTACATATTTTAGATATATTGAGAATGGGATTACTTTCTAATTTATTCGGAAATAGAAATAAGGCGGGCAAGATCGGGGGAATGGAAGACTATATGACGTTGGTCAGGGTATACTTTCAAGCCTCGTTGGCTGCCAATTTAGGGATTACAAATTTGGCGATGTTACCTGATTTGCGAATGTTTAAATCTACGTTGCACGTACCGACCCAAAACAATAAGTTGGGTGTAGGTGAAAAGGCACAGTGTCGAAAGATGCTGAAAGAATTGTATCGAAGTGATGACAATTTTTTCAAAGAGATTGATCAAAGTATACGAAAGAATTGTCATAAGATACAAGATGTGCAGGTTTATTTGATTCAATTCCAAGGCTTCACACAGGATTTGATGATGCTGATGGGTAATCTGATGAAATTCAAATTGCGTATGCCATCTCTTTTTAAGAAGGCAATTTACTCAATGACGGAGAAGACTGTGCACGACATCTTTGCAAAGAACGATTATACGGATGCCGGTGTAATGAAAACAGTGGTGAATATCCGGCAATATGATAAGCGATTAGGATTCAGTCAAAAGTGGATTACCGATTTTGTTTTTCAGGTGGTGATGTTGGCTAAGAAAGAGCCGCGGGCATCGAATAATAATCAAATGGGCAAGAAATAAATGAATTCTGGTCTGATTGGTATAGCTTTGCTAAAATATCTTTCGATTCTTTTGGAACTTTAAACTAATTGGACTAAATTTGCAGACAAATTGTACATCTATGACCGCTGATGAGAAAACCTTGACACAATTTACCACTCGCATTCGACAGATGATTCTTCAATACAAAGAGATTAAGCAGGAGAATGATGCGTTATATGAGTTGGTGGATGAGTGCGAAGGAAAGATCAAGCAGTTGGAATGTCAGTTGACTCAGGCAAGAAATGATTATAATGCTTTGAAAATGGCTAAAATGATCGAGATAACGGATGCTGATATGGAGTCGGCTCGGAAGCGATTGAGTAAGCTGATAAGGGATGTGGATAAGTGTATAACGCTACTGAACGACAAATAGCAGGAGCGATGACAGAAGACAACAGAGACAAACTCAATATAAGATTGCACATTTACGATACCGATATTCCCGTGACTATCGCGCGTGAGGATGAAGAAGATTATCGTAATGCGGCTAAACTTATTACGGATACAATCAATGCTTACGCCGTGCATTTTAAAGGACGCAGGAGCGATAAGGAATTGTTGTATATGGCTCTCATTGAAATAGCACTCAGGTTTGAGCAGGAATCAAGACGCAATGATACTGCTCCATACAGTAATATTCTCGTGAAGTTGACTTCTGAAATCGAAGATGCTCTGAAAGATTGATGTTTTTTGAGAAATCTTTTACAGACTGTCGGGATGTGAATGGATAAAAGAATATTACAAAATAAATATTATGATTGTAGCAACAATAATTATTGCAGCCGTGTCATTCATCGTCGGTGGATTGGCAGGTTACGCTGTTTTTCGTTATGTGATCAAGGGAAAGTATAATGAAATGATAGATGCAGCCACGAAAGAAGCTGATGTCGTGAAAGAAAAGAAACTGTTGGAGGTGAAAGAAAAGTTCCTCAATAAGAAGAGCGAACTTGAAAAAGAGGTCCAGTTGCGTAACCAAAAGATTCAGCAAGGTGAGAACAAACTTAAACAGCGTGAGATTTCTTTGAATCAGCGTCAAGAAGAATTGGCAAAGCGAAAGCAGGAAGTTGAGCAAAATCAACAACGTATAGATAACGAAAAGAAGTTGCTCAGCATTAAGCAAGAAGAGCTGGAGAAGATGCAGAGTCAGGAACGCGCTAAACTGGAAGAGATGTCAGGACTCAGTGCGGAAGAGGCTAAGAGTCGGCTTGTTGAGAGTTTGAAAGACGAGGCACGCACTGATGCCGCCAGCTATATCAATGAGATTATGGATGAGGCGAAACTTAATGCCAATGCGCAGGCTAAAAAAATTGTTATTCAAACCATACAGCGCGTAGCTACGGAGACAGCCATTGAGAACTCAGTCAGTGTGTTCCATATCGATAATGATGAAGTGAAAGGTCGTATCATCGGTCGTGAAGGTCGCAATATTCGTGCCCTC
>ERZ772967.2087-NODE-2087-length-13097-cov-3.358534_pt1 | contig 13097 bp, 14 predicted proteins | sample MGYA00511677_ERZ772967 | MGnify/ENA primary metagenome ERZ772967 (study PRJEB29015, sample SAMEA2737931) | human oral metagenome | biome: human oral; feature: human-associated habitat; material: dental | place: China | collected 2146 ...
CGAGCCACAATTTCTGCATACGCGACAGTATTCGATGCGGATGGAGTGTTATGAGTAATTTCAGCTAAGTATGCTAATCCACCTAATTCTTCTAGAGCTTTTTTATCTTTTAAATACTGTTCCAGTGTCAAAATATCGGCGGGTTTACCCTGTTTCAAAAGATGACTAATGCCTTCAAATAAAACTTTATGAGCTGAGACATAAAAATCATCTGAGCGCAGTAATACTGCGATCTCATCAAATTTATCATTATCAAGAATGAGACCGCCTATGACCGCACTTTCTGCATCAACAGATGCAATAAGTTTATCAGTCATATTAGCCCTCCTTTTTCATCGGTTGCTCAAAGAGCGATTTGAATTGAGGGAGTAATAAGCAGCATAATTCTTTAATCATCGGGTATTCTGCTTGGCTATGACGATAAACCGGTAATGCATAGGTTGCCGCCTCACGATATGCCACATGTGCTGGGATAGAAAAATCGAGGAAAGTTTTGCTTTCGTCGAAATTTGTTTCAAAGAGTACGTGTAATTGGTTAAGCACAAATTTCACGTCATTTGTGTTATCGACGCAGTTGGCTATCGCTTTCAGAGGAGGGAGTTTGAAGCCGAAAGACTCAAAAAGTAGCGTTAGCGTTTGCCGTTCGTTGGGCGTAATGAACTGGCGGATCCATTCGCGCAGCGCGTTGGGAGCCAGTTCGCTGGTATCGATGCGGTGGCCGAGGTCAGCCAGACGGGCCAGTCGTCGGCGTTCTTCGCTGATCGATTCGACAAGGGTGCGCGAGTCGCTGGCCAACGGATGGCGACGCCGCGTTTCGGAATAACGTTTGAGCAACGTCTCATCCTTGGCGTCGAGGAAAAGGAAGTGGACTTCGTGTCCGGCTTTGCGCAGGACGTCAGGCTGCTGCGGCAGCGCGGCGATGCTGTCGCCGCTGCGGCTGTCGATGGCAACGGCCGCTTTGCCGACGCCCTGGCGGACGAGCTGGTCGATAAGCGTCGGCAACAGCGTGGCGGGCAGGTTGTCGACGCAGTAATAAGCGGTGTCTTCAAACAGGTTGAGAGCGATTGTCTTGCCCGAACCGGATAGCCCGCTGATGATGATGATGCGCATGGCCGCCAGCATAGCGGAACGACAGGCGTGCCGGCAAGCGGCGGCATGGGGCGGAATGCCGGCGACCCGGCGGGTGGGATGTCAGAGGCGGCGGGATTCGCTATACAATGGTTCCGTCACATTTGCCTGTGTAATTGAATCATGACGCCATGCCTTTCTACGCCTCCTCTGCTGGAGATTCCGTTTCTTTCCGACATCATTGCCATCCGCCACGATCTTCACGCGCATCCCGAACTGGCTTTTAATGAGACGCGTACGGCGGCGCTTGTCGCGCGGGAACTGGCCGCCTACGGACTGGAAGTGCATGGCGGTCTGGCCGGTACCGGCGTGGTGGGGGTCTTGAAAAAGGGGACGGGTCAGGGGCATGGGCAAAGCGATGGCATGCGGGCGATCGGCCTGCGCGCCGACATGGACGCTTTGCCGATCATGGAAATCAGTCAGGCCGACTATGGCTCGACGCAGGCCGGGCGCATGCACGCCTGCGGCCATGACGGGCATACGGCGATGCTGCTCGGCGCAGCGCGTTATCTGAGCGCGTACCGTGACCGACTGGATTTCGAAGGCGTTGTTTACTTCATTTTCCAGCCGGCGGAAGAAGTGGGCGGCGGCGCGCAGAAAATGCTGGAGGACGGCCTTTTCCGCCGGTTTCCAATGGATGCGGTGTTTGGGCTGCACAACTGGCCGGGGCTGCCGGTCGGCCAGATCGCTGCTTTTCCGGGGCCGGTCATGGCAGGCTCCAGCTGTTTTGAAATTACGGTGCGTGGCCAAGGCTGCCATGCCGGCATGCCGCATCAAGGCATCGACGCGCTGGTCGTTGCCAGCCACCTGACGCTGGCTTTGCAGACGATCGTCGCGCGCGAAATCGATCCTGGCGAAGCGGCCGTCGTCAGCGTCACGCAGATTCACGGCGGTGATGCGCTCAACGTGATTCCCGAAGCGGTTGTGCTGCGCGGAACAATCCGCACCCTGCGCCCCGAAGTCGAACGGCGCGTCGAACAGGCCGTGATGCGCCTCGGCGCGGGCATCGGGCAAACCTTCGGCGCCTCCGTCGAAGTGAGTTTTCTGGAACGCTACCCGGCCACGATCAACCATCCCGCTGAAACGGCCTTGTGTCAGCGCGCTGCGGCGCAGGCGATCGGCGGTGAAAACCTGCGCACGAGCGCGGCGCCGTCGATGGGCGCGGAAGATTTCGCCTATATGCTGCGCGAGAAGGCCGGATGTTACGTCTGGCTCGGCAATGGAGACGAGGCGGGAAGCGCCGGCGCGTATACGCTGCATAATCCGCGTTACGATTTCAATGACGCGGCGATTCCGTTCGGAATCGCCTACTGGGTCCGCCTGGTCGAATGCGCGCTGGGCGCTGCGGCGCAGAGATAAAACGGGGCGCGGCATTGGATGATAGGCCTCTCTGATAGGCGCCTCTGGAGCCCGCGCCAATAGGGCGTTTCCGGGCAGGTGCCCGGAAACGCGCGTGGATAGGGCATTTCCGGGCGCCTCCCTCTGAGATGCCCTGTTTATAAGGGGTTCAGGGCGCCCCCTTTGGAGATGCCCTAAATACGCGGGCTTCAGGGCTGCGGGCTGCGGGTTGCGGAAGTTCGCCGGCCAAGCCAAAAGCAGCGCGCGGCGCAGAATTGCCCGCTGCGCCGGCTCCTACGCTGGGCGAAGCGGGTCTAAATGGATAATATTTGTGAATCTGTCACGATTGGTTGAAAAAACCCTTTAGAATCCTGACACGATAAACACAAAAGTCGGGCCGGAGCCGTTGGCTCGACGGGTGCGGAAACGTTGGCGGAAAACGGCTGCATGTCGGTATTTATTGATTGCCGCCGTGAAAGAAAGCGTTCCGGACCGCAGTGTTCGTCGGCTTTTCAAGGTCGCCAGCGGGCGGCGGATATTCTTGCATTTTCAAACAAGAGAGGAAACTTCGATGGAGCTGAAGAAAATTCTGATGACGTGCCTGGCGCTGGCGGCTACAAGCAGCGTGTTTGCCGCGCCGGTGACCATTAAAGTCGGCGACAACTGGGGGAATACGCACCCGATGGCGGCGGCGCTGGATACCGTATTCAAGCCGCAGATCGAGAAAGGGACGAACGGCGCCATCAAGGTCGATATTTATCATTCCGGCACGCTGGGCAACGAGGCCGACCTCTGGAACGGGGTGCGCAACGGCACCATCGAAGTGGCCGTCATCGGCTCGAACATGAATCAGGAATACCCGACCATGTTGATTACCGACTGGCCGTTCCTGTATCGCGACCTGAATCATGCAAAGAAAGTCTGGACCGGCCCAATCGCCGATGAACTGAGTGCAGATTTCCATAAGAAATTTCCCGCCGTTCATCTGCTGAGCTGGGGGCCGAACAGCGCGCGCACCTTTACCAGCAATAAAAAACTTACCTCGGTGGCCGATTTCAAAGGGCAGAAATTCCGTATGCCATCCAACCCGATCCACGTCGGTATCGCCAAGAATCTGGGCGCCAGCGCCCAGGTCATTCCGCTGGGCGACCTGTTCAGCGCGCTGGAAACCGGCGTTGTCGACGGCCAGGATAACGGCATGGTGACGGTTATCAGCGAGGCCTTCTACGAAGTGCAGAAGTATCTTTACGAAACCAACCACATCATCGCCACGCTGGAAGTGATGGTCAGCGCACCGTTCTTTGACAAGCTCAGTCCGGAGCATCAGAAGGTCGTGCGCGAGGCTGCCAAGGCAACTGCCGTAACCGCGTGGGATAACTATCTTGCCAGCGTCGACAAGGATCGCCAGTTCCTCAAGAGCAAGGGCGTGACGGTGACTTCCGTGACAGATGCCGATCGGCAAAAGATCATCGAAATGCTCAAGCCGCTGACCGACAAGCTGTATGCCGATCACGCCTGGGCGAAGCCGCTGACCGACAAGATCCGGGCGGTGCAATAAAAGCCACCCGGTCGCCGGGCGCAGCCGGAAAAGCCCATCCGCAAACCCTCATGGCCTCATGGCGGCGCCATGAGGGTTTTTCATCCCGTCGGGGCCACAGGCCCTACCAGGCCCGACCCCTACTGCCGCGAGGATTGCGATGAACCGACTCAACTTCAACCTGCTCTTCCGCAGCATAGAAGCGCTGATGGCCTTCTTTCTGGCGGTGATGATCGTTTTGGTTTTTACCAATGTGGTGCTGCGTTATGTTTTTTCGACTGGCTTCGAGTGGTCGGAAGAAATTGCCCGCCTCTGTTTCATTTATCTGGTTTATCTGGGCGCCATTGGCGCCATGCGCGAAAACCAGCATCTCATCATCGATAGCGTGCTTTCTCGCATCCCCGATATTTGGCAAAAGGCTATTTATTTTCTGGTGCAGGTCGGCATCATCTGGATGATGGTTGTCCTGACCCGCGGTAGCTGGCAACTCGTCATGCAAAACTTGGGAGATCGTTGGGTGGCGACACAATTCCCCATTTATCTGGTGTATGCCGTCGGCCTCGTCACCGGCGTTTCGATCATCGTCATTGCCTTGGCGAATCTCTACCGGCTGATCGTGCTCAAGCGCCCGGTTGGTGAATTGCTCTCGGTGCGTCATGAACCCGAACAAGACGCCATGCAATAAGGACTGGAGAACGCCATGACCCTGATCGTTTTGTTCCTCGTTTATCTGTGCGGCGCCATGATGCTGGGCATGCCCATTGCGTTTTCCCTGCTGCTCGGTTCCGTTGCCACGGCGCTGCACATGGGCGGCAGCGCGACCAATCCGCAGATTATTGCGGCGCAGCTCATGCGCGGCGTCGACAGCGTGACCATGATGGCGCTGCCGTTCTTCATCATTGCCGGCGAATTGATGAACCGGGGCGGGCTGACCCGTCGCATCATCGATTTCTGCAATATTTTCGTCGGCGGTATGCGCGGTGGGCTGGGCTACGTCACCATCCTCGCCTGCCTGATTTTCGCCAGCCTGGTTGGTTCGGCCGTCGCTAGTACGGCAGCGCTCGGCGCTATCCTTATCCCCATGATGGCCGATTCCGGCTATAGCCGCGCCAAGGCCGCCGGTCTGGTCGCCGCCGGCAACATGGTGGCGCCGATCATGCCGCCGTCAGTGCCGATGATCGTTTATGGCGTCGCCGCCGGCGTATCGATCAAGTCCTTGTTCCTCGGCGGTATTGCGCCGGCGGTCTATCTGACGCTGATCATGGGCCTGGCCTGGTTTTTCATCGCCCGCAAGGAAGGCATCACGTCGCACATGCAACGGCCGACACCGAAGGAAATGCTGCGCATCTTCATGAGCGGCCTGTGGGCGCTGCTGCTGCCGGTGATTATCATCGTCGGACTGCGCGGCGGCGTCTTCACCGCTACGGAGGCCGGCGTGATCGCCGTGGTTTATGCGCTGCTCATCGGCGTCTTCGTCTACCGCGAGCTGACGGTTCGGGATATGTTCAAGGCGCTCACCAATGCGGCAAAAACATCCAGCGTCGTCATGTTCCTCGCGGCTGCGGCGCAGGTGGCCGGCTACATCATGACGATCGCCCGCATGCCGCAGCTCATCACCGCGCTGCTCGATGGGCTGGTCGACCGCCCGCTGCTGCTGAATTTCACGCTGATGGTCGTCGTGCTGCTGGTGGGGACGGCCATGGACGTGGTGCCGACGATTCTTATTCTGACGCCCATTTTCTTGCCGCTGCTCAAGGCGGCAGGCATTGATCCGGTTTACTTCGGGATCATTTTCACCCTGGTCAATGTACTCGGCCTGCTGACGCCGCCAGTGGGGCCGGTGCTCAATGTCGCCTGCGCCGCAGGGCGGGTCAGGATGGAGGAAATATTGATGCCGGTGATGCCCTATTTCACGGCGCAGTGCATCCTGCTGCTGGTGATGACCCTGATTCCCGAAACGATCCTGACCCCGCTTAAATGGATTGCCGGCTATGTGCCGAGAGTGCCGCCGCCGTCGCTGCTCAATTATTTTTAGCGGTGTACGGCTTCGTTTCTAAACCCAAGGTTGGCGCCGCCGGATACGCCGTCCGGCGATCACCAGCCCGGTTTGATCGTCGATCCGTTCAGATGCCGCTTTAGGCGCGACCGGCCGCTTGCCGGCGCTGGCGGATGTTTTCCATGGCGCGTTCGCGCTCGGCAGGCGTCATCAGCGCCCAGGAAACGATCTCATCCATATGGCGGTAGCAACCGCCACAAATCTGGGTTTCCGGATTGATTGAGCACATACCGATACAAGGCGGTTCAACACCGATCAGGCGTTGACGTTCGGCGTCGGAAAGTGGTGTGCTGGTATTCATTGACCGACTCCCTTGAAGGAAAAGAAAAACGGGAAAACAGCAGAGCGAATTGTACTCTCGTCCTTGCTACGGTGCCTTGTGTGTGGGGTGTGGCATGAGGGCGCACCGTGTAATGGTGTGTTCCGGAATTCGGCTAAACGCCCGTGCGACGTGGGTTTGCGGGCAGCGGTTTTAGCTATAATCCATCGCTGGAAGACCGGGTGCGGGAGCGCGTATGTACAGGATAACGAAAGGGTGGAGATGACGGATTCGGCCAAGCGGGCACATGCCGACCGGATGGTCGTCGAAGCTGTTCAGCGCCGGCAGCAGCGCGAAATGAGCTACCGCGAACAGGCATTGAAACTTTTTCCCTGGGTGTGCGGCCGTTGCGCGCGCGAATTCACGCACGCCAACGTCCAGCAATTGACCGTGCATCACCGCGATCACAACCATCACAACAACCCCAAGGATGGCAGCAACTGGGAGCTGCTGTGCATCTATTGTCACGAAAATGAGCACGCGCGCGAGCTGGATGCGGCGGCGAGCGCAGGGCCGGGTAGCGCGGTCGATGGCAAGGCGCCTGCTCGGCCGGCGACCTCGCAGCCTTTGGCCAATCTGAAGGCATTGCTTGAACGAGCGGGTCAACGATGAGGGGTCGGCGCATTTTTGGTAAATCTGTCCGGTTTTCTCTGTTTGGCGTTGCTGGGATTTTTTAGAAGATTCTTAGGAGATTGACGATGGAAGTGATGAGTCTGATGATGCTTGGCCTGCTAGCCGTGGTCGTCATTTATGCCGTTCAGCTTTACAACGGGCTGGTTTCGCTCAAACATAACGTTGATAAGGCTTGGGCGAACATCGATATCCTGCTCAAGCAGCGCCACGATGAATTGCCCAAGCTCGTCGAAACCTGCAAACAATACAAACAGTTTGAGCAGGAGACCTTGCAGCATGTGATCGCGGCGCGTTCGCAGGTGCAGGAAGCGCGCCAGGCGCAGGATATTGCGGCACTGGGCGGTGCGGAACATGCATTGCGCAGCGGTCTGGGACGACTGTTTGCGGTGGCCGAGGCGTATCCGGAACTGCGGTCGAACGAGAATTTCATGCAGTTGCAGCAACGCATCAGCAGCCTGGAAAATGCAATTGCCGACCGCCGCGAGCTGTATAACGAGTCGGTCAACCTCAACAACGTGCGCATTGAACAGTTTCCCGAGGTGCTGCTTGCCGGAATGTTCGGCTTTACCGCCAAGCCGCTGCTCGAGTTTTCCGGTGCCGAGAAATCGGATGTCGATCTCAAGCAGCTTTTCAGCTGAGCGGAGAGCGGGGCAAGCTACGCACTGCCGTGAGTCGTCAAAAAACGGCGAATGGCCGCAATGCCATATCTGTAAGCCGGCCGGCATAGTAGTGCAACGACGGCAACGTGACGCCATGATGCGGCAAGTACGGGGGGAGCAGGGCGCTTGAGAACGTTGCCGGTCATACTGCTGTCGTGGCTGATCTCTTTTCTGCCTTCATTCGGTCAGCCCCGCCTTAGCCAGTTCATTATTTCAGGCGGACAGATCTGCCTGCTGATTTTGTTGTTCCAGTTCGATGATCCGACATGGCGGACGTTCTGGCTATCCACCATGGCTGCGCTGAGCCTGCTCGGCTGGACGCTGGCCTTGCGCCGTCGCCGTGCAATTAGCGACTGCCCCGTATCACCGATCGCTTCTGCCGCGCAGGGCTACGTCAGCCTGCATGGCCGGGGGAAGCCGCACGATCCACCGCTGCGCTCACAGGTCTTCCAGAGGCCCTGCGTGTGGTATCGGTTCGAAACGGAGCGGCGGGAGTCAAACAACCGCTGGGAGCATGTTGCCAGCGGCGAGAGCGAGCTGGATTTCCTCATGGATGACGGCAGTGGCGAATGCGTGGTCAGTTGTGACGGCGCGGAAATCGAAACCACACATCGGGAAACGCGGGAACACAGCAATTACCGCACGACGGAATGGACGCTGCGCATTGACGACGAAATTTACCTGCTGGGCTACCTGCGCACACGCAACCACACGGCCGAACTCGACACGCGCGAAGATATGAAAATACTGCTTGAGGAATGGAAGCGCGACCCGGACACCTTGCTCAGACGCTTCGACCTCGACAAGAATGGCGAGATCGACATGCAGGAGTGGGCGCTTGTGCGCCGCGCCGCCCGTCGTGAAATAAAAAAGCAGCACCGGGAGGCGCGCGAACTGGCCGATACGCACCTTGTCGGGCGCCCGCCCGACGGCCGGCTCTACCTCATTACCAACCGCGATCCGTCGCGGCTGGCGCGCCGCTATCTGTTATGGATGATTTTTCACCTGATCGTTTTCTTCGGCAGCCTGATCGGGATTGCCGCGGTGCCACATTTCACCTAGGCGGAAGCAGGCGATCAGCGCTGATGATAGGCGGAATCTTTCCGCGCCCTCATGCATCATGCACTGTGCCGGAAGTGCTTTCCAAAAGCGGAGATGTCCGGAAATTTCGGCCATTCAAGGGCATCCAGCATGTTTTTGACAATCAGGCCGAGTTCGGTGTCGCCTTCAATGGAAAGCTGTCGGTTGAAGAACAGCGTATCCGGGTCTTCCTGGCGCACGGCCAGTTGCAGAAAGGCCGAAAGATCGGCGCGGAAGGCGAGATCAGGCGTTTCCGGCAGTGAGAACAGGGGGCAGAAGCATTCGTCGCGGTAGGTGAATGCAGCCTTGCCGCCGGTGTCGAGTACGTCGATCAGGAAGGTTTTTCCGGCCAGCGGCAGCAAATCGTCGCGCGACAGCAGTTTGGTACGCAGCGCGCCGTTCAGAATCGCTGTCAGTACGCAGGCGTGTGGCCATTGTGGCAGGCGGCCGCCAATGCGGGTGATGAACGCCGGCAGTGTGAAGTGCGGGATGGTCGGCAGTTTGAAATGGTTTCCGGACATATTCAGACTCCTTGCACAGTGTTGAGCGCCATTTGGTGCCTGGCAACGATGCCCGCCTCGCCAAACCAATAACCGTCAACAAAGCCATTATCTGCCCATTCCTGTTTAGGCGCGGGTACGATGCCCTCCATCGTACCCGCTGCGTGGCGGGCGGTGTCGAAGGCGGCGATGATTTCCGGCATATACGCCGGTTGTGGACTCAGACGCAGAATATCGATCCCCATCGCCTGCATGTCGGGAACTTCGGCCAGCAGGTTATAGGTTTGCGCCGACATCGTTTGAATGCCGTTGAGCGCAAGGAAGGGCTGGCCTTCGCGGGTTTTCAGCGTGGCCGCTTCGGGGTGCTCGATGCATTTGAACTGACAGTTATCCTTGTTAAGCCCGTAATGGCGCGCGGTAAAGCAGCGCGCCGAGAAAGCCAGCGGCAGCTTGCCGAAAACAAACACTTCGGTTTCGACGCCGGCTAGTCGGTGCGTGTGCAGGGATTGGATCTGTGTGCGCGAGGCTTCCAGCGGTGGCACCCAGCGCGTCAGCCCGTAACGGTGAAAAGTGGCGAGCGTCGCGGCGTTGTAAATGTTCAGGTGCGGGCCAGCGACGAAAGGGCGGCCGGCGGCGACGTTGACTGCGCCGAGATCATTGGCCTCGATCTTGCAGCCGGCGCCGTCGATCAGACGGCGCAGCGCTTTCAAATCACCTTCCGATTCAAGTAGCGCCTGCGCCGAAACGACCACTTCTTTGCCGGCGTCGGTCAGCTGACGTGCCAGTGTCAGCCAGTCGGCGGTGCGCAGCAGCTGGCGGCGCGAACAGACGACTTCGCCCACGTAGATAATGTCGAGCGCAGCGATCTCGGCCATCTCGGCGTAGAAGTCGAATACGCGGGTCTTTGGCCAGAAAAAAAGCAGCGGACCGAGCGAGAGTTTCATGGCCGTTTGTGTTCAGCGCCAGGGCCGGTCGTAGGCGCCGAGCGTGACTTGCGACCCTTCGGAGACTTTGCCGAGTTCGGCCTGCCAGGCGGGTTTGACGCTGAAATGATCGGCATCGCGGCCCAGTTCATCGAGCGCCGCGCGTAAGGTGCGCGTCACCTGTGCAACGTAGGCCGGGCTGCGCTGACGCCCTTCAACCTTGATGGCGGCAACGCCGATGCGGGCGATGTCCGGCAGCAGCTCGAGCACATTGAGACTGGTCGGCTCTTCCATCGCGTAATAGGTTTCGCCGTTGACCTCGAAGCGCCCTTTGCACAGCGTCGGGTAGCCGGCCGGTTCGTTGTCGCCGTAACGGTCGATGAGAATGCCGTTCAGGCGGGTATTCATTACGCCCGGCTTTCTTTCCCATTTGACGAACTTGGCCGGCGAGCAGGCGCCGACCGTATTCGGCGACTCGCCCGTGGCGTAGGACGAGAGCCAGCAGCGCCCCTCGTTCATGACGCACAGGCTGCCGAAGCCGAAGACTTCGATCTCGACGGGCGTGTTCCGGATGACCAACTCGACCTGCGCCAGCGTCAGTACGCGCGGCAGCACGGCGCGCCGGATGCCGAATTCGCGATGGGCGAAATTGACCGCCTCGTAACTTGTCGCCGAGCCTTGCACCGAAAGGTGCAGGCGCAGCTGCGGGTGGCGCCGGCTGGCATAGTCGAGCAGCCCGACATCGGCGAGAATCACGGCATCGACGCCCAGATCGGCGGCGCCATCGACAGCGCGATGCCAGTCGGCCTCGCGCCCCGGCTGCGGGAAGGTATTGATCGCCATCAGCACGCGCCGGTTACGCCGGTGCGCGTAGTCGATGCCCTCGACCATCGCCTTGTGATCGAAATTCAGGCCGGCGAAATTACGCGCGTTGGTGTCGTTCTTGTAGCCGAAATACACCGTGTCGGCGCCATGATCAATGGCAGCCTTGAGCGCCGGCAGGCTGCCGGCTGGGCAGACGAGTTCAGGAATCTTGTGTTGCGGCATGGCGTTGCTTGGCATCGTCATTGTTTATCTATATTCGGAATCGGCAAGTATACCGGCCACGCGCCCTTGGCGCATGATTTTTACGGTGCAATTCATGCCGCAGTTCACGGCACGAGACGGGACGCTGACACTCCCGTTTGGACGATCTGGCGCCGCTTGGGTTCCTGGCGCACGCCGTAACTAGGGGTGGCGGTGATGCGCACTGTGGCCTGCGGCCGCGGGGAAAGAAACACCTGAACACGCCGGCTTTCGCTCGCCCTTCTCGTCTGGCGTGGGATGCTTGGGGTGAGGGCACAAGATCCCTTACCATTTGCCGACGTCCTTGTCGATTGGGCATTTCAACCATACCTATCCGGCGAATCCGTGTGGAATGGGGTTTGCGGTCAGTATGCGCTGTAGCCCGCGTCCCTTGGGCGTTTCCAGCCTGCCCTTTCCGTAAGTCACGTGAATAGGGCATCGTGGCGGTACTGCCCTTACAGCCTTTATCCAGCCAGGACGACAGGCGTGCCTGCATCGCCACCCAGACAGTACACGGACAGCTACCGGGTCGGCGCCCTCCGGATGACGGGATCAGAGAATCCTCGGCTTGCGCGGCGCTTTCGCGAACAGTCGGTCATAGAAGCCGTTAGGCAGCAGACGCAGCACTTTGGCGACGATTCCCATTTGCCAGGGAATGACGGTATAGCTGGCGCCCCGGTCGATGGCGCGGGCGAAGCGCTGCGCGGCCTCGTCCGCCGACAGTAGAAAAGGCATGGGGTAGGGATTAACCGCCGTCATCGGCGTTTTGATATAACCCGGGGCAATGGTCACGACCTTGATGCCGGAGCTGCGCAGCTCGACGCGCAGGCTTTCAAGATACGCGATGGCGGCGGCTTTCGAGGCGCTGTAAGCGCCCGCGCTCGGCAGACCACGGATGCCGGCGATTGAAGCGATGCCGACCAGCCGGCGGGCACGGCCATCCCCGACCGCATTGCGCATGGCGGCGATGAATGGCGAAAAGGTCGCGCTCAGGCCGAAGACGTTCGTTTCGAGAATGCGCCGGAAAGCGGCAAGATCTTCGGCATATTCGGTCAGCGTGCCGGAAGATACGCCGGCATTGGCGATGACAATGTCGGGCGCACCGTAGCGGGTGATGAAATCCTCCGCGGCGGCCTGTAGCTGCGCTGCATCGGCGACATCAAGCGGATAGCAGGTAACCTGCCGTGCCCCCAGCGTTGCCAGGGCTTTCGCTACCGTGACCAGTTTTTCGTGATCTCGCGCCGCCAGGCCAAGCGTGCCGCCGCGCGCGGTGTAATACTTCGCCAGCGCCTCACCGATGCCCGATGAGGCACCGGTGATAAACAGGCGCGGCGGCGCGTTCATTCACTGTTTATTTTTTGCCGGTTTTCGGTACGGCTTTCGACGCGGTTTTCGGCGCGGTTTTGGCTGCGCGTTCGGCACGCCGCTTTTCGATGACCAGATCGGTGCGCGTGAGCAGTTCGTGCGCTTCCTTGATGCCTTTGGTCAGCACCCGGTAACGCCCGTCGACGACGAGGGCGGGTACGCCGGGAACGCCGGCGGCCTGCGTCATCTGATCGGCGCGCCGGGTTTTGCTGACCACGCCAAAGGCATTAAAAGCGTCATGGAACTTTTTGGCGTCAACGCCTTGTGAGGCGACCCAGTCGGCCAGGCTCTTTTCATCGACGAGCTTGAGCCCCTTCATATGAATGGCTTCAAAGGCGGCCTTGTCCAGGCGTTCCAGCTCGCCCAGCGCTTCCAGCGCGTAGTAGAAGCGCGCCATCAACTGGTAGTACGGCTGGTTGAAGCCGACTGGTACACGGTAGAACGTGACATCGGCCGGCAGTTTGGCTACCCAGCGGTTGAGGCAGATCGGAAGA
>ERZ772967.2094-NODE-2094-length-13038-cov-4.071555_pt1 | contig 13038 bp, 11 predicted proteins | sample MGYA00511677_ERZ772967 | MGnify/ENA primary metagenome ERZ772967 (study PRJEB29015, sample SAMEA2737931) | human oral metagenome | biome: human oral; feature: human-associated habitat; material: dental | place: China | collected 2146 ...
GAAGCGCACGAAGCCTTGACCTTTTGGTTACTTTTGGGTCAAGCCAAAAGTGACAGAAGGAGATTCTTCGCTTCGCTCTGAATGACAAAGTAATGGTTAATGGTCAATTGTTATGTGCCTGAACACAGAGGAACATCCCCCCTCCCCCCCTTCAAAGGGGGGAAGAGCAAAGCGAAGGGGGGATGTTATCCCTTCAAAGGGGAAATGCGGAGGGCTGAACGCTGAATAACAATTAATACCTGACAATTATCATTAAAAACAATGCTCTTTCATCAGCTTGTCGATGACGGGATCGCCCAGTTCTTTCGCTTTCTGAAAAGCCCGGCAACCTTCCTCTTTCTTATGCTGACGAATAAGGCAAAGCCCTAACAAACGATGCCCCGCCGCGAAGTCGGGTTGCAGGCTGATGGATTTCTCAAGGCTGGCCTGCGCCTTTTCCAGCTCCTGCTTGCGCAGATAAATCGACCCTTCTTCGGCATAATACAGCGCGTTCTCCGGTTCCTTGGCCAATGCCGACTGAATATCGGCCAGCGCTCCGTCCATATCGCCCGCGCGGAATTTAGCCTGTTCGCGATAATAGTAAAACAATTCTTCTTCATCGGCTCCTCCCAATTCGTAATATCGATCGTAATCTTTCACGGCGGCATCATACTGACCCATCCGCATTTTCAGACCGGCAGTTTCGAGAAGGTAAGCTCCCGCGTAGGTTGGGGTCGTCGTCATGGCGCGTGCGCAGGCGCTGTCCATCAATGCGATCACCTTGCCGAGGTTTGCTCCTTCAATCTGCTCTTCTGCTTTCGCCGCCATATAGAATGAGGTGGCCGAAGCCATCGGACTTTGATTCACCAACGCGTACGCCGCCGCCGCTTTACGGTAATCTTCCTGAAAGAAAGCGATATCGCCCTCCAATTGACGGAATAGCGGCATATCCGTTTCGGCAAGTGCTTTGCCGATCAGTTCGGCAGCTCGCTCCATGCTCCATTCCGGCAACTTCAACGTCGTATCGCCGGCCGCCACCCCGTAAATCAGCTTGGCCTGATTGTAATATCCTTCGCCCCGATTGTCTCCGAAATACTTCAGCGACGTTTCCATATCGGCGCGGGCGCGTTCGAGCAGCTCCGCTTCGGTTCCCACGTCGGTCAACTGCTTTCGCTGATAGATATAATGCGATGCGCGGCTCAGATACCCGTCCGGCTCGTTCGGAAATTTGGCAATAAACTCGTTGAGTGTCTCTAAATACGTCGGCGCGTCCTGTTGCGACGAGTAGAGTATCAAAGCCACCTGCGCGTCTTCCACTTTGTCGCTCCACGCTTTCCGTATCCCGATCGACGAATAGGCTTTGTTCAGGATATCCATCTGTCCGATCCGGATATCTTGAATATAAGGCACCGAGATACCGTATGTTTTCCCTTTCCCCGACGCATCGGCCTGCGCCATCGCGAAAACCTCGCCGTTCTCGGTCAACAAAGGCGCGCTCACTTGCTCCCGGCTCAGCGGCATCTCGACTTTGTAATATCCGTAACGATCTTTTACTTTCGACACCTCCGAAAGCACGGCATGCGGAAGAAGAGCGCCCTTCGACAATCCCGCCTGAAGCAGATAAACCTCCGATCCGACCGCCGGCAGACCGCTTGCCACCGTCAGATAAGCCGTTTTCTTGGGCACGGCTACCATGAAACGTACTACGTCATACATTTCGTCGGCACCGAGAATATGCGTCACGCGCAGACGCTTCCCTTCCGCATCGGTCACAGTCGCTTTTTCCGCGCCGATAAACAGCGAATAATCCGACACCGCCTCTCCCGTTTCACTGATAAAGAATCCCGTACCCTTCGTCCGGTTTCCGCTCTTATCTACCGCCTCTATCGTAAAAACGGCCTTCCTAGCTTTCTCCGTCCACTTGAGCGATTGCTTCTGCGCCATCAAAGACACACTCTGAAAAGCGATCCAAATCCATAGTAATAATCGTTTCATACCTCGTCGATTTAAAAAACCATGCAAAAGTAGCAGTTTCATCCGGATTTGAAAAGAAGCCCCGTCTCTTTTCCAAGATAACCGCATCAAAAATAAGTTTATTTTTATGGGATAAAAACAATTGGTACGAACCGAACGCACACTCGATCTCCAAGTCGCAATAACGTTCGAAGTACTTATATATCCCCTATAAGAACCGAATACCCCAAACGGAATAAAAATTCAAAAAAAATACAATTTTGGAATATTTATTCGATAATATGCGTATATTTGCATCGAGTTTTGGATATTTATTCATCATGAACATTAAACAAAAACGCTTGAACGCGATTGAGAACATCATTCGTTCGGAGATGATACGGAATCAGGACGAGTTACAGAGAGCCTTGAGCAACAAAGGTTTCGAGGTGACGCAGGGCACCCTCTCGCGCGATATCCGGAAGTTGAAAATCGTGAAAAGACACGACGGCGACAACCGGTATATCTACGTTTTGCCCGACGCGATACCGGCCGGCAAGCCTGCCGTTGAATTTTCGGGGCATCTGGCTGTGCTCAAAACGCCACCGGGCTATGCTATGGCCATTGCGTCGGATATCGACCGCATCGCGCCGGGTGAAATCCTTGCCACGATTGCCGGCGATGACACCATCCTCGTTATTCCACGCGATGGATACTCGAATAAGCAGGTGGCAAAAGCATTAGAACCGTTTTTAACCGGCCGTCAGGCCAATGAAACAGGAAAAAAATGACGAAAACAACAAAAAAACAAACGGACGAAGTGGAATTCGACGTGATGGTAGCGGACGAGAGTCATGAAAAATACGTCGATACCATCCTCGATACGATCGAAATCGCCGCTCGCAAACGCGGCTCGGGCATCGCAAGGCGTACACATGAGTACGTAGCCCAAAAAATGCGCGAAGGAAAGGTTATCATCGCGCTGGCGGGCGATGAATTCGCGGGATTCAGCTATATCGAGTCGTGGGGAAACAAACAGTACGTGGCTACATCGGGATTGATCGTGGCCGACAAGTTCCGAAGCCACGGGCTGGCCAAACGCATCAAACACGCGGCGTTTCAGCTGGCGCGGCTACGGTGGCCGAAGGCGAAGCTCTTCAGTCTGACGTCGGGCAGCGCCGTCATGAAGATGAATACCGAATTGGGCTACGTGCCCGTCACATTCAGTGACCTGACGGACGATGAAGCGTTCTGGCGCGGCTGTAACGGCTGTGTCAACCACGATGTACTTACGCGCACGCAGCGTCAATACTGCATCTGCACCGCCATGCTCTTCGATCCCGAAGACCCGCGATGCCTCATGCTCGAAAAACTGAACAAGACATGGGCGAAACGGCGCAACAGCTCACGTTCCAAGCCTAAAGAAACAAAATCATAAACAACGCAATCATTCAAAACAGATGAAAAAGGAAATTAAAAATGCCGCCTCAACGGCAGAGAGTGCGAAGAAGAAAGTTGTAGTCGCCTTCAGTGGCGGACTCGACACGTCGTTTACCGTTATGTACCTGGCACGTGAGAAAGGCTACGAAGTCTATGCGGCATGTGCCGACACGGGAGGCTTCGGCAAGGAGCAGCTCCGCAAAAACGAAGCCAACGCCTATCAACTCGGCGCCAAGGCATACGTTACGCTCGACGTCACGAAAGAATATTACGAGAAGAGTTTAAAATATATGATCTTCGGCAATGTTCTCCGTAACGGCACCTATCCCGTGTCCGTCTCGTCCGAGCGAATCTTTCAAGGTATGGCCATTGCGCGCTACGCCAACGAGATCGGGGCGCAAGCCATTGCTCACGGATCGACCGGCGCAGGCAATGATCAGGTGCGCTTCGACATGACGTTCCTCGTCATCTGCCCCGACATCGAAATCATTACGCTTACGCGCGACATGAATCTGACCCGGCAGTTTGAAATCGATTATCTGAACAAAAACGGTTTCAAAGCCGACTTCAAAAAGCTCAAATATTCGTATAACACAGGCATCTGGGGCACCTCGATCTGCGGAGGCGAAATCCTCGACCCGGCTCAGGGACTGCCCGAAACGGCTTATCTCAAGCAAGTGGAGAAAACCGGAAGCGAGCTGCTGAAGATCGAATTTAAGAAAGGCGAAATCATTGCAGTGAACGGTAAAAAATATACCGACAAGATCAAAGCCATTCTGGCGATCGAGAAAATCGGCGCCGCCTACGGGATCGGGCGCGACATGCACGTGGGCGATACCATCATCGGGATCAAAGGACGCGTGGGCTTCGAGGCTGCCGCCCCGATGCTGATTATCGGTGCACACCGCTTCCTCGAAAAATATACGCTCTCCAAGTGGCAGCAATACTGGAAAGATCAAGTGGCGAACTGGTACGGGATGTTTCTGCACGAGAGCCAGTATCTCGAACCCGTGATGCGCGATATCGAAGCGATGCTGACTGAAAGTCAGCGGAACGTGAACGGAACCGTTACGCTCGAACTGCGTCCTTACTCCTTCTCGACCGTCGGCGTCGAGTCGAAAGACGATTTGGTGAAGACGAAGTTCGGAGAATACGGAGAGACACAGAAAGGCTGGACGGCCGACGAGGCTAAAGGGTTCATCAAAGTCCTTTCCACGCCGTTGCGGGTCTATTATACGAACCATCAGGAAGAACGGGAGCTGATATGATCTGTGTGGGAATCATCGGCGGAGCAGGCTATACCGCCGGAGAGCTGATACGCCTGCTGTTACACCATCCGCAGGCAACGATTGCCTTCGTGCACTCGTCGAGCAACGCCGGCAATGCGCTGACCGATGTACATGCCGGACTCTATGGCGAAACAGACCTGCTCTTTACCGATCAAATGCCGTTCGATACCGTCGACGTGCTGTTTCTTTGCTCCGGACACGGCGAAAGCACGCGTTTTCTGCAATCGCACGATATTCCCGCGCGGGTCAAAATCATCGATTTGGCACAGGATTTCCGTCTGGCCTCGCCGGATCACGATTTTGTATACGGCCTGCCGGAAATAAACCGCGACGCACTCCGTGATGCGCACCATGTAGCCAATCCCGGCTGCTTCGCCACGTGTATCCAGCTCGCGCTGCTTCCTTTGGCAGCCCGAGGCCTGCTTTCCGGTTATGTGGCAGTGAATGCCATCACCGGCTCGACGGGAGCAGGCGTCAAACCTTCCGATACGACGCATTTCAGCTGGCGAAACGGCAACATCAGCATCTATCAGGCGTTCCGGCATCGCCATGTACCCGAAATCAAACAGTCGCTGCGGCAACTGCAACCCGCTTTTGCCGGCGATATCGAGTTCATCCCCTGTCGGGGCGATTTTACACGAGGTATTTTCTGTACCGCCGTCGTCAGAACGGAAAAACCGTTCACGCAGGAAGAAACGGACAAACTGTTTGCCGATTTTTATGCCGATGCCGCCTTTACGTACTATGTTCCGCATGCACCCGATCTGAAGCAGGCGGTTAACACGAACAAGGCGCTGGTTCATGCCGACGCGTTCGATGACAAATGGCTCATCACGGCGGTTATCGACAACCTCCTCAAAGGCGCATCCGGACAGGCCGTTCAAAACATGAACCTGATGTTCGGTCTGGACGAAACAGCAGGCTTGCGGTTGAAACCCGTGGCATTTTAACCATCAAACATTCTAAAAACAAAGACAAAAGCATGAATCTTTTCGACGTATATCTGCTTTTCGACATCGCCATAACGAAAGGTGAAGGCTGCCGTATCCGGGACGAACAGGGCAACGACTATTTAGATCTGTACGGCGGCCATGCCGTGATCAGCATCGGGCACAGTCACCCGGTTTATACCGCTGCCATTGCCCGGCAAGTGCAAACGTTGGGGTTTTATTCAAATTCCGTCGTGAACAGGTTGCAACAATCCCTTGCCGCACGGTTGGGACTCGTATCGGGATACGATGATTACGCACTCTTCCTGATCAACAGTGGCGCCGAAGCGAACGAAAACGCCCTCAAGCTCGCTTCGTTTCACAACGGGCGAAGACGGGTGCTCAGCGCAACAAATTCGTTTCACGGGCGAACCTCGCTGGCCGTCGAAGTAACGGATAACGCAAAAATCACAGCGCCCGTCAATGCGAACGGACACGCTACCTTCGTGCCGCTGAACGATCTCGACGCGTGGCATGCCGAACTGGCCAAGGGCGATGTGTGCGCGTGCATCGTCGAATGTATTCAGGGCGTGGGAGGCATTCGCCCGGCCACACGCGAATTTATGCAGGGACTGCGCGAAGCGTGCAACGCATACGACACCCTGCTTATCTGTGACGAGATACAATGCGGCTACGGGCGTTCAGGACGGTTCTTCGCGCATCAGCATCTCGGCGTCAAGCCCGATCTGATTACCGTCGGCAAAGGAATCGCCAACGGCTTCCCGATGGGCGCTCTGCTTATCTCTCCACGCTTCGAGGCTGTGCACGGGCAGTTAGGCACCACCTTCGGAGGGAATCACCTCGCGTGCGCCGGTGCTCTGGCCGTGCTCGACGTCATCGAACGGGAGAAGCTCATCGAAAATGCGGCCGCCGTCGGGCAATACCTGCTTGACGAACTCGGCCGACTCCCGCAAATCAAAGAAGTGCGCGGCAAAGGGCTGATGATCGGCCTCGAATTTGATTTCCCGATTCAAGAGCTGCGCAAGCGCCTCATCTACGAACAGCATGTATTTACCGGCTGCTCAGGTACGCATGTCCTGCGCCTGCTCCCTCCCCTCTCACTCTCGTTTACAGAGGCAGACGAGTTTCTGCACAAGCTCCGAAGGGCGTTTGACAGCGGTCAGTAATCAGCGGTCAGCCCTGCAAATTCCCCCCTTTGAAGGGATAACATCCCTCTTCGCTCCGCTCTTCCCCCCTTTGAAGGGGGGCTGGGGGGATGTTTCTCTGCGTTCGGATACCGTGTACCACGCATAACAATTGACAATTGACCATTAACAATTAATTTGTCATGCCCATGGTTCGGTGCGTTTCAAACGAATCAAACACCCGCAGGGCTTTAAATCTCCTGTTCTATTTTGTATTTGTTACGGTTCGGAGCATTACGCGAGATCAGTTCGCCGATAAATCCGGCGAGAAAGAGCTGCGTACCGATCACCATAGCCGTAAGTGAGATGTAAAAGTAGGGCGAAGTCGTAACGAGGGGACGCAAGTCACCGTCGTAGATGGAAATCAATTTCATGATCAGCACGGCGACGAGCGCTGCGAATCCGATCAGGAACATCACGCTTCCCCATAGCCCGAAGAAGTGCATGGGTTTTTTCCCGAATTTCGAGGTGAACCAGAGTGAAATCAGGTCTAAATATCCATTGACGAAGCGGTCGAGACCGAACTTCGTTTCGCCGTATTTGCGCGCCTGATGATGCACGACCTTTTCGCCGATCTTATTGAATCCGGCAATTTTAGCCAGATAGGGGATATAGCGATGCATGTCGTTATATACTTCGATATTCTTCACCACTTCGCGCCGATACGATTTCAGTCCGCAGTTAAAATCGTGCAGATTGATGCCCGAGAACTTCCGTGCCGTGGCGTTGAAGAGTTTCGAGGGGAGGTTCTTTGTCAGTTTGTTGTCGTAGCGTTTCTTTTTCCACCCCGACACGATATCGTAGCCGTCTTCCTTAATCATCCGGTAGAGCTCGGGGATTTCGTCGGGACTGTCCTGCAAGTCAGCATCCATTGTAATGATCACGTCGCCTTCGGCGCGTTGGAATCCGCAGTGCAGTGCCGGCGATTTGCCGTAATTGCGGCGGAACTTGATGCCTTTCACATGTGCCGACTGTCGTGCCAGATGTTCGATCACCTGCCATGAATGATCGGTACTTCCGTCGTTGACAAAAATGATTTCGTAGCTGAAATGATGCTCATTCATTACCCGTTCGATCCACGCGTGCAATTCAGGAAGCGATTCGGCTTCGTTATACAGAGGTACGACTACTGATATATCCATTGATCTTTTACATTGTTTCGGTTGGCAAAGGTAAAATAAAAATTTGTTTAAGGGAAATTCCGTCTCTTGTATAAAACGTGCGCCGGACACAAACGAAACGATGTATCCGGCGCAACCATGAAAACAAAAATTTCTATAATCTCTCCCTCTTTTCGAGCCTCTTGTCGGATTCGAACCAACGACCCCGAGATTACAAATCACGTGCTCTGGCCGGCTGAGCTAAAGAGGCGGGTGGGAAAGCTGCCTACATCGCACCGCTACAACCAAGTACCCTTGCTGCGATCAAGCCCTGGGGGATTCCGAGGGAGCTGGTCGTGTAGGACTTTCCCGGCACAAAGATATGTTCTTTTTTCCGACGGATCAAATTTTTTTTTGTGATTCTGAAAATTCTCGTACTTTTGTGCAAACAAAAAAGTACATGAACACGACCGATCGTTTTCTTCGTTACGTCTCGTTCGATACCCGGTCGGACGAAAAAGCACAGACAACGCCCAGCACCCCCGGACAAATGCATTTGGCCAAATATTTGGCGCGGGAACTGAAGGATATCGGGATGGACGATGTTTCGCTCGATGCCAACGGTTATCTCATGGCTACCTTACCTTCCACCACGCTACGTGAAGGCATCCCCACCATCGGATTTATTGCACACATGGATACCAGCCCCGATATGACGGGTAAGGACGTGAAGCCGCGGATCGTGACGTACGACGGCGGAACGATCGTGCTGAACGAGGCGGAGCAGATCGTGCTCTCGCCCGATACGTTTCCGGAACTGGCGAACTACGTGGGGCAGGAGCTGATCGTTACCGACGGAACTACATTGCTGGGTGCCGACGATAAGGCCGGCATAGCAGCTATCGTATCGGCCATGGAATACCTGCTTGCGCATCCGGAGATCGCTCACGGCAAGGTGCGCGTCGGCTTTACACCCGACGAAGAGATTGGGCGGGGAGCAGACCGGTTCGACGTCGACCGCTTCGGTTGCGATTGGGCGTACACGATCGACGGCGGGGAAATTGGTGAGTTAGAGTACGAAAATTTCAACGCCGCGCAGGCTGTGATCACGATCAAAGGACGGAATGTACATCCGGGGTATGCCCAAAACAAGATGATTAACGCAGCCTTGTTGGCTGCGGAGCTGAGTGTCTCGTTGCCGAACGAGCAGCGGCCGGAGAAGACGAGCGGGTACGAAGGCTTTTTCCATCTCACACGCTTGGAAGCCACGGTCGAGGAGGCTACCTTACATTATATTATTCGCGATCATGACCGGGCTCTTTTCGAGCAGAAGAAAGACATGCTCCGTACACTCGCGAACAGGATGGAGACGAAGTATCCCGGTTGCGTAACCGTCGAGGTGCGTGACCAGTATTACAATATGCGCGAAATCATCGCGCCGGGAATGGAGGTGATCGAGTACGCGTGCGAGGCGATGCGTGCGGCGGGCGTTACGCCGCGGATCCGTCCGGTGAGGGGCGGTACGGACGGGGCGCGTCTGTCGTTTATGGGGCTGCCCTGCCCGAACTTGTTTGCCGGAGGACTGAATTTTCACGGACGGTACGAATATCTGCCGGTTCGTTCGCTCGAAAAAAGCAAGGAAACGATTATTCAACTATGTCATATAATTACAGATCAAACGAAATAAAAATGAAGACAACACCATTTACCGATTTACACATCGCACTGGGTGCGAAAATGCATGAGTTTGCCGGATATAACATGCCGATCGAATATGCCGGAATTATCGAAGAACATCAGACCGTATGCCAAGGTGTGGGCGTTTTCGACGTCTCGCACATGGGCGAAATCTGGGTCAAAGGGCCGAAAGCGCTCGAACTGCTTCAGAAAGTGACGTCGAACGATGTCGCTTCGCTGCCGGTGGGGAAGGCGCAGTACAGCTATTTCCCCAACGTACAGGGCGGAATCGTCGACGATATCATCGTGTATCATTACGAAGACGAGAAATACCTGCTCGTGGTCAATGCCTCGAACGTGCAGAAAGATTTCGACTGGTGCGTGAAGCACAACACGATGGGCGCCGGGCTTGAAAACGCGTCGGACAATATGGCGCAGCTGGCCGTGCAGGGCCCGAAAGCCGCCGAGGTGATGCAGCGCCTTACGCCGGTCGACCTTTCGTCGATTCCTTACTACGGCTTCGTCACGGGCGAATTTGCCGGATGCCCGGACGTGATCATCTCCAACACCGGCTATACCGGCGCGGGAGGGTTTGAACTGTATTTCTATCCGAACGAAGGACGCAAGATATGGGACGCCCTCTTCGAGGCCGGTAAGCCCGAAGGCATCCGCCCCATCGGACTGGGAGCGCGCGATACGCTGCGTCTGGAGATGGGATTCTGCCTCTACGGAAACGATATCGACGACACGACGTCGCCCATCGCAGCCGGTTTGGGGTGGATCACGAAATTCGTCGACGGCAAAGACTTCGTCAACCGCGCCGCGCTGGAGAAGCAGAAGAAAGAAGGCGTGGCTCGCAAACTTTGTGCTTTTGAACTGTTAGAAAAGGGCGTGCCGCGCAACGGCTACGAAATCGTTTGTCCGCAGGGCGAAGTGATCGGCCGCGTAACGTCAGGTACGATGTCGCCGATGATGAAAATTGGCATCGGGCTCGGCTACGTAGAAGCCGCTCATGCCAAGGTGGGCGAAAACGTTTGCATCCGTGTGCGTAACCGCGACCTGAAGGCGCGGATCGTCAAACCGCCGTTCCGTAAATGAAGAAGAACAGAATCCGTTTCGGCGTAGTCGGTACGAATTTTATTACCGACTGGGTGATAGCCGGTGGGCGCGAAGACGAACGGTTCGAACTCTCGGCCGTCTGTTCGCGCTCGCACGAAACGGCGCGGGCTTTTGCCGATAAACACCGTATCCCGCATACGTTCACCTCGCTCGAAGCGATGGCGGCCAGCCCTCTGATCGATGCCGTTTACATTGCCTCGCCCAACGCCCTTCACGCGCAGCAGGCCATCCTGTGCATACGCCACGGCAAACACGTGCTGTGCGAAAAAGCGCTGGCCTCGAACGCCGCCGAAGCGTGCGAAATGATCGCCACGGCACGCCGTCAAGGCGTCGTGCTGATGGAGGCGATGAAACCGACGCTCACGCCCGGCTTCCGCGCCATCCGCGAGCAACTGCCGAGGGTCGGGACCCTCCGGCGCTATTTTTCCTGTTACTGCCAGTACTCGTCGCGCTACGACAAACTCAAGGAGGGCGTCGTGCTCAACGCCTTTCAGCCCGCACTGAGCAACGGCGCCACGATGGACATCGGGGTCTATACGATTTATCCCATGGTCGTACTCTTCGGCCGGCCGAAGACCGTCCATGCCTCGGGCGTCAGACTCTTCAGCGGTGTCGACGGACAGGCTGCCGTTCAATTTTCATACGACGGAGGTCTTGACGCGACCGTCCTCTATGGTAAAATCGCCGACTCGACGCTGCCCACCGAAATTCAGGGCGAAAACGGAACGATTACGGCCGACCGCATCAACATCATCGGCCGCGTGAGCTTCACCCCCCGCAAAGGCGAAACGATCCACCTGCTCGCGCCTCCCACCCATAACGAATACTACTACGAGATAGCCGAATTTATCGACCTGATCCAATCCGGCACCATGGAATCGGCCGTCAACTCGCACGCTCACTCGTTGATCACGATGGAGCTGCTCGACGAAATCCGCCGTCAGCTCGGTGTGCGCTTCCCTGCCGACGAACGTTGACCGGCAATCGCCTTCGCAGAGAGACTCCGGTCGCTCCGTCGCAAAGGGCGGAAACCGAGTATCCGGCATTTAAACGAACTCTTCAGATTTGAATAAGGTATCCGTTCCTCTTTCGATGCTATATTCCGTATCGGATAAAATATCGAAATCATCGATTTTATCATAACACGACGATAACATCATACATACGACGGCCCCCACTGTCATACCGATTTTCCATGTTCTTTTCATTGCTTTTATCCTTTCCATTTAGTTTGTTAAATAAAGTTTTGTAAATATAAAGGACGGCCGTTCTGTGGTTATGGGCAATCCCTAATACTTGGTGTTTTTTGTCTTGGTATCCCCATTTTTGGCTGTTTGATTTTCTCCTTTTGTCTAAATTTATCGGCTCTTCTCTAAACTTCTGTTGGTGTGATCGGAGGATATTTAGTTGTTTAAATGTTTTTTGTTTAGCATTCAGCCATCAGTATTCAGTTCGTAATTCTTATTAGCGGTCAGTTTTCAGCCAACAATTCAAAAACTCAACAATTAAACACCCAAAGAAGGCACAAGGGCTGAGAGCCTGATATCATTTAATGGTGGATGGTGCATTGTCAGAGGATATACACATCGAATCCATCTTTTTTGGCAAAACATCGATGGAAAATCATTTATTTTTTTTGAAATAAACATCTTCTATGTTTTTTTACATACAAGCGCACGAACTTTTCAGAGACGGCGCTTTATTTTTGCTCGGAATATGCATAATCAGGCTATGGAAAGACGTTACGTGTTATTTTTAGTCTTGGGATTGCAGGTGTGTATCACCGCATTGGCACAGAAAAACTGGTCGGCAAAAGACTCGCTGTGGTTGCAGCGCGTGTTGTCGGGTCAGGAAAAGCTAAAACTGAACGAAGAAACCCTGCGAGCCATCCGATCCGGTACGCTGATCAATCCCACTCTCACGCCCGATCAGATGAAACACAGCCCGCTGGAATTACCCATCGTCAAATCGTTCGACAGCATCATCCAACCTGAAAGCCATCGTGCGCTTCATCTGCTCCCGCCTTACGTTTTCAGCCTGTATGGCCCGGAGAACCATTCGGCAACCGATCCGTATAGAGGTACAAACAAAGCAGGAGGAATGATGTTATCGGAAAAACAAATCGAGGAGATGAAACGGTTGATGAAAATGAATGTAAAAAAAGCGACGGCAGATGACTGGCAAACGCTTCCGGTGCCTTCCATATCGTTCGATGCCGAAGGCCTTGCCCGAACTGTCTTCTGGCCGAGTCGCCGCGCCAAAAAACGCAATGCATGGAATGCACAGGCTTATAAACAATTCCATGTTGCTCCTCCGTCTGTTTCGAAGGAAGAACACGAACGCCGCC
>ERZ772967.2095-NODE-2095-length-13035-cov-3.645609_pt1 | contig 13035 bp, 11 predicted proteins | sample MGYA00511677_ERZ772967 | MGnify/ENA primary metagenome ERZ772967 (study PRJEB29015, sample SAMEA2737931) | human oral metagenome | biome: human oral; feature: human-associated habitat; material: dental | place: China | collected 2146 ...
GACTGCGGTGAGCCCACGCTGTTGGTACCGACGAGGTTCCGAGGAGAGCGCCCCGCGTAGATCTGACTGCGGTGAGCCCACGCTGTTGGTACCGACGAGGTTCCGAGGAGAGCGCCCCGCGTAGATCTGACTGCGGTGAGCCCACGCTGTTGGTACCGACGAGGTTCCGAGGAGAGCGCCCCGTGCAGGAACAACCTGTGCGGGGCGCCGCTTCTCCCCTTATGCCGCACACAAGGGCCGGAATTAGGCAACAGGGCTCCGCACACAACGGTAGAATCAAGCCGTTGTGTGCGGAGGGTGTTTCATAAATCAGGGTCCTTGTGTGCGTGACTGGGGGAGGGGGCCGTCCGCTGCAGCGGACGGGTGCCCGGTCTGCTTGTTAGCGGCCCGCCGTCCCAGCGCCACCGGCTTTGCCCCGGCGCGCCGCCGCAGCGCGGGGCCGCGGCTGGCGCAGCCAGCGCACGATGGTAAGGATCATGGCCGCGGCGACTCCTCCCGCTGTGACGACCAGTGTGACGCGCTGGATGTGGGGCCCGTAGTTGACGGAGAAATCCGGCGGGGAGGCGGCGGCGACGGCCAGGGGGACGGAGGTCCTGCCGTCGGGGCGCGGGGGTCCGGGGATCATCGTGTTCAGGTCGAGGGTGAGCGCCGCGCTGGGGGCGACGATGCCCCATCCGTCCAGTGCGGAGTGCTCTCCGGGGTTGGGGCGCAGGGCGGTGGCGGTGAGGCGGTACTTCCATTCCTCGGGGGTTTCTTTGGGGTGTGCGGAGGCGACGAGGGCGGCGATGCCCCCGACGTAGGCCGCCGAGTACGAGGTGGCGGGGGTGTCCGCTGAGAAGATGCAGTCGCCGCCGCCCATGAACGCGGAGAGGACGTTGGAGCCGGGCGCGGTGATGTCGATGGTGTCGCCCTGGGCGTTGGTGTCGGAGTGCGTTCCGTCGGGGTTGATGGCTCCGACGGAGAGGACCTGCGGGTAGGCGGCGGGGTAGCGGGGTTTGTCGATCTCCTCGGGGGTGTTGGTGCCCGCTGAGGCGACCACCAGGGAGCCCGCTTTGGTGGCGTCGATGACGGCGGCCTGCAGCTGGGGTGTGTCGTTCGGAGTGGACTGGGCGACGACGATGATGCGGGCCCCGGCCTTGTAGGCCGCGGTGATGCCCTGTGCCATGCGGTCGATGCGGGGGCCGTTCCCGGCGTCCTGGGTCTCTTTCTCGGTGTCGCGGTAGACGCGGATGGGCAGGATCTTGGCCGCGGGGGCGACTCCGGTGAGGCCGGAGCCTTTGATGGTCCGGGCTCCGATGAGCCCCGCGACGATGGTTCCGTGTCCGTAGGTGTCCACGCGCCCGTCCGCTTCTCCGGTGAGGTCCACTCCGGCCAGCAGCGCACCGCCGCTGAAGTGGGCGTTGGTCGATTGGACGCCGGAGTCGATGACAGCGACGGTGACGCCGCCGCCTTCGGAGGTCTTCCAGGCGTTGCGCAGGCCGAGCTGGTTGATGATGCTGGTCTGTGCGGGGATCAGCTGGGGTTTGTCGGCGCTGCACGCCTCGCCCTCGGCATTGGGCTGTGCGGCGGGCTGGACGGCCATCCCGGTGGTCCCGGCGACGGGGCCGTTGGGCGTGCTCGAGGAGGTGGGGACCCCTGCCCAGACTTGCGCGTTGGACAGGGTCGCGCCTCCTGGGATGAGGCGCTGCCAGGCGACGGGGATCGTGACGATGTCGTTGGCGGTCCAGCCGAGGCGGGCGATGGTGTCGTCGGCGTTCTCGCCCAGGGGGTGGGCGGCTCCGACGTCGGAGACGAAGACGGTGGCCCCCAGGGCACCGCCGTCGGTGAAGCGGACGAGGGCCCCCGAGCCTCCGGCGACCATGACTTTGGGGCCGTTGGCGGCGGGGCTGGTCCCCGTGGATCCGGATGTCACGTCGGAGGTGCCGACGCCGAGGTCGCCCGCGGAGGGTGCGGAGGACGGCGCGGTTCCGCTGTTGGACGGGGTTTCGTCGGCGGGGGCGAGGGCGCTCAGCGGCACGGTGCTGAGCCTCGCGGTGGGGGTGGTGCCCGTCAGGTCCAGGGTCGCGCAGGGCGCGTTGGCCGGATTGGGCGCGCTGATGGTGGCGGGCCAGTCGGTGGGGCCCACGCCTTTGGTGTCGATGGTGAGGGTGGCCAGTTCGGCGACGGGGACGGTGGTGGGCTGGGCCAGCGCGGGCGAGCCGAGGGCGTAGAGGGCGGCGGTCACTTCGGTGAGGGGTGCGATGGTGCTGGCGGCGGTGACGATGTACTTGCGGGCGTCGCCCTGGGCGGCCAGCACGGAGCCGATGACTGGTGACGACACGGAGGCGGGCAGTCCTGTGACGGGGGTCCCGGCACGGTCGATGACGAGCGGTCCCATGGGGGTGCCGTCGGCGAAGACGGCGATCCAGGACGGTTCCACTTCGACGATGCCGTAGGACTCGAGCCCGAGGGCGATGAGGACGCCGGACAGGGCGGAGTCCTCGATGCGGTACTTGGCGTTGCCGGCGATCAGGTAGGCGGTTCCCTCGGACCGCACCAGGGCGGTCCCGTTCTCGACGAGGGACTGGGGGGCGCCGGCGACCCAGGTGCGCGTCACGGTGCCGATGGCGCAGGCGGTCCACTGGTCGGAGTGGAGGCGTTCGGAGGTGGGGACGTCGTCGGGGGCGCCGAGGATGCCGATGGGCGTGCCCCTGGGGATCTCGGCGAGCGCGCTGGCGGAGACGGAGGAGGTGGCCATTTCGCCGGGGGGGCTGGCCAGGCGCGCGGTCGTGATGTTGCCGAGGGGCAGCAGGGTGCCTTTGGAGGTGAAGTAGCGCTCACCGGAGTCCTTGACTGTGATGAGCATCCCGTTCTCCCAGTTGTCGGGCAGTGCGGGCGCGAATTTGCCCAGCAGGGCGGCGACGACGACCATGACGATCGCCAGGATCGTTCCGACGGTGATGGGGCCGGTCATGGAGGTGGGCTCGGTCTCCTGCCCTCCGGGCAGGCCCATGGAGAACACTGTGGTGAGGCGCCGCCTCTGGTAGCGCTGGGCGTTGAGGAGGTCTTTGTTGGATGCCATGGTTCAGAACAGCTCCCAGCACATGATGACGAGGGGGAAGGCGCCGACGAGGCCGATGAGTTGGAGGGCCCCGGCCACGCGGGAGAGCGTCGGGCGGGTGCCGGGCGCGACGACTGCGAACGCGAGCAGCAGGAAGCTGGCGATGAGCCCGGCGGCTGCGGCGACGGGGACGGCCGCGGGGTGGGTGGACGCGGCGGCGAAGCACGCGAAGGCGATGAGTGCGGTCCCTGTGATCGTGTGGATGAGGACTTCGGCGCGTGAGCGCTGGGTCCTGGCGGTGAGTGTGAGGACCAGGCCGATCGTGGCGACCAGGGCGATCCCCCACGGGTCCGCTTGGAGCTGGTGGGCTTGGTGCGCGGCGTTGCCCGTTTCGGGCGGGGATTGGAGCGTCGATCCGAACATCGTGAGCGCGCAGGTGAGGGGGAGGGCGGCTGCGGCTCCGGAGGCGACGGAGAGCACGGCGACGCGGGCGGCGCGGAACCTGGGGGCCACTGTGGCCGCGCGCAGTCCGCCGCCCTGCATGGCGCCAGTGGAGGCGACGTCGAGGGTTTGGGGGCGGGCAACGACCAGCGCGGGCGCCAGGAGCAGTATGACTGCGAGGATGAGGGTGATGAGCGCTGCGGGCCCGCTGGGCACCGAGGGGAAGGCGAGGACGCAGAATCCGATGAGTGTGAGCGCGGTGCCGACGGTGGCTGGGGCGATGGCGCTGACGCGCAGTGCGCCGGGCAGGACGAATGTCGCGATGGAGGAGATGGCGATGACGATCCCGCCGGCGATCCAGGCGCCTCCGGGTGTGGTGGCGTCGGCGAAGGAGACGGCGGCGGCGCCGCCGAGCAGGGGGGCGGTGTGCGCCAGTGCGAGGCCGCCGGCGGGGCTGGTCCGTGCGACCAGGGTTGCGACTCCGGTGGCGATGACGGCGGCGAAGCCCGCGATGATGGCGCTGAGCAGGTTCTGGCCGGATGTGGCGACCAGGTAGGCGGTGAGGACCAGCAGGGTCGTGGACACTCCGGTGGCCAGGGTGGTGGAGGAGGTGCTGGTCCACGCGGGGACGTTCTTCTCGACTTGGTCGCCGATGGCTTCGACGGGGTCGTCGTAGACGCGGGGCGGGGCGGGGTCTTGGACCTGCGCGAGGGTGAGGGTGGCGCCGGGGCCCACTTTCTGGGAGGCGAGGGTCTGGGAGTAGGAGAGTTCGCGGGAGCCGGACAGGATCGATATGGGGCGTTCGAGGCTGGGGGAGGCGTCTCCGAGTGCCTGGGCGAGGGTGGGTGCCAGTTCTGCGAGGATCATTTGCGATGGGACGGTGACGTCGGTCGCGCGCCGCCCGTAGGCGACTGTGATTGGGATCAAGAGTGGGCCTTGGTTGGTGGGGGCCATATTGCGGTTTCCTCCTGTCGTCCCTTGGATCCGCGGGGGACTGTCGTTCGCGTACCGAATGGTAAAATAGTAGGAATTATTCCTAAGGTCTATACGTGGGGCCGGACATGTGCTTATATTAAACCCATCGGAGCGCCGGTGCATCGCACGGTTACCGAGGAAAACTGACCGATTCGCAAGAGGAAAGAGGAACCTCATGGCTGAAAACGCAGGGATGCAAGTAGGTGAGGGCGCCCTCCAGCAGGCCGCCAACACCATCTCCGAGTCTCAGAACTCCCTCCAGAGCCGCCTCCAGAGGCTCGAGGGCGACCTGGCCAACGTCAGCGCCATCTGGCAGGGCCCCGCGGCCGCCCGCTTCACGCAGCTCATGGCTCAGTGGCGCGAGAACGCGGACAAGACCACGAAGGCGCTGAGCGAGTTCGTCGAGAAGCTGGGCGGGGCCTCGCGCTCCTACTCGCAGCAGGAAGAGGACCTGGCCGCCGACATGGGCAAGTACGCCGCCGGCCTGTGAGATTTCGACACAAGATAGGAGCATGAATCATGAGTGAAGGCGTCAAGGTACAATTCGCGCACCTCGGCCAGGCGGGTGCCGACATCAAGACCGGTTCCCGTGACATCGAGCAGATCCTCAGTGACATGGACGCTCAGCTGCAGAAGGTGACGTGGGAGGGCGAAGCCCAGGCCGCGTACTTCGAGGCGAAGCGGAAGTGGACCGAGGGCATGGCCGAGCTGCAGCGGATCCTCGGTGAGGTCGGCAACGGCGTTGATGCGGCTGTCCAGAAGTACCAGTCCATGGAGCAGCACGTGGCGCAGAGCTGGATGTGACGCCGCCTGTGGCGCATCCGCTCGACCGTTCCGGCAGTCCGCTCCGCACTCGTTGCGGACGCGGCGGGCCGCCGCGCGGGCGTTTGATCGCCGCCCGATAGCGGGCGGACGATTGAGGCGTGGGTGCGGGACGGTGAGAATCGTCCCGCACCCACGCGCGTTACCCCACACCATCCCCCTAGGCAGGCAGCATGTCATTACCGCAGATTCCCGACCTCGACGGCCTCATGGAGGCCTTCGACAAGATCAGCGCGCTCACGGACCTCATGGCCGAGGCCCAGGCGCAGGCGCCCGACAGCGTCACGGTGGAGGACTCCACCCAGTCGCTCGAGCTCACGATGCTCAACGACGGGACGATCGAGGACTTCCACATCGAGAGCGACTGGCGGGACAACATCGACCCCGAGGACCTCGGGGCATCGATCACCGCGCTCATCGGCGACGCCAACACCGAGTTGTTGTCGGCCTCCGGCACCTTCCTCGAGGAGAACTACGAGGACTGGCAGGAGGAGCAGGAAGAGCACGAGTTCAACTCGCTCACCTCGCCAGTCGTGCAGCAGACCCGCCAGGACGCCGACGAGATCCTCGAGCGCGCCTCCGGGCAGATGGTGCCGCTCGACGAGGCGCTGTCGGATGCGTTCTCCTTCGTGGACGACGCCCTGGCGAAGGCGAGGGCCTTCGCCGCTATGAACGAGGGCGCCGCCTCCGACGAGGACCATGTGGGCGAGGAGGTCTGGTGCGAGCGCACCGCCGGGATCGTCACCTCGGTGGGGGTGGATCCGGCCTGGGCTGCGGCCACGCCCTACCCGGTGCTGCGGTCGCGGATCTTCGATGCCCTCGTCGGCCAGGACGGGGAGGACTCGGACCAGGAGTCCTTCGCGCAGCGCGGCGAGGCGATCACCGAGCAGCTCCTGGGCGGCTTGTCCCGCGATGTGGACTGAACTTACGAAAGGAATATGATGCCAAAGCACAGTGGTGACGGATTCAAGGTCGACACCGACGCACTGCGGCGCGATGCGGAGAAGTGGGAGCAGGCGAGCTCCGATATCGCCAAGGACTCCACCTGCGATCCGCTCACGGACTTCAAGTGGATCCCGCAGGCGGGGGAGTTCGTCAAGCGCGCGAACGAGATGCTGGACCGCTTCGCGCAACTGCGGAGCCAGGGGTCCCAGGCGTTCTCCGCCGTTGGGGAGTCGTTGACCAAGTCGGCGAACGACTACGACGCGACCGACTCGGAAGTCTTCTAGGAGGGGCAATGTCTATTGCGGATATGATCGCGAAGTTCGAGGAGTGGAACAACACGGCGAACGAGACCGTGCACAACGTCGTCGAGACCGCGAACAAGGCGCTCAGCCTGATTCAGAAGCTGCCCCTTCCCGGGCTCCAGGCGCTCATCGAGATCGTGAAAGCGGTCCTGAAGGGGATCGAGCAGGTCGTCAAGTACCTGCACGACCTGGTCGACTTCATCATCCAGGATCTCAAGTCCGCCCAGAAGCTGGACGACACCGGCAACGACCTCACCCAGCGGGTCGCCGTCCCGGTCGCCGGCGTTTCGAAGGGCTTCCTGAGCCAGCTCGAGGGCCGCAAGGAGCGCTTCTGGGAGGGCGCTGGCGCCAAGGCGTACACGGAGCACACGGACCTGCAGGGGCAGGCGTGCGAGGAGCTCTCGAACGCCTACCAGACGCTGGCCACGGCGCTGCACGACGCCTACGACGGCTGCATGGTCTTCGCCGGGGCGATGGCGGTCGCCGCGGGCACCTTCATCGCGGGCGTCGTGACCGCCGTGTTGGTGGCCTTGTTGGCGCAGAACCGCAGGCTGAAGGAGGACTCCGTCATCGGCGTGCTCTTCGTCGGCGCCTTTGCGCTGGGTGTCGCGATCATCGCGCGGGCGCCCGGGTATGCGGGGAGCCTGCAGGACTTCCTGTTCGGCTCGATCACGGGTATCCCGGCGTCGGACGTGCCCGTGGTGCTGGCTGGGGCTGCGTTCGTGTTGCTCATGCTGTTCCTGGCGCACCGGCCCATCGTCGCGGTGACCCTGGACCGCGAGAGCGCCCGGGCGGCGGGCGTGCACGTGCTGCTGGCGGATCTGTCTTTGTACGTCGCCGTGGCCCTGGCCGTCGTGATCTCCGTGCAGACGATCGGCAACGTCCTGGTGCTCGCCCTGCTCGTGACCCCCGCGGCCACGGCTCGGCTCCTGTGCGACCGCCTGGGGACCATGATGATCCTGTCGCCCGTGCTCGGGGCTTCGGGAGGCCTGGTGGGCCTGTACCTGTCGTGGGCGCTGGACGTGCCCACGGGCGCCACGATCGTCCTGGTGCTCACCGCTTGCTTCGTGCTCGCCTGGGTCTTCGCACCGAGGCATGGCCTCCTCGCGCGGAGCCTGCGCGAGAGGCGGGGGTGAGGTCCTGGCGGTGCTGTGAGTGGGCCTGTGAGCGGGGGCCTGTGTGTGGGCCTCTCCGAGGACCTGGCCCTGGCCTCGTGAACCTGTAATTCGCTTGTTAACGTGAACAACTGGTCATATGCTTGGCGGGGTAGCACAGTGTTCTGTGGCTAACATAATTGTGGGCTGGTTGATCAGGAGGTAGCGCGTGGTTGACGTCGGCTTCGATTCCGATAAGCACGCCCAGACGCGTGACGATATCAAGCGGGGGGGGGGAGTCCCTGGGGGACTCATCGGAGGCGCTAGGGCGGCTCATTGACGCGCAAGACCCCTCGTATTGGTCCGACGAAGGCGGGTTCCAAGCCATGCGCACGGCGATCGTTTCGCTGCTGAAGAGCGAGGATCGTCTTATTGGCAAGCAGAAACAGCGCTTCACAAAGTTCGACGACGATGTTGAACGGGCAGCCGAGGCCTTCGAGGCCGCAGAGACTGCGAATGCTGATCAACTCGCCCAAATCCTGGATGACCTCGATCGAGGGGTAACCAGTGGGAGTGGTGGATCGACGACGTCGCCTGCGATTCCGACGCCGGTTGGAAATACCGCCCCGGCAACGAATTCGGGGACCGACGCCGGTGCCTCGTCCTCCGAACCCGCCCAAAACGCGCCGTCGGCCATCTGAGAACGAGGAGTACGAATCATGGTTGAGAGCCCGATGTACGAGCGCCTCATGCAGCTGGTCGCCGCGATCGAGACGGCCTCCGCGCTGGACGCCGTGGACGACCAACACAACGCAGTCGTGTGCGGCCTGAACGAGGCCAACAACTCGACGTACCACATGCGTACAAACCAGGCGTTTACCGGGGAAACCGGAGACCAGATCGACGCGTGGACCGATCGCGCCATGAAGCAGGTGCAGGCGATCAAGGATGGGCACAACACCGCGATGGAGTACTATGTCGAGGCCCGTCGCGTCATGAAGCACGTGCGCGAGGAAGCCATGCAGCTCTCGCCCACCCTGGTCGACTCGAAGCTGCAGGCGTTGGCAGACGCTGCCCACGTCGTCATTCCGGTGACGAAATACATGGGCCTAGCGGGCCTGCCCATCAATGCGGTTGCTGCGACGGGTGAAGCGTACGTCCAAGGACTCATCACCCAGGCAAACAACCAGCGCGAAGCGTCCGCAACAGACATCCTGCAGCGCGCGAACGACACGATGCAGGCCCTGGCGGATGGGACGAATGCGCAGCGTGTGGCAATGGAGCAACGGGTCGGCAATGATGGTATATACGTTGTAGAGAACCCGGGTCCTTCGAACGCAACTGTTCGCCGCGATATTGAGCGTGGGTACCTGAACATCTCCGCTCACGAGGCGGGTGTGTACCCGGGCAACCGTGACACGGACTATGGACGATCTGATCTGCGAGGCTCTGGTTCCGGGCTGTATCCGGCGGGGTACGACGAGGGCGGTCCGGTCAACGATCGCGTCATGTCATCGCCGCGCATCCCGAATCGTTTCGTCACCGAGGGAGAGGAGGGGTCGCGTCTGAACCCGATTTCCGACCCACAGGACCTCATGGGCGTCGATCTGCTGCACACGCGAGTGAACGGCGATTGGCATCGCAACGGCGTCATTGGTGGCTACACCCCGGCACCCCCGGTCGACCGCTACCACCCGCTGTGGAACGTCAACGGTGGCCCAGGCAATGAATCAGCGCTCGCTGCTCGCCTCAGCGGTGCTGGCGTGCTGGGCGCGGGAGCGCTGGGCATGCGCGGCGCCGCCCGCATGGCAGGAGGCCTTGGCTCGTCGGCGGGTGCTCTTGGACGTGGTGCAGCGGGTATCCTCGGGCGAGGAGGAATGGCAGGCAACATGAGTGGCATGTCCGCGCTGCGCGCGGGATCCTACTCCGGTCCGGGCTACGGGACCTACAAGGCACCCTCTGGCACCGGAGGACTCTCTGGTATCGTCGGAGCCGATGGCACTCGTGGAGCGGGTGCCGGTGCTGGTGCCGCTGGCTCCGGGAAATCTGGAACTCAGGGAACTAGTGGCTTCATGGGCGGCGGTGCTGGTGCGGGCGCTGGCCAGGGCAAGGGCGATGAGAAGGCGAAGCGTCGCAAGTACACGCCTTTCCGCGTGGAGGACGAGGATGAGTTGCCGGAAGGATACGTGAATCCGATGTCGCAGACATACGGGACCGATAAGGACATTGCGCCCGCTCCGCGCCGGGACGACGGATGGGATCCGCGCCAATGGTGAGCCCGTCCTCTCACGCCGCGCCCCGTTCTCCCTTCTCGTTCGTGGTTAGGGCGGGGCGCGCCGCGCGCGCCCTGACCACCGTCGCCTCCGCCCTGGCCCTAGCCGCTGGCGTCCTCACCTTGGCGCCGGCCCCGGCCCACGCGGATGGCGCGGTGCCCTCACAGGAGTACTTCTCCTACTACCACCTTGACGCGGCACGTCAAAAGGGCTACACCGGAAAAGGCGTGACCATCGCCCTTATCGATGGTCAAGTCAATATCAATGCCCCCGCACTCAAGGGAGCGAACATCACTGATAAGAGCCGCTGCACCATCCAAGACTCACCCGCGGGCGTCCGCCACGGCACAGAGATGGCGACCATCCTGGTCTCCCCCATCACGGGCGTGGCACCCGACGCAACCCTGTACACCTATCAAGCAAGAAGTGACGACACCCAGTCCACTGGAACGTGCGACGCCGGAGGTCAGGCTCTCGACTCCATGGGGAAACTCATCAACCAAGCCGTCGAGGACGGTGCACAGATCATCACCGTGTCAACGGCAGTCCCAGACACATCTGACGAGCTGAAATGGGCCGTCACCAACGCGATCAGCAAGGGCGTCATTATCATCAACTCCGCAGGTAACAGCGCACGCGACGAAAACAGCACCCAGCTCGGCCGCTGGTCCGGTGTCATCGGTGTCTCGGCTATCAATGGTGACGGCACCTTCGCCTCCTATTCCTCCTGGGGCAACGGGGTTGTCACCGCCGCCTTCGGCGGACCATACAACACCTACAACGTAACAACGGGAGCTCCCACAACCGTTCATGGCACATCCATATCCGCCCCGCTCGTGGCCGGCATGTTGGCTCTCGCGCGCCAAAAGTGGCCCGACGCCACCACCAACCAGATCCTCCAGCTCCTGGTCCACACCGGCCTGAACCCCAACCACGACTGGAACAAGTACACGGGCTACGGCGCGGCCGCCCTGGGATCTCTCGTCAATCAAGATCCCTCGCAATACCCCGACGAGAACCCCATTATCCAAAAGAACGGTGGTTCTGAGCCCACCGCGCAGGAAGTCCAGGACTACATCGACGGAGTCGCAGGATCCTTACACATAGACTCCTTCCCCGACACCTACGTCTACCGCGGCACTGACCAAGGAGTCGTCTACGATCACGGGTCCATCCCCGTCCACCTGGGAACCAGCCCCCGCTACCACCGGAAGTGACCATGACACTCGCGCGAACAACCGCGCACCCCGCGCCCCGTTCTCTTTTCTCTTTCGTGGGGAGGGCGGGGCGCGCCGCATCACCCACTACTTCTTCTTACGCGTCGTCTTCCGCGTCGTCTGTTGCGTCGACTTCTTGTGGTAACGCGGACTCGTCCCCAGGTGCGTCGGGTACGTGCTGTCGCGGCTGACGACGAGACGTTCATCGAGGCCCCGGTACTGGTAGGAGTTATCGTTCAGGATGACGCGCGGATCCACGACGCCGTCCTTGTAGTCCTGCACGTCCTGGCGGCTCGGCACGGTGTTCTCGCCCTTGTCCATGAAGGGATTCTCATCCGGGAAGGACATCGGAGAAGTCGTGAGCAACGCGTACACGTCAAGCGCGCCATAGCCGGTGTACGGGTTCCACTGGCCGCCGTTTCCGCCCACGCCGGTACGCGCCAGGCCCTGCATGATCTGATTGCCGCTCGCACCTGGCCACCGCTCCATCGACAGCGCCAGCGAACCCGCGACGAGAGGCGTCGCAAAAGAAGTCCCCCACCAATAACCGCGCTCCTGCGACACGCCGGAGCGCACGTACGGGCGCGCCAGGGCCGCCGTCGACACGGGGCTCCCCCAGTTCGAATAGTCCGTGATAACGCCGTTGCGCTCGATCGCGGCCACGCCCACGACGCCGCCCCACGCGGGCAGCCAGTCCTTCGAATCGCGGGTCGAATCGTTGCCGACGCAAGCGACCACCGGGACTTCTTGCGCAACCGCTCGCGCCAGAGCCCAGCGCATACCCTCGTAAGTACTGGGGTAACTCGATGACGTCGTGATCACGTCCACACCGTCGTTCAGCGCAGTCTCAATGAGAACCGAGAGGTCGGAATAGCCTTGCAAAAACTCGCCAATCGCACAGTCGGACCCAGTCCAATCGCCCGCAAAGGACAGCCCGTATGCACGCAGCGTCGCGCCCGGCGCAATCCCGAACTGGGGCGAGACAATCTCTTGGGCAATGACCGTCCCGTGGTCCCAATACTTATCCTGAGAATTAACCTGGCAGGGACGGTAGATTTCGATGTCGGCGCCCGCCAACTCGGGAATGCCCGTGTTCACCGGCCCATCGATGAGGCCAATCGTCTTGCCCTTACCCGTAATCCCCGAGTTCCGTATCGTGTCCAGGTAGTAGTAGGAGTAGAAAGGCTCCTCATTCGCTCCGATCGCACTATCAGCAGAGGCGGGAGCCGCGGGAACCACCAGAGCCGTGAGCATGAGCGCCCCGGCCACACCGACACCTGTGCCACGCCGCGCGACGCGACCGAACACGTGCTTCATCACTATTCCTTTCGCCACGCACCCCGGCGGCGCGCAACACGTCAGTCTACCATCCGGTCATGCGCGCGAGCATGAAGATCCAACTGCCCCGCCACCGTTCCTCACGGCACCGTGACACACTGGGTGACGGGTGCCGATTCGCGGCCCGTGGCCTCCACGACGACGCTCACCGTCAGACAGTTCTCACCGCTGACCGCTGTCGTCGTCAGACTGTTGCGACGCATCGTCTCAGCGACCACGGCCTCGCCAGGGCGCGTCAACAGATACTTAAAAGCCAGCTCCGCGGCCTGGTACTGCCCCTGCTGGGGAATATCCCAGCCCCACCGGATCTCTTTCCCATTCGGCGTCGCGGTGAGCCCCGTGACCGCCTGCGGAGGAGCCACGCTCGTATCCGTCCCCTGGCTGGCGCCGCTCAGGGACCCGCCCGTCGCCTCGGCGCTCGGCGTTGCCCCGCCGCTACCGCCGCCCAGGTGAACGCTGTGCCCGCCACCGGTCAGCATCGCGACCACCAGGCCCGCGGTCGCCAGCACCATGACGAGCGCAAGAACCGGCAGCACCCACGCGGGACGCTTCGACTCCCCCTCGACCAAGCCGGTCCTGCCCGTCGTC